>Ga0207874_1001515_pt1 | contig 25768 bp, 23 predicted proteins | sample HigsolmetaAR201D_FD_184833 | JGI IMG/M metagenome (GOLD analysis project Ga0207874, IMG submission 184833) | Ionic liquid and high solid enriched microbial communities from the Joint BioEnergy Institute, USA - AR20-1-D (SPAdes) (version 2) ...
CGGCCACCACCACCCCATCCCAAGCCGAGAAATCCGTTGCCCTTCCTGCCCCCCCACGAACACACACCAGCCCGCCACTGCATGTAAGAACCGGGGCTAGACGTGGCGGTGTCGGCGGATGTCGGTTGCTGTCGGCTAGATCGGCGGCGCATGCGCCGCTTCACTGAAAGTGACCGGCGAGAGAGCCCTCCGGCCTGTCCCGAACGGGCGTGTCGCCGGTTCGGTTCCAACGCCCCCTTGCAGGAGGACAACACATGCCTGTCTTGGCACAACAGCCGCCCAGACCACAGCGAGCCCTTTCCGCGCCGACGTCCGCCACATGACCGGCCAGACTGCGCGAAAGCCGCTCGGCCCAGCTTCAAAGAAGCTATGGGGCGCTCGGCCCACCGATGCTCCGGAAGCGTCCGAACACACCGGCTCCCGCAGCCGCGAACACCCGACTCTCAACTCACGAGGACACCCGAATGACCACAGCCAGCAGTCAAAGCTCGCAAGACGCGGCATCGTTGCGGGCGGCCATGGTGGACGAGCTTCGCGGCATGGGCGCGATCACCTCCGGCGCGGTGGCCGCGGCCATGGCCTCGGTGCCACGGCACCTGTTCGTTCCGGAAGAGCCGCTGGAGGCGGCCTATGCGGCCAACAGTGCGCTGGTGGTCAAGCGCGATGCCCGTGGTTCGGCGACCAGCTCTCTTTCCGCCGCTCACATCCAGGCGGTCATGTTGGAGCAGGCCGGGATCGAACCCGGCATGCGGGTGCTGGAGGTCGGGTCAGGGGGTTACAACGCCGCTTTGCTCGCCGAGCTCGTCGGCGACGAAGGGAAGGTCGTCTCGGTCGACATCGATCCGGACATCGTCGAGCGCGCCCGCACCTGCTTGAAGGCGGCCGGCTACGGCCGGGTCGAGGTGGTGGAGGCCGATGCCGAGCACGGTGTTCCCGACGGCGCTCCCTATGACCGGATCATCGTCACGGCCGGTGCCTGGGACATCCCGCCGGCGTGGATCGAGCAGCTGTCGCGGAACGGCCGGATCGTCGTTCCGCTGCGCATGAGAGGGCTGACCCGCTCGATCGCCTTCGACCGTGTCGACGGGGTCCTGATCAGCCGCAGCTATCGGCTGTCGGGTTTCGTGCCGATGCAGGGCGCCGGGGCCCACGACGAGCAGCTCGTCCACCTCGAGGAGGGAGTCGCGCTGCGCGTGGACGACCAGTCCCTCAAGTTCGATGCGGACGAGCTGCGGGCGGCACTGCGCACCTCACGGCTGGAGCGCTGGTCGAATGCGCCCTTCGACCTGCCGGACGAGCTGGAGCTGTTCTTGATGACCAGCGCAACGCAGATGGCGCTGCTGCACGTCAGCGAAGAGCTCGCCGGACAGGGCCGCTTTGCGCCCTCAGCCACCAGAGGGGTGCCCGCCTTGATCAGCGGTGGCGGCATCGCCTACCGCACCAAACGCCCGAACGAAAAGACCGGCGGTTTCGAAAGCGGCGTCATCGCCCACGGTCCCGAGGCCGACACCGTCGCAGAGCAGTACCTGGAGCTGCTGCGCCGCTGGGCGCACGAGCACGGCCGCCGCGGCGCAGCACTCATCCGTTACCGCCCCACGGCTCTCGATGCGTCCACCAGCACGAAGGGAGCGGCCGAAGGACTCATCGTCAAGCGACACGGCGTCATCGAGGTGTCCTGGTCGTAACCCCATCGGCCTTCGAGGAACCCGCACACCCCCCTATCACCGTGAAGGAGCACCCAGCATGCCCATCCAGGACCAGGCGACGGCCGCGCCGAGCCAAGAGACGGAAGGCTTCGAGGATTGGGACTTGGACATCTCGATCGTCGAGTCCGGTCCGGCCGCCGACAAGCTCATCCGGATGACTGACGACGGTTGCGGCGCCACATGCCAGTCCGCCTGCTCGACCACCTGCCCATAGCCGACGCCAACCGCCTCTGAACACACGAGTGCACCGGCGTCCGGCCGTAGCTTCGGCCGGACGCCGATCCATCTGCGGAAGCGACAGATGTACCGATACGTGGACGCCGCAGTGGTGCGCATGACGGCATGGCCGGCGGGACGACGGATCGAGTCATGGCCCGACCTGACCGGACCTGCTGCGGAGCCCGCCGCATGGCGGCTGTGGCTCCAGGACGTCCTGCAGATTCCCGGTTTTGCGGACGCCCTGGAGCAGGCGAGCCCAGTCCTGACCCACCGAGTACGCCAGATCTGCTCCGGGCAGCGGGCATCTGAACGCACGGTGCGCCGGGCCGTGCTCTCGGTCATGCGTTACCTGCTGCGAGCGCAGGGGCGTGCGACGCCGTTCGGTCTGTTCGCCGGAGTGACCCCGGCTCGGATCGCCGACCTTCCCGTGAGCCGCATCGGCGTCGCGCATCGCGCCTTCGCCGGAGTGGACGCTCGCCGACTCATGGATGTGGTCGAGCGTTTGGAAGCCGACCCGTCGCTGCGTTCACGTCTGCTGGTGGTGGCCAACAACTTGGTGTTCGAGCGGGACGGCCACCTGGTGCTGGAGCACCGCCCCGGTGGAAGCCGTGACGGTCCGCCGGCGCATGTGCAGGTGCGCGCCACCGAGCCGGTTCGTACGGCGATGGAATCGGCGCACGCCCCGATCAGGCTGGGGGACCTGGCCGGCAAGCTCGCCGCGCGCTTTCCTGACGTTCCCGCCGACGTCATCGACGCTCTCTTGTCCGGCCTGGTGGCGCAGCGGCTGCTGGTGACGAGTCTGCGTCCTCCAATGGCGACCGCGAATCCCCTCGGTCACGTCCTGGAGGAGCTCCGAGCCCTCGGCCCGACAGGTGAGGCGGCCAGAATCGCCATGAGTCTGGGCAAGATCGCAGGCGAGCTCGTTCGGCATGACAACGCACCCACTGCGGCCGGCGCAGGCGAGCGCCGCAAACGTCTTGCCGCGGCAACGGCGGGCATCGGTTCTGCCGCTGAGTCGGCGCTCACGGTCGATCTGCGGATGGATGCCGAGTTCGCAGTGCCGCACGCGGTGGCGGCCGAAGCCGCCAAAGCGGCGAACCTCCTGGTTCGTCTGGCCAGACGTCCGTATCTCAGCTCAGGCTGGGTCGCCTGGCACGGTCGTTTCCTGGAACGCTACGGCCCGCGAGCGCTGGTCCCCGTCCTGGACGCCGTGGACGCCGACACCGGGATCGGTTATCCGGCCGGCTACCTGGGCGGCCCCGCCGGCTCTGCGGACGATGCATTGTCCGAACGAGATGCCAAGCTGGCGGCGTTGGCGCAGCGAGCCGCACTCCGCCGGCGGCACGAGATCGTCTTGGACGATGCCCTGGTCGCCGATCTGGCGGTCACCGACCTTCCGGCGCGGGTGCAGCCCACCACCGAGCTAACCGTTCGTGTTCACACCGCCGATGCCCGGTCTCTGGCGCGGGGAGAGTTCACCCTCTCGGTCGTCGGCGTCTCACGCGCAGTCGGCACCACCACCGGACGGTTTTTGCACCTGTTCGATGCCGCCGACCGGGAACGGATGGCGGCCGTGTACGCCCGGCTGCCTACCGCGACCCGCGACGCGCTCCCCGTCCAGATCTCCGCTCCCCCGTTGCATGCGCGCGTCGGAAACGTCGCCCGTGCTCCACAGGTGCTGCCCCACCTGCTCCCCGTGGGCGAGTACCACGATCGCGAAGGGGCGCTCGCGCTGGAGGACATCGCCGTCACCGCAGACATCCACCGCATCTACCTGATCTCGTTGTCGCGACGCCGACCGGTGGAACCGGTGGTGCTCAACGCAGTCGAACCGGTCAACCACACCCATCCTCTGGTGCGCTTCCTGACCGAGGCCACCCACGCGCTGAGCGTCCCATGCACCACCTTTGACTGGGGAGCCGCGGGCTGTCTGCCGTTCTTGCCGGCGCTGCGCTACGGGCGCACGCTCCTGTGCCCGGCCCGCTGGCGGCTGACGGCCGCCGACCTGCCCTCCTCTACGGCCAGTTGGCAGGAGTGGGACGACGCCTTGTCCACCTGGCGGTACGAGGTGGCTCTCCCCCGGTTCGTCCACTTGGGCGAAGGCGACCAACGCATCGGGCTGGACCTGTCGGAGCCTTCCCACCGGATGCTGCTGCGCGAACAGGTGAAGCGCACCGGCAGCGCCGTGCTCCGCGCCTTGCCTGAAAGCGTGCCTCTCCCCCGGGAGAACGCGACGAAGTGGGCCGACGGACATGCCCACGAGATCGTCATTCCCCTGGCCACCACTGCTCGCCCCGCCGACCCACCGTCGTGGCTGCGTGCCGGGAAACCGGTCGGCCGCAGCCAAGGCCACCTGCCCGGAGTGGGGGGACGGTTCTACCTGAAGCTCTACGGCCACCCGGACCGCCAGAACGCCATCCTCACCCGCCATCTGCCGCGCCTGCTCGACGGTCTGGGGGATCGGGTGCAGTGGTGGTTCCTGCGCTACCGCGACCCTGAGGAGCATCTGCGCCTGCGCCTGGCGGCTTCCGCCGATGACTTCGCACCTCTCGCCGACAGGATCGGCTCTTGGAGTCAGGAGCTCCGCCGAGCCGGACTGACCGCCCGCGTGCAGTGGGACACCTACTTCCCCGAGGTCGCCCGTTTCGGCGGTGGCGCGGCGATGGCCGCAGCCGAGGCCTACTTCGCCGCAGACTCCGCCGCCGCCCTGGCCCAGCTGACAACCGGTTGCGCCAAGGGCGGTCCCCACCTGCGTGCCCTGACCGCCGCCGGCCTGCTCGACCTGGTCATCGCCTAGTTCGGAGACTCCGCCGAGGCGATGCGCTGGTTGATCGCCCACACCCGGCCCCAGGCCCCCTCGCCAGACCGAGCACTTCACGACCAGGCACTCACCTTGGCCGATCCGAACGACCATCGCGCCTTGGCGGCACAGCCCGGCGGCGAGCAGATCCTCGCCTGCTGGGCCCGCCGGCGCACTGCACTGGCCGTCTACCGCGCCGCGCTCCGAGAGCCCGGCCGGCCTTCCACGGCCGTCCTGCTGCCCGACCTGCTGCACCTGCACCACGTCCGCATGGCCGGAACCGATCCGGACGGCGAACACGCATGCCTGCACCTGGCCCGCGCCGCCGCCCTGAGTCAGACCGCACGAGCAAAGAACCGATCATGACCAACGCCCTCAGAACCTCGCCGGACGCGCTGGCCGCAGCCGACGACATCGCAGCCGCACTGGCCGACCCGAAGACCGCCTGGCCTGCCGCACCGCCGGCCGGCGGCCGGGCATGGCCGCAGTCGCTGGCCGGTGGCGCGGCGGGCATCGCCCTGCTGCACATCGAACGCGCCCGCTGCGGCCGCGCGGACTGGCGCACCGTGCACACCTGGCTGTCGGTGGCCGCCTCCGGCGAACTGACCGCGGCGGCCAACGCGGGCCTGTTCTTCGGCGCCCCGGCCCTGGCCTTCATCCTGTACACGGCCGCCGGGACCTCCGGGCGGTACCGGCGTGCGCTGGCCGAACTGGACGAGGCCGTCATCACGATCACCCGCACACGTCTGGCCGCCGCTCATGCACGCATCGACCGAGGCGACCGGCCCGCGCTGAGAGAGTTCGACCTGATCCGCGGTCTGGCGGGCCTGGGCGCCTACCACCTGGAACGCCACCCCGGCCATCCGATCACCCGCGACGTGCTGTCGTACCTGGTGCGGCTGACCGAGCCGTTGCCCCGCCCCGACGGGCTTCCCCCATGGTGGACGGACACGGCGCCCAACGGCGAGCCGAGCCCTGATCACCCCCGCGGGCACGGAAATCTCGGTCTCGCCCACGGCATCAGCGCCGTCCTGGCCCTGCTCTCGTTGGCTCTGCTGCGTAACCAGCTGGTCCCCGGCGCCGACGAAGCGATCGCGCGGATCTGCAGTTGGACCGACCAATGGCGCCGGCAAAGCGGCACGGGTCCATGGTGGCCGGGTTTCATCACCTTCGATCAAGCCTGTGAACGGCACGTCTCGCCGGCGCTGCGTCCTCGTCCCTCCTGGTGCTACGGGGTCGGCGGCACCGCTCGCGCCCAGCAACTGGCGGGCATGGCCCTGGGCGACAGTGCACGACGGCGCCTCGCCGAAGCCGCGATGCTCGCCGCGCTCGATGACCCCGCCCAGTTGGACCTGCTCGGTTCTCACATCGGGCTGTGTCATGGCACCGCCGGCCTGCTCCAATCAGCCTGGCGAATGGCCGCCGACGCCCTCACCCCGGAGCTTGCCGAGCGGTTGCCCCGTCTGACCAGCCGGCTGCTCGATCAAATGGCCGGGCCGATCAGCGATCCGGAACTACTGGACGGCGCCGCCGGAGCCGCTCTCGTCCTTCACACCGTCGGCATCGGCGGCTGCCCGCCCCCGTTCTGGGACCGTTTTCTCCTGCTGGCCTGATTCAGGGAGCCCGATGAACATGGCCGAGTGGCGGCAGATCAACGTTCACTTCGCCGACTGGCCCTCCGCCGAACTCATCGCAGCGGCCGACCTGGCCCCGATCCTGCAGCACGCCCACGACTACGGCCTGCTCACCAGCTGGTTCTTCGTCCGTAAGGCCCCCTGCTGGCGCGTCCGCTATCTACCCGTCGCAGACGTCGCCGCAGCCGAGGACCACCTGCATACACGCCTCACCGAACTGACCCTCTCCGGTCGGATCACCGGCTTCCGCCCCGCGATCTACGAACCGGAACTCCATGCATTCGGCGGTCCCACCGCCATGGACGTCGCCCACCGGCTCTTCCACCACGACAGCCGCCGCTTGCTCACCTATCTCGCTTCTGCTCGTCATCCCGGGAAACACCGGCGCGAGCTGGCGGTACTGCTGTGCTGCGCCCTCCTGCGCGCTGCCGGGCTCGACTGGTACGAGCAAGGCGACGTATGGGCCCGCGTCGCCGACCACCGGCCGCCCGACCGCCCCCTTCCAGCAGACCGCACCCACGCGCTCGAACCCGCCCTCCGACACCTCCTGCTCGTCAACGGCAACACCCGCTGGGCCCACTTCTCCACCTGGTCGGCGGCCTTCATGGCCACCGGCCGACAACTCGCCGACCTCGCCGACACCGGCCGGCTGCACCGCGGGCTGCGCGCCGTCCTCGCCCATCACGTGATCTTCACCTGGAACCGCCACGGCCTGCCCTACTCAACCCAGACCGTCCTGGCCCACACCGCCAAACACGCAGTGTTCGGCCACGACCCCACCTCGGAAGGCACCAGACCATGGCCGACCCGCTCATGACCTACTTCCCGCTCATCCCGCGCCCCAGGCCCGCCTGCCTCCCGCTCAGCACTAGGATCGACCACCTCCACGCCATGGCGACCAAGCCCGGCACCGGCTCCCTCCAGCGGCAGCTCACTCAGGCCGCCGAAGTGTGCAACCTGGCAGCGCTCATCGCCTCCGACTGCGGCCTGAACACCCTGGCCCGCGACCTGTGCCTACGGCAATGGGACGTGTTCGACCGAGCCCGGCCACTACCCGCCCACGCCGTACGACTCGCCCTTCAACCCCTGCTCAACATCCCCCGCCAACTGCTCCGCGAAGGCGACTGCGACACCGCCTGCACCCTCCTCCAAGCCCTCCACCACGCCGCACTCACCCAAAGCAGCACCGTCGTCGCCGGCCGGACCGTCCACCTCCACGACCTCACCACCGCACCCGACGAGCACAAAACCCTCACCACCGCCACATGGACCGCACTCCTCGCCGACGGCACCCGAGCCCTCACCCGCGCAGGCAGATGGAACGAAGCCGCCCAGCACGCCGCCGCCCACCGCGGCGTCGGCACCCGCCTTCTCGACGGCCGCCAAGTCACCATCCTCGCCGCCGTCTTCCAAGGCCGATACGACGAAGCCGCCGCGCTCATCGAACGCAGCAGCATCCACGAACCCTGGGAGCAAACCGTCCAGCACCTTCTGCGAGTCCACTGTCAGCGATCAGCCGGCGTCGACCCCCGCCACCTGCTCCCGTCCATGATCTCCAGCACTCTCGCGCTTCTGCACCAGGCCGACCCCACCACCGTGGTCTTCCAGACTCGCGCCGCCATCACCGCCCTCGAGCTCTCCCTCACCCACCACAGCCCTCAACGCGACGAACTCATCCGCACACTGATCAAAACTGCGAGCCAGGACGGATACGCGGCCCGAGACCTCCTCACCCACCCGAGCCTGATCCAGAACCTAAACAGCGACCAACATCACGCACTAATCGAACTCGTCCACACCTGCGGTCTGAACACCGACTACGCGGCCTCCGCTTCTCTCTATGAACTCCTATCGAACGCAGCAGCACACGGCGAACGCCGTCTTCACGCGCTCTTGGCAACCGAGCACAGCCAGCTCAATTAGCAAGACCTACCAAACGAGATCTTCTCAACGAAATAAAGCAGGTGACTGCACTGCATCACCCTTCACCAGAGCGAAAGCACGCCTAGCCACCCCGACGAACAGCCGCCACCAGCGTGCTGGCCGGTGAGACATCTCAAGATCTCGACGTTACGATCCTCGGCCATCCCGGAAAACAACCGCCACGCCGCAGCGGCGGGGGTGAGCACCGCCTGGATCATCGCGTTGCGACCTTCTGCAGTCCCAATGCTCAGGCAGCTGTGGTTCGATCAGCACCTACTGCTCATCGGTCAGGTCCAAGGGGTAAGGCGGTGTCCCCTCCCCGGCCAGATGCGTCTTTCGCGATCACCTGTCAAACACGCTCTAAGCGCTCGTCTACGCTGAGAAGACCTTAACGAGCTTCTGCTCACCTGCCGTGGCGCTTGCCGAGGCCAGGGAGCCCGACGAGTATGACGTTGGGATCGCGTCCTACCCAATCGGGAATGCGTTTACGTGCGGGTGTCTGAATTGTCGTCCAGGTTCCAGGAGTTTGCCAGTCTTTACGTGCAGGACCGGCTGGAGAGCGGCGCAGCTTAGCAGCCTCTTTCCGAGCGATTGCATTGAGTTCAGCGATAGCCTTGGGGTAGCCATCCGTCCCGACCAGTCGACAGGAATAAATTCGCACAAGACGATCAAAGGTACGGATGACCTCCAGGTCATATGGAAAAGCCATCACAGCTGCGCCAGGTACACCTGCTTTGCCGGACGATTCGGCATAGCGGCGGGCGCCCAGAATTACCTGCTTCAGGGTACCGTCGCTTCGACGATGGACCATGTAGGGAAGCTTGGGCCAATTCATACTCTTATGGGGACCGGTGGGGAAGCCAGCAGTTTCCCCCGCGTGCAGCGCTAGCGCGGCCTCCGGGTAACGGCCGATTCCGGTGCTCTCTACGACCGCTGCGCGCACACAAGACCCGAGACGAGCAAGAGCGGCGGGCTCGCGTGCCAACGGCGCGGTCATAGCCATCCAGCCGTCCAACGGCGTGAACCGCAGCTCAACGCGACCATCCTGCTCCTTGACCCACAGCCGGGCCTCCGGCCAGTCACTTCCGTCCATAGGGAACATCATGGGAGACGACGCTGACGGTACTTCCCCTCTCTAGGGATTGAAAGCCGATCTGTGAGGTCCTCGAGATGTGATCGTGACCCTTCGAACTTTCTGGGAAGAGGACGGAGCCTTTTCAGTAAGCGTGGCCCTTGGGGACTTGCAGGATCAGATTGGGCTTGGTGATGTACGCGGCCCGGTACGAGCAGCAGTGCAGATGCCACAGGATGCACCAGGTCTTCAACTGAGCGATCGTCCTTTCGGCCGGGCTGTGCAGCCGGGCGTAAGCCTAGCGGGCCTCCTTGAGGACCTCGGGCGTGCCGCGCCCTTTGCCAGGGGTAAGGCACCAGCTGGCCCGCGCCTATGCAACCCTTGTCGGCGAGCGCCAGTAGTTTTAAGGGCGTACGGATACCCCAGACCTGGGTGCCCTTCAGGTGGTGCATGCTGCCGGGCAGTGTTCCCGACACCCGCATCGGACGACCGTGCGGCGTGGCAATGGCCTGCAGGTTCTCCCCGTGGTGGGGTGGTGCTTGCCAGCGTAGAGGGGTCAGTCGACCGGGGCGAGAGTGCCACTAGTACCGGCATCTGCTCACCACGTGCCCGTGCTGCTCAAGCGCACGTTCCAGTTCGGGGACGCGGGGGCTGGCTGATCCATCGCTTCCTGCGCATATCACCCCACGGCAGGGGCCTGCACCCCGCACCAACCTGGGCATGAGATCGGCCAGTGCGCAGAGGTGAACCGGCACCAGCAAGGCTGGCGTCCGCAGCTCAGCGCTCGCTAGCAGGGGGCGATCTGGCGGTGGTAGTTAACGCAACTTTCCCTCAGATAGGGCAATGTTCGGTGCGATAACGGCAGGCAAGCACGGCAAAGGAACACGCGAGGCCTCTAGACGGGTGGAGGGTTGTAAGCAAGCAACCTGTCCAGCACAGGGACCTCACCACGTTCAGGAAGGGGGCCATCCCTGCGTGCGCGGGGAGCAGGTGACTCTGGTCCAGGCCGATTGATTCAGAGCGGGATCATCCCCGCGTGCGCGGGGAGCAGCACCCGTTCCCCTGCATGTGGAACTTGCGGGTGGGATCATCCCCGCGTGCGCGGGGAGCAGTTCATCCCCGACATGCCCCACCCGATCCTGACGGGATCATCCCCGCGTGCGCGGGGAGCAGCCGGTCAACCGTCCCCGGGGCCGCGTAGAACCGGGATCATCCCCGCGTGCGCGGGGAGCAGACCGATCAAAATCCGCCGAACGTGCGGGACCTGGGATCATCCCCGCGTGCGCGGGGAGCAGCCGGGGCGTCGAAAACCTCCGCACTTGGCGGTGGGATCATCCCCGCGTGCGCGGGGAGCAGGCTGCTGCATCTGGGCATCTGGGACGAGGCACGGGATCATCCCCGCGTGCGCGGGGAGCAGGCGATGTAGCGGGCCATGATCCCGCGGTGGGTGGGATCATCCCCGCGTGCGCGGGGAGCAGTTCTGTCGTGCGGCGATGCGGGCGCGTGCGTGGGGATCATCCCCGCGTGCGCGGGGAGCAGTCGCCGCGCCCGTCGAGGTCGACCGGATACCAGGGATCATCCCCGCGTGCGCGGGGAGCAGCCTGTTGGAGGGTCACGACTGCCCTCCATGGGGGGATCATCCCCGCGTGCGCGGGGAGCAGCTGCGGCAGGTGGCGACCCAGTAGTCGGGTCCGGGATCATCCCCGCGTGCGCGGGGAGCAGAGGTCTCCCCAGCGGATGAAGACCTGCTTGACGGGATCATCCCCGCGTGCGCGGGGAGCAGGACGCCCTCGCCGAGTACGTCACCGCCGACCTGGGATCATCCCCGCGTGCGCGGGGAGCAGTTGTAGAGCAAGCTGCCGAGGTTGCCCACGGCGGGATCATCCCCGCGTGCGCGGGGAGCAGACTGATTGACCTGTGGGTTTATGCCCAGCGCAGGCCAGAATCTAGCACCTTTACAGGATCGGACATTTGGGACATCACTCTACGAGCGGGCTCTCACCCCAGGGTGGACGGAGACTGCAGCAGGAGGCAACCCCAAGAGAGCTGGAAGTCAACAGAGCGCGAGATCCGCCCCCCTTCGTGAACGTTGATGTCAAGCAAAATCAGGAAAACCTGTGCGTCGATGTGAAGTATGGGCTTAACTGTCTCCCGTGATCGAAGGGGAGGAGCCTGGCCAGCTGGGAGAGGGCCTGTCGGCTGTCGCCCGGGCCGTGTGGGCCAAGCATGACCGCGCGGCTGAAGGATGGCTGCCGCTGTGGCGGCACATGGCTGACAGCGGCGCGGTAGCGGGACTGCTGTGGGATGAGTGGATTCCTCACCAAGTACGGCGACTGATCTCCGCGGAGTTGCCGGGAGGCGCCGAGGACGCTCGGCGGCTGGTGGTGTGGCTGGCGACTACGCATGACATCGGGAAGGCCACGCCGGCGTTCGCGTGTCAGGTGGAGGCACTCGCTGCCGCGATGCGAGATGCCGGGTTGGGCATGCCCGGCCACCGGGAGATGATCGATCGGGGGCTTGCCCCGCATGGGCTGGCGGGGCAGTTCCTGCTACAGGAATGGCTGATAGAGCGGCACGGGTGGAACCGATCCGCGGCGCTGCAGCTCGCGGTCATTGCCGGTGGGCATCATGGTGTTCCGCCGGCCTACCAGAACGTTCATGATCTGAATGCCCGCCGCTACCTGCTTCGCACGCCCGATCGCGAGTCGGCGTGGCGGAGCGTGCAGGAGGAGCTGCTGGACGCTTGTGCGGCGGCTTGCGGCGTCCGTGATCGGCTGGACGACTGGCGGCGGGTGAAGCTGTCACAGCCGGCACAGGTGCTGCTGACGGGATTGGTGATCGTCGCTGACTGGATCGCCAGCAACCCCGATCTTTTTCCCTACTTCCCTGAGGCCGCGCACATAAGTGACCGCGAGCGCATCGAGGCGGCCTGGCGCGGTCTGGCGCTGCCGGCTCCTTGGCGGGCGGTGGAGCCGGATGAGGACACAGATGAGCTGTTCGCCGCACGGTTCGCGCTGCCCCTGGGAGCGCGTGTCCGGCCGGTGCAGGAGCAAGCGGTGAAGCTGGCGCGCGGCATGGCCGCACCGGGGCTGATGATCATCGAGGCGCCGATGGGGGAAGGGAAGACCGAGGCCGCGCTGGCGGTCGCCGAGATCTTCGCGGCGCGTTCCGGGGCGGGTGGCTGCTATGTGGCGCTGCCCACCATGGCGACCGGCAATGCGATGTTCCCCCGTCTGCTGGAGTGGCTGCGGCGGCTCCCGGCCGGCGGCTCAGGCGAAACGCACTCTGTGTATCTGGCGCATTCGAAGGCGGCGCTGAACGAGAAGTACGTCGAGCTCATGCGCACCGGCCGGCGGACGGTGAGCGCGGTGGAACTGGACGGCCCCGGTGACGAGCGGCGACATCGCGGTGATCGACGTGTCCACTCCGCCGAGCTCGTCGCCCACCACTGGCTTCGCGGCAGGAAGAAGGCGATGCTCGCCTCCTTCGGGGTGGGGACCATCGATCAGCTGCTGTTCATGGGGCTCAAGAGCCGGCACGTGGCGCTGCGCCACCTTGCGCTGGCGGGCAAGGTCGTCATCATCGACGAGGCCCATGCCTACGACACCTACATGAACACCTACCTGGACCGGGTGCTGTCCTGGCTGGGCGCCTACCGCGTGCCGGTGATCGTGCTGTCGGCGACGCTTCCGGCCGGGCGGAGACGGGAACTCCTTGAGGCTTACGCGGGGACGAGCGGGTCCGGCCTCACGGAGGTGGAGAGGGCTGAGGGCTACCCGCTGCTGACCGCCGCGGCTCCTGGACGGTCTCCGGTATTGCAGCCCGTCGCCCCGTCCGGTCGTTGCACCGCTGTTCATATGGAACGGCTGGAGGACGACCTTGACGTCCTGGCGGACCGGCTGGAAGAGGAGTTGTCCGACGGCGGCTGCGCACTGGTGGTGCGCAACACCGTTGATCGCGTCCTGCAGACCGCTGCGCACTTGCGGAAGCGGTTCGGCAACGTGACCGTCGCTCATGCGCGTTTCCTCGACTTGGATCGGATGGCCAAGGACGCCGAGCTGTTGAAGCTGTTCGGTCCGCCCGGCAAGGACACCAAACGCCCCAAAGAGGCTCACATCGTGGTGGCGAGCCAGGTGGCCGAGCAGTCCCTCGACATCGACTTTGATCTGCTGGTGACCGATCTGTGCCCGATCGACCTGCTGTTGCAGCGCATGGGACGGGTGCACCGGCACCTGCGGGGCGAGGGGCAGTCGGAGCGTCCGCCGCGGCTTCGCACCGCCCGGTGCCTGGTCACCGGTGCGGATTGGGCGGCCGTTCCGGTCGAGCCGGTCAGCGGTTCCCGGCGGATTTACCGGCCTTACCCGTTGTTGCGTGCTGCGGCCGTTCTGGAGCCTTACCTCAGCGGCAGCGCAGAAACCGGACATATTGTGCGCCTTCCGGAGGACATCAGCCCGCTGGTGCAAAAGGCCTATGGACACGATCCCGCGGGGCCGGCCGAGTGGCAGAAGGCGCTCGAAGAGGCCCGGCGCGATCAGGAGCTGCACCAGGAAAAGCAGCGCAAGGAGGCAGAGTCCTTCCAGCTCGGCAAGGTCGGAAAGGACGGCCGTGCCCTGATCGGATGGCTCGACGCCGGAGTCGGCGACGCCGACGACACCCGGGCGGGCAGGGCCCAGGTCCGCGACGGCGAGGAGTCCTTGGAAGTCCTGGTGGTGCAGCGCCTGGCCGACGGGACCGTGCGGACGGTGCCGTGGCTCACCGAAGGACGCGGTGGCCTGGAGCTGCCCACCGAGACCGCGCCCGAGCCGCGTTTGGCGCGGATAGTGGCGGCCTGCGGGCTGCGGCTTCCCTTCCAGTTCTCGACCCCCGAAGTCCTCGACCGCGCGATCGAGGAACTGGAGGCCGAATGCATCCCAGCCTGGCAGTCCAAAGAGTGCCATTGGCTGGCCGGTGAACTGATCCTTTTTCTGGACGAGAACTGTCGGACCCGTCTGGCAGGCTACGACCTGCATTACACGCCCACGGATGGCCTGGAGGTGACTCGTGCCGAGTGAACCGTCCTTCGATCTCACCCGCCGTCCGTGGCTGCCAGTGCTCTATGACAACGGCGGTGAAGGGCTGCTGTCGCTGACCGAGGTCTTTCAGCAGGCCCACCGGTTGCGCCGTCTCGTCGGTGACGTGCCCACCCAGGAATTCGCGCTGCTGCGGCTGCTGCTGGCGATCCTGCACGATGCGGTCGAGGGCCCCGACGACATCGACGAGTGGACGGAACTGTGGGAGGAGGGCCTGCCCACCGACCGCATCACCGCCTACCTGGAACGCCACCGCGACCGTTTCGACCTGCTGCACCCTCAGGCGCCGTTCCTGCAGACCGCCGAGCTGCGCACCGCCGGCGACGAGGTCTTCTCCCTGGACCGGATCGTCGCCGACGTCCCCAACGGCACCTTGTTCTTCACCATGCGGGCCCACGGCGTGGAGCGGCTGGACTTCGCCGAGGCCGCACGCTGGCTGGTGCACGCCCACGCCTTCGACACATCCGGCATCAAGTCCGGTGCGGTGGGCGACCCCAGGGTCAAAAAAGGCAAGGTGTACCCGCAAGGCGTCGGCTGGGCCGGCAACCTCGGCGGAGTATTCGTCGAAGGCGATGACCTGCGGGAAACGCTGCTGCTCAACCTCATCGCCTTCGACACCGACAACCTGAGGATCGACCCCGCCCGTGATCTGCCGGCCTGGCGTCAGGAGCCGCGCGGCCCGCAGCAGCTGGATGAGATCGAGCTGAGCCGTCGTCCCGCCGGTCTGCGGGACCTGTACACCTGGCAGTCCAGGCGAATACGGCTCCATTTCGACGCGGACGGCGTCTACGGCGTGGTGCTGGCCTACGGCGACAGCCTCAGCCCGCACAACAAGCATGTTCACGAGCCGATGACGGCCTGGCGGCGCAGCCCCGCTCAGGAGAAGAAGCTCAGGCTGGCCCAGGTCTACCTGCCGCGTGAGCACGACCCGAGCCGCAGCGCTTGGCGCGGGCTGGGCGCACTGGTCGCCGGACGAGCGGAAGGCACCGAACAGCGCAAGGAGGCCGCCGCCATCGTGCGTCCCCGGATCCTGGACTGGGTGGCCCGTCTGACCGTCGAAGGGCCGTTGCCGGATGACTTCCTGATCAGGGCCCGGCTGGTGGGCGCGGTGTACGGCACTCAGCAGTCGGTCATCGACGACATGGTCGATGACGCCGTGACGATGCCCATCGTCCTTCTGCACGAGCGGAACAAGGAACTGGGGCAGACCGCGATCGACGCCGTCGCCGACGCGGAGAAGGCCGTGACGATCCTCGGGGATCTGGCCTCCGATCTGGCCAAGGCGTCCGGCACCGACCCCGCGCCCGCGGTCGCCGCCGCCCTGGCCCTCGGCTTCGGCATGCTGGACGGTCCTTTCCGCCAGTGGCTGACCACTCTGACGCCCGGCGCCGACGCCGGCGAACGGCGGGTGGCCTGGCAGCGGGAAACGTACAAGATCATCACCCGGCTGGGTCGTGACCTGGTGGACTCGGCCGGCGACCCGGCCTGGGAGGGGCGGATCGTCCAGACCAAGAAGGGCCAGAAGATCTGGCTGAACGCCTCTTACGCCAAGGAGGTGTTCGGCAATCGCCTCCGCAAGGAGCTGCCCGGCGCCCGGCAGTCCGACGATCCATCCCCCGAGCAAGCGAGCGAGCAGATGCTGGAGGTCCCGTCATGACCACGGCCCCACCCGCGCAGCGGTCCCTAGAGGACCTGGTGGGCCAGATCGCCGGCCAGTCCATCGCCAAGTGGCAGCAGGGCTATCTGGACGACCAGAGCTCGGCCGTCGCGACGCTGGCGCAACTGCGGCGCGGCGCCGGCAAGCTCCCCCGGGACATGCCCGAGCTGTGGGGGATGATCGGCATGGAGCTGCTGTTCCAGGACCGCGACCTGTCCGACACCGAGGCGATCCGGGCTGAGAACGCCTTGTTCCTGGCGGTGACCCTGTACGCCTTGCACCAGCAGTCGCGCACCGACCGAAGGATGCACCAGCCCGGCATCGAACTCGGCGCAGCCGTCCGCCGGATGATGCCCGGCGGGGAGATCGACGAGCCGATCCGCAGACGTTTCGTCCGGGTCGGCACCGCGGCCACCCCGGATGTTCTGGCTTTTCGGCTCCGGGAGGTCATCACCCTCCTGCGCCGTCACGCCGTCCCCTTGGACTACCAGCGGCTCGCCACCCGGCTGTATCAGGCCCAAACGCCCCAGGGGATGCGGCAAGTGCGTCAGATCTGGGGCCGCAGCTTCCACGCCTACCGGCCCGAGAACACCGAAACCGCCGACCACACGCCAACGAACGACAAGGACTCTTGATGACGACCCGTACCATCCTGGAGCTGCACGCCCTGCAGACCGTCCCGCCCAGCAACCTCAACCGGGACGACACCGGCACCCCCAAGACCGCCGTCTACGGTGGTGTCCGCCGCGCCCGCGTCTCCAGCCAGGCCTGGAAGCGCGCCATTCGCCGCGCCTTCCACGACCTGCTGGACCCCAGCGAGCTGGGGGTGCGCACCAAGCGGGTCGCCGAACTGCTGGCCGGGCGGATCCGGAAGCTGGACGATTCCATCCCCGAGACCGAGGCGTGGACGCTGGCCGCCGAGACCGTCCAGGCCGCCACCGGGTCGAAGATCGAGCCGCCCAAGCGCAAGGCGTCTGCGGACGGCCCCGCGCCGGCCCCGGAATCGAAATACCTGTTGTTTCTGAGCGCCCGCCAGCTGGACGGCCTGGCCGAGCTCGCCGTCAAGGGCCGCGACGACATCAAGGCGTTCTTCAAGGACTCCGGTAACAAGGCCGAGGCCAAGCAGATCGCCAATAGCCGGCATTCGGTCGACATCGCGCTGTTCGGCCGGATGGTCGCCGACGGGGCCGACATCAACGTGGACGCCGCCGCGCAGGTGGCGCACGCCATCAGCGTCCACCACGTGGAGAACGAGTCCGACTACTACACCGCGGTCGACGACCACAAGGAACGCGAGGACGACGACCTGGGCGCCGGCATGATCGGCACGGTGGAGTTCAACTCCGCCACCCTCTACCGGTACGCAGCGGTTGACGTGGACCTGCTGCGCCGTAACCTCGGCAAAGGGCTGCGCGAGGACGAGCCGTCGACCGAGCCGGTCCGCCGGGCGGTGGAGGCGTTCGTGGAGGGCTTCATCACCTCGCTGCCCACCGGCAAGCTCAACACCTTCGGCAACCACACCCTCCCCGACGCGGTCGTGGTCAAGATCCGCTCGTCCCGTCCCATCAACTTCGCGGGGGCGTTCGAAGAGCCCTGCCGGGCCGATCAGGACTCCGGAGGCCATGTGCGCGAGGCCAGCGAGCGTCTGGCCCGCTACGTTCCCGAGATCGAGAAGGCCTACGGTGTCGCCGCCGACGCCAAGACCTGGGTGCTGCGGGTTGGGCCCAACACCGCCGCCTTGGCGGATCTCGGTGAGGAGGTCACTCTTCCCGAGCTCGTCAAGAAGGTCGGCGCCGAGGTGGCCGTGCGGCAGAGCGACGCATCATGAGCGTTCTGCTGCTCCAGCTCGCCGGTCCTTTGCAGGCGTGGGGATCGTCGTCGCGTTTCGCCCGGCGCACCACCGAACCGGCTCCCACCAAAAGCGGCGTGATCGGGCTGCTCGCCGCCGCGCTCGGCCGGGAACGCTCGCACGACCCCGGCGATCTCGCGGCGCTGCGCTTCGGCGTCCGCGTCGATCAGCGCGGGACTCCGATTCGCGACTACCAGACCGCGCATCACTTCGAGACCGGCAGATCCATGCCGGTCTCCGAGCGGTTCTACCTGGCGGACGCCGTGTTCGTCGCAGCGCTCGAAGGGCCGGACGACCTGATCGACACGCTGCATGACGCCGTGCGCCACCCGGTGTTCCTCCCCTACCTCGGACGCCGATCCTGCCCGCCGTCCCGGCCCTTGGACCTGGGCGTCCGCCACGGCGGTATCGAGCAGGTCTTCAAGCAGGAGGTCTGGCGGGCCTCACGCTGGTATCAGCGCCGACGGCGGCGGGAGCCTTTCGTCCGGTTGGAGACCATCATCGAGGCCACCGCCGGCGACGGCCGGGTCGACACTCTTCGTGACCAGCCGATCAGTTTCGACCCGATCCACCGCCGCTACGCGCTGCGCGGCGTCCGCCACGGGCATGTCGAGATTCCCAACCCCGCCGCCTCACAGCCGCCCGACCATGACCCGATCGCCGTTCTGGAAGGCGCGTGATGTACCTGACCCGCTTTCGCTTCAACACGGCGCGTGTCACCGCCCGCAGGATCCTGTCCTCGCCGCAGATGCTGCACGCCGCGGTGATGTCGTCGTTCGCCACGCCCCCTGTCCAAGAGGACGACGGGCCTCGGGTGCTGTGGCGGATCGACCGCAACGGCAAGTCCGAGACCTACCTCTACATCGTCAGCCCTCTCAAGCCCGACCTCACCCACCTGGTCGAGCAGGCCGGCTGGCCCACCACCGGCACGTGGCAGACCTATGACTACGGCCCGTTCCTGTCCCGGCTGGCCAAGGGTGAGGAGTGGGCGTTCCGCCTCACCGCCAACCCCGTGCACACCGCGCGCCGCAATGACACCGAACCCACCAAGATCACAGCGCATGTCGGCATGCGGCACCAGATGCAATGGCTTTTGCAACGGCAGGAGGCTGCCGGTTTCAGGGTGGTGGAAAAGCCCCGGGAGCGGCAGCTCATCCCCGGTGTGGACGTGCACGAGCTGGTCATCCGGGAGCGGCGCCACCTGGAGTTCCGGAAAAGAGGCAACAGCAGGCCGGTGACCCTGGTCACCGTGACCTTCGACGGCAGGCTCGAGGTCACCGACCCCGACGCCCTGCGCCGCACCCTTACCCGAGGACTCGGCCGAGCCAAGGCCTACGGTTGCGGCCTGATGACCCTCGCGGCGGCGTGAGCATGTCCACCATCAGCCGACGGGGTGCGTCCTCACCCCGCGAACTGACCCGGATGAGCGACCGGATCTCGTTCATCTATCTGGAGCGCTGCACCCTGCACCGCGAGGACAACGCGATCACGGCGGAGGACGCCGACGGCATCACCCATATCCCGTCGGCCACCATCGGATGCCTGTTGCTAGGGCCCGGCACCCGCGTCACCCACCAGGCCATGAGCGTCCTCGGTGACAGCGGAGCAGGCGTGGTGTGGGTGGGCGAGCAGGGCGTCCGCTTCTACTCGGGCGGCAGATCCCTCACCCGATCGTCCGCACTCGTTGAAGCCCAGGCCATCAAATGGGCCAACCGCCGCACCCGCCTGGAGGTCGCCCGCGCGATGTACCGGATGCGCTTCCCCGACGAAGATCCCGCCGGCCTCACCCGGCAGGAACTCCTCGGCCGTGAAGGCCGCAGGGTCAAAGAGCGCTACCGCCAGGAAGCGGCCAAGTACGGCATCACCTGGAAAGGGCGGCACTACATCCCGGGCGACTTCGGGTCCGGCGATCCCGTCAACCAGGCGGTCACCGCAGCCGCCCAGTGCATGTACGGCATCGCTCAGACCACCGTCGCCGCTCTCGGCTGCTCTCCCGGCCTGGGTTTCATCCACTCCGGGCATGAACTGGCCTTCGTCTTGGACATCGCCGACCTTTACAAGACCGAGTTCGCACTCCCCATCGCCTTCAGGACGGTCGCCGAAAGCCCCGAAGACGTCGGCTCTCGCACCCGTCGTGCCATTCGCGACGAGGTCAACAGAGTCGGCCTGCTGCGCCGCTGCGTCGATGACATCAAAAGCCTCCTGCTGCCAGACGTCCCCGATGACCCTCTGAACAGCGACATCGACCAGGTCACCCTCCAAGGCGACCATGGGGAACATCTGGCGTCAGGCCGCAACTATGACGAGGGGCTCTGGTGACGATCATCATCCTCACCCGGTGCCCCACTGGCCTGCGCGGTTTCTTGACTCGCTGGCTGATGGAGATCTCTCCCGGCGTCTTCATCGGAGGCCCCTCAGCCCGAATCCGCGAGGTGCTCTGGCGGGAAGTCCGCCAGTACTCCGGCACCGGCCGGGCTCTCCTCGCCTACACCACCGACAACGAACAGGGCTTCACCTTCGAAACCTGGGACCACAAGTGGCACCCCATCGACTACGAAGGCATCACCCTAATCCGCCGCCCCAAAACCCAACCGACAATCTCGGCCACCCCGCCACCCACTGGGTGGAGCAAAGCCGCCAAACGCCGCCGTTACGGCAAACGCTGACCCGCATCGCCCAAGCATCCCGACCGCAGCCCCGGCATGGGACGCAGAGTCCGCCCTACCCGTGAAACCAATCTCCACCTTTGCCAACACCTGGATGCCCAAGTGGTGCAGCCGCCACACCTCTCACTCCAGCACCGCCCTCACCTAGGACCACACACCTGGGCGACAGCGGCGGAGGACGACAGAGCGACGCCCGATATGTCCAGATTGAAAGAAGTAATGAATTCCGGCATTATCCTGAGATAAACCTGCAGGTCAGCAAGTCTGCTCCCCGCGCACGCGGGGATGGTCCCGTAGGGGACGTCCAAGATGGTGTCGGGCCGGTCTGCTCCCCGCGCACGCGGGGATGGTCCCTCCGACACCCATTCGGGGGCGGGGACATCGAACTGCTCCCCGCGCACGCGGGGATGGTCCAGTCCCGCCACACCTGCAGCCGCTTGTTGCGCTCTGCTCCCCGCGCACGCGGGGATGGTCCCTCTCTGGCCGGCAAGAAGGGCCGCCGGGCCAACTGCTCCCCGCGCACGCGGGGATGGTCCCGTGGCGTAGTAGGACTCCGGGTCCCACCAGCCCTGCTCCCCGCGCACGCGGGGATGGTCCCCAGATGGAGACCGGAGAAGGCGTCACTATCCCCTGCTCCCCGCGCACGCGGGGATGGTCCCCAGATGGAGACCGGAGAAGGCGTCACTATCCCCTGCTCCCCGCGCACGCGGGGATGGTCCCAGCTGTCGAGAAAGCGGACTTGACCGCGCCGACTGCTCCCCGCGCACGCGGGGATGGTCCCCATCACGTCGGCGGCGGCACCTGGAGCGCGCCCTGCTCCCCGCGCACGCGGGGATGGTCCCGGCTACCTCGTCAACAACGAGGGCCGCCGCCGCTGCTCCCCGCGCACGCGGGGATGGTCCCTCCAGGGCCAGGCCACGGTCTCCGGCGCGGGCCTGCTCCCCGCGCACGCGGGGATGGTCCCCCGCCGGACAGGTGGTCGGGGAGGGTGGCGCCCTGCTCCCCGCGCACGCGGGGATGGTCCCTCTTTCAAAGAATCGGCGGCGAGGTCGGTGTTCTGCTCCCCGCGCACGCGGGGATGGTCCCGATCAGCAAACCGTCCAACCTTGCAGACGGTGACTGCTCCCCGCGCACGCGGGGATGGTCCCCATTCCAAGGCATGGAAGGCCATGGCACACCACTGCTCCCCGCGCACGCGGGGATGGTCCCTCCAGCTCAGTCCCGGCCACCAGGGCGTGCGTCTGCTCCCCGCGCACGCGGGGATGGTCCCAGCGGCATCGGTCACGTAACCGTATACCCCGCCTGCTCCCCGCGCACGCGGGGATGGTCCCGGCACCGGCGAGACCGAATGGGTGCTCACCGACTGCTCCCCGCGCACGCGGGGATGGTCCCCGCTATCTCGCTCGGCTGGTGTCGCCTCCCTGCTGCTCCCCGCGCACGCGGGGATGGTCCCGCGCATGTCCGCTATACGAGAGGGCGTGCACGCTGCTCCCCGCGCACGCGGGGATGGTCCCCTCGCCGCCCGTTAGGGCGCTGCACCAGCATGCTGCTCCCCGCGCACGCGGGGATGGTCCCTCGTTCACCGAGGAAACCATTCCTCGAGGAATCTGCTCCCCGCGCACGCGGGGATGGTCCCTCACCCGGCTCGCTCGGTCCCCGCCACGGCATCTGCTCCCCGCGCACGCGGGGATGGTCCCGACTTTGACGCCCGCCAGCTGGCGATCCACCGCTGCTCCCCGCGCACGCGGGGATGGTCCCGCACTCTTCTTGTTGCGGACGAACCCGCCCGGCTGCTCCCCGCGCACGCGGGGATGGTCCCGGCGGCAGCGGCAGCCTGCGGAGCCGCCTGTACTGCTCCCCGCGCACGCGGGGATGGTCCCGTCGGCTCACCCTCGGCCGGGGCCGCGGCGTCCTGCTCCCCGTGCACGCGGGGATGGTCCCGAGGCGACGATCGCGGCCAGGCCGCTGACGGCCTGCTCCCCGCGCACGCGGGGATGGTCCCGGGTCGTCTTGGCGCGCCCGGTCGAGCAGCGCCTGCTCCCCGCGCACGCGGGGATGGTCCCGCCCAGGCGTTCAGCGACCCCGCCGACGTCGCCTGCTCCCCGCGCACGCGGGGATGGTCCCGCCGTACTCCTCAGCAAGCCGAGTTTCCGAAGCTGCTCCCCGCGCACGCGGGGATGGTCCCGCTCAGGCGGGGTCTCGGCAGACATGTGGCATCTGCTCCCCGCGCACGCGGGGATGGTCCCGGCTCGCCAGTCGCCTCCTCTCTGTAGCGAGCCTGCTCCCCGCGCACGCGGGGATGGTCCCTACACCCCGCTGGCGCAGATCATCGCCAGCTGCTGCTCCCCGCGCACGCGGGGATGGTCCCCTCGTTCACTCGGCTTCGTGAGCTCTTCAACGCTGCTCCCCGCGCACGCGGGGATGGTCCTTCGACGGGGGTGCCGGACGGCCAGGCGGCCGGCTGCTCCCCGCGCACGCGGAGATGGTCCCGGGATGTACGCGATCAGGATCACGACGGCGCCCTGCTCCCCGCGCACGCGGGGACGGTTACAGCGCGAAGTCGGTTTCCCTGCCCTGCCGTGCCTGTTCAAAGGCGATCGGTTATGACCGGGTCGAGATGGTGGAGCCTGTACAAGGGCGCAGCAGGACACAGATGCGGAAAGAGGACGGCAGGACTCGCGCCTGGCTGAGCATGCCGTTGCTCTGCTGAAGAGTTGGAGCCTCCCGTACAGGCTGCACTGCTGCCTGTACCGTGCCGGTCATATCGCCAAGGCCGTCCTTATTCTGCAAGCCGGCGAGAGCCGTGCTCACTGGGCAAGGCTCAGTCCTCTCCTGTCACCGAGGTGCTCTCAACGGCATAGAGCGTGAAACAGTGCTGTGTCGCCTCCTACCAGGGTGAAGGTGCGCACGGCCGCGCTCAGGCGGAGATGAGGGAGCCCTCGAGGTTGCGTTCGAGGCGGTGATGGAGATCCTTGTCCAGGGCCGTCTCGGAAGCGTTGGCTCGCAGTTTGCCGGTGATCACAAGCACTTCTTCCGGAATGCGCAAATAGTTCCGTTTATGTAGTTGTTGCTGGGTGAGGGGCGCACTAGGCAGGTTCCAGGAAGCCGTGATCCCATCAGGAAGATGGGCAGGGCGCCCGAAGCTTACGGTGAACAGGTTTTGCTGGAGCGCGGGCGTGGGCGTTCACCGATCATGAAGGCTTCTTTTCAGAGACGTAACTTCCCAGTTTTTGTAGCCATTCAACCACCGACCGAGTACGCTTCGTCACAAAGCGCTGGACAGAGTCTGGAAACCGGCCAAGGGTGTCTTCTGTTGCCCTTTCTGGGTTTCATTAGCGCCCTGGTTGGTTTCATCTGCTTGGGAGGATGGAAGATGGCTCCTCGGCGTAGGCGAGGCAATGTTTCTCCGACTCTGCTGGCCTTCGGGCGCCAGCTTCGCCGTTACCGGGAAGAGGCCGGGCTGACCCAGGAGAGTCTGGGGCGTCGTGCCAACAACGGGCGGGGGGTGACCAGCCAGTATGTCGGTCAGGTCGAAAGTGGGCGGACTCGTTGCTCCCGCGAGTTCGCCGAGACCATGGACAGGGAGCTGAAAGCGGGTGGCAGGCTTCTGCAGCTCTGGGACGACCTGGTGCTGGACGCGGCCTTCCCGGTCTGGTTCGACTGGCCGGTGGTGGAGGCCGAGGCGGTCATGCTTCGCTCGTATCAGCCGATAGTCATCGATGGTCTTCTCCAGACGGAGGCGTATGCTCGCACGCTGCTCTTCGGTGATGAGGACGCGACAGCGGCCCGGCTTGGGCGGCAGAAGATCCTCCACAGGTCGTCCCCGCCGCCGCCCACTGTGGTCTGCCTGCTCGATGAGGCGGTGCTCCACAACGGGCTGGGTGGGCCTGAAGTAATGCGTGAGCAGCTCGAACACCTGCTGGAGGCGATCTCTCCTCGTCTCACCGTGCAGATCGTGCCGAGGGGTATCCCGCACCCCGGCAACACTGGAGCCTTCGCGATCGCGACGCTGGACGACCGCACCGAAGTGGCGTACGCAGACTCCGCCCTGCGTGGTATGACCACAAGTGTAGGCAACGAGATCCAAAAGGTGGCAGAGTCGTTTGAGGTGATTCGCAGCCACGCGCTGCCGGTCGATCAGTCAGTCGATTTCATCAAGAAGGTCCTAGAGGAGCGATGGACATGAGCGCACAGCAGTGGCGCAAGTCTTCCTACAGCGCCTCCAACGGCGGTCACTGCGTTGAGGTCGCCCGCCTCGCCGAGGGCATCGGTATCCGTGACTCCAAAAACCGGGAGCACGGTCACCTGACCATGCCTCCTGCCCAGTTCACCGCCCTGCTGGCCCGCCTCAAGCAGCAGCCCTCGACTGTCTGACCCCTCGACCGCCCGCCAGAGGGCCGCCCCTGGACATTCGAGGACCATCCCTCGCCTTCTTAGGCTTCACCCACCCCGACGTCCGCTGGCCGGGGGTCGTCTGACTCCCGGCTCCTGTTCCTTCCCCTCCGCCGAGAAGCTCTAGAAAGAGCCGATCATGAACCTCCAGTAGCGCAAGAGCGACCACAGCTCCTCGCACGGCGGTCACTGAGGTCTTCTCAACGAATCCGCTCCCCGCGCGGGGATAATCCCGTCTTCGGCACTACTTCCGACGGGCGCTGCCCCCGCAACTGCCCTGAGCAAAACCTAGTTCCACCCTTAGCCGGACAGGCCCCTAGTGGGCACAGGAGACTGCTGACCTCACAGAGCAGCACAAAGGAGCATCTCTAGCGGGTTGTCGAGGATGGCCATCCCGACGTCCCAAGTCAGGCCGATGACATGGAACGGCCACGCGAGGAAGTACGGACGGGCGCGTGGAGAGTCTGTGGCCGTGCTCGTCGGCTCGCTCCGGCGCCTGACCGCGCATCCCGTAGACCCGCGGGTCATCGACGCCGGTTGGGCCCTGAGCGTCGGCGTCCTTACATCGGACTGTCACCGGTCGAGCATCGCCGTTCCGAGAGCGTTCAGACGCCGACTGGCTGGCCGGTCGTCAGGGAAGGCCGCTCGGTCAGCGCTGCGTCCGAGCAGGTAGGCGGGGAGAACGGTACCGGTATGGATCATGCGCTTCCCACTGATGTCCGTAAGGCCCTGGCCGTGGTCGCCGAGCGCTGCCAGGTGCCGACCGGTGACGCCAGGATGC
>Ga0207874_1001522_pt1 | contig 25719 bp, 27 predicted proteins | sample HigsolmetaAR201D_FD_184833 | JGI IMG/M metagenome (GOLD analysis project Ga0207874, IMG submission 184833) | Ionic liquid and high solid enriched microbial communities from the Joint BioEnergy Institute, USA - AR20-1-D (SPAdes) (version 2) ...
GGGTGGGCGCGCGGCTTCGGGCCGGCGCGCGGACTCGGGCGGGCGCGCGGCTTCGGGTGGGCGCCCAGGAACGGCCGGTGCGTGGGATGGTGGGCGAGGGCTGGGCTCAGGCCCGCGGCTGGTGGCCGTGCTCCTCGTCGCCCAGGCCGCTGTGGGCGTGGGGGCCGAGGGCGCGCGTCGCCTCGTCGACCTTCTCGACGACCTCCGCCGGGTTCGCGACCCCGGCGAAGATGAAGTTGTAGTCGTCGCCCGCGGCGGTGTCGAAGTCGACGTCGCCGACCTGCAGGATGCGCTGGATCACCGACTGTGTGTAATTGACGTTCTGGACGCGCTCGAGCCGGGTCTCCTGGATCGTCCGTGAGACGATCCCGCGCTTGATGTTCAGGCGGCGGTTGGTGATCGTGTAGCGCGTCGCGACCCGCTTGATGAAGCCCGCGAGCACGGTGACCGCCACGCCGACGACGGCGACCAGCACGACCAGGCCGCGGTCGGTCTCATCGCCGATCACGCCGGTGGCGAGCGCGACCAGCAGGCAGGCCACCGCGGTGAGCGCGATGCCCTTCAGGTAGAAGTCGATGATCGAGCGCCAGGAGGGATGGCCCTCGAAGATGATCCGCTCTCCCGGGCCGAGCTTCGGTGCCACGGGCGGCAGCCTACCTTGTGCGCCAGCGGCGAGCCAAGGTCGCACCGGCGCGACCCCTAGCCTGAGCGCGGTGCCCAGCCTTCCCATCGCCAAGGTCGAACCGCTGACGACCGCGCGCGCCCTGCGCGGGCCGTTCGACTACCTGCTGACCGAGCGGTTCGCGGACGTGGGTGTGGGCTACGTCCTGCGCGTGCCGTTCGGCCGCCAGCGCCTGCTGGGCGTGGTCGTCGGCCTGGCCGCCGAGTCGGAGGTCCCGCCCGAGCGGCTCGCCGAGCCGCTCGAGGCGCTGGACGCCTCCACGACGCCCGAGCTGGTCCGGCTCGGCCTCTGGGTTGCCGACGCGTACGCGTCGACCCCGGCGCGCGGGCTGGAGCTCGTGATCCCGCCCGGCACCACCGCGCGCGGCGGCCGCGGCCCGCTCGCCGCGCGCACCCAGCTGCACGCGTCGATCACCCCGGCCGGCGAGCGCGCGCTCGCGGGGGAGGACGGCGCCCGGCTCGGCGCCCGCCAGCGCGCCGCGCTCGAGCGCCTCGCGGGGGCGGGGGAGGTGCCCACGCAGCCGGGCGAGCGCGACGCCCTGCGGCGGCTCGAGCGGCGCGGGCTGGTCGAGCTGCGCGAGGTCGAGGTAGCCCGCCGCCCCGTGAGCGTCGCGGTCGGCGCGGGCGGGAGCGTCCCGCCGCAGCTCAACCCGGACCAGCGCCGCGTCGTCGAGCGCATCGAGCGCGGCCTGGACGAGGGCGGGGCCGAGCTGCTCCTCCACGGCGTCACGGGCTCGGGCAAGACCGAGGTCTACCTGAGCGCCGCCGCGGCCGCGCTCGACCGCGGGCGCGGCGTGATCGTGCTCGTGCCCGAGATCGGCCTCACCCCGCAGACGGTCTCGCGCTTCGTGCGGCGCTTCGGCGAGCGCGTCGCGGTGCTGCACTCGGGCCTCTCCGCGGGCGAGCGGCGCGACGAGTGGATGCGGCTGCGGAGCGGGCAGGCGCGGGTCTGCGTGGGGCCCCGCTCGGCGGTGTTCGCGCCGCTCGAGGGGGTCGGCCTGATCGTCGTCGACGAGGAGCACGACCCCTCGTACAAGCAGGAGAGCGACCCGCGCTACGACGCGCGCGAGGTCGCCCGCCGGCGCGCCGCCGAGGCGGGCGCCGTGTTCGTCGCGGGCTCGGCGACCCCGCGGCCCGAGAGCTGGCAGGCGCTCGAGCGTCTGACGCTGCCCACGCGCGCCGACGGCTCCCCGCTGCCGCCGGTCGAGGTCCTCGACATGCGCGGCCGCGACGGGCGCGCCGGCCCGCTGCACGAGCGCACGCGCGCCGCGCTCGCGGCCCTGCGCACCGAGGGCGGGAAGGCGATCGTGATGGCGCCGCGCCGCGGCTGGTCGCCGCACCTGAGCTGCCGCCAGTGCGGGCGCACCTGGGGATGCCCGAACTGCGACGTCTCGCTCGTCCTGCACCGCGGCGGCGACGTCCTGCGCTGCCACCACTGCGGCCACCGCGAGCGCCCGCCGCAGGAGTGCCCGGACTGCGGCTCGCGCAGCGTCGCCCGCCACGGCCTGGGCAGCGAGCGCCTGGAGGCGATCGTGAGCGAGCTCGTCGCTCCGCTGCCCGTCTTTCGGCTCGACTCCGACACCGCCGCCGCCCGCGGCGCCCACGCCCGCATCCTCGCTGCCTTCGAGCGCGCCGAGGGCGGGGTGCTGCTCGGCACGCAGATGGTCGGCAAGGGGCACGACTTCGACGACGTCGTGCTCGCGGTGATCGTCGATGCGGACGCGAGCCTGCGCTTCCCCGACTTCCGCGCCGAGGAGCGCACCTTCGCGCTCGTCGCGCAGCTCGCCGGGCGCAGCGGGCGCGGCGGCGCGCGCGGCCGCGTGCTCGTCCAGACCTACGCGCCGGGCGCGCAGGCGATCGAGCTCGCCGCCCGTCACGACACCGCAGCCTTCCTCGAGGCCGAGCTCGAGCGCCGCGCGCGGCTCGCCTACCCGCCGGCGGCGAGCGTCGTGCGCGTCGAGCTCACCGCGCCGGAGGCGGCGGCGGCCGAGGCGGCGGCCCAGCAGGTCGCCGCGCGCCTGCGCCCGCTCCTGCCGGCTGGGGCGCAGCTGCTCGGCCCGGCGCCGCGCTTCCGGCTGCGCGGCCGCGAGCGCCGCCAGGTGCTGATCAAGGCGCCGGAGCGCGAGCCGGTGGTCGCGGCCGTGCGCGAGGCGGTCGGGGCCGCGGCGGGGGCGCGGGCGCTGCGCGGGGTCAACCTGGCGGTCGACGTCGACCCGCAGTAGCGGGACGCGGTGCCCCGGGGGCGCTCTTCTAGACTCGCTTTGGTGAGCGAGCAAGCCGAGATCGAGCCGGTCGACGCCGGCGAGCAGCACGAGCGCTTCTCGAAGGAGGAGCTGGAGCGCCGCGACCGCGCGCTCGCGCAGGTCGTGACCTTCGGCGATCCGATCCTGCGCTCGCGCGCCTCCGACGTCACCGATTTCGGCCCGGAGCTCGAGCGCGAGGCCGAGCGCATGATCGCGATCATGCGCGACGCGATGGGCGTCGGCCTGGCCGCCCCGCAGGTGGGCGTGCTGCGCCGCATGCTGGTCTTCCAGGCGAACGCCGACGCGCCGCCCCGCGCGATCGTGAACCCCGTGATCGAGTGGCGCTCCGAGGAGCTTGACACCGACGTCGAGGGCTGCCTCTCGATTCCGCGCGTCGTCGTCGAGGTCGAGCGGGCGCTGCACGTGCGCGTCACCGCGCTCGACGTGCGCGGCGAGCCGCTCGAGATCGAGGCGTCCGGCCTCGAGGCGCGCGTCCTGCAGCACGAGATCGACCACCTCGACGGGGTCCTGATCCTCGAGCGCACCACGCGCGAGCAGCGCAAGGGGGCGCTGCGCGCGCTGCGCGAGGGGCGCAGCTACAGCCCCTACGAGGAGGAAGAGGCCGCCGAGGCGAACGGACGCGGCTAGCCGCGGGCTCAGATGCGCGTCGCATACCTGGGCACCTCCAACTTCGCTGCCACCGTGCTCCGCCGGATGGCGGACTCGCCGGCGCGCCCGGTCCTGGTCGTGACCCCGCCCGACCGCCCGAAGGGCCGCGGGCGCAAGCTGAGCCCGCCGCCCGTCGCAGCCGCGGCGCGCGAGCTCGGCCTGCCCGTGCACCAGACGGCGAGCGTGAACCAGCCGGAGTCCGTGGCCGAGCTCGAGCGGGCCGGGGTGGACGTCGCGATGGTCTGCGCCTTCGGCCAGCTCATCAAGCCGCCGCTCCTCGACGACCTGCTGTTCCTCAACGTCCACCCGTCGCTCCTGCCGCGCTGGCGCGGCGCGGCGCCGATCGAGCGCGCGATCATGGCCGGCGACGAGCGCACCGGGGTGGCGGTGATGCGCCTCACCGAGGGCTTGGACTCCGGGCCGATCGCGCTGCTGGAGGAGACGCCGATCGGCCCCGACGAGGACTACGGCTCGCTCGCGCAGCGGCTTGCGGAGATGGGCGGCGAGCTCGCGGTGCGCGCGCTCGAGGCGCACGAGCGCGGCGAGCTCGCCTTCACCGAGCAGGACGAGGCCGGGGTCACCTACGCGGAGAAGATCGAGCCCGCCGAGCGCCGCCTTGACCCCGCGCGGCCCGCGGCCGAGCTCGCCCGCGTCGTGCGGGCGTTGACCCCGCACATCGGCGTCTTCCTCGAGCTCGAGGGCGGCGACCGCCTGGGCGTGCGCAGGGCGCGCGCGGTGCCCGGCGGGCCCGCGCAGGGCGAGTTCGAGGCGGCGGACGGCGCGCTCGTGCTCGGCACCGGCGAGGGCGCGCTCGCGATCGAGGTCGTGCGCCCGGCCGGCGGGCGCGACGTGAGCGCCGCGGACTACCTGCGGGGCCACCCGCTCCCGGCCCTCGCCTCCTGAGCGCCGTGGCCGCTGCCGCCACACCCGCGCGGCGGGCCGCGTACGAGGTCGTCCGGCGTGTGTTCGAGCACGGCGCGTGGGCCGACCGGGCCCTGCCCGCGGCGATCGAGCGCGCCGGCGTCGGCGCCCGCGACCGCGCGCAGGCGCAGTGGCTCGCCTACGGCGCGGTGCAGCGGCGCGGCACGACGGACGCGCTGATCCAGCGGCTCAGCGGCCGCAAGCCCGCCGAGCTGGACGCCCCGGTGCTCGCGGCGCTGCGGCTCGGGCTGTTCGAGGTCCTCTACGGCGAGGGCGCCCAGCACGCCGCCGTGGACGGCGCGGTCGAGCTCGCCAAGGGCGGCATGCGGCGCGTGAAGGGCAAGCAGGCCCGGGGCGCCGCGGGCTTCGTGAACGCGCTGCTGCGGCGCGCCGCCCGCGAGCGCGACCGGCTGCTCGCGGGGCTCGGCGACGAGACGTCCGCGGCGGCCGCCGTCGCGCACTCGGCGCCGCGCTGGCTGGCCGAGCTGTGGTGGCGCGAGCTGGGCGCCGATGCGGCGCGGGCCCTTCTGCGCTCGTGCAACGAGGCGGGGGAGACCGGCCTGCGCGTGAACCTGCTGCGCGCCGAGCCCGCGGCGCTGCGCGCGGAGCTCGAGGCGGCGGGCGTGGGGCTTGAGCCCTCGCGGCCCGACGCGCTGCTCTGGCCGCCCGAGGCGCTCGCGGTGCGCGGCACGCTGCCCGGGGCCGTGACGGCCCGCCTGGACGCGGGCGTGCTCTTCCCGCAGAGCCGCGCGGCGCAGGCGGTCGTCGAGCTGCTCGCGCCCCGGCCGGGCGAGCGCGTGCTCGACCTCTGCGCCGGGCCGGGGATCAAGACGACCGCGATCGCGGCGCGCATGGCGAACGAGGGGGAGGTGGTCGCGGTCGAGGTGGACGCGAAGCGCGCGCGGCAGATCGAGGAGCTGTGCGAGCGGGCCGGCGCCCGGAACGTGCGCGTCGTGCGGGCGGACGGGGTTCGCGACGACATCGGCGACGGGTACGATCGCGTCCTCGTGGACCCGCCCTGCTCCGACCTCGGCACGCTCGCTGGGCGACCCGACGCGCGCTGGCGCAAGGACCCGGCGAGGATCGCGCAGCTCGCCGATCTGCAGGGCAGGCTGCTCGAGGCGGGCGCCCGCGCGCTGCGCCCCGGCGGCACGCTCGTCTACTCGACGTGCACGATCTCGCGCGCCGAGAACGAGGACGTGGTCACAGCGGCGCTCGGGCGCGACGGCTCGCTCGCCGCCGACGCGCTGGGCGAGCTCGAGCCGGCGCTCGCCTCGCCGCACGACCGGCGCTTCCTCCAGTCGCGCCCGGACCGCGACGGCACCGACGGGTTCTTCTACGCGCGCCTGCGGAGGGCTGGATGACAGAGGAGTCGAAGGAGTCGACGCTCGGCCGGCCCACGTGCCCGAACTGCGGCGAGCCCTGGCTGCGCCCGACGAACCTGCCCGGGCGCTTCCGCTGCGTCAACTGCCTGAGCCGCTACGAGCTCGTCTCGCAGTGCCGCAACTGCGGCGCCCACCAGACGATCGTGCGCCTCACCAAGTCCGAGGACCTCGTCTGCCAGCATTGCGGCGACTCGATGCTGAACCCGGTCTGACCACGGAGAGCCCGAAGCCCCCGCATGACAGCCAAGGAGATCTTCGCCACGCGCCGCGTCGCGCCCTCGATCCTCTCCGCCGACTTCGCGCGGCTCGGCGCGCACGTCGAGGAGGTGCTCGCCGCGGGCGCGCGCGTGATCCACGTCGACGTGATGGACGGCCACTTCGTCCCGCCGATCACGATCGGCCCGCTGGTCGCGGCCTCGATCGCCGACCGCGTGCACGAGGCGGGCGGCGTGCTCGACGTGCACCTGATGATCGAGCGCCCCGGCGAGCAGGTGGCGGAGTTCGCCAAGGCGGGGGCCGACTGCATCACGATCCACCTCGAGGCCGACCCGCACGCGCACCGCACGCTCGCCGCGATCCGCGACGCGGGCTGCCTCGCGGGGCTCGCGATCAACCCGGGCACGCCCGCCGAGGCGGTCCGCGAGCTCACCGCGAGCTGCGACCTCTTGCTCGCGATGACCGTGAACCCCGGCTGGGGCGGGCAGCGGTTCATCCCGACCTCGCCCGACAAGGTGGCGCGCGTCGCCGCGCTCGCCGCCGAGGGCACGGCGGTCGAGGTCGACGGCGGCATCGACGCGCAGACCGCGCCGCTCGTCGTCGAGGCCGGCGCCAACCTGCTGGTCGCGGGCTCCGCGGTCTTCGGCGACCCCGACCCGGGCGCCGCCTACCAGCGCATCGCCGCGGCGGCGGGCGCCGAGTAGTCCCGCATCGCAAAACCGCAGTTAGGGCTCCCCGGGGGCCCGAACCGCGATCTCGCGAACGCGCCCTTCGCGAAGTCGCGGTTACGGCTCCCCGGGAACGTCAAGTGCGAAGTCGCGGGGAGGGGGTCGCGCGAGCTCGCGGTTACTCGGTCGTCTCGTCCGGGCGGCGGCTCGCGGTCGCGCTCGGCAGCGCGCTCAGGGCGCCGGCGACCTCCTGCCACCAGGCGCGCTCCTGCGGCGAGAGGCCGGGGCGCGCGCCGCGGCGGACCGCCCAGTCGGTCATCTGGCGGCGGCCGCCGACCGCGACCAGGTCGGGGCCGACGAGCGCGTAGCGGCCGTCGGCCAGGCCCACCAGCGAGCCGGGGACGTCGCGGCGCTCGCGCAGGCGGGCGGCGACCGCCACGCCCTCGATCCTCTCCGGGCGCGCCGGGTCGCCGTCGTCGGGGGTGCGCCTGCGCACGGTGAAGACCTGCGGCGCCCCCCGCGGCGGCAGCGCGGCCGGCGTCGGCTCCCCGATCGGCCCGCTGCGCCAGCGCTCGGTGAGGCGCTCGACCTCGCCGATCGCCTCGCGCCGCGCGACGATGTGCAGCTCGTCGCCCGCGGCGATCTCGGTCGAGCCGCGCGGCAGCAGGGCGGCGTCCTCGCGCACGATCACGTTGACGAGCGCCTCGCGCGGCAGGCCGAGCTCCTTGACCATGCGGCCGACGATCGCGTCCCGCGCGTGCACGGTGTAGGTGAAGGTCTCGCCGCCGAGCCGCCGGATGATGCCGGTCTCGACGATCGGCCGGGAGATCGCGGGCTCGGTGGTGGTCAGCCCGAGGCGGCGGGCGAGCGGCTCGAACGTCGCGCCCTGGATCAGCGTCGAGGTGACGACGACGAAGAAGACCGCGTTGAAGATGTCCGACGCCTCGCCGACGCCCGCGATCACCGGGAACGTCGCGAGCCAGATCGGGATCGCGCCGCGCAGGCCCGCCCAGCCCAAGAGCACCCGCTCGCGCGCGCTGAACGGCGCGAAGGCGGAGGCGAGGTAGGCGGCGACGGGCCGGGCGACGAACATCAGCACCGCCGACAGCGCGAGCCCCTGAGGCGCGATCTCGATCAGCCCCGAGGGGAACACCAGCAGCCCCAGGACGACGAACAGGGTGATCTGCATCGTCCAGCTCACGCCCTGGTGGAAGGCGACGGTGCTGCCGCGCGCGGGGATCGAGCCCGTGCCGAGCACGAGGCCCGCGACGTAGACGGAAGCGAAGCCGGACCCGTGCAGGACCTCGGCCGCGCCGTAGGCCAGCGCGGCGGTGGCGAGCGAGGCGACGGGGTAGAGCCCGGGGCTCGGCAAGTCGAGCCGCCGGAACGCCTCGCGCGCGGTCCAGCCGATCGCCAGCCCGATCGGCACGCCGATCACGAAGGCGACCACGACGCTCAGGGCCAGGTCGCCCACGGTGAAGCCGGGCTCCAGCAGCAGGTCGATCAGGCCGACGGTCAAAAGGAGGGCCACGGGGTCGTTGAGGCCCGACTCGCCCTCCAGGGCGCGCGCGAGCTGCCGCGACACCGTCGAGCCCCGCAGCACCGCGAAGATCGCGGCGCTGTCGGTGGTCGCGATCGCCGTGCCGAGGATGAGGCCCTCGAGCGGCTCCAAATCGAACAGCCAGACCGCCGCGAAGCCCGCGATCCCCGCCGTCACCAGGGTGCCGATCGTCGCCAGCGAGACCGCAGTGCCGATCACGGGGCGGATCTCGTTCCAGCCGGCGGTGAGGCCGCCCTCGAACAGGATCAGCACGAGGCCGATCGTCCCGATCGTGCGGGTGAGCTCGGCGTCGTTGTAGACGATGTGGCCGAGGCCCTCCTCGCCGAGCAGCATGCCGAGGCCGAGGAAGAGCAGGAGGCCCGGGATCCGCGCGCGGTCGGCGACCTTGGCGGCGGCGAGGCCGACCGCCATCAGGGCGCCGGCGAGCAGCATGAGCTGTGCGTCGGTCACCTACGACACCTCGTCGTACCCGGCGAGCCGGGCCTCGATCTCATCGGGTGAGTCGGGCTGGAGCGGCGGCCCGGGGGCGCGCCCGCGGTAGGCGACCGCGAGCTGCGCGGCGAGCAGGGCGGCGCCGAGGGCGAAGCCGAGCTCGATGCGCAGGTCGATGTCGCCCACGACCGGCAGCAGGCACCAGGCGAGGAAGGCCGCCGCCGTGAGTCCCCAGCAGCGCGCGGCGACGCGCGCCCCGCCGCGAGCGAGGATCGCCTGGTTGAGCGTGGTCGCGGTGAGGTATCCGCCCATGCCCAGGGCGACGATCACGAGCCCGAGCCGGTCGTACTCGAACCGGTCGCCGAAGGCGATCTGCATGAGCGCGGGGCCCGCGACCAGCACGACGAGCACGACCAGCGCGGCGAAGACGGCGATCGCCCTGATCGTGACCGCCACCGAGTGGTGGAACGCGGCCGCCGCGTCCTTGCCGCGCGCGCCGAGCCGGGTCAGGTGGGGGAGCAGGCTCTGCGCCACGCCCTGGAAGACGAGCAGCGGTGCGCGGGCGACCATCAGCACGTTGAAGATGAAGCCGGCCGCGGCCGCGTCCTCGAAGGCCCGCGCGAGCAGGGGCCCCGCGTTCAGGAAGGTCTGCTCGCCCATCATCACGACGAGCACGCCGGCGGCGAAGCCCCCGCCGCTTGCGACCGTGAGCCCGCTCGCGCCCGCGCCAGGGGCCCCTTGCGAGGCCGCCGGGGCCGCCGGGCCCGACCGGGCGCGCAGCGAGAGCGCGAACGGCACGACCGCGAGGCTGAACAGCGGCGCCGCGGCCACGCCGAGCGCGATCGTGGCCTGCCCGGAGGCGATCCCCACCGCGACCGCGAGCGCGAACGCCATCCGCGACGCCGACTCGCAGAAGAGCAGGGCGGCGAGCAGCCCGAACCGCCGGTTGCCCGCCAGGAACCCGCGCGCGTAGAAGCTCGCCCCGAAGGCGACCACGGCCACGACCAGCACCCAGTAGAGCGTCTCGGAGCCCCCGAGGAGCTCGTCCTGGAGCGGCCCGCGCAAGAGCAGCGCGAGCGCCGCGAGCCCCGCCGAGACGACGAGCTGGATCAGCCCCGCGACCCGCATGGCGCTGCCGGTCTCCTCGCCGCGGGCGCGGCGCTCGGCGATCGTGCGGGAGAGCAGGAGCTCCACGGGGCGGTGCGCGATCGAGATCGTCACGAAGACGGCCGACCAGAGCACCGTGATCTCCCCGTACTCGTGGGCGCTCAGGTTGTGCGAGGAGAGCGCGAAGAAGACGTACGTGAGCACGCCCGAGAGCGCGATCCCGCTTGAGAGCAGCCCGGCGGAGCGTCCGAACTTCCTCGTCTCCGCCCCGGCGCTCGCTGTCATCGCGCGGGGAAGGTATCGCCCCGCGCGCCCTGGCAGGGCGGAGGGGTATGCTTGATTGACTGGTCAGTCAGGTGCCGTACCTTACATTCGTGCCATGCCCGCGGTGATCTCCGAAACCGACCGCGTCCACCTCGAGCGGGCGCTGGAGCTGGCTGAGCGCGGGCGCGGGCGCGTGAGCCCGAACCCCCTCGTCGGCGCCGTGATCGTGCGCGACGGCGAGGTGATCGGCGAGGGCTGGCACGCCGAGCTGGGCGGACTGCACGCCGAGCGGGCCGCCCTGGAGGACTGCCGCGCGCGCGGCCACGACCCGGCCGGCGCGACCGTGTTCGTGACGCTCGAGCCGTGCGCGCACCACGGCCGCCAGCCGCCGTGCGCGGACGCGCTCGTCGAGGCGCGGGTGGCGCGGGTCGTCTACGCCGCCGACGACCCCTCCGAGAAGGCGAGCGGCCGCGGGCCCGGCATCCTGCGCGACGAGGGCATCGAGGTCGTCGCCGCCGACGGGCCGCAGGCCGCCGCGGCGCGCCTGCAGAACCAGGCCTTCCGCAAGCACGCGCGTACCGCCCGCCCGCTCGTCACCTACAAGGCCGCGACCACCCTCGACGGCCGCACGGCGACGGCGAGCGGCGACTCGAAGTGGATCTCGGGCGCGCGCAGCCGCGAGCTCGTGCACCGCTGGCGCGCCGAGGCGGACGCGGTGGCGGTCGGGATCGGCACGGCGCTCGCCGACGACCCGCTGCTCACCGCGCGCGACGGCGGCCCCTACGCGCGCCAGCCGCTGCGCGTCGTCTTCGACTCCCGGGCGCGCCTGCCGCTCGCCTCCAAGCTCGTCGCATCTCTCGGCGAGGCGCCGCTGCTGGTCTTCACCGGCCCCGCCGCGCCCGCCGAGCGGGCCGAGGCCCTGCGCGAGGCGGGCGCCGAGGTCGTGTCCCTGCCGGGCTCGGGCGCCGAGCGCGTCGAGGCGGCGCTCGCCGAGCTCGGCCGCCGCGGGATCACCTCGGTCCTGCTCGAGGGCGGCGCGACGCTCGCCGCCGCCTTCCTCGAGGCGGGGGAGATCGACGAGCTGCGGGTCTTCGTCGCGCCCAAGCTCCTGGGCGGCGCGGACGCCCGCCCGCTGCTCGCCGGGACGGGCGCCGAGCGCATCGCCGAGGCGCAGCCCGCGCTCGCCCTGGCGTGCGAGCCCTCGGGGGAGGACATACTGATCAAGGCACGCCTGCGGGAGTGGTGATGTTCACCGGGATCGTCAAGGAACTGGGCAGCGTCGAGTCGGTCGAGCGGACCGCCGACGGGGCGCGCCTGCGGATCGGCGCGGGCTTCGCGTCGCAGCTCGCCGAGGGCGACTCGGTCGCCGTGAACGGGGTCTGCCTGACCGCCGCGGCGCTCGCCGACGGCGCGTTCGAGGCGGACGCGATGAACCAGACGCTTGCGCTCACCAACCTCGGGGAGCTGGAGGCGGGCGCGCGGGTGAACCTCGAGCTCGCGCTGCGGGCCGGCGAGCCCCTGGGCGGGCACATCGTCCAGGGGCACGTCGACGGCGTCGGCGAGGTCGCCGCGGTCGAGCCCGACGGCTTCGCGCGCCGTGTGCGCGTGCGCCTGCCGGAGGGGCTGCGCCCGTACGTCGTCGAGCACGGGTCGATCACGCTGAACGGCGTGAGCCTCACCGTGGCGGCGCTGCTCGCGGACGGCGTGGAGGTCTCGCTCATCCCGGAGACGCTCGAGCGGACGACGTTCGGCGCGGCGGCGGCGGGCGACCGGGTGAACGTCGAGGTGGACGTGATCGCGCGCTACGTGGAGCGCCTGATGCAAGGCTTCGTACCAAGAAGGGAGCTAGTCGAGTAGCCATGGCCGAGCAGTCGGAGAAGACGTCAGTCGGGACGGCCGACGTCGAGGAGTCGGCGTTCAGCACAGTCGAGGAGGCGATCGAGGAGATCCGCCGCGGCCGCATGGTGGTCGTGGTGGACAGCGAGGACCGCGAGAACGAGGGCGACCTCGTCCTCGCCGCGCAGTTCGCGACGCCCGAGGCCATCAACTTCATGGCGACGCACGCCCGCGGGCTGATCTGCCTCGCGCTCACCCCCGAGCGCTGCGAGGAGCTGGGCCTGAAGCTGATGGCGGCGAAGAACGAGGCGCCGCTGGAGACGGCGTTCACCGTCTCGATCGAGGCGCGCGAGGGCGTGAGCACGGGGATCTCGGCGCACGACCGGGCGCGCACGGTCCAGGTCGCGATCGACCCGCACTCGGGCCCGGGCGACATCGTCCAGCCCGGCCACATCTTCCCGCTCAAGGCGAAGCCGGGCGGCGTGCTGGAGCGCGCCGGCCACACCGAGGCCGCCGTCGATCTGGCGCGGCTCGCCGGGCTGATCCCGGCCGGGGTGATCTGCGAGATCATGAACGAGGACGGGTCGATGGCCCGCGTGCCCGACCTCGTCGAGTACTGCCGCAAGCACGGCCTCAAGATGGTCACCACCGCCGACCTGATCGCCTACCGGCGGCGGACCGAGAAGCTCGTCGAGCGCGTCGTCTCCACGCGCCTGCCGACCGCCTTCGGCGAGTTCACCGCGGTCGGCTACCGGGCGCTGCTCGACGGCAAGCACCACGTCGCGATGGTGAAGGGCGAGGTCGCGGGCAAGGAGGACGTGCTCGTGCGCGTGCACTCCGAGTGCCTCACCGGCGACGTCTTCCACTCGCTGCGCTGCGACTGCGGCGAGCAGCTGCAGGCGGCGCTGTCGATGATCGAGCGCGAGGGCCGCGGCGTGCTGCTCTACCTCTCCCAGGAGGGGCGCGGCATCGGCCTGCTCAACAAGCTGCGCGCCTACAAGCTGCAGGAGGAGGGCCTCGACACCGTCGACGCCAACCTCAAGCTCGGCCTGCCCGCCGATCTGCGCGACTACGGGATCGGCGCGCAGATCCTGCGCGACCTGGGCCTGAGCTCGATCCGGATCCTCACCAACAACCCGAAGAAGATCGTCGGGCTGGAGGGCTACGGGCTGTCGGTCACCGAGCAGCTCCCGATCGTGGCCGTCCCCAACCCGCACAACGAGGCCTACCTGCGCGCGAAGCGCGACCGGATGGGGCACGCGCTGCACCACCAGGGACTCGCGCTCGACGACGAGATGATCCTCTCCGAGCGGATCGAGAAGGAGCGGAAGGAGGCGGCCGGTGAGTGAGTTCACCGCGGAGGAGCGCGAGCTGCTCGCCCGCGGCGAGTGGGCGATCTGCGTGGCGACGTTCTACGAGGACCTCGCGGAGCGCCTGGTCGGCGGCGCCCTGGAGGGCTTCGCCGACGGCGGCGTGAGCCCGGCGTCGGTGCACACCTACGAGGTGCCCGGCGCTTTCGAGCTGCCCTTCGCCGCCAAGGTCTGCGCGGACTCGGAGCGCTTCGCCGGGATCGCCTGCCTCGGGGTCGTGATCCGCGGGGAGACCGACCACTACGACTTCGTCTGCTCGGAGGCGGCGCGCGGCATCCAGGACGTGCAGCTGCAGACCGACGTGCCGTGCGCGTTCGGGGTGATCACCTGCGACACGCGCGAGCAGGCGGAGGCGCGCGCGGGCGGGGGCAAGCGCGACCAGGGCCGTCACGCCGCCCACGCTGTGATGCGCTCGGCGCTCCTGATGGAGCGCGTGCGCGGGGGCGGCTGAGGTCGCCGGCGGGCGGCCCGCTACCATCCTCCGTCGCAATGGCGAAGGTATGTCACAGCTGCGGCAAGGGCCCGGCCTTCGGGAACTCGCGTAGCCACTCGATGGTCGCTACGCGGCGCCGCTTCAACCCGAACCTTCAGAAGGTGCGCATCGACGACGGCGGCCGGCCGCGCCGCGTGTACGTCTGCACGCGCTGCCTGAAGTCGGGCAAGGTCACCAAGTACGCCTGAGCCCGGCGCCTTCGGGGGTCAGGCCAGGGAGGAGTCGAGGCCGCGGGACGCGGCCGGTTCCGCATTCCCGGCTGGGGTAGCCGTCAGGCTTTCCGATGGGGTTGCGTCTTGCGCTCATCGCCGACACGCACATGCCGCGCGGGCAGCGGCGGCTCGACGACGCCTGCGTGGACGCGCTGCGCGCGGCCGACGCGATCGTGCACGTCGGTGACTTCCACGGCGAGGAGGTGCTCGACTGGTTCGAGTCCCTGGGCCCGCCGCTGCGCGCCGTCCACGGCAACGTCGACGTGCCCGCGGTGCGGGCGCGGCTGCCCGAGCGCGCGGAGTTCGAGGCGGGCGGGGTGCGGTTCGGCCTCGTCCACGACTCCGGGCCTGCGCGCGGGCGCCTGGAGCCGGATGCGGGCGCTCTTCCCGGACGCTGACGCGGTGATCTTCGGCCACTCGCACATGCCGCTGCACGAGGAGGCCGGCGGCTTCCACATCTTCAACCCGGGCAGCCCCACCGAGCGCCGCCGCGCGCCGCGCCGCTCGTTCGGGATCGCCCGGATCGAGGGCGGGACGGTCCACTTCGAGCACGTCTGGTTGTCCGGCGAATGACTCCCACCGCCCCGTACGCGCGCAATATCCTCGTCAACCGCCCGTGGCCGATCCGTCCGTAGAGCGCTTTAAGAGCGTCGTCTCCGTGGCCTACGCGCACCTTGAGACGCGCAGGCAGGAGATCAACGACCTCAACGTCTTCCCGGTCGCCGATGGCGACACGGGCGACAACATGGCGCTCACGCTGCGCCACGTGATCGACGAGCTCGACCGGCTGCAGCGCGAGAGCGCGGACGGCGACCCGTCGCGCCCGGAGATCGTGCGGGCGGTCGCGCGCGCGGCGCTGATGGGCGCGCGCGGGAACTCCGGCGTGATCCTGAGCCAGATCATCCGCGGCGCGGCGGAGAAGCTGGCGACCCCGCCGGGCACGCTGATCGACCCGGAGCTGATCGAGGAGGCGCTCTCCAACGCGAGCGACGCGGCGTGGGCGGCGGTGCGCGAGCCGGCGGAGGGCACGATGCTCACGGTGATCCGCGACATGGCGGAGGCCGTGCGGGAGCGGCGCGCGGAGCTCGCGCAGCGCAAGCTCGAGCCGGACGCGAGCGAGGAGGAGCAGAACGCGCTGCTCGCCGAGATCCTCGCCGCGGCGCTGTTCGCAGGCGAGCGCGCGGTGCGCCACTCGCCCGAGCAGCTCGACGTGCTCGCCGAGGCGGGCGTGGTCGACGCCGGCGCGCTCGGGCTCGTCGTCATCCTCCGCGGCGCGCTGGCGGCGCTGGTGGGGGAGGAGGCGGACCTCCCGGAGCTGCCGCGCTACGAGCCCACGCGCGTGCGCGACGTGCACCACACCGAGTCGCGCTTCAAGTACTGCGCGAACTTCATCCTGATCGGCGAGAACCTGGACGCGAGGGCGGTCGTGCCGCGCCTGGAGGAGCTGGGCGACTCGGTGCTCGTCGTGGGCGACGACGCGACGCTCAAGGCGCACGTGCACACCGACGACATCGAGGCGGTGAAGGCGGTGCTGCGGGAGTTCGGCGCGATCGAGCGCGAGGACATCGCCGACATGCACGAGCAGGAGGCCGAGCGCGCCGCGCGGCTTGCCCGGACCCGTTCGAAGGCGGTCGCCGTGGCGGGCGGGGAGGGGATCCGCAGGCTGTTCGAGGAGCTAGGCGTGCAGGTCGTCGACGGCGGGCCGACGCTCAACCCCTCGACCAACGACCTGCTGAAGGGGATCGAGGCCGCGCCCGCCGACGAGATCGTCCTGCTTCCGAACTCCAAGAACGTCCTGATGGCCGCCGAGGAGGCCGCGCGCCTCAGCGACAAGACCGTGATCGTCGTCCCCTGCCAGACCCAGCAGGGTGCGCTCGTCGCGCTGGTCGAGTTCGACCCGGACGACAGCGCCGAGGTGAACGCCGCGCGTATCGAGGAGGTCCTGGCCGACACCCGCGTGGGCGGCGTCGCGCCGGCCGCCAAGGACGACGTGGAGGGGCGGTTCGAGCGCGGCGAGACGGTCGGCTTCGAGGGCGACGAGGTGGTCGCCTGGGGCGAGCTGCGCGCGACGCTCGACGCCACGGTCCAGCGCCTCGCCGAGGGCGCCGAGATCCTCACCGTGATCGCGGGCGCGAACCCGCCGATCCCGCTGGAGGAGCTCGACCTCCCGCTGCCCGACGGCACCGAGGTCGAGACCTACGAGGGCGGCCAGCAGCACTGGTACTGGCTGCTGGCGGCGCAGTAGCCCACCACCGCGACCTCAACCTTCCGACGGTTGATCCCACACTAAGTCGCACTCGCGACGGGCCCCGACCGCCGCGCCACTCCAAGTGAGGCGGATTTGTTCGCCTATGTCGTACGAATCCGCCTCACATCCCGAGGTGAGGCGGATATGTGCGGCTATGTCGAACAAATCCGCCTCACTCGGGCCGGCGCTGCGGCTCGATCGGGCTGGCGCTGCGGCTCGATCGGGCCGGCGCCCGCGCATCGCTCTTCTCGGCGCTCGGCGCTCGCTCCGCGGTGCCGGGCGTGGGGGTCCGCGCGGCGGCGTAGCCTCAGGTTGCGATGCCGCAGACGACCGCCGTTTCAGCCGACGTCGAGCCGCCGCGTGCGCTCGGCACCGGTGCGCCGCAGACGCGCGAGGAGCTGCTCGCCGCGCCGCTGCGGTCGCTGCCGCGGCCCGCGCGGCTTGGGCGGCCGATCACGTCGCTGCGGGGCGCGGGGCCCAAGCTCTCGAAGCTCGCGGCGAAGGCGGGGCTGAACACGGTCGGCGACCTGCTGTGGCACCTGCCGCACGGCTACCGCGACCGCACCCGCGTCACGCGCGCGGCCGACCTGCGGATCGGGGAGGAGGCGACGGTGTCGGTCGAGGTGCGCTCGGCGCGCGTGCGGCCCACGCGCAGGCGGAACCTGAAGATCGTCGAGGCGACGGTCACCGACGGCAGCGGCAGCTTCAAGGCGGTGTGGTTCAACCAGGCGTGGCTCGCCGAGCGGCTGCGGCCCGGCACGCGCATGCTGCTGAGCGGCAGGCTCGACCGCTCCGGCTTCCGCGTCTCCGCGCACGAGATCGTCGGCGACGGCAGCGGCGGCGCGGGCATCCACACGACCGGGATCGTTCCCGTGCACTCGACCGTCGAGGGCCTGCGCGCCGAGCGCATCCGCGAGTGGGCCTGGCAGGCGGTCGCCAACGCCCGCGACGCGCACGAGCCGCTGCCCGCCTCGGTGCGCGCCCGCCTGCGCCTGCCGCTCGCGGCCGACGCGCTCAGGGCCGTGCACTTCCCGAAGACGATGGGCGCCGCCGAGGCCGCCCGCCGGCGGCTCGCCCTGCAGGAGCTCGCCCTGCACCAGGTCGCGCTCGCCGTGCGGCGCCGCGCCCGCGACGAGGCGCGCCGCGGCATCCCGTTCGACCCGCCGGGCGAGCTCACCGCGCGCTGGCTCGAGTCGCTGCCGTTCGAGCCCACCGAGGGCCAGCGCAACGCGTTCGCCGAGATCGACGCCGACCTCGCCTCCGGCCGCGCCATGCAGCGCCTGCTGATGGGGGAGGTGGGCAGCGGCAAGACCGTCGTCGCGCTCTACGCCATGCTGCGCGCGATCGAGGGCGGCTACCAGGCCGCGCTCATGGCGCCCACCGAGACGCTGGCCGAGCAGCACGCCCGCACCCTCGACCGGCTGCTCGCGAACGAGCAGGTCCCGTTCACCCTGCTCACCAGCTCCACTTCCGCCGCCCAGCGCCGCGACGCGCTCGACAAGCTGCGTACCGGCGAGCTCGCCATGGTCGTCGGCACGCACGCCCTGATCGAGCCCGACGTCGAGTTCGCCCGGCTCGCGGTCTGCATCGTCGACGAGCAGCACCGCTTCGGCGTCCGCCAGCGCGCGGCGCTCGACGAGAAGGGCCCCGCCGCCACGAGCTCGACCGAGGCCGCGGCGCCGCACGTCCTCCACATGACCGCGACGCCGATCCCGCGCACGCTCTCGCTCACCACCTACGGCGACCTCGACACGACGATCCTGCGCGAGCTGCCCGCGGGCCGCCAGCCGGTGAAGACCTGGCTGGTGGGGGAGGACCGCCGCGCAGGCGCGTACGAGTTCGTCCGCGAGCGCCTGCGCGAGGGCCACCAGGCCTACTTCGTCTGCCCGCTCGTCGAGGGCTCGGAGAAGCTCGAGGCCAAGGCCGCCGCCGACGAGGCCGAGCGCCTCGCAAGCGGCGAGTTCGCCGACTTCGAGGTGGCCCTGCTCCACGGCCAGATGCCCGCCCGCGAGAAGGCCGCGGTCATGGAGCGCTTCGCCAGCGGCGCCGCGCACGTACTCGTCGCGACCACGGTGATCGAGGTCGGGATCGACGTTCCCAACGCGACCGTGATGGTGATCGAGGGCGCCGAGCGCTACGGGATCTCCCAGCTCCACCAGCTCCGCGGGCGCGTCGGCCGGGGCGCCCACGAGTCCTACTGCATCCTCTTCGGCGACCCGGCCTCCGACACCGCGCGCCGCCGGCTCGAGGCGGTCGCCGCCGAGCGCGACGGCTTCAAGCTCGCCGAGATCGACCTCACGATCCGCGGCGAGGGCGAGATCCTCGGCACCCGGCAGCACGGCCTGCCGGAGTTCCACGCCGCCCAGCTCCCCGAGGACGGCGAGCTGCTCGTCGCCGCCCGCCGCGAGGTCCGTGCGCTGCTCGCCGAGCACGGCTCCTTCGAGGCCCCCGAGCTGCAGCCGCTGCTCGACGCGGCGCGCGAGCGCTTCGGGGACGAGCGCGAGCGGGGGATCATCGCTTGAGGGTCGTCGCGGGGGAGCTCAAGGGCAGGCGGCTGCGCGCCCCCGCGGGCGGCGCGGTCCGGCCCACGTCGGACCGCGCGCGCGAGGCGCTGTTCTCGATGCTGGGCGACGTGAGCGGCATGCGCGTCCTCGACCTGTTCGCTGGCACCGGCGCGCTCGCGATCGAGGCGCTCTCGCGCGGCGCCGCCGAGGCGGTGCTCGTCGACACGCAGCCCCGCTGGGCGCGCGAGAACATCGAGGAGCTCGGCCTGGCAGACCGGGCGCGGGTGGTGAGGGCGGACGCGATCGCCTTTCTGCGCGGCGAGCCCGACGCGCCCTACCCGCTGATCCTGTGCGATCCGCCCTATAGACTCGCGCGGCGTCTTGAGGCCGATCTGCGAAATCTCGCTCCCGCCTGGCTCGCTCCCGGCGGCCGCATCGTCGTCGAGAGCGCTGTCCGCGAGGCGATCGACCTCAGCTTGGAGCTCGAGCGCGAGCGCCGTTACGGCGACGCGCTCCTGAGGATCTGGAGGATGTCGTGATCTCCGGTCACATCGACCCAGTTGAACTGCGCTTCCGCGAGGGATGGCCGAGCCGATGAGCGATCAGAACGAACGAGTTGCGATCTGCCCGGGTACTTACGACCCGGTCACGAACGGGCACCTGGACGTCATCGCCAGGGCGTCGCGCGTCTTCGACCGCGTGGTCGTCGGCGTCGTCGGCCAGGCGATCCGCAAGCAGCCGCCGATGTTCACCGCGCAGGAGCGCAAGGGGTTCATCGAGCGCGCCGTGGCCGACATGGGCCTGGAGAACGTCACCGTCGAGATCTTCACGAACCTGCTCGTCGACTTCGCCCGCTCCCACGGCGCCACCGCGATCGTCAAGGGCCTGCGGGCGATCTCGGACTTCGAGTACGAGTTCGAGATGAACCAGCTGAACCGCAAGGCGGCGCCGGACATCGAGTCCGTCTACATCTTCGCCGCCGCCGAGTACAGCTTCGTGCGCTCCACCGGCGTCAAGGAGATGGCCACCTTCGGCGGGCCGCTCGACGACCTGGTGCCGAAGGAGGTCGCCGAGGCGCTCGAGGCCCGTCTCCGGCGGGATTAGCGACTCGGTACCGTTGGGCAGGAGCTTGCAACTGAACGCCGAAACCACCCTTGTCAAACCCGCTCCTTGCGGGGCGGCGTAAGCTTTCCGCAGCAAATGGACGTCCTGGTCCTTATCGACAAACTCGACGACCTGATCCACAACGCCCGGCCGGTGCCGCTCACCGACCAGGTCCGCGTGGATCGCGAGGAGATCTACGACCTCCTCGATCAGATGCGCGCCACGATCCCCGAGGAGATCAAGCAGGCGCGCTGGATCGTGAAGGAGCGCCAGGAGATGCTGGCGGAGGCCAAGCGCGAGGCCGAGAGGATCGTCAAGGAGGCGCGCGAGCAGCAGGAGCGGTTGATCTCCGAGGAGGAGGTCTACAAGCAGGCTGAGCGCGCCGCCGAGGAGATCGTCGAGGACGCGCGCGAGACCGAGCGCCAGATCCGCCTCGGCGCGGAGGACTACGCAGACGAGATCCTCTCGACGCTCGAGGTCAACCTCCAGAAGTTCCTCGCCGCGGTCCAGCGCGGGCGCGATCGCCTCGCGGGTCGTGACGAGGAGCCCGTCGAAGTTCAGTAGTCAGTCGTAGGTGGCGCGGACGACCGCGAGGTCGTCTGCCTGCCAGACAACCTCGCCCTCGCACCAGGCGGCGAGGTCCTGCGCCGACGCCGGCATGTCGACGCCCTCGGTGAGCGGCGTGACCCGCTGCTCGGGCGGCACCTTGACGATGTCGCCGATCACGAGCGAGCGCGACTGCTCCCGCACGCGCCGGAAGAGGTCGCGCTTGCGCTCGTCGTCGAGCTCGTGGATCGTGAGCACCGAGATCACGAGGTCCCACGGGCCGTCGGGGAGGGGGTCCTCGATGCGGCCGAGCCGCATCTCCTCCCAGCCGAGCTGGCGCGCGTGGAAGACCATCTCCGGGCTCGCGTCGAGGCCCGTGATCCGGCAGTCCGGGTAGCGCTCCCAGATGCGGCGGGTGGTCTCCGCGGTCCCGAAGCCGAGCTCGAGCACGCGCTCGGGCGGGAACGGGATCGCGTCGATCGCCGCCTGCTGCAGCTCGTCGTAGCGCGGGATCTCAGCGCGGATCTCGTCGAGGTACGTCGCGGGGTTCCAGTTGAGAGGTCGGTTCAAGGCTCACTCGCTACAGTCGAGATGGTGGCGGGCGCATTGAACACGATCGATCTTGATGGGCTCGCCCTCAGGCCTGGCCAGGGGCGCCGCCTGGACGTCGAGATTCGGCCCGACGGGCTCACTCTCGGCGGCCAAACCTACGGGGTCGAGAGCGGCGCGATCGCCGCGCGCCTGGAGATCTCGCGCACGAGCGCGGGCCACGCGATCCACATGACGTTCGCCGGCGCGCTCGAGGGTCCGTGCATGCGCTGCCTCGAGGACTCGCGGTTCGAGGTCTCGGTCGACGCCCGCGAGATCGACCAGCCCGGCGCCGCCGACGAGGACCTCACGAGCCCCTACGTGGACGCCGGGATCCTCGACGTGCGTGCCTGGGCCCACGACGCGATCGCCCTCTCGCTGCCGCAGACGCTGCTCTGCCGGCCCGACTGCGCTGGCCTCTGCCCGGTGTGCGGGGTCTCGCTGAACGAGGTCGACCCGGCGACCCACAAGCACGAGGAAGACACCGACCCGCGCTGGGCGAAGCTCCGCGAGCTGCGGTTCGACTGACCGCGGCGGCCCATACGATCCGAGCGTGAACCCGGTCACGAGGGCCGAAGTGTCCGAGGCGCGCCGCCGCGAGGCCGAGGCGCAGATCATGGCCGCGACGGAGGGCCTGCTCGCCGAGGGCAACGCCTACGCCGAGCTCTCCGTCGAGCGCATCGCCGCGGCCGCGGGCCGCTCGCGCACGGCGTTCTACCTGTACTTCCGCGACAAGCGCGAGCTGCTCCAGCGCCTGACGGAGACGGTCGCCGGGGAGCTCTACGGGATCGCCGAGCGCTGGTGGGCCGCGGCGGACGCGCGGGCCGAGCTGCGGCCGGTGACCGAGTCGATCCTCGCCACCTTCCGCCGCCACGCAGACCTTCTGCGCGCGGTGATCGAGACGTCCACCTACGACCAGGGGATGGCAGAGTTTTGGCGCGGGCTGGTGGGCCGCTTCGTCGAGGCCACGCAGGAGCGCCTGCGCCGCGACGGGGTGGACCCGGCGACCGCGGAGGGCATGGCGTTCGCGCTGGTCTGGATGACCGAGCGCGCCTGCTACCAGCACGTCACCAACGGGCACGGGCTCTCCGACGGACGGCTCGTGGACGCCCTCGTGGAGATCTGGGAGGGCGTCCTTTCACGGACCGGTCGCTGAAGCCGCTAACCTCTCGCCCCCGAATGGCCGTCCCGAAGAAGAGGACATCGAAAGCTCGGCGCGACAAGCGCCGCGCCACGCACAAGATCAGCGCGCCGCGGCTGAACAGCTGCCCGCGCTGTCACTCCCCGCGCCTGCCCCACCGCGTGTGCCCCGTGTGCGGCACGTACGCGGGCCGCGAGGTGATCTCCCACGAGATCGCCGAGCAGCCGGCCGGGGGCGGTTCGGCGGGCGCGGAGGGCTAAAGCTTGACCGAGCCCGCGGGTGCGGCCGTCACGGTCGCGCTCGACGGAAAGGGGGTCGAGCGTGGCACAGCCACGCTGGTCGCCGGTGCCCGCAAGGCCGCAGCCGACGGCATCGCGCTGCGCGTGTTCGGCGACCCCGCCGCGCTGGCTGAGCTCGCCGAGCTCCCCAACGTGGAGGTCGTCGAGGCCCCCGACGAGATCACCAACGACGAGGAGCCGGTCGCCGCGGTGCGCCGCAAGGCCGACGCGTCGATCGTGCGCGCCGCCGCCGACGTCGCCGCGGGCAACGCCGACGCCCTGGTGAGCGCCGGGCCGACTGGGGCGACGATGACCGCGGGCCTGTTCGCGCTGCGCCGCATCTCGGGCGTGCGCCGGCCCGCGCTCGCGCTCCAGCTTGCGGTGCCGGGCCGCGAGGGGCCGCCCACCGTGATGCTCGACGTGGGCGCGAACGCCGAGGCGCGCGCTCACGACCTCGTCCAGTTCGCGTTCATGGGCGCCGCCTTCAGCCGCGCCGTGCTGGGCGTGGCGGAGCCGCGGGTCGCGCTGCTCTCGGTCGGCGAGGAGTCCACGAAGGGCACCCAGACGGTCGTCGAGGCGCACGCCGAGCTCGCCGGGACGGAGCACCTGAACTTCGTCGGCAACGTCGAGGGCCGCGACCTGCTCACCGGCGCGGCCGACGTGGTCGTCACCGACGGGTTCACGGGCAACGTGACGCTGAAGACGCTCGAGGGCACCGCGAAGGCCGTCGCCACGGCGGTCGGGCAGGCGGCGCGCTCGAACCCGGTCGCGATGCTGGGCGGGCTGCTTTTGAAGCCGGCGCTCGGCGGCCTGCGGCGCCAGATGAACCCCGACAACACCGGCGGGGCGATCCTCCTGGGCCTGCGCGGGGTCACGGTCGTGGGGCACGGCAGCTCGGGCGAGGACGGCATCGCCAACGCGATCCGGCTGGCCGCCCGGGCCGTGCGCGAGCGCGCCGTGGAGCGCACCGCGGCGCTGCTCGAGGAGGCGGGGGCCATGCGCGGGGAGCCGACGTGATAGGAAAAGGCAGGTGAGCGGAATGGCCGATACGAACCACCAGGGGGCAGGGGGCCCCGGGCAGCTCGACCGCGAGACCGTGGTCGCGAAGGTGCGCGGGCATCTGAGCGAGGAGCTGCGTATCCCGCTCGAGCGGATCACGCTGGAGACGGACATCCGCAAGGACCTGGATGCCGACTCCCTGGATCTGTACGAGCTCGTCATGGAGCTGGAGGACACGTACGGGGTGAAGATGAGCGAGGAGGAGGCGGCGGAGATCCGCACCGTCGGTGACGCCGTCGACTTCGTGATCGCCCGTTTTCCCGCCGGATGAGGTAAATGGCCCGGGGCATACGCGCGATCGCACGCGGCAGGCTTCTCAAGCGCCGCCCCAAGGGCGGCCCGAAGCCGCTCCGTGAGCTGATCGACGCGTTGCCCGAAGACCTGCGCCGCAAGGCGCTCAGCCACTCCTCGTGGGTCCAGCACCGGGCCGACTCCTACGGCCGGCTCGCTTTCCTGGGCGACAGCGTGCTCGGTCTGGCGATCGCCGAGCACCTGTTCATGCGCTTCCCGCGGGCCGACATCGGCCGGCTCACGAAGGTCCACGGCCAGGCGGTGAGCGGCCGGGCCTGCGCGCAGGTGGCGCAGGAGCTCGGCCTGCCCGACCTCGTGCGCGCGGTCGAGCCCGAGCACTCCGACGGCGGCATCGGCTCGGACGCCCTGCTCGAGAGCGAGCGCGCGCTCGCCTCGATCTGCGAGGCGGTGATCGGCGCGTGCTACCTGCACCACGGTTTCGAGGCGACGCTGCCCGCGACCGTGGCGGCGTTCGCGTCCCAGGTGGAGCTCGCCTCGGAGACCCTGATCGACTTCAAGTCGGCGCTCCAGGAGCGCCTGGCGCGCAACGGCGACCGCGTACGCTACGAGGTGACCGGCGAGGACGGCCCGCCGCACGACCGGCGCTTCGAGGTCTCCGCGACCGTCGGCGGCCGGGTGATCGGCAAGGGCACCGGGCGCTCCAAGAAGGCGGCCGAGCAGGCGGCCGCGGCGGAGGCCCTCGACCGGCTCGGGGACTAGCCCCCGGCGGTCCGTCCGACCCGATCGGGAGCCTTAGGGTCCAACGCGCGCATGCATCTGAGCTCGATCACCATCAAGGGGTTCAAGTCCTTCCCCGAACGCACCCGGCTTGAGTTCTCGCCGGGCGTGTCGGTGATCGTCGGCCCGAACGGGTGCGGCAAGTCGAACATCACCGACGCCGTGCTGTGGGCGCTGGGCGAGCAGAGCCCCCTGAGCGTCCGCGGGCAGTCGATGCAGGACATGATCTACGCGGGGGGCGAGGGGGTCGGCCCGAGCCGCTACGCGGAGGTCGAGGTCGTGCTCTCCGACATCCCGATCGACCCCGACGCGACCTCGGCGGTGGGCGAGTTCACCGAGCTTTCGATCCGCCGGCGCCTCGACCGCAGCGGCGAGGGCGAGTACCGGCTGAACGGCGCCCGCTGCCGGCTCACCGACGTCGTGGAGGCGCTCTCCGACGCGAACCTGGGCGGCGAGATGCACTCCGTGATCAGCCAGGGGCGCGTCGAGGAGATCGTGCACTCCAAGCCGCGCCAGCGGCGGCTTTTGGTCGAGGAGGCGGCCGGCCTCGGCAAGCACCGCAAGCGCCGGCGGCGCGCCCAGCTGCGCCTCGAGCGCACCCAGGAGAACCTCGACCGCGCCCTCGACGTCGAGCGCGAGGCGCGGCGCCGCCTGCGGCCGCTCAAGCAGCAGGCGCAGGCCGCCGACATCCACCAGCGGCTCGAGCGCGAGTCCAACGAGCTGCGCGCGAGACTGCTCGCCGTCGAGGCGGGCGCCCACCAGGACGAGCTCGCCGCCGCCGAGCGGCGCGCCGCCGAGGCCCGCAAGGTGCGCGACGCGATCGACGCGCAGCTCGCCGAGGTCGCCAAGCGCCGCGCCGCGATCGAGGAGCAGCTCGCCGAGCGCGACCGCGAGCGCACCGAGGCGTGGGGGAGGCTGAGCGGGATCCGCGCGGCCAACGAGCGGCTCGCCGCCCGCGTCGACGCGCTCGCCGCGCGCCGCGCCGAGCTGCAGGCCGACCTCGACCGCCGCCGCGCCGCCCTCGGCCAGCTCGCCGCCGAGCTCAAGGCCGAGGCCGACCGCGCGGGCGGCGACCCCGTCGACGTCGGGCTCGAGCGCGCCGCGCAGGCGACGGAGGCCGCGCGCGAGGCGCTCGCGGCGGCGCAGGCCGCCTCCGACGAGGCC
>Ga0207874_1001527_pt1 | contig 25668 bp, 23 predicted proteins | sample HigsolmetaAR201D_FD_184833 | JGI IMG/M metagenome (GOLD analysis project Ga0207874, IMG submission 184833) | Ionic liquid and high solid enriched microbial communities from the Joint BioEnergy Institute, USA - AR20-1-D (SPAdes) (version 2) ...
CCAAGACCTGAAGTCCGTGGGCCAACCGTAAGGAGGCAGCGGCCGAGGGTCGGGGTAGCGACTGGGACGAAGTCGTAACAAGGTAGCCGTACCGGAAGGTGCGGCTGGATCACCTCCTTTCTAGGGAGTTCCAAGCAGCCCTAATTGCTTGGCATCCACAAGTCTCTATTATTGTGGTATAATACCGAAGTTCGGGCGTATAGCTCAGCTGGTTAGAGCGCCATCCTGATAAGATGGAGGTCGGTGGTTCGAGTCCACCTACGCCCACCACTCTCAACCGCCCGAGTGCTTGCACTCCGCGTGTTGCGGGGCGATAGCTCAGTTGGGAGAGCATCTGCTTTGCAAGCAGAGGGTCCGGGGTTCGAGTCCCCGTCGCTCCACCAAAACACGTGCGGTATTCAGTGATGGATGCCGTTTTTTTATGCCCCACCTGTACGATGCGTGCAGCGAGTGCATAAAGACGTGGTATAATAGCGAACACGGGCGTATAGCTCAGCTGGTTAGAGCGCCATCCTGATAAGATGGAGGTCGGTGGTTCGAGTCCACCTACGCCCACCACTCTCAACCGTTCGAGTGCTTGCACTCTGCGCGTTGCGGGGCGATAGCTCAGTTGGGAGAGCATCTGCTTTGCAAGCAGAGGGTCCGGGGTTCGAGTCCCCGTCGCTCCACCAATCAAAAACGCTGTATCCGTACAACGGATGCAGCGTTTTTTGTTGGCTGAACGGTGACGATAAAGCTCGTTATAGCCTGCGGCCACGTAGTATTTTTCTTCTTTTATGATGAAGCACAGGCAGGCAATACATTAACGTACTGCGCATATGGTCCTCGTTCGGTGGTCTGTATGCGCTTTTTACTCGCTGATACGCAGGTATCTCTGCTCATAACGTCCTGATGCTTTTCAGAAGGCTTCTGAAAAGCTGTTTTAGCCTGCGGCAGCGTGGTATTTTTCTTTTTGTGATGGCGAAGGGCTGCGTGTAGCAGCCCTTCGCCATCACCTGTTCGGGAGATAAGGAATCCGCTCTATCAGATCTAATAGCTCTGTGGCAGCGATTCGCCGGTCTCCAACACCGTCTTCATATTGCTAAGGATCCAGGTCCAGCCACCGCTCTTCAACCCTTGGTACGTCGCCGTCTCGCCGTCGAAATCCTCGTGTACGACGGTGACCTTGGTGACTTCGTCGGACATCGCCTCCAGTTCCCACGTCACCTTGGTGGGCGCGTCCTCGTTGAGGGGCGGCCAAGTGGAGTGGTAGGTGTGCACCAGACGGTTCGGTGGCTCAACGGCCACCACCTCACCCTCAACGATCGGCGCGCCATTCTGCATCACATAGGTGAACGGAGAGCCAACCGTTAGATCAGTCTTGAGTGCACAATCGTAGTAGTAGCGCGAGGTGAACTCCGGCGTCGTGATCGCCTCCCACACGCGCTGCTGCGGAGACTTGATGATGATTTGATAGACCAGTTTCGGCTTCGTTTCTGTTGCCATGCCAGCTCTCCCTTCGAGTACTGATTTGAGATCAGCAAGTGCACTCACCCGAGCCGCCGCGTATTTACTGATCCAACGGTCAGAAATCAACTGGATCGGGACAGGATTCAGATAGTGTAGCCGTTCGCGACCCACTTTGCGCGTGGTGATCAGCCCCGCTTCCTCTAATACACGCAGATGCTTCATCACCCCAAAGCGCGTCATTGGCATATCCGCCTCAAGCTCTTTGAGCGTACGACCATCCCGCTCAAAGAGCAGATCGAGCAACTGCCGACGCGTTGGATCTGCGAGCGCGCGAAAGACTGTTTCTTGCTCCATAGTGTGTATTATATGTGACTATTGGGTCACATGTCAATAGATGATCACTATCCCTACAATGCTTTGCAGCACCGAATCAAATCTACCCATCCTATATTATCAAGAACTTCGATGGATGTGAGGTGAATCGAGGGCCTACCTGGCACACTCTTTGCTATGTTAAAAAGCAACAAACCTTCTTTAATACGATATGTTTGGTAACGTTCCCTTCAGCAACCTACATCCATAAGCATATCCAAACATTCTGACGCAGTGTTATGTTTACGCTTGTATCAGGCCGATACAAGGTAATTCAGTGTTGTCAAAATATCGATACTGCACTGCTACACGTTCTATCCAGGAGTAGAAGGCACTAACAAGTTATGAAAGACAAGGTTGCACAATGTCCGATATGATTTCGCATAAAATCCAGGCAATGCAACAACGCCTCCAAGCTCTTTATCGACACGCGCATCGCGAGCCACAACAGCAGGAGTTGCTCATGAAGGCGTTCGATGAACTTGATCACGCCCTGGAAGAGTTGCAGGCATTAGAGAATATGGTGCAACAGCAACAGGAAGAGTTGTTAGACACACGTGAGAGCCTTGAGGCCGAGCGGCAAACCTTCGAAGAATTGTTCGAGTTTGCACCCGCGGGGTATTTGATCACCAGCCCAAATGGCACAATCCGACGCGCCAACGAGACGGCGGTGCGTATGTTCAAAACCGATAAGAAGCTGATGGTCGGGCGTTCACTCGCGCTGTTCATCCCCGATGGCGAACGACGACAATTCCGAGCCGCGATCGAGCAATTACAACAAGCAGAGGATATTCAGGAGTGGGAAGCACGCATGAAATCGTGGGGTGGAGCGAGTTTCGATGTGCTCTTGAGCGTGGCTACAGTGCGAAGTGAACAGGGTCGCCCGCAAACGTTGCGCTGGATCGTGAGAAGTGCGCCATCGCATCACCTTCATTCACGGAATAATACAGCTGAACAAGATGCACAAACGGCAGCTGCACATTGATATCGAATTGTTGTTTGAAGTGACAACGGACGGAGGCACTACATCCGTCCGTTATGTTTTTTGAAACGTGACTCAGCCTGCAACAGAGATATCGTGGGAGTGATTATCGGGTACAGGTTCCAGCAAAGGTAAGGTGATGGTGAAAGTCGAACCTCGCCCTTCCTCGCTTGTGACAGCGATCGAGCCTTCGTGGCGCTCGATAACGTTTTTCACCACGAACAAGCCTACGCCCAACCCGCTAATCGATTGCGCACCGACATTTGAGGCGCGAAAAAAGCGCTCGAACAGGTGCGGAAGCGACGCACTGGGGATGCCGATGCCTTGGTCACTCACCGACAAATAGGCGTGATTATCGTGCTGGTCCAATGCTATGCCGATCGTGCCACCGAGCGGGCTGTATTTGATCGCATTTTGCAGGAGGTTGTACAGCACTTGTTCGAGCCGCAGTTCATCGCCCATCACCCATATTGGTTCTTCTGTACAGGTGTACACCAGTTCGTGTTGCCGCAAGGTAGGACCCGTCTCATTGACGATATGCTCCACGACGAGCGATAAGTTGAGCGGCTGTGTCTCAATGCTCAATTGATCGTTCTGCACCCGCGACAGATCCATCAACGTTAACACGAGCCGATTGAGGCGGCGCACCTGTTGAATCACGACCTGAAGGTTGTTCTCATCGCGCTCGGTCAAGACTTTGCCCCGCTTAGCGCGACGCTGCAACAATTGGGTATTGCCTAACAGAGTCGTGAGCGGTGTGCGGATCTCGTGAGCGGCAAAAATCAGAAATTCGTCGTGAAGTTTCATCAAGCGTTCGGTTTGGAGGCGGGCATCCTGCTCGCGTTGGAGTTGCAGTTCACGTAGGCGCAATTCCTCACGCTGCTCCTCAGCCCGTTTCTGGTCGGTCATATCACGGGTGATCTTGCCAAAGCCTCGGAGAACACCATCGTGATCGTAGAGCGCCGATATGACGACGTATGCCCAGAAGGGCGTGCCGTCCTTTCGTACACGCCACCCTTCTTCCTCGTACCGTCCCGCTGTCGTGGCGATCTCAAGCTCGTGTTTTGGTTTATCGTTCGCAAGATCTTGGGGAGTGAAAAAAACAGAGAAATGAGAGCCAATGATCTCGTCGGCCTGATACCCTTTGATTTGCTCTGCACCTATATTCCAGGTTGTGACAAATCCCTGCGGATCAAGCAGAAAAATAGCATAATCTCGAACACCATCCACCAAAAGCTGAAAAAGATCTTCACTATCGCGCAGAGCTTGCTCGATCTCAATATAACGTTCGAGAAACTGATCCATCGTGTCGACCGTCTGTCGTAGTGACAGAAAATGGGTGCGGAGATGTTCGATTTCTAGCTGAGATTGACTTTTCAATTCACATCCTTATCAAATGATGTCTTCAAGTATGAAACCTTTACGAACTTGGAACAGGTCTAGTAGTGCAAGAGCTATGCCTACGCAACCGTCAATAACAATTCATAAGGTTGATACGATCTTGACGTCTAGTGGTACAATAGGCTTATTCACAATACACTTCCAAAAACAAGGCCACTCATGAGCGAACAGGCATTGTTTGGAGAGCTGTTACGTCAGCTTCGAGTTGAGCGGGATCTGACGCAAGAGCGCCTTGCCGAGCAGACGGATTGTGCAGTTCAAACAATCCGCATGCTTGAACATGGGCGTCGTCGACCATCGCAGGCCTTGGCCGAGCGCCTCGCTCAAGTGCTTGTGCTAACCCCCGATGAGCAGCGTGCGTTCCTGAAGGCTGCGCGCAGACCTCTTTCCCTTCCCTTAAACAAATCCACTCATACACTAAGTATTGTGCCGCCGCCATCACGACGACATAGCCTACCTAGTTCTGCTCATTTCCTGATTGGGCGAGATGCGGAGCAGCATCAGATTATTTCACAAATGGCCGAGGGAACACGGCTGTTCGTGTTGGTTGGGCCTGGAGGAATTGGTAAAACACGGCTGGCCCTTCATATTGCTGGTGACATTGTAGCACAACGCACGCCACTATATTTCGAAGAGGGCGCGGCATTTGTAGAATTGACACCGATCTCCGATGCCAGCAAAGTGGCGGCGGCGATCAGTCACGCGCTGGGTTACTCGCTACCGAGCGATCTTTCGCCCGAAACGCATTTGCTCGCGTATCTGCGCAACCGTTCGCTCCTGTTGGTGCTCGATAACCTTGAGCATCTGTTGGTGCCCGGGCAGGCCGAGCAGCTCACCGGCTTGATCAGCGCGATCATCCGCGAGGCGCCCGGTGTGGTGATGCTGGTCACCTCACGCGAACGACTGCGGCTGCGTGGGGAGCGCGTGGTTGAGCTTGCGGGTCTGACCTTGCCGAACGGGAACCTGGCGACGGCGGCGGATTCGGAGGCGGTGCGCCTGTTCGTTGAGCGTGCGCAACAGAGCGACAGCGATTTTGAGCTTACCCCCGAGAATACCGAGACGGTTATGCGGATCTGCCATCTCTTGGCAGGCGCGCCCTTGGCGCTGGAGTTGGCGGCAGGATGGGTGCGGGCACTCTCGTGTAAGGAGATCGAGGCCGAACTGGCACGCGGGTTGGATTTCCTAGAGGCGAGCGACCGCGATGTTGATCCGCGCCATCGCTCCATCCGCACGGTGCTCGATCAATCGTGGGTGCTGCTCTCGGACGATGAACGGCGCGTGTTGATGCGGTTGAGCGTGTTTCGCGGCGGTTGCCTGCGCGAGGCAGCTCAAGCGGTGGCCGGCGCGACTCCCGCGCTGTTGTTGGCGCTGATCGATCAGTCGCTGTTGCAGTTCAGCGAAATGGGCCGCTACTCGATGCACGAACTGTTGCGGCAATACGCGGAGACGCATCTCAACGCCGATCCAGAGCTTGCAGCCGAGACGTATCGGCAACATTGCCTATACTTTGCTCGGGTGATGCACGAGTCCGATCATCAACTAAAGGGGCCGCAACAACGGCAAACGGTGGCTCGCCTGCTCGACGATATCGATAATATTCGAGCGGCGCGCATTTACGCTATCCAACATCGGTTGTTCGATGCGCTCTGGCAGATGGAGCACAACAGTGCGTTGGGCTGGTTCTACGAGCTGCGCAGTTGGTATCGCGAAGGCATGCAGTTGGCGCAAGAGCTCACCGAGATGCTGCGCTCACTCCCACCGCGAACTCCGCAAGAATGGTCCTTGTTGGGCAATGCGTTCGGTCTGCAGGGCTGGTTCCAGTTCCGCTGTGGCAAGCCAGAGCAAGGGCTGAAACTGTTGGAGGAGAGCTTAGCGATCGTTCGCGAGCAGGATCATTTGACGTTCCGCTTCTTCACCTTGGAGCAGCTTTCGTACTTGTTGTTCTTCACCGGCGAGTTCGAGCGTTCGGTTGCGTTCCAAGATGAGGCACTAGCGGTGGCCCAACAGATCAACGACCCGTGGATCACGTCACACGCGTATTTTCTGCGAGCGGCGATCTTCGAGCATCACGATCCGGAGTTGGCCTACACGCGTTTCCACGAGGGTATCGCCCATATCCGCGAGGTTGGCGACCGAATGCACCTGATCCTCGCGCTCTTTTCACTGGGCAATGTGGCGCTAGAGCGGGGCGAGCCAGATGAGGCAGCGCAACTGTACGAGGAATTGCAGGGGTACAGTATCGAGATTGGCAACAGCATCGGGTTGGTGTTGGCGCAAGCGGGTTTAGCAATGGTGGATTGCACGCGGGGCGAGTGGGATGCGGCGATCACGCGCTGCCGTGCGGCCCTGGAGCATTCCAACGAGATCGGCGATCAGTGGAGCCACTCCAAGGTGTTGAAAGCCCTTGGTATGGCGCTGATCGGCAAGGGGAAACTGGAGGAGGCGCGGGTCCAGTTAGCGAATACGATTCGGCAGGGCTTAGCGGCTTTTCTGCACCCCGATGTGATCGATGCGTGGCTCACCATGGCGAAGCTCGATATCAAACGAGCATCGTTGCCCTCCCAGTTGCCGACGGTGCTGCAAGCGATACGCCATTATCCAGGCACTGGCAAGGCAGCAAAACAGCGCGCAGAACGGCTGTGGCAGCAACTGCCGCCACACCTACGCCCGACAGAGACGCCAACGCCCGCGCCGAGCAACGATGCACTGGGACAGGCGATGCTGAGCTACATCAACTCGTTTGAGGTGCAACAGCCAACCACTAACGGCGCCTCACCGCAGGATTGGCAGGGCAAGCTGTTGACTCAGCGCGAATTGGAGGTGTTGCGCTTGCTGATGCAGGGGCACACCAATCAGCAGATCGCGCAGGAGTTGATTATGGCGCTGGGCACGGTCAAACGCCACGTGAATAGTATCCTAGCGAAGCTACAGGTGAGCAATCGCTTGGCGGCGGTGGCGCGCGCCCGCGAGTTGCGGATTCAATAGCAGGCTTGGATCGAAGATCCAAAACACCATTTCGCAGGGAGAATCGGCCCTGAGACTAAGCCACGGGCAGTTGCACGAATCGCGATGCTATGCTACAATAGCGGGCGTTGCGCCACTGGTGCGCCGATGTAGCTCAGTTGGCAGAGCAGCTGTTTCGTAAACAGCAGGTCGTGGGTTCGAGTCCCACCATCGGCTCCAAGAACAGGAAGGAAACACCCTTCCTGTTTTTTTATGCGTTGATTTCATGGCCCGGCAGGTTGTGAGATTATTCTTTCTTCGTTTCGCAGTAATTCTGGTATACTGCGAATATGAAGAAACAACACGTTACTTTGAGCGATACTGATCGCAAAACCCTTGAGCAACTGCTCTCACGAGGCACACTGCCGGTCAAGAAGTTCAAGCGTGCGACTGCGTTACTCGAACTCGACCGTGGCAAAACGCTCGCGGAAGTTGCAACGACGACGCAGAGCACCTACCCGACGGTCGCTGCTTGGCGGGACGCCTACAACGCCAATGGCTTAACTTTCCTCGACGATGCACCGCGCTCGGGGCGCCCGAACAAGTTTAATGAGCAACAACGCGCCAAAATCACTGCGCTGGCGGCCAGCGAAGCCCCTCCTGGCCATACGCGTTGGAGTGTGCGCCTGTTAACCGAAAAGGTGATTGAAAGCGGTATTTGCGATACTATCTCCACGTTTACCGTGCACGATATCTTGAAAAAAGCGACCTAAACCTCCTCCCCATCCGAATACTCCCCTCAGCACCTTCGATGCTGCCTTTGCGGCTCGATGTGTGTCTTCTTGCTCGTCAAACATCTCTCTACCCCATCTTCTCCTGATAACAACTGCGCTACAGCCCATCGGTAAGGGCATGGGCGAACTAGGGCAAGATCATCCGTTAAGCAGTCTGCTTCAAGAAAGAAAGAAAGAAAGAAAGAAGTGGATGCCCTTTTGCTAAGAGCATCCACTTCTCTATGCGGTGATGCTAGCGCCCGCCGTCGTTCCAGTAGCTCACCAGTTGGCCCTGTGGATTGTAGAGCGCTCCATCGTCTTTTTCGCTATTGTTCCAGATATTGCCGGTGGTGTAGTAAAAGACCCGCGTCTCGCCAGGCGCAATCACGCCGCCGATGCCATCGTGCTGCTGATTGCCACGGATCGAGCACATAATCCAGCCGTCGAGATTCACGGCCTCGCCGCTCACATTCTGGAGATGCACAGCCTCGGCACGCTTATCGACTGTGACGATGTTGATGGGGTAGTTCGGCGCGTTTGGACCGTGTGGATCGGCCTGGCAGTTGTTGAACGAAGGTGGTGGAAGTGCTGGCGGCGCAGACGGCGCTGGCGGTGGAACGGCTGAACGCCCATCGAACACTTCGCGCCCGAGCAGGCCAAGCAGCACCACATTGGGGCCGAGCTCGGGGTGCAACTCAAACCGACGCCGCTCAAAGTACTGCACGATGTACGTCTTGCCCTCGATCGTCGCCTCGAACTCGGACGTGACGGGGAAGCCAAAGCGCTCCAGGCCGCCGTTCGCCCGCCAGTATTGGGCGAACGCGGGCAGACAGACTTGATAGCCCGTCTCCTGGAAGTCGAGGCACCCCGGCACTGAGCCAGTGATCTCGCCGTGCGTCCAAGGCGTGCCGAGTTGCTCAAGGCGCTCAACGCCAAGGCGACCCGCCGTTACAAGGCCGTTCGGCTGAATCTCTAGCCGATCCCGCTCAAACCACTGCACCTGCAGCGGCACGCCCTCAACATCCTCGACCGTTTGGACAGTGATCGGGTAGCCGAACACGGGCAAGCCGCCATTGCGCTCCCAATAGGTGCGAATGGGGCCGCTGATACATTGACCAGTTTCGGGGAAGCAGCGCTGCTCTTGGGCGTTGGCGACTGGCACAAGACATATCGCCATGAGCAGAGTGAAAAGCACCGAGAAGTTACGCATCATGTCATCCCTTTTTAATACAACAACTTCACCGCAACGGTTCAAAGGGGAATGAGTGGCATTACGATTCTTATCGGGCTTCTGTATGTGATATCAGAAGATACTGGTGGGTTATCTGTATTATACTTATTGTATCATTCAAAATGCGTGATTAATGAGCGTTGTGTATGACGATAACAAAATACATTCTTTTTATTCAACATGGTTGGAACGATACGCATAAGGATTTTCTGCCGTTAGCAGCCGCTTTGACGACACCAAACACGGTGGTTGTGACGCCGAATCTTGGCTTGATCCAGACCTGGCTGGGCATCGAGCCGTTGATCGCCTCGCTGGAGGCGCACCTCGCCGATGCGCGGGCCGCCAATCCCGATGCTCGGCTGCGGATTGTGGCGCACTCGCTGGGCGGGTTGATCTGGCTTGAACTGCTGGATCGGCACCGCGAGTTGTGGGTGATCGTCGATTCGCTGGTGTTGCTCGGCTCGCCGATCGGCGGCTCCGATCTGGCGCGGATCTTCGATCCGTTCGGCGTGATGCCGACGATCTCGCGTGATCTCGGCAAGAACCGCCGACCGTTGGCCGAAGAAGTCGCCCGCCACATCCCAACGCTGGTGATCGCTGGCGACAAGGATGGCGGCAGCGATGGGGTGGTGACGGTCGGCGCAACGCATCTGGAGGGCGTGCCAAATATTCGCCTGCCGGGCATCTCGCACAATCAACTGCGCACGCCGCAGGTCGTCGCTCGCGCCATCTATGCGTTTTGGGGCGCCGAGCGCGACGATACGCTGCTGAAGCAGTTGCGCCAACGGCTCTTGGCGGTGCCGGGCATGACCGATGCTCATGAGCGGGACTTTCCGCGCGCCCGGACGCTGCTCAGCTTCCACGATGGCACAACGCTGCGCACCTGGAAGAATCCGGTTGGCGTGGACCACGTGTTTATCGCCGATGCACAGGGGCAACTCTTCTTCGGCGGGTTTGTTGGTTGGCTCCATGCCAAAGGTTTGCAGCGGTGTTTAGCCGAGATTGAACGGGATTTGGCCGAGGATATCGTGCAACCCTCGAACGTGTGATGAACGTTTCGCGCCTCGTTTAATGCCCCGCTTGACGAATAGCCCCTCCACCGCCACAATAGCAGAAACATCCCATCGGAAGGAATCTTGTGTCATGTTGGCATCCAATCCGCCAGTGCTTGAACTCACCCACGCCAGCGTGGTGAAGAATCAGAAGTGTATCCTCGACGACCTCAACCTTACGATCCGCGAAGGCGAACATACCGCGATTGTCGGGCCGAACGGTGCCGGGAAATCGTCGTTGATGAAGTTGCTCACGCTCCACAATTATGCGGTGCTGCATAAGGATGGGCCGCCGCCTGTGCGCGTGTTCGGGCGGGAGCGCTGGAATGTGTTTGAGTTGCGCTCGCTGCTCGGTATCGTCTCGTCGGATCTGCACCACAGCTTTGTGCAGGGCAACGATATGGGCCGCATCACCGGGCATACGGCGGTGGTATCGGGCTTTTTCGCTAGCCAAGGCGTGTTCTTTCACCAGGAGATCAGCGACGAGATGCACGAACGGGCCGATGCCGCCCTGGCGCGCATGCGGGCGAGCCATTTGGCCAACAAGACACTCGATCAGATGTCCACCGGCGAGGCGCGGCGGGTGCTGATCGCGCGGGCGTTGGTGGTCGAGCCGCGCGCGCTGGTGCTCGACGAGCCGACCACGGGGCTGGATATCGTGGTCCGCTACGAGTTTATGCAGGTGGTGCGCTCGATCGCGCGTGAGGGCACGACGGTGATTTTGGTGACGCACCACGTCGATGAGATTATCCCGGAGATCAAGCAGGTGGTGCTGTTACAGCAGGGTAGGATCACGCATCACGGGCCGAAGGAAGCGCTGCTGACCTCGGAGCATCTCAGCGAGACGTTCGGCGCGCCCATCGCAGTGCAGCATCAGAATGGGTATTATGCTGTGCACTTGCAGTATGAGCGGTAGGCTTGTGCATTGGTGGATGTTGGTGAGTTGCTACGCAGGTGCTAAAGGGATATCTACAGATGACGCAACTTAGGCCTGCTTGTCACTGTGTAGTCGTCACGATGTGCGAGCGGCGCAGCTATGCGCTGCGGAGCAGCGCGTAACGTGCGCGCGTTGTGGCGCGTTAGCGCCATCACTGTCCGAGCGCGCACACGTTGTGCACGACGTTGTTGACCCATAGCGACGGGCGCTGCTGTCGAGGCGGTGCCTTTTGCATCAGCAGAAATATCACACGCTGTTGATGTGGCGGCATGGCCTGCGGTAGCGCTGCTAGATTGCAATTGCGATTTGATGTGGCCACGAGCGAGGCTACGTTACTCTCCACTATCTGTGCGAACTGTCTATCGCCAAACGCTCAGTTAATGGCGCGCGCCTCGGTGTTGTGCAGTGCTGCCATGTACCGCGCGAAGTCGTCGTTGCGAAACGTGAAGGTGAGCGACAACTGCGGCTCGTGCGGCACGCCCTGCGGGTAAACCACCTTGAGGCTCGGCGTGACGCCTAAGCCGCCGCTGTACGAGTAGTCGGCTAGAGTGGGGTGGCGACGTTGAAGCAGTTTGCGGCCCAGTTGGTACACGCCAACGCCTCCCGCTCCAAGCAACACCCAACTTAGGATGTTGACGCACCACAGCATGAGACCATTGACCTGCAGGATACGACTGAACATTATGTCAAGAATAATTGCGAGCACTATCGCAATAGCAGACAGCGTGATAATCGCAATCAGGCGGTAGCGGCTAAAGAGTTCCGTTTGTTGTTTATGCGTCTCGCAGTAGGGCACCTTGACCGGGAATGCGAAGGAGAGCTTGGTGTGCGCATCGGTACGCATGTTACGCACCCGTACGAGCATAGCGTGTGTGGTGGTCGCTGGCTCAAGGCAGTAGCAGCAGAGCGATGGGAACGCGATATGATCGTGGGGGCGACAGCGAATGGTGACATCGCTTGCCATAAACTACTCCTAGCAGCTAACGACCCAGCGTTTCACTGCAATGTGGTATTAAAAAAGTATCCACAGATTACACAGATGGACAATTCTTATCAACTTCCACGCTTACCCCTCGTTCAGCAGCGCCTCGCGTTTTATTTCATACTCATCACTAAAGATACGAGTCAGATGAGCAAAACGTGTCACGCTCGCTGATCCTCTTGGAGATCGCGACTACATTCACCAATAACACTGATGTGGATGCACCAAGCAGCGCATCCACATCAGTTAAACGGTATCTAGCGATTATTTGGATGTGATGTCGTCACGCACGCCGATACACTTGGAAATTCCGCATAACGCGGCCATCGGGCAAGTGCGCTTCCTGCACCACGCTCAACAGTGTGCCATCGTTGGAGACACGCCGCCGCGCATAGCTTACCGATTGCCCGTTCATCAGCGCCTCGCTATCGAGCGTTTGGTGATCGATCCGTGTGATGGTAAAGGTATCGGGTGCGGTCGCTCCGGCAGCCACAGGCAGCGCGATGGGTCGCCCGTCGGGATGGCCGCCGAACGCCGTTGAGAGCTCGGGGCCGCCCTCGGTCGCTGTCCAACTCACCGCGAAGGTGATCTGATCATCGTTAGCCGTTATCTCGTAACGACCACTTACAGGTGGCTCGCCAAATTGATAGAGCGAGAGTTCGGGGATCAGGAGCCATACGCCGAGGAAGGTATCGTTCATAGCTTTCACCTTACATTGTGAATGGCTTCTCAATGTTCCTATTATACCAGGATTTGAGATATTTTTTGTTATGAAAGTAGTTGAATCTCCCATTATTGAATTTATTTTCCCTCTAATACATTTTCAATCCACAATAAACGCTCATATCGATGGACATGCATCCATCAGATAACATCAAAAGTAAAAAGCGACCAAGCCTATCAAACGGCTTAATCGCTTCGAAAACAGTCGAGATTTGGTGAAGTAGGAATGTTACAACAGGGTCATATGACCAGTGGCAAGATCGATACGATAGACATCATTGTTGAAGTCGATCACCTCAGCAAAGCTATCAGATAGCGTAAAACCGTTCGAGAATATATCGGGTCCGCCACAACTCCAAACGATAGCACCATCATACCTAATTCGAGCCACTTCTAGCTCGCCATGTGAGAGATAGCTAGCGTGTGAAGCGCTATGGTAAACACCAAAACACGCTGAGGGATCAGCCTCTGTAACCCACAACAAAGCCAAATCCGGTAAACGCAGCGCCACCACCAACGAACTCACCGCAACAACACAACGCTCCTCATGCACGATGCCTGAGTGCGCGTGAACCGTGCTCGTTGAGCCACGCGACGTTCGTAGTAGGCAAGCGTGATCGGGCCGCCCGTCCACGCGACACGTGACCCGATGCTGCGTCCAGAAAGCCTCCCCATCATCAAGGCGATGAATCAGGTTGGCGGTTGGACGGTCCACCTGGGGCGCAGCCAACAAAGGCGACTCGTCCTCAATGATGATGGTGTAGGAGCCATGCTGAAGTGTGAGCACGGTTATACCTCCATACTACGCTGGATTGCCTTATGAACCCGCCAACACCACTGACTGCGCAAAAAACGCCTCGATATGCTGCGCCACCGAGGGTTCTTCCTCCATCACAAAGTGACCAGCGTTGGGGAAGGCCACCACCTGCGCCTGAGGCAACGCAGTCCGCCAGCGCTCCAGCACGGCACCAAACGTCGCATCGCGCTGGCCCCACAGCAGCAGCGTCGGGATATCGGCCAGGCGTTCGCGCCGCTCCCACAGGCTGTCGTACCACTCCGACGAGCCGAGCAGTTCGCGCGCTAACTGGTACATGCCCTGGCGCTCCTCTGGCGTGGTATGCACCGAGGTATAGGCGCGATGCACCTCCGGGGTCAGCGTGGCCTTGTTGGCCCACACCATCTTGAGCAGCCAGCGCGGCGAGGCGTTCAGCCGCTTGTAGAGGAACGCGCCGAGCGGGCCGTTCACCAACTTGCTGGCGCTCTGCACCTGTTTGTTATCGGCCAGCGACCACATCCAGGTGTTGAAGATCACCAATCGCTCGATCTGCTCCGGATGCTCGATCGCGTAGCTCAGGCCGATCGGGCCGCCGAAATCGTGCACGACCAGCGTAAACTCGCCCAAACCCAAGTGCTCGATCAGCGCCGCCAGGTTGCGCGCATGGTCGGCGGGGCGGTATCCCCACTCGCGCGGCTTATCCGAAAGCCCAAACCCGATATGATCGAGCGCGATGCAGCGGTGTGTCTTGGAGAAATGCGCGATCAGCGTGCGGTACTCGAACGACCAAGTCGGCGTGCCGTGAACAAACACGATCGGCGGGCCTTGGCCCTCATCAACATAGTGTAAGCGCCCCATCTCCAGGTCGAGATAGCGCGACTGGAAGGGATAGGCTGCGCGGTCGAGCCAGGTCGGTTGCATCTGTTCCTCCTCATTTTTCACGTTGCGGCGATCATAGCCCGATAGCGCGCCACCAACGCCTCACACACCGCATCGAGCGGGTAAGTGTCGGGAGCGAGGACGTAGTGCTGCGAAATGCCGTCGATCAGGCCGAACAGCATCATCGCCTCGATCTCGGGCTGCGCAAGCCCCGCCGCACGAAAATAACTCTCGATAGTGGCCAGAATCTCGCCCATACTTTCGCACAACGCCTCGCCAAGGCTAGCGACAGTGGTGTGCTGCATCCGCACGCTGTACTGTAACTTCCAGAACATCTGGTTCCGGCGCACCGTGGCGAACGCGGCGCGGATCAACTGCTCGATCTGCTCACCCGGATCGGCGCCCTGCTCGGCTGCCGCGAATGTGCTCCGCACATCGTCCATACTCTGCTGCACGATGGTGGCGAGCAGTTCCTCTTTACTGGCGAAATAGTTGTACAGTAAGCCCTGCGCCACTCCGGCGGTCTGCGCGATCTGCCGCACCGATGTGGCCTCAAAGCCCTGTTGCGCGAACAGTTCGAGCGCGGTTTCGAGGATCTTGGCGCGGCTGAGTTCCCGCAACTGTTCGTTCTGCGATTGGCTGCGCGGCGACATAGCACTCCTTTTATGAATGAACGTACATTCATTATAAAAGAAAGCCAGCGCTTGTCAAGAGGGAGTTTTGATGGCGGCTAGCAGATCGTGCGCGAATGCCTGTCTGTGTGCACGGTGGGTTGGTGGTGTTTTGGGAAGAAGGTGCAACCGCAGGGCAACGCCCGTGATCATGCTCCGGGCTTTGGAGTGCCAGCCGTGGCGGCGGTGAGGAATCTCCAGGTAACTACGACAGTGTGGCACGCACAAATCAGCCCGCAGCCCGCACAACACGAGGCTGTGCGGGCTGCGGGTTGCGGGCTTGCGGGCCGATCAGATGCGATACACGCTAACGATGCAGCCAGTAGGCTACGCCGCCGTGGTGAGAACAAGCGCCACGACCAGTGGCATTGGAGCGCGTACCATCGCGACACATCGCCCCGATCCGCTCACCGGAACCTGGACTCGCTGGAGCAATGGCAGGGCGTGGCTTGGGCGTCGCGGTCGGGCTGATGATCTTTGGTGGCAGCTTGATGCGCGCGAGCGCCGCATAGGACTCAATCGAATACGAAGGCTTCGACACTAAAATCGTGTTCACCCAGCCTTGCGTGCCAACTTCGACAGCGTTTCCGCCACAGTTCGCCGAGCGACCAGTGACGCGCACTAAATACCACAGATCATCATCGATCTCCTGGCGCGATACGTACTCAAGTTGATCATCGGCGCAAAGCTCACCAACAATATTGTCGTTTGTGATCTTTGGCGCCGAGCGCATATTGCCGCTCTTAACGACCTGCCCGACGGGTGGCGCCGGAGTGGGGGTGAGCGTCGGCGGCAACGCGGTGGCTGTGGGAGGTCGCGGAGTTGCGGTGGCTTGCATCGTTGGCGAAGGCGTAGCGGATGCTAGCACACTATGCTCTACTGGCTGGTTATTGCTCGGCATCGCAGCTATGGCCTGCCCCGATGAAAACGTGGAGCGCGTTGTTCTTGGAGAGCCAGCAGAGCCGATCGCGCACATCGAGATCATCACAACCGCTAAGCCACCACCCAAAAGCGTTCGGCCACGCTGATCCGCACCCTTCCACGCGTTGATGTACCACGTACCGAGTTTGACGAGCAGTTGCAGCAGCAGGACAGCACAGCTAAAGAACACCCCAAGCAGCAGAATGAGTGCGGCTCCTGCGCCTGCATTGCCACTTTTTGAGCTTTTACGACGCGCCATTTCATCCTCCTCATTCACTCCAACGCACATTACACCCACAAGTGAAATGTTTTCTTATAAAAATAGAATAACCACAAATAAATAATTGAATCCTTGCGTAAAAACATCTTATCAACACGATGTAACCAAAACATCACACAATCCTACTCAAAAACATAGTAATTCTCTCATTTCAATACCGAGCAATAAAACACTATTAAAATTTGTTTTTTAGCTTGTCACAGTTTAAAAACCCTAAAAAATGATCCATAAACCAGCCCGCACAACACGAGGTTGTGCGGGCTTGCGGGCTGCGGGCTTCAGGTTAACGCTGGCGTGTCTGTCGCCGTACGAGTTCATCGGCGTCGAGTAGCACGACCTTCTCGCTCTTTCGGCCAACACGATGATCAGGCCGATGATGGCGACGGCAACCATCGGGAATCATATGCAACTGAGAACGGCGGGGATCACCACGAACAACACCAACCCCACGGTGCTCCATCGGCGGGGTTGCTTGAGTTGTGCGGTGGTCTCGGTTTGGCTGATGATGTGCCAACCCTGTTGGCTCAATCGGGCCAATTCCTGGCGCAACAAAGCCCGTCCATCAACGGCGGGGGCTGGGCTTGCTGCTTCGCTCGGCGACGGTGTGATGGTGGCCCTGGTGGCGGCGGGTGTGCTGAGATTGCGGCTACAGGATTGGCACGCCGCTTCGGACTCGTGAATCATTGCGCCACAGTACGAGCATGGTTTGTTGATGCTCATTGTATCCCTGCTATGTTGTACCAATACTTAGGTGTAGCATAGCAGAGCGCACTGAGCACAAATGCGCACTCAACAACAGGAATGTGGAGTTTATCGGCGATTAGTTTCCATTCCTGTTGCTGTTTGAGTTCCCATTCGAGTTGCCGTTACTTTTGGGTTCTCGTTTGAGAGGCTTGTTGGAAGACATACCTATGCCAGGTGGGTAACATACTGTGCATGTTGAAATGTATGAGTCTTCTTTGCGAAAGCGTGGGATGCGCCATTCGGCGAACAGGCGAGTACTCGCGTACAGGTCGGCTGCTGCGCAAGCCCAAAGGGTCGGTCGCGGCCCTTTGAAAACCCCGACCAGGAGCTTATCGCCCCTGGTCTCCGAAGTGGAAGGCAACCTCATTTGATGTGATGCGCCCGTGGTTATGCCTTGTCGTACGTTGCGGGTGATAGTGTAGGTACACGCTCGGTGGCGATTGGCTGTGTGGTCTGCGTGATGTTGTGTTCACCAGGTCACCCTGTCACCTTGTCTGGCCCGTCACCTTGTCATCGCCAAGGCGTGAGAGCGGCGCAGCCATGCGCTGCGGAGCAGCGGGTAAAGTGCGCGCGTTGTGGCGCGCAGCGCCATCGCTGTCCGAGCGCGCACACGTTGTGCACGACGTTGTTTGCCCATAGCGACGGGCGTTGGGGTTGACGAGGCGCTCTTTTCTCAACAAACAAGAACTGTGTTGCGAGGCAAGACGCAAAAGCCTCACCCACTCCCAGGATGAGGCTTTGTGGACACCTTCACGTTCGGTTGATCTGGAGAGCGTTAATGCTGCTCGACGATCTCTGGCGGGTAGCGATAGATTGTGCCGTCGGGCTTGATGATGTACAACTGGTTTGGCATGGTGTCCGACGATCCGTCGCTAGTTTCGGAGGTGGATTGTTTCTCTTCTAAACGACGGAATGCCTGTTGGGCGGCGCGCTCGGTGGCGATTTGGCTGAAAAATGGCCCGGCGATTGGGTACGATGTGTTTGCGTTGGTATCGTAGCCCACTAGGTGCCAGGTTGCTCCTTCGCCTTTGAACATCTTGCGGATTTCATCGAACATGGCGTCACTTCCACCTACTTGTTATCGGCGAAACGAGGCGACATTGCGGGGTTGGTATGCTGCCATCATACCACATTGCTCGAGGATTGGGGTATCTTTTTTGTTGCTAAATTTATCGAATTTGTTCATTGCAGTTTTCGAATCTGCACGGTATACTTCCGATTTTGGCTAGGATAGCAACAGGTTTGCTGGAGTATCTAAAGGAAGGTAATGAATCCTCAGATTCGACGAGCCACGGCAGCGGATGCCGTGTTGTTGACGCATATTATGCATGAGTCGAGCGCGTACCATGGTCAGTATGCGCCGATGTTGCATGGATATAAGGTCACCCCCGAGCAGGTCGAGCGCGATCTGATGTATTTGGTCGAGGTCGATGGCGAGGTGGCGGGGTTTTATTCGCTGATCGGCGTGCCGAACGGTACACCAGAGTTGGATCTGATGTTTGTGCGCGATGCGTATCAGGGCCGACGGTTGGGCGCGTTGCTGATCGAGCATCTGCGCGAGGTGGCTCGCCAACACGGCGTGAAAGAGGTGAAGATCATCTCGAACCCGCCCGCCGAGGTGTTTTACCTGCGTGTCGGCGCGGTGCGCACGGGGACGGAGCCACCCCGCGGTCGTGTGACGTGGGAGCGCCCGATTCTCTCGCTGCCGATTGAGCAAGGGTGAAGTTCGTTCTTCCGCCAGATAAGTCTGCGTATGATCTGCGCTACAATATCCCCACGCATCATAGTTTATAAGGATGAGTGCAATGTCAGCCCAACAAACACCTGGCGATCCCTTGCAAAACGAGGCGCTTCAGATGCACGCCGCTGCCTACGATGACCCGATTTATCAGAAGGCGCTGGAACACGTTTGGATTCACACGGTCAATTATGTTGAGTTAGCTCAACGCCAAGGTTTGCACGTGTTCGAGCGGGGCGAGGGCAGCACGCTCTACGACACCGATGGCAAGGCGTGGATCGACGCTTTGTCGGGGTTGTGGGTGGTGAATGCTGGCCATGGTCGCGCCGAGATCGCGGAGGCGATGGCCGAGCAGGCCCGCAAACTGGCCTATGTCTCGTCGGCAGCGTACACATCTGTGCCGGCGGTGAAACTTGCTGAGACGCTGGCCTCGATCACGCCCGGCGATCTGAGCCGCGTTTTCTTCTCCTCGGGCGGTTCGGAGGCGGTTGAGACTGCGCTGAAGATCGCGAAGCAGGTGCAGGCGCTGCGTGGCTTCCCCAAGCGCTACAAGGTGATCGCTCGGCGCGGCTCGTACCACGGTATGACGTTCGGCGCGATGAGCCTCACGACGGGCAACCGCACACAGCAGGAGCGTTTCTTCGGCCCGATGATGGATGGTGTCTACCACGTGCCGTCGCCCAACCGCTACCGCAACGACTTCGGTCTGGAGGGCGAGGAGGGCGACATTATGTGCGCCAAGTGGGTCGAGCAGGAGATTCTGTTCCAAGGCCCCGAGACGGTCGCGGCGGTGATCGGTGAGCCGATCTCGTCGGCCAATGGCGTGCATGTGCCGTCGCCCCGTTACTGGCAGTTGTTGCGCGAGATCTGCGACCGCCACGGTGTGCTGCTGATCGCCGATGAGGTGATCACGGGCTTTGGCCGCACGGGCGCTTGGTTCGCCACCGAGCACTTCGGCTTTGTACCGGACATTATGACGATGGCGAAGGGTTTGTCGAGCGGCTATGCGCCGATCGCAGCGACGATCGTACGCCCCTCGGTGTTCGAGGTGTTCACCTCCGAGAAGAATACGATCAGCCATCTGCTCACCTTCGGCGGGCAGGCGGTGGCCGCTGCGGCTGCGCTGAAGAATATCGAGATTATGGCTCGCGAGCGCTTGCCCGAGCGCGCCGCCGAGATGGGTGTGCACCTGCGGGCGGGCTTGGAATCGCTGAAGGATAAGCACCCCACCGTCGGCGATGTGCGCGGCATCGGTCTGCTGTTCTGCCTTGAGATCGTGAAGGATAAGGGCACCCGCGAGAAGTGGGCGCGCGATTCAGACTACATCAAGCGCCTGCACGATTTGGCGATGGAGCGCCGCTTCCTGACTCGCGTGTGGGAGTTGCTGCATATCGCGCCGCCGTTGGTGGTGACTCGCGAGGAGATCGAGCGGATCGTGGCGGTGCTCGATGATATGCTGACGGTCGCCGAGCGCGAGTTCGGTTACGCTTAGCGCTGTTTATTGCCGTGGCGGGGAGCGTCGCCGTTGTGCTACACTATCCGTCACGGTCTATCGGTTTCGTAGGAGGATGCGCGTGTGGAGCGCGCAGTTGGCATGACCACGCAGTTGACGGCGCTGCTGATGCAGTTGCCTGTTCCCAACAATCCCAGCCTCAACACGCCGTTGGCGGCGGGCTATCTCAAGAGCTACGCCGAAGCACAGGGCATCACCGCGCATGTCGCCATCGATCTGCTGCCCCGTCGCCTGGCCGATCACGCTGGCGATGCGCAGATCGTCGATGCGGTGGTGGCGCGGCAGCCCGACATCCTGGGCATCTCGCTCTACACTTGGAATAGCGAACGCAGCCTGCAGATCGCCGAGCGGATCAAGCAGCGCCTGCCACACCTGCGGGTGGTGGTGGGTGGCCCCGAGGTGCAGCGCGACAACGAGTGGGTGCTGATGCATCCCGCTGTCGATGTGGCGGTGCTGGGCGAGGGCGAGCAGACGTTCGCCGAGTTGCTGCGGTTTTGGGCGGGTGTGGATGCTGACGAACCCGCCGAACAGGCCGCGCCCCACAGCATTCCGCTGCTGGATGCGACAGCGCCGCGCGGCCCGTTGGCGCATATCGCTGGCCTGGCATATCGTTACGATGGCGCGCTGCAGTTCACGCCGGAGCGCGTGGCGCTACCCAACCTGATGGTGCTGCCCTCGCCGTATCTTTCGGGCTACCTGGAGGTGCCGAGCGATGGCATGCTGATGGTCGAGGTGTCGCGCTGGTGCCCGTATTCGTGCAGTTTCTGCCTGTATGGCCGCAATATGGGCAGCAAGTTGGGCAACCGCTACTTCGACCTGGAGCGCGTGCTGGCCGAGATCCGCTGGGGCCGCGAGCAGGGCATCCGCCGTGTGCACTTTGTGGAAGCGAACCTGAACTTGGTGCCGCTATTCTGGCCGCTGATGCAGGCGCTGGCTGACCTCAACCACGACCACGCGATGACGTTTTACGCGGAACTGCGGGGCGAACACCTGACCGATGCGGTGGTCGAGGCGCTCGACCGCGCCAATGTGCGCTACGTAGAGGTGGGTCTACAGACCGCCAATCCCACCGCGCTGAAGGCCAGCCTACGGCGCACCGATCTGTCGAAGTGGGCAGCTGGCACACGTCGGCTCTACCAACACCAGATCGAAGTGTACCTCGATGTGATCCTGGGCCTGCCCGCCGACGATGCGGATGGCGTTCAGGAGACGCTCGATTTCCTGCAGCGCGAGCAACTCGGTAGCTACGATGTCTTTACATTGCAGGTGCTGCCGGGCACCGCCGTACGCCAGCAAGCCGAGCAGTACGGGCTGCGCTTTCAGGAGCGCCCGCCGTACTACGTGCTAGGCACCGACCGCCTCAGTTACGCCGAACTGCGCCGACTCCGCCGCGAGCTCAAACGGGGCGCTGGCCTCGACCCCGACGCCATCGAGGGCATGCCCGAGCCGCGACCGCAGGCGCTCACGCCGCAGTCCAACGCCGCACATGGCAGCATCGCCCAACTGTGGCTGCACGGCAACCCAACGCCCAGCGCCGAAGTGCAGCGCCAACTAGCGGCGCATGTCGATGTGGTGCTGCGCAGCGATGAGGTGCAGATACACAGCGCTTGGCTCGCCGAGGCGATCGCCGCCAATCCCAGCACCGTCTTCGATATCTACCTCGACGCCGCCACGCACGAGCCTTCCCCCGCCGAACTGCGGGCTTGGCGCAGCGCGTTGCCGTTCCAGCCCGGCTACCTCGACCGCGTGGCCGTCTACCAAGCCGAAACACCCGAACCAGAGTTTGTGCCCGCCACACTCCGCATCTTCGTGGTGCTGCCCTGGACATCCACCGCCGAGCCAGACGCCTATGCCGATGTGGCGCAGCTCATCTGGCGCTTCGAGCTTTGCGAGGGCGATGTGGTGCCGTTTGGCGCGTGGTACGCCGCCGAGGGCGCGGGGATCGCCCTGCGCTTCGCGCCGGAATGCAGCGAACAGTACCGCAGTGAGACGCTGGAGGCCTGCGCCGAGTGGCAACGCGAGACGGGCCGCATCGTTTGGCTGGCCGTGTAGGCGCACAACTCGACAGGCACGCCGCAAGAATATGCTATGATACGCCTAAGGGCAGTGTTTGCTCGCTATGCCGTAGCCTCCAACGCGGGAGGCGGATCCTCACCCCTCCCTGCCGCATGGCGCTCACCACCAGCACCTTCCGACCTCAGTTTGCATGTTGCGAGGAGCCGATTCATGTCATCCCAATCCACAGCCGAACTGCTGGAAGAACTCAAGAACTTCGACACACCATCGGTCACCAATGTCGTCGCCACGTATCCCGACAGCAAGCTCTGCCTGGGCCTCTACAACCCCTGGACCGAGAACTGGTACACCGACCAGACCATTCGCTGTATGTACCCAGAACTGGGTCGCTTGGTTGGCTATGCCGTAACCTGTGTGTATGGTCTGCCGGATCCCAACTTCAACCGTTTGTCGTTTATCGATGTGGTCGAGGCGCTGGAAGCATCGCCCAAGCCGACCGTGCTGGTGTTGCAGCAGAAATTCCCGCCGGAGATCGCGGGCAAGGTTGGCCTGGCGGGCGGCAATATGGTCTCGGCCATGAAGGCAATGGGCTGCGTGGGCCTGATCTCGAATGGCCCCTCGCGCGACCTCGACGAGATCCGCCCGATGAAGTTCCAGTATATGCTGACGGGTGTCACGGCAGGGCACGGGGCAATGGCAGTTCACGCGGTCAATGTGCCGGTGAGCGTGGGTGGTATGGATGTCACGCCCGGCGAGATCATTCATATGGACGAGAACGGCGCGGTGAAGTTCCCGGCCAACAAGCTCGAAGAAGTGGTCAAGCTGTGCCGCGAGCTTCAGAAAGAGGAGATCGCCCGCCAGAGCGCCCTGCAGAAGGCCCGCACAGCCGCCGAGATCCGTGCCATTTTAAGCGGTCATAGCTATAGCAAAGAAGAAAAATAGGCTCCCTTAGCAATAATTCGCGGGAAAATGATGAGAAGGCGCTGTTGATGCAGTGCCTTCTCATTATAAAGAACAGAAATATTCTTTAGTCAAAACAAATACTTGTAGTCGTAGGTGAAAACAGGTTTGATAGGATCGCTGTCCAACTGATTGAGTATACCTCGACTATCGCAGGACAAAACGCATGCCAAAACAGATCAAGCGGATCTGATCTCACGCGTTTCAGATTCCTCTCATAGAATTTTTAGCGAATCTTTATATTCTTGGGGAACTATTCGCTAAACGCTTACGTACTATAGGGTAAGCAGTATACACAGTGAACAAGCGGCATTCACTGTGACATCTTCAACCGGTTGATGCTCTGCGATAGCCGCCCAACTCCCTCTTGATCGGTTGCCGGAATGGCAACCGTTTTCTGCTTATGACGCGCCCTGCAGCGCAGCCTCAAGGCTCTCCACCTGCCGAGTGAGCTGAGCGTAGGCGAGTTCCTCAAGCTCCTGATCGTCGTATTGGCGATAGGTACACTCGATCTTCATAATCAAAAAGAGATAGATGTTGTAGAGCAAGCGCCGCAGCCGTGCGTGCGGGCCATCGAGCGGCGAGGGACCGTACTGCTCGAAAAAGGCGGGCGACTGATCGAGCATAAATTGCGCCTCCATCAACGGATCGCCCCAGACCGCCCGCTCGAAATCGATCAGGCCAGTGACACGCTTGGTCGCCGGATCGATAAAGATATTGGCATCCCACAGGTCCCAATGCACCAATTGTGGCGTTCGTACCTCGTCGAGCGCGGGCAGGAGGCTCTGCAACAGGTCACGAAATGCAGCGTAGGGGCGCGGCAGAACGATCGACTTCGCCTCACCATCCTGCAGCACACACTCGAACATGTACGCGAACGCCTGCGGCCAGCGCGAGAAGCGCGCGGCGCTCGGTGTCACATAGCCGAACGAATCCCCACGAATCGCGTTAATCTGGCGGAGATAACCACCGACCGTGCCGTCGATCGCTGCCTGCTCCTCGGGAGTGAGCGTAGGGCGCAACTGTTTCAGCGACGTGCCGGGAACCCACGTCATCAGGAAGAACGGCGAGGGCATCAGCGTGCGACTCGTATCGTAGTGGATGATCTCGGGGAGGGGCACGCTCGTCTGTTGCTGCACCAAGCGCATCACCGCCACTTCGGCGGCCATCATATCGCGCTCGTAGCGCAGCACCTCCACCTCGGCTGGCGGCGCGACCTTCAATACGAAGCGGCGACCATCGCTCAATTCGAGCGTATAGGCGGCATTAAACCAACCGTCGGTTAATTCGTGAAACCGCTGGAGTTGAACATGATCACCGAATAGGTCGGCAATGAGTTGCTGGGCTGTAGCGAGGGTGACCACCGTTTTCGAGATACTATGCATGGTCGCTCCAATGATAGGCCCGCTTTACACGTTATTACGATGCAATTATACGCGATTCCTTTTCAGCATATACGCTGCTTAGATTGAGAGGTCGCAATGTATCGAGTTGAATAACGATGATGGAAAGTAGGTTCTGCCTCTAACTACAAGGTATCCCAACTTACATATCTGCATTACCTACCTTGTCGAAACTAATCTCCCCTATCTCTGTCACGCTTGTCAATGGTATAGCTCAATACAGGACTTTCTTCACTATGCGAGGTAATGCACCTTCAGCGTAATGTAGAAAATATATGCCATCTTACAGATGATATGAATATGTTCACAGCTTATACTCTCTAAAAGTGTCTATTCTTCTCGTATCGCCGATCTATGCTTGGAACATACTCTATGACCCCAATCCACCCACAATAGCAAGTTATCTTATCAGAGAAAACTTACTCCCATGAATTATTTCAATAAACATCTATTTATGCAAACACATAAATAGGCTAACCATTTATTTTGAAGATTCCTATTGTCACCTTATTCAATAACATTAAGCAATGTCAAATCCGCAATTATACTATTAAAACAATTCACCCTGCGAAAGCAAACTCATTTACGTTTTGTTTGGTATAGATGAATTGCTACGCATAGCACATCTATACTTTTTTATTGTCAATTTCCAAACAATCTAAGAGGTTAAAACATGTCACCACCAAGCTCTATTCCTTTCTCAAGCAACATACATATTTTATGTGAAAGACACTATTATATGCTCATCCTTGAAAGTCCTACAATCGAATATTTTATCACTAACTTTTTGTTACATCACAACGAGGTAGTACAATGAAAAAACATCACGCATTATTAGTCGCTTCTATTGTTTTTGCGATCGTGTTCGGTGCATTAGGAACGACTGATAATGTCTTTTATTCCACAGCCCAAGCGGCTGGGCC
>Ga0207874_1001553_pt1 | contig 25243 bp, 23 predicted proteins | sample HigsolmetaAR201D_FD_184833 | JGI IMG/M metagenome (GOLD analysis project Ga0207874, IMG submission 184833) | Ionic liquid and high solid enriched microbial communities from the Joint BioEnergy Institute, USA - AR20-1-D (SPAdes) (version 2) ...
CATCTCGGCCGGTCTGCCCTCGGTCTTCGTTCCAGCGGGACCGATGTTGCGCGGGAATCTACGTGGCGGCTATCTGGGATCGGGTTCCGACACCTGGAAATACTGGGACGATCTGCGCGCTGGGCTGATCTCGGAACGCGACTGGGCTGACGTCGAGAACGGTATCGCGCGCTCCTTCGGCACGTGCATGACCATGGGCACGGCCGCCACGATGATGTCGGTGGCCGAAGCCATGGGCATGACTCTGCCTGGGGCATCCTCCATCCCGGCTCCGGATTCCAACCACTCGCGCATGGCCTCGGCCGCCGGGAGGCGCATCGTCGAGATGGTTTGGGAAGACCTGACCCCGGATCGCATCATTACGCCGCGCGCGGTGGACAACGGCATCGCCGTACACCAGGCGCTGGGCGGATCGACCAATGGCATCATCCACATCATCGCCATTGCGCGTCGGGCCGGTATTCCGCTCGGCCTCGACCGTTTCGACGAGATTTCGCGGAAGGTGCCGGTCGTCGCGAACATCCGCCCGTCGGGCGCCTATCTCATGGAAGATTTCTATTATGCCGGCGGGCTGCGGGCCTTGATGAGCATGTTGTCGCCGCATCTCGATCTTTCCTGCCAGACGGTCGCCGGCATTCCGCTCGGCGAGGCGATCAAGGGCGCGCAGATCTGGAACGAGGACGTGATCCGTCCCCTCGATCGGCCTGTCTTTCCTCAGGGCGGAACGGCGATCCTTTATGGCAATCTTGCGCCTGCGGGTGCGGTGATAAAGCCGTCGGCCGCGGAGCCGCGGCTGCTCAAACACCGCGGCCCGGCGATTGTCTTCGAGGGCTATGACGAGATGGCCGAGGCCGTCGAGCGCGAGGATCTCGAGGTCACGCCCGATCACGTACTGGTGCTGAAGAACGCGGGGCCTCTGGGCGGGCCAGGCATGCCAGAGTGGGGTATGCTGCCCATCCCAAGGAAACTGGTGAAGGCGGGCGTGCGCGACATGTTACGCATCTCCGATGCACGCATGAGCGGCACGTCCTACGGCGCCTGCATCCTACATGTGGCGCCCGAGGCCTATGTCGGCGGGCCGCTCGCCCTTGTACGCACCGGCGACATGATCGACGTGGACGTCGACGCGCGCAGGCTGCACCTCGATGTGCCCGAGGAGGAACTTGCGAGGCGCCGCGCTGACTGGATGCCTCCGCCCCAACGCCTCCCTCGTGGCTTTGGCGCGCTCTATGCTGCCCATGTCTCTCAGGCCAACGAAGGATGCGACTTCGACTTTCTGTTGCCCGGCGCCAGGCTGCCGGAACCCGAGATCCACTGAACAAACGGAACGAACGACATGCAAGAATACAGTCGCGATGACATCCGCGTTACAGGTATCCGCCTCCACACCGTTCAGACGCGGCGCCGCACGGGCGCCATCAGCTCCCACATCGTGCTGGAACTGGACACAGATGCCGGGATTGTGGGTGTTGGCGAAATCTCGGATCTGGACTGCTACCGCATGTACATGCCTGACCCAGAGGCGATCCGGATAGGGCTGGAGAAGGTGGCGTTAGGGCAGAATGTCTTCCAGATAGCAGCCCTTCACGAGCGGCTTCTTGCTTACATGCCGGCCTATTTCCGCTACGCGAACACCTACCCGCCTTTCACGCCCGCGTCGCAGGTCGCGGCGGGCATCGAAATGGCGTTCTACGATGTCGTCGGCAAGGCGCTCGGCGTGCCGGTGCACACGCTGCTCGGCGGCAAGGTGCGTGATTCTTTCGAGGTCACTTACCCCGTTTTCCAAGCCAAGAAGGAGAGCGATACCGAACGTTATCTCGGCTACATGGCGGACCTCATCGAGGAGGGCGTGACCCGCTTCCGCTACTATGTCGGCGTGGACTTCGAGCAGGACGAGCGGTTCCTGGCGGCTTTCCGAGATCGTTTCGGTGACCGCGTGCAGCTGAAGGCGCTGGATTTCCAGGGCCACTTCCACTGGAAGGAGACGCTGCGCATCTACGAGCGGTTCAAGCAGTACAATTTCGAGCTGATCGAAAGCCCCGTGTGGGCCGAGGACTATGAGGGCATGGCGGAGCTTCGCCGCCATGTCGAGGTGGACATCAGCGAGCACATCTCGAGCTTTGCCCAGGCCATGCGCATGATCAAAGCGGGTGCGGTCGACGTATTTAACATCACCATCCAGTCCGGCGGCATATACCAGGCCAAGAAGCTGTTCGACCTGGCGGAAGCGGCTGGCCTGAAATGCCTGATCAGCACCACCCAAGAGATGAGCATCGGCACTGCCGCCAATGCGCATTTGGCTGCCGTCGTCCCGGCGCTGCATTACGCGGGCGATCCGGTGGGGCCGCTGCTCTACGTGGACGACGTGGTGAGGGAAAAGCTTATCTACGAGGGCACCCGCCTGATCGTGCCGACGAAACCCGGCCTCGGCTTCGAGATAGATCGCGATCGCCTGGAGGCTCTGCGGGCGCCTTTGGTCGAATGGGAGCGCCCGGCCCATGGCGCCAACTACGTGTCCGATTGAGGAGGAAGCGATGAGTGAGACACAGTACGGCCTCGGCGCGCTGAAGGTCTTCAACGTGCTGGACAAGCTCGAAGGCCATCCGCCGCGCACCAACTTCAACGTCTTCCGCCTCGACGGGAAATACAATCTACGTATCGCGCGGGTCGAGGGCCGCTTCCCATGGCACCGCCACACCAATGGCGACGAGGGCTGGCTGATCCTGAAAGGCAGGCTTCGGATCGATGTCGAGGGTGGACCTTCGCTCGAAATGGGGCCGCTGGAAGGCACCATGATCCCGAAGGGGGTGGTCCATTCGCCGCTGGCGCTGGAGGAGGACACCGTGGTGGCCGTCTTCAACGTGGACGGCTTCCAGCATGAATTCCGGGACGCCAAACCCGATCTCGGAGCTTTCTCGGAGAATGATGCCCGGTGAAGGCTTTTCCGACCCGGCATGGGTAGGATTCGAAAGCAGGAGGAAACGAAATGAATCTCAAATCTCTACGACTGACGAGCTTGGCGCTTGCCGCCGCCGCCTTTGCATTTGCAGCTCAGGCTGCCGACTATCCTGTTTCTTCGGTGCGCCTGCTGGTGCCCGCCAATCCGGGCGGTTCCACGGACGTGAACGCGCGCCTCTTCGCCGAATACTTCCAGCGGCATTCGAACGCGAGTGTCGCGGTGGTGAACCAGGCCGCCGGCGGCGGCGTGGTGGCCGCTCAGACGCTTGCGACCGGACCGAAAGATGGCAGCATGCTGTATGTGTGGCATGCCGCACTGCACACGACCAACGAGTTCGGCCAGTCGCCGTTCCCGTACACGGCGTTCACCCCGCTCGCAACCACGGCCGACTATAACGACGTCTATGCCGTAAGGGCCGACGCGCCCTATTCGACCGTGCCGGAGCTTGTTGAATATGCAAGGGCCAATCCGGGTCAGGTGACGGTTGGCTCGCAGCTTGGGGGTACGACGCAGATCAAAGGCGATGCGCTGAACAAGGCTGCGGACGGCGCGATGCGTATCGTCGACGCCGGCGGCGAGTCCGACCGCATAACAGCTCTGCTTGGCGAGCAGGTGGACGTGATCAGCATGAGCGTGGCCAACGCCAAACAGTATGTCGAAAGCGGGCAGATGAAGGTGCTCGCGGTCATCAACAAGAACCCCGACCCCTTCGTCCCCGAATGGCCGACCACGGCGTCGCAAGGTGTCGACATCTCCTTCCCTCTGGTTTTCACCATCTATGGACCGGGCGAGATGGACCCGCAGGCTGTCGAGGCGTTCAAAGCGGTGCTCGAGGAGATGAAGGCGGATCCGGAATACGCGGAAGCGCTGGAGAAGGCGAGCCAGGTTCCCTCCATTCGAGGCCCGGAAGAGACCGCCGAGTTCCTCAAGGAGGAGCTTGAATTCGTGCAGTCCCTGATCGACTGAGCTGCGGCTTCAGTGACGGCGCGGTCCTGAGCCGCGCCGCTGCTGCCCTGCGACGGAGCAACCGCTATGACTGTGGACCGTTCCTTTGGTCTTGCCTTTATCGTCTTTGCGGCAGGGATGTTCCTTGCAGTTCACGGCGTGGAAGCGCCGTTTGCCGGAATGGGGGATCCGGGGCCGAAGCTTCTACCCTACCTTCTCGCGGCCGGTATGGCTGTAATCGGATTTTTGCTTGTCATACGCCCCGGTGCCGCGCCGGCCTCGGCCAGCGCTGATACAGAGCCGGAAGCGGCAGGCAGCAGCGTCATGGTGGACCCGCCGGCATTGCCAGTGCGGATAGCGCTTGCCGTTGCACTGGTTGCCTATGTCGCGCTGTTCGAGCGCCTGGGTTTCACGCCGGCGACCTTCCTGTTGCTCGCGTTCGGAATGATAGTTTTAGGGCCGCGGACGCTAAGGGGAGCTCTGATAAGCATAGGCCTTGCCGCGTTGCTGACGATCGCTGTCGGCGGTTTCCTTACCGGTCTTATCGGTATTCCGCTTCCCGGCGTGTGGATGCTTTGAGATGTATCAGCCTTTCCTTGACAATCTGCTGCAGCTCGCCCAGCCACTGACGCTGCTCATCCTCACCGCGGGGCTTTTGCTCGGCCTCTTCTTCGGTGCATTGCCGGGGCTGAGCGCCACGATGGCCGTCGCGATCCTTCTGCCTATCACCTTCTCGATGGAGCCCGATATGGGGCTTGCCATGCTGGTGGCCACATATATCGGCGGAATTTCCGGCGGGCTTGTGGCTGCCACATTGCTGCGCATCCCGGGCACGCCTTCCTCCATCGCCACGACGTTCGACGCGTACCCGCTGGCATGTAAGGGCGAAGCCACGAAGGCGCTAGCGACAGGCATGATCGCGAGCGCGGTCGGCGGGCTGATAAGCCTTGCGGTGCTTGTCGCCTTTGCCCCCATGCTCTCTCGATTCGCCATCCGTTTTGGCGCGCACGAATATGCGATGCTGACGCTTGCCGCGCTCATGTTGGTGATCGTGCTCTCGCAGGCAAACCTGCTCAAGGGACTGGCCACCGCCTTCCTTGGCTTGGCAGTTGCCACTGTGGGCTTCGCGCCGATCGGCGGGACGCAGCGTTTCACCTTCGGTGTGGTGGATCTCATGGGTGGCATCGGGATCGTGCCCTTTATGGTGGGCCTCTTCGCCGTCTCCCAGCTTATCCGCGAGGCCACGGAAAAATCCGTCCGCGTGCGCCAGAATTTCGATATCCGGGGCACGGGCGTGCGCTTATCCGAATTCGTCGCTAACATAGGCAACATGCTGCGCTCCAGCGCGATCGGCATCGGCATCGGCGTGCTACCCGGCATCGGCGGGGCCGCCTCCAATCTTGTGGCCTACGGCGCTGCGCGGCAGGCGTCCAAGAACCCGGAGGAATTCGGAAAGGGCGCTATCGCTGGCGTTTATGCGTCCGAGTCCGCAAACAACGCCAGTATCGGCGGTGCGCTTCTGCCGTTGATCACGCTCGGCATTCCCGGCGACGGCGTGACGGCGATCCTGATCGGCGGCTTCACCATTCACGGATTGCAGCCGGGGCCGCTGCTGTTCCAGAACGCCCCTGACGTGGTGGCGATGATCTACGCCGCCTTCCTGGTCGCCACGCTGCTGCTCCTCATTGTCCAGCTCGCAACGATCAGGATATTCCCGCGCGTCCTTCTTGTCCCGCGGCACTATCTTCTGCCGGTGCTTGCCATGCTCATGGTAGTGGGCACCTATGCGGCCGATAACCGGCTGTTTGACGTGTGGCTCATGCTCGGGTTCGGCGTGTTGGGCTACCTTCTGGAGCGCTACGGTTTCCCGCTGGCGCCGATGGTGCTGGGTTTCGTGCTCGGTCCCATTTTCGAGACCAATCTCAGGCGCGCGCTCATGTATTCTGAGGGAGATCTGCTGCCCTTCGTTACACGGCCGATTTCCGGTGTTCTTCTGGTGATAGCGGTGGCGCTTCTGTTCTACGGGGCGAGTTCGCTGATGCGCTCTCGGCGAGCTGCCTGAGGCCCCGCCAAGCGGTACTCGGAATCCGCCCCACTAAGGTATTGGAGATCGCGTGATTGCGATCTCCAACACAAAGGCTGCAAATACCCAGCCGTCGGCACGAACCAGCTACGTGGCAGAAAAGCTCGATCAGGCGTAGCGCGCTGCGAAATCGCCTTCAAAGGTGAAATCGGAGGTTCTGAAATCCCCCCGCCACGGATCGGCTTTCTCCCGTGTCAGCGCTGTGAGATCACGAAGTCGCTTCCGGCCGTCTTCGCTGAGTGCAGTCAGAACGGCGCGCTCATCGGGAAAATGATCCTGCACTGCGTCGAGCCAGATCGACCGACCTGCCAGAAACCCTTGCGCGCCGGCAGCATAGGAGTAGCTGAGCACGCGATGGAATTGTACCGGGGTAGCCCCTCCTGACAGCAGCACCCAAGGGATGCCGGCTTGCCGGCAGATGTTGCCGATCTCTTCAAATGCACTAGCAGCGATTTTTGCTGCCGAACTCCCATCCATCGCCGGCAGTGAAGCGGCAGGCAAGGGAGCTTCCAGCTTGAATAGATCGACGCCGTATTCCGGTTTGGCGAACTCGCGAACGCTTTCGATCACCAGATCTGCTTTCTTGTCCGGGGCTTCCACATAGTCGGTGGTGTGGGCAGCGCTCGCAGGAAAGGGGTAGACCAAAAGTTCCAGCACGTAAGGGATATCATAGCGGCGGCATTCCGCCCCGACGGCGCGCACGAACGCCTGCTGATGGGCGATAACGTCCTCGCTTGCGTCAGGCCGGTACCAGGCAAGCACCTTGACGGCGTCTCCGCCAATGCGCCGGATTTTCTCGACGCTCCAATTGTCGATGGCGCGCGACTTGCGACCGCCCGGTGTCTCCTCGAAGCGGTGATCCTCAAGGGTCACGACCAACCCGGTTTTGGACGGAAGAATATCGATCGCGGCGGGGATGGCAAAGTTCGGGTCAAGGAGCATGGAGCTTGCATCTTTGCCCAACGCCTTCACCAGCAGACGCTTCACCAAAAGCATGTCGGCAAAGGTCACCGCCTCCGGTGCGATGGACTTCGCCTTTGCGATGGCAGCGATCAGTGGCGGCCGCTGATCCAGCGCCACCATCGTGAAGTATCCGTCCTCATCGGCCAGCCGAGTGAGGCCGCGATTCTTACCGATCGTGCTCATGCGCAGTTCTCCATAGATGAAGCGTTTCGTCCAATGTGGGAATCCCGTCACGGCCGCCAGGCTTTGTGCATTTCAGGGCTGCGGCGGCAGAGGCGAACGTAAAGGCCTCGGCGATCGGCGCTCCGGCCGCGAGGCCAAAGGCGTAGGCGCCGTGGAAGACATCGCCCGCGCCAGTGGTGTCTACAGAGCGCACCGGGAATGCGGGCTGATGGCAGGTCTGACCGTGCTCGCGCCACGTAACGCCTTTACTACCTTCCGTGACCGCTGCGATCCTGCAGCCATAGGCCTCGATCTTTGCCAGCGGCTCTGGCGCGTTGCGGGCATATACCTCGAGTGCCCGTTTGGAAAAGACGGCATGATCAGTCAGAGGTAAGAGAAGGTCGAACACTTCCGGATCCGCCACATCCGCATCGAGCACCGTGGGAACGCCTTTCTCGCGCGCGGCGGCAAAGACTGCCGCGGCACCTTCCGGCCAGCGCGGGTCTGCCAGCACCGCGCCTGCCTCTCCGATTTCTGTGAGGGGCAGCCATCCCGGATCGGTTGGCTGGTTCGCGCCGCGGAAGTTGACGATCTGGCGTTCCCCCCGGGCGTCGACGATGACCCCGGAAATGGACGAGCGGGCGCCAGGAAAGAGCCGGAAGTTGGAGACGTCCACCTTCCGCTCTTCCAGGTCACGCCGCATCAGATGACCATGAGTGTCGTCGCCGGCTCTTCCCCAGAATTGCACGCGAGCACCGAGCCGGGCAGCCGTGACGGCTGCTGTCGCAGCCATGCCGCCGCCGATGGTCCTGAAATCGGATGCACGCACCTTGCCGCCGCCGGGATCGGCGAACGTTTCGACTGTCCATACATAGTCAAGGGCCGACAGGCCGAGGCAAATGAGATCGGGCGTGTTTTCGCACCATCGCGGAGGGAAGCGTGTCATGGCCGGCAACGTTGTTTGGTTCGGATCGCTTGTCGGAGGTCAGCAGATGGCCTCGCCGGTCTCCGGCATGAAAAGATGAACCTTGTTGGGAGCGGGTATCAGCGGGAGCACGTCGCCAGGTTTCGGCCGCAGGTCAGGAGAGACTCTGGCAACCGCGTCTATGCCACCGGCCGTGAAGTGAACCAGCGTATCTGAGCCCAGCGGTTCCACCAGGCTCACCTGCGCTTTGAAGGCGGCCGGATCGTCAGGCGCAAACAGGAAGTGCTCCGGGCGCACGCCTAGTGTCAGTGGTTGGCCAGCTTCGATCGCCTGCGACCTTACCGGGAACAAGCGTTCCGCAGGGAAAGATACTCCATCCTCAAGACAGATTTCACCGTCCGTCATGCGTGCAGGGATGAAGTTCATGGAAGGCGAGCCGATAAAGCCAGCGACGAACATGTTAGCCGGCTTCTCATAGACTTCTTCGGGGCTACCCACCTGCTGGATCACTCCGGACTGCATCACGACGATGCGATCCGCCATGGTCATAGCTTCTATCTGGTCATGGGTGACGAACACCATTGTGGTGCGCAGCTGCTGCGACAAAGCCTTGATTTCGGCGCGCACCTGAGCACGCAGCTTGGCGTCCAGGTTCGACAATGGCTCGTCGAAGAGGAAAACCTTGGGGTCGCGCACGATTGCGCGCCCCATGGCCACCCGTTGGCGTTGGCCGCCGGACAAAGCCTTTGGCCTGCGGTCGAGAAGCCCATCGATGTGCAAGAGCTTGGCTGCCTTTTGCACACGTTCCTCGATCTCGGCCTTGCTCATGCCGCGCATCTCCAACGCAAAGGCCATGTTCTGCCGCACGGTCATGTGCGGGTACAGGGCGTAGTCCTGGAACACCATGGCGATGTCGCGCTTTGCCGCCGGCACGGTGTTCACACGCTCCTCGCCAATATAAACGTCTCCTTCGTTTACGCTCTCGAGCCCGGCGAGGATGCGCAGAAGGGTGGATTTGCCGCAGCCGGACGGGCCGACCAGCACAACAAACTCATGATCTGGAATATCAAGGCTCAGATCGGGAATGACGGTCACGTTGCCGAAGCGCTTGACCAGGTTCCGGATTCGTATGGACGCCATCAGCGGGCCTCCTCGAAGGCAAGAACGGGCTTGATCAGGTGGCCACTGGCGAAGCGGGCAAATTCCTCAGGCAGGGCATCGAGGTTGAACCGTTCGTCCACCAGGCGAGCGTATTGCTTCTTGTTGGCGCGCAGGATTTCCAGGTTCTCCGCAAAATCCCGCTTCGGAAAGTAAAAGGTCCTGAGCATCATGAAGTCCTTGCGCCGGAAAACTTTGTCTTCCGTGATGGTCCAGGGGGCGGCGTTTTCGCCAACCAGCACGATCGCGCCTTTCGGTAAGATGATCTCGATAGCCAGGTTGCGCGCTGCATGTGCGCCCGAGCATTCGACGATCAACGCAAAGCGCTTGTCCCGGCTACCGACAGGATGCGCGATGGCGCCGAAGTCGGTGGCGATTGCCAGCCGTTCCTCATTGGGATCGGAGACGAAGATATTGGTGAAGCCGAAAGCTTTCAGTGCCAGGATAACACCGAGCCCCACGGGGCCGGCGCCGGTCACCAGCACGTCCGGGTTTGTCTCGGCCGGCACCAGACGGCGCGCCTCTCTGACGGCGTGGGCGGACGTTCCGATCGTATCCAAAAGCAGCGGGCCCAGATCGTCTTCGATGTCGTCGGGGACCGGCAGCAGGCAATTGTCGGGTACGGCCACATATTCGCAATAGCCGCCATCTCTGTTCCAGCCGATGAGCGAAGAGACATTGAGGCACATTTGCGTGTCGCCGGCCCGGCAGCTCTCGCACTCACCGCAATGGAGCGGGATGTACACGGCACAGCGTTTGCCATCCATGGCGTGCCCGGGATGCTCCACGCGTCCGAAAATCTCATGGCCTGCGGTGTATTCGGCACCCTTGTGCCACAGCTTGAAGTCGGAGCCGCAGAGCGCGGTGCGCAAAATCCGCACCAGTGCCTCGCCTTTTGCCGGCACGGGTATGGGACACTCCTCTATGGTGATCCGCTTATCGCCATGGAAAACCGCTGCGCGCATGGTTACAGCACTCGGCATGACAATCATCCTTTGACGGCGCCCAGCGTGAGGCCCGAGACAAGCCAGCGCTGGACGATAATGGCGAGGACGAGAGGCGGTAGGGCAATGAGGGTCGCTGCGGCCATCAGCGCGCCCCAGTTGGTCGAACCCTCTCCGATGAAGTTGAACGAAGCGGCTATCAGCGTCTTCGTGTCAGAATTGGACAGCACGAGCGCAAAGAGGAAGTAATTCCAGGAAAACACGAAGGCGAGAATGGACGAAACGGAAAGGCCGGCGCTCACGAGCGGCAGGGCGATGCGGTAGAAGACGCGAATGGGCGAGCAGCCATCCACCTGCGCCGCCTCGAAGATGCTGCGTGGGATGTTATCGAAGAAGGGCAGGAGCACCCATATAACGATCGGCATAGTGATGACCGCGTGGGTCAGGATAAGCGCCCAATAACTGCCGATCATATCGATCTGGCGGAACATCAAATACCAGGGCAGGAGAAAGAGCGTACCCGGCGCCATCCGTGCCAGCAGGGTTACGATAGCCGGCCAGGTGATCCGCGTCCAGGAAACGACAAACGCCGCCGGCGTGCCGAGCAGGATGCCCAGGGCCGTCGAAGCGGAGGTGACGACAGCGCTGTTGATCCCGTACTGGATGAAAGGCGTCCTTTCCCACAGCGAGACGTAGTTCGTAAGCGTCGGTGTGAAGAATAGCGTCGGCGGATAGGCCGTGACCTCATGGGAAAACTTGAATGAGGACAGCACCATCCAGAGTGTGGGTGCAACGACGATGATGCCGGCGACCATCAGGAGAACCGTGTTGAGGTAGCCGATCCAGCGGTCGGCCGAAGGGGTGCTGGTCATTTCCGTCCTCCTACCAGGCGACTGCGTTGCGGAGTCGGTTGAGCGCCAGCACCACGCCAAGCACCAGGGCCGAAAGGGTGATCATGAGAGCGCCGGCATAGCCGAACTGGAAGAACTCGAAGCCCATCCTGAAACCATAGATATTCAGCGTCGTGGACGCATTGGCCGGGCCGCCCTGAGTGGTGATGTAGATGAGGTCGAAGAAGCGCAGAAGATCGACGCTGCGAAGCACCATCGCCGTCACCAGTGTCGGCAGCAGCAGAGGCAGGGTTATGCGAAACAGGGTCTTCGTACGGGACGCGCCGTCGATTTCGGCAGCCTCGTAGACACTTGGCGGAAGGGACTGGAGTCCCCCCAGGACGATCAGAGCGACGTAGGGCGTCCACTGCCAGGTATCGATGAGGGCAAGCGTCGGAACGACCAGGGCAGGGGAGGCGAGCCAGTTCGATGGCGGGAGACCGAGGGATGTGAGAATGTAGTTCGCCGCGCCCAGGGAAGGGTCAAGTATGATGAGCCACATCATCCCGGCCACCACTGGCGGCAGCATGAACGGCGAGATGAAGAGCGAGCGGATGAAGCCCGGCAGCCTGCGCGCCCGAAACAGAAGCAATGCAAGGGCGGTGCCGCAGACGAGTTGCAGTGTCAGGGACAGGACATAGAGATAGATGGTGATCCACAGGCCATTCCAGAACTGCCCGTCCTTCACCATGCGCACATAGTTCGCCACGCCATCGAAGCGCATCATGCCGGTGGCGGAAACTGCCTGGAAGCTGATCCAGATCGTGTAGCAGAACGGAAAGGCGATCATTACCACGGTGAAGATCACCGACGGTGCGGACAGGGCGGCAAGCTGAGCCTTTTGGGAGTTCGACGTGTCCATCAGGCACTCCGCGGTTCACCCTGCGAGATATCCGCCGTCAACAGCAAAGACGCTGCCGGTGACATAGGAAGAGGCAGGCATGGTGAGATACACGACCGTGCCGGCCACATCCTCCGGCTGGCCCCAACGCTTGAAGGCTGTTCGTGCAGCGATCCGCTCGTAATGCGCGCTGTCTTTGCGGCCTTCGGCGTTAATGGCGGTCTCGATAAAACCCGGCGCCACCGCGTTGACGCGGATGCCCTCGGCGGCCCAGGCATGCGCAAGCGCCTTGGTAAGCATCACGACGCCTGCCTTACTCGCGCAATAGGCGGGAATACGCGGCAGCGCGGTAAAGGCATTCATGGAAGCGATGTTGACAATGGCGCCCTTTCTAGCCGCAAGCGCCGCGCGAAACGCGAGGCAGGTGCTGAAGGTGCCGGTCAGATTGACCTCGATCACCTTACGGAAGATGTCACGCTCATACTCCTCGTCGCGACGCAGGATTCCGGCACAGTTGACAAGGGCATCAACCTCATTGAAGCGGCCGGCATAGCGATTGACGGCTTCGTCCTGCGTGACATCGAGACACTCAAGCGACAGACGGGGATGTCCCACTGATGCGAGACGGGCAATCTCGTCCTCGCTTATGCCGGTCGCGCTCACTTCCGCACCAAGGTCAAGAAAGAGCCGGATGATGGCCGTCCCGATGCCGCCGGCACCACCGATCACGACGGCACGGAATCCTTGCGGTAGTTCAAATGGAACGCCAGACATTCAGCCAAATCCGAGATGGAGCCGCCCGTGTCGGGCGGCTCGGTTCATGGTTTACGGGTTGCGGCTACTCCCGCGCGATCAGCGCGTTAAGCTGCTCATCGGCGGCGGCACAGGCTTCTTCCACCGTGCTCGTGCCGAGGAGAACGGCGTTGACAGCCTGGCCAATGTATTCACGCGACTCCGGGTTCTGGATGATCGGATAGCCCACCTCTGAGGTACCCTCGTCGGCAAGATGTTCCAGAGCCTTCTGCCACTGCTGACGCACCGGCTGCTCTGCGAGCCAGGCCTGGTAATCAGGATTGGAGGCAACGGAGTTACGCGGCGGTGCTATGCCTTCGAGCGCCAATTTCGACTGCATTTCGGGGCTGCTTGCCCACTGGACAAAGTACCACGCAGCATCCGGATTGGCGCTGAACTGCGAGATGGCAAGCGCCCAGCCGATGGTGGTGGGGTGGGATCCGCCGTCGCCTGGCGGCAGCGGCACGATCGCGGTATCTTCAAGCCGAGCGCCACCCTCCATCACGGCCGGGAACTCGTTCGAGGACTGGAATGACATGACCGATCGGCCCTCGCGATAAAGCGAGGTGAGCTGATAGAAGGAGTAATTGACCACTCCTGGCGGGCCATAGTCCTTCAGCAGCGATGCGTAGAGCTCGATCGCCTTCTTTCCCTCCTCAGAGCAGAGGTTGGACTTTCCGTCCGCCATATAACTTCCACCCATATTGTGGAGGAAATTGCTGAAGGTATAAGGAAGCGCCGGCACCAAGCCTCGCGAGGCGAAGGCGGTCATGTCGGGCTTGCATTCCTTGATCTGCGCGGCGACTTCGGAAATCTTCGACAGGTTGTCGGGTGGATTGACGCCGCACTCCTCAAAAACGTCAGTACGGTAGTAAAGTAGCGGCCCCTCGATATTCAAGGGAACGCCGGTGAGCACACCGTCGAAGGTCGCCGCTTCCACGAGCGCAGGACTGAAGCCTTCGAAATCGTAGTCTGGAGCGGCATTTTCCGTGGCATAGGGCAGGAGGTCCTTGTACCAGCCGGCCGCTGCGAACTGCATGCCTTCGCGGGACGGCAAAGTCATGAAAATGTCTACCTCGTCGCTGCGCGCGTTCATGACGGTCAACAGACGCTGCCGCATCTGTTGCTCCTGATAGGTGTCTACGCGCAGCGTTATTCCGGTCAGTTCCTCGAATTCGTCCTGATACTTGAGGACCGCCGTCGCCCACGGATTGTTGTTGGCAAGGAATGTTATCGTCTCGCCTTCATGCGCCCTCCAGTCGAAGTCCTGCGCCTTGGCGACAGCACCCCAGCTAGCCGACAGAAGCAGTGCTGCTGCAAAGGCTGGCAATGGTTTCAGCATTGATCGCACGGTGAATCCCTCCCTTGGTTAAGCCGCCTGTAAGGACAGCGGAATAGCAGGCGTTGTGCTGTAACCGGTTACATACCGCCTCAATTCATCACTGTCAATTTAGGCAAGCTCCAAGTGCGCAGGCTTGGTTGAATCGCAGGAAAGTTGCATTTCCAGCGGGATTGATGCAAAAAGGTATATGCATTGCCATTCCTGAATCGACATGAAACCGTTTTCTGACAAGCCGGCGAGCACACTGCTAAAGGAAGCTAAATCCGTTGGTATCCGTGAGGTTGCGAAGCGGGCCGGAGTTTCTACAGCCACGGTTTCGCGCGCTCTTAACAGCCCTGAATCGGTGAGCACTGCACTGCGTGCGCGCATCAAAACGGTGATTGACGAACTCGGTTACATTCCAGACGCTTCCGCCCGTGCACTCTCGAGTCGGCGGACCCGCACCATCGGCGCCATTGTGCCCACGATCGACAACGCCATGTTTGCCCGCGGCTTGCAGGCGCTGCAGTCCTATCTTGCTACGCAGGACTATCTGCTACTTCTTTCCACCAATGAGTACGACCTCGACATTGAGCTCAAGCAGGCGCGCAATCTTGTCAGCCGCGGTATAGACGGGCTCATCCTCCGCGGAGACAAGCGGCATGACGAACTGCGAAAACTGCTCCTTTCGCAGAAGATCCCGTTCGTGAATGTCGGGGTTTACGAGCCTGAGAAGCCCTATCCCAGCGTCGGCGTGGACAACATGGCGGCGGGTCGCCGCATTACACAGCATCTGATCGACTTAGGACACCGGCGTATCGGCATCGTCGCAGCGATGCAGCGCAACAATGACCGCGCGCAAGCGCGTCTGGCCGGCGTTCTCCAAGTTCTGGAAGAGCATGCCTGTCCACTGCCCGAGCGGTGGATGGTTCAGGTGAACTATAATCTTGATGATGCACGGCAGGCGGCACGGTTCATCCTGGGAGAGAGCGATGGCCCGACGGCGCTGGTATGCGGCAACGACGTCATCGCCTATGGAGTGATGCTGGAGGCGCAGAAATTGGGGTTCGATGTGCCACGGCAGCTCTCGGTGGTCGGCTTCGATGATCTGGAGTGGAGTCGGCACCTGCGGCCGAGTCTGACAACAATTCACATGCCGACCGACGAAATTTGGGTTCGGGCCGGTGAGTATCTGGTGAAGCGCCTGGCGGGCGAAAATGCGATCATGCACCGTGAAATCGATTTCTCGCTGGTGGTTCGCGAATCCACCGCGCCACCTGGAGATTGAAGCCAATCGGCTGATATCCTTTGATGCTTATTTGTCCTCATGTCCGGGTAGCATCCATACCTTGGATGCAGCCGTCAGTGCCAGGCATGCGCACTGCTGGGCACGGCCATGCCCAGAGAAGGGTGTTTGAGAAGTTACGGCCGGAGCCTGCCTGGCGCGTATCCTGTCACACGTTTGAAAGCCCGGCTGAAGGCCGCCTGCGAGGCATAGCCGAGGCGCTGCGCAGCGGTTTCGATGGGCATCCGCTCGCGCCCGATCCATTGCGCCGCAAGCCGCATTCTCACTTCCGCCACATAGCGCAAGGGCGTCACACCCGTGACCTGAACGAACCGGTCGGCAAAGACGGACCGTGAGCTGCCCATTTCACGGGCAAGCTCGGCAACGGTCCAGTTCCTGCCGGGATCGCGGTGGATCGCGGCGATGACTCTCCCAAGACGCGGATCGCGCAGGGCCGCGACCCAGCCGCTGGCATCGCCACAGCCGCACTCCACCCATGCCCGCACGACAAAGGCGGCAATGACATCGGCCAGTCGGGCGAGGATGCCGGCATAGCCGGCGCGGTTCCCGACCGCCTCGCGCTCCATCGCTTCAAGCATGGGCAAAAGCTCGGGATAACGGTCGAGAAGCGTGCAGACGCGCATGACCTCCGGCATCAGCCCAATCAGCGGGTGCATGCTGCCGAGATCGAACTCCATGCATCCGCTGAAGATGAGGACGTTGTTCGAGGAAGGCCCAGCCGAACAGGACCGGATGGCGCTGACCCCGTTGCACAACGCGGTGGTCTCGTAGGCTGCGAGGTCCCGGCCCGGCAGATCGGGCTGCGAGACCAGGTCGTGCGCGCCGCCGCGCGGCAGCAGCACGGCGCCGCCGCTTTGAATTTCATGAACTGTCTCGCCGGCGCGCAGGAACACCGGTCCACGCGCGATGAAATGAAACTGCGCCTTGCCTTCCGCTTCGCCCATCCGCAGACCGAAAGGCGGCGTGATCTCGATACGGCGATAATTGAGCCCGACGAGCCTCATGCCCATCAGCAACTCGCTGATGAGGTCCACGCCCGCCTCTCGCGTTCCGAAGGATTCGGACTTTCGATCAAGCATTCCGGATCATGTGACATAGCGCGTCCGAAATGTCCATCCTAATTCTGCGGCACTGAGGAATTTGGTGCTTCGTGAAGGAGCGATTGATGAACAAGTTGGAGCGATGGTCAGATGTACGGCAGGCGCAGGCGGAGCCGGCCTGGGGCGCGGTCATTTCGATGGCGCTGGGAGTGTTCGGATTGGTAACGGCGGAGTTCCTGCCTGCCAGTCTTCTTACCCCGATGGCGGCCGAGCTCGGCGTTACTGAAGGACAGGCCGGCCAGGCCGTCACCGCGACCGCCGTCGTCGCGTTCCTAGCAAGCCTGCTGATTTCGGCCACTCTGAAGCATATGGACCGGCGGCGTGTTCTTCTGGGCTTCTCTATCCTTCTGCTGGCGTCGAATCTCATGGTTGCCTTCGCGCCCGGCTATCTGCTTCTGCTCTTCGGGCGCGTGCTGCTTGGTGTCGCCCTCGGCGGCTTCTGGTCGATGTCGGTGGCGATTGCCATGCGGCTGGTGCCGGAGGCGCTGGTGCCCCGGGCATTGTCGATCATCTTAAGCGGCGTTTCCGCCGCCACCATTCTGGCGGCTCCCGCCGGGAGCTATCTCGGCGACATCGCCGGATGGCGCAACGTTTTTCTACTGGCGGCGGGGGTTGCGGCCATCGCATTGGCCGTGCAGTTTGCGACGCTGCCCAGGATGAAGCCAAGCGGCGCCACGGGTCTGCGCACGCTGGCCGAAGTGGTTGCTAGGCCCGCAATGGGCCGCGGCATGGTCGCGGTCATGCTGGTCTTCACCGGCCATTTTGCCTTCTTCACCTACATCCGCCCGTTTCTTGAGACGGTGACCGGTGTCGGCATCGACGCGCTGTCCGGCATCCTTTTGGGCTTCGGCGTGGCGAATTTCGCGGGAACGCTGCTGGCCGGAGCGATGATCGAACGCAGCCTGCGGCTGACCCTGATTTCCATGCCGCTGCTGATGGCGTTTCTCGGTTTCGCGCTGGTAGCCTTCGGCTACCTGCCGGCCGCAGCGGCCGCGATGGTGGCGCTGTGGGGGTTGGCCTTCGGCGCGGTCCCTGTCGCCTGGTCTACATGGCTCGCCCGCACCGTTCCCGATCAGGCGGAAAGCGCCGGTGGTCTGCTGGTTGCCGCAATCCAGCTCGCCATTTCGATCGGCGCGGCGGCCGGAGGCGCGGTTTTCGACCTGACCGGCGCCACCGGGGTGTTCGGGACGGCCGCTTTCGTTCTGCTGATGGCGGCGGCGATCATCTTGATTGGCATCAGCGCCCGTCCGGCATCCGCCGTAGCCTGAACCCGCTGCCTTCCATTTTTCGAGGTGGCCGCTGGACCCTTTCTGTATTTCCGGCAATACAGAGAGGGTCCAAGTTACTGTTTTTTTTTGCAATTTCGGACGGAAAACCAGTATCCACTTTTTCTGGAATTGCGCGTCCCGGTAGCCGTCTCAGTGGACCGGGCGGCGCGCGGGGCCGGTTCCGATGATGCGCATGCGGATCGCCGCCGAAATGGCGTCGATGATGTAAACCATGACGATGATCAGGATGATGATCGACCAGGCTTCGTCCCACCGGTAGGCGCGGATGCGGTCGGAAAGCAGAAACCCGATCCCTCCGGCACCCACGATGCCGAGGATCGTGCTCGAGCGCACATTGCTTTCGAAATTGTCAGCGTGATTGAAAGGATGACCGGGATCGCCTGCGGCATCACGCCGAAATGGATGGACTGCAGCCAGGAGCCGCCCGCCGCCATCACGCCGTCGACCGGCTTCTTAGAGGTGTTTTCGATCGCTTCGGCGTAGAGCTTTCCCAATACGCCAATCTCGCCGATGGCGATGGCCAGTACGCCCGCAAGCGGCCCGAGCCCGAAGGCGCGGATGAAGATCAGGGCGAGGATGAGCGTTTCGAAGGCGCGGATCACATCGAAGCCGCGGCGGACGCTGAAGCGCAGAACGGGCAGGCGGTTGATGTTCTTGGCGCCGAACAGTGAAAGCGGCCTGGGCGATCCGTCGAACATCACCCGGCCCGCCTGCATGGCGACGATGCGGTCGCAGTAGGTCCGCGCCGTATCCAGCGTGTGCAGATTGACGATGACGGCGATGCCGTCCTCGCGATTGATGCGCCGAAGAGCTTCCATCACGCGCGTGGCATTGCCCGGATCGAGACTGGCGATCGGCTCGTCGGCGAGCAAAATGCGCGGCTTCTGAACCAGAGCGCGGGCGATCGCGGCCCGCTGCTGCTGCCCGCCCGAAAGATTTCCCGCTCGCTCCAGCGCTTTGTGGGCCAGCCCAAGTCGCTCCAGCGCGAGGATGGCTTCCGCGCGCTCCTCTTCGGAAAAGCGCTTCATCATCGAGGAGAGGAAGCTGTGATCCGAAAGACGCCCGATCAACACATTGGTGAGGACATCCATCCGCTCCACGAGGTTGAATTGCTGGAAGATCATGGCGCAGTCGCGCCGCCATTGGCGCAGCGCCTTGCCGCGGAGCGCGTCACGCTAAGCTGCGCCATGAGATTGACCTTGGCCACCGTGTCGTCGTCATGGCTCGCCAGCCGTACATTGTGGGCATGGCACGTCTTCGAGATCCGGGCGAGCGTTGCGGCAAGTTCCTCGGCAGGGCGCGTGCGTTCCTCGATCCGGCGCGCGACAAGGGCTGCGGCTTCCTCGCGCGTAACGCCCTTGTCGGCAGCCATGCGCGCCGCGACCCGCTCCAGATCGCGATACTGCCCCTGTTCCGGCGTATGGTCGGTCAGCGAGATCAGTTCCACCGCGCCCTCGCGGATCAGCTCATCGATGACTTCAAGTGCATTGGGAAAGGTGATCTCGAACCGCGCATGGACGCGGTGAGACGGTGCCGCGCGGGTGCTGCACGCGAACCTCGGCCTCGGCCAGCCTGAGTTCGTTGACTGTCGGATGCGCGTTACCGTAGCCGCGCATCGCCGAGTAGCCGAGGGCAAGCACGCCGCCCGTATCGGCGCGGGCGAGGCTTTGCAGCACATGCGCCCGGGGGGCGGGGAAAAGCAGTGCCTCTCGCGTAAGGTCCGGGATCGCTTCTGGCGCGATCTCTTCTCTTGGAGGATCGGCCACCAAGCGTATTCAACAGGCGCGCATGCGCCTCCCTGCCTCCGGGATCGGAGGTAGCCGTCTTTCCAGGCATCGCAATCCTCTTTTCTAGCAGGCGCTCAGTGCTGAACCGACGCCATCTTCGAAACTATTCCGGGACAGGCGAACGCTCCCTCGAATTCATCCGGATGAATCGTCTAATAGCCACGCTCTATGACGTTCGGATGAAAGCGGAAGGGAAAGGATACGTGTGCAGCAGAAGGGTAAATGAGGGTGCCCGGATGTAAGCCTTATCTCACCCGTTGGTCACCCGTCATGGAGACCGCCTCGGTCTCGCTTTCAACCATCCCGCGCATGAACGTCCCGCGCCGAGTGCCGCAGAAGCGCGGCACAGAAGGCCTGAGCAGCGGGGCCGAGCGGCTCGTCCGCCCGATGCATCAGCCATGCGCGAGCCCTCGTCTCTCCAAGCGGGCCAAACTCCGCGGCCGGCACCCGCACAAGCCGACCCTCCGCCAGGTCACGCTCAACCAGCCACAGCGGCAGGTTCCCCCAGCCGATCCCCGCGAGGATCAAAGCATGCTTCGTCGCGAAGTCGCTCACGCGCCATGTGCCGGGGGAGAGCACATTGTAGTATCGGCCCTCCGTCAGAGGCGAGGGGTCCTCCACGACGATCTGCACATGCTCGGCGAGTTCAGCCATGGGGATGAGCCCGCCGTCAGGCCGCTTCGCCAGCGGATGGTCCCTGGATACCACGGCCACGCGGGCAACGAATGTCAGCGCCCGCCGCTCAATTCGCGGATCGGGAATGTCGATGCCGCTGATCGACAAGGTGGAGCGGCGCTCCTGAAGCGCTTGCACCGCCTCGCCCAGCGCGGCGGTGAAAACGCGGACGCCGACAGAGGGATAGATGCCGTGCAGCTCCCGCAGCGCGGCCGCGGCGATGCTTTGGGGGAACTGCGGGTCCAGCGCTATAGAAATGCCGAGCTCCACCCCAGCGCCTAGCCCGCGTGCCCGCGCGCGCATGGCGTCCACCTTGATCAGAATGGCGCGCGCGTCGGCAAGCAGTGAACGCCCCTCATCGGTGAGCGTCGGCCGGTGACCGGACCGGTCGAAGAGGCTGACCCCAAGCTGGTCTTCCAGATTGCCGATCGCATGGCTCACGGCCGACTGGACGCGGGCAAGGCGCGCGGCTGCCGCGCGAAAGCTGCCTGTTTCAGCGACGGCAACGAATGTCCGCATCTGATCGAGGGTCAGCCCGTCGAGCATGATCGATTCCTTAGATCATCTTGACTGATATTTTCTCAATTACGCTAATCAATTCGAGATGTCATCTGTCTTCCTGAATACGCGCGGATGAACCCCTCAACTTCAGGGAAAGCAGATGACGAAAATTCTCGTGCTCTACTATTCCTCCTACGGCCATATCGAGACGATGGCGAAAGCCGTTGCCGAAGGCGCCCGCAGCACGGGGGCCAGCGTTGCCATAAGGCGCGTGCCGGAGCTGGTGCCCGAGGAAGTCGCCCGTAAGTCCGGCTACAGAGTGGATCACCAGGTGCCCGTGGCGCGCGTCGAGGAACTTGCCGACTATGACGCGATCATCATCGGCACGCCGACGCGCTTCGGCACTATGGCAAGCCAGATGAAGAACTTTCTCGACCAGGCCGGCGACCTCTGGTTTCACGACCGGCTCGTCGGCAAGGTGGGCAGCGTCTTCACTTCCACCGGCACCCAACATGGCGGCCAGGAATCGACCATCCTGTCATCCCATGTCGTCCTCATGCATCTGGGCATGGTGATTGTCGGCCTGCCCTACAGCTTCAAAGGCCAGTTGCGAATGGACGAGATCACCGGCGGCTCGCCCTATGGAGCGTCCACTCTGGCTGCAGGCGAGAACCATGGCGACCGCCAGCCAAGCGCCAACGAACTGGACGGCGCACGCTTTCAGGGCCGGCATGTGGCTGAGGTTGCCACCGCCCTGGTGCACGGCCGTAAGCACCGCGAGCTGGAGGCGGCGCTGTGAAAAAACTGGCTCTGAAAACGCTCAGCCGGCCTTGGCCAGCCGTTCTTCTCATTTTTGGCGCCGGTGTGGCCGGCTCCTTCCAACTGGGCAAGGCCTCCCTGGCGCTGGCTCAGGTGAAGGCGGAGCTGGGGCTCAGCCTTGCCACCGTCTCCTGGCTGGTTTCGGCTTTCGCCGTGGTGGGCGCCGTCGCGGGCGTGCCGGTCGGCCTTTTCGCCGACCGCCTCGGCGCTCGCCGGATGGCCGTGGGCGGCCTCGTGCTGATGGGCGTGGGCTCCCTGCTCGGCGCCCTTGCCCCGGACGCCGCCAGTCTGCTCGCCATGCGGGTGGTGGAGGGGCTTGGATTTGTTGGCGTAGTCGTTGCCGGTCCTGCCTTGATCGATGCCGCGGCTCCCACCGCCATCCGCCAGCGGGCCATGGCGCTGTGGGCGACATTCATGCCGTTCGGGATGACGCTTATCCTGCTTGCTTCGCCCTTGCTCGATCTCATCGCCTGGCGCGGGTTCTGGCTTCTCAACACCGCGCTCCTGTTCCTGTACGCGGCGATCCTCGCCCTCAGTCCATTACCACCGACGCCGCGGCCGGAGCGATTTCGGCCGATCCTGCGCGATATGCTCGATACCGCGGTCTCGCCGGGCCCATGGACGCTGGCCGGACTGTTCGGGTCGATGTCAGCGGCCTACTTTGCGATGTTCGGTCTTCTTCCGATGTATTTTTCGGAGCGGTTTGGCCTCACCAATGAAATGGCGGGGCTGGTCGCGGCAGCCGCGATTGCGGCTAGCGGTTTCGGCAATCTCGCCTGCGGTCAGTTGCTGGCGCGCGGTTTCGGCCCGATGCGGCTGCTCTTTGCCGGGTTTACCGGTATCGCGGTGTGCGGCGTCGGCATTTTCGGTCCCTTCTCGCCCCTGCCGCTCGCTTTTGCGCTTTGCATCCTTTTTTCCTTTGCAAGCGGCCTGATCCCGGTCGTGATCTTCGACAGCGCGCCAAGGCTATCGCCGCGTCCGGACCTCCTCGGCGTGACCATTGGTTTTGGGATGCAGGGCAGCAATCTTGGCCTGCTTGCTGGACCGCCCCTGGCCGGTGGTGTTGCGGCCGCTTTCGGCTGGTCTGCGATCGCAGTCCTGATCGTCGGCATTGCACTGGCTGCGGCCCTCGTCGTTGCCCTGTTCCATAAACTTGAACGCAAGGAGGCTGTGCTGCGGGTAGGCTCGATGCAACCCGCCGCGGAGGCAGAATCGAAAGCCGGTTAAGAAGGTGTAGGTAGTCGGGACGCGACCGAAAATACGGACCTGCTGGCCGGGCTTAAACGGCCCGGCCGAACCGGGCGCGGAGAAAGTCGGCAAAGGTCTCTGTACCTTGGGTTTCCCGCGGCAGACTCAGCGGCGGTATTGGATTGCCTGTAACCGCCGCATGGCGCACGTCGGTGGGGCTGCTTCCGAATTCACGGCGGAAGGCTCGGCTGAAGCTGGTGGCATCGGAAAAGCAAAGATCTTCGCTGATGGCGAGAATCGTTTGCCGATTGAGTGGATCGGAGAGGGCGGCATATGCATGCAGCAGGCGCTGACGCTGGATGTAATGCATGATCCCGCCCTCATATATGAACAGCCGGTAGAGACTCGAGCGCGACATCCCGACCATCTTGCAGAGCGCCTCGGGCCCGAGGGAGGACGACCGCAGGTGCATCTGGACCACCCGCCTGACGCGGTCCATGAGAAAGGCGCTCACGTCCAGTTTCGCGCGCTCCAGATTGTCGGCGTTGGGTACCAAACAGGCGGATATCATGTTGCCGATCGACGTGGCGAGGCGGGGCTGAGTTTCCGGCGCCAGCTTCGGAAGCCAGCGGCTCAGCGCCATCAAATATTCGCCGAGGACTGTTCCCTCCGGCTTCGTGAGAACCGATCCGCGCAACGCGTCGAGTTGCGTCCGGATCTCAGGAAACAGGTCGCGTGGCAGCATGATCTGAATTCTGTCGACGCCCGTTCGCTCGCTGTAGGATGCCTCGCCCAGAGACCACAGAAAGGCCTCCCTGGGGCCGGCCCTCAAGAGGTATCCGTTCGTCTCGATGCTCGTCACGCCTTTCCGGCAGCAGCTCAGGACCCAGTGGTCGGCTGGCGCGTTTGCCAGATTGGCCCGTGTCCGAACCACCGTTGCGGGAGGTGCGGCAACCCGGCTGACGACCAGACCGCCGACAACCCAAACGTCGTTCCTCGCAAGATAACCGTCATCCGGTGAGGCTTTCGGCGCAACATCGAAAACGGGCCAGAACCAGCCATGCCAAGCATCTGCCTGATCGGCGGAGGCAACGTTCGAGGTCGAGAAACGAGCCGACAGCATCGGGGCATTCCTCATGCCGCCCCGTTACTTCCACTATACAACCCATTGAAAGAATATCCAATGTTCTTCCTCTACATTGGAATACCCGACACTCGGTGCATGGACCGACAGGCATCAGCATCAAGTCGGGCCCGTGCCGTGCTGCAGGCGGGCGCAGGAGATTGCTTTTGGGACGGAGTGCACGAGGCGGAGACGCCGTGCTGATCCCGTCGATTCTCACGGGTGCTATAAAGCTGGCTTGCCACCAATCGCCGGCGGTCCGACTGCCGGCTTGAGGGGAGTGAGCAATGACCAGCTATGGCAATGGGTATACGACTGTCACCGATCTTCCCGTTCCACCAACATGGGTCCGCGTCCTGCTGGGTATTGTCATGATCGGCGCTGGCGTGCTCGTTCTGGGCGACGTGGCGATCGCATCGCTGCTCAGCGCGAAATTCATCGGCATTATGGCGATCTTCGCCGGCGGGTTTGAGATTGTGCATGCATTCTGGACCAAGGGATGGGGCAACCTGATCTGGCACGTCCTCCTCGGCGCGCTCTACATGGCGTTCGGCTTCATGATGGTGAGTCAGCCGATGGCAGGCGCGATCTTCCTGACCTTCGTCCTTGGATTGATCATCCTGGCGTCCGGTGTCGTGCGGCTTCTTCTGGCCATGAGGCATTGGAGAGACACCAGCTGGATAATGCTGATCTCCGGCGTGTTCGGGGTGATTGCCGGCTTCATCATCCTGTCGGGATGGCCGGTCAGCGGCCTGTGGGCCCTCGGCCTCCTTCTTGGCGTAGACTTGATCGTGCACGGTGTGGCCTGGCTGACCTACGGGCTGCTGCCGCGACACGCGTAGTCACGCCTTCTAGTCATCGCCGGTCGGACCGGACTGCCCGCCGCCCCGGCGGCGGTGTTTTCGGACGCGCTTGCACGAAGAACGTCGCGCATAACCTGCACCTTGGTCTCCAAAAATGAGGTTTTCAGCACCGTGGCCTAAGGCGCACGGCCTCGTTGTGGCCGGGGAATCCCAAAGCTGGTCCGAGTGTCCAAGGTGTGGTTGCAGGTTGAACTGAGCGCATTTGCCTCGCGCACGCCTCAACGGCCGCACCATCGCTCTGCAGATTGAGACGGAACGTATAGCCCTGAGACTCCCAGCTAATCTCATCAGCCGGGCCAGCACATAAGATCATGCCAAGCTGACAGGCCGGTTCGGCGGAATGCCAGCCGGCCGCCGAATTGGGTATCGCGTTCCCGTCCAGGAAATCCAAGCTGGAGATGCGAGCGATGGCCACCGAGACTGCGCGCACGGCAGAAGTGAGTGTCGCCGCTGACAAGCTGAGCCTTCCGGCGCTCACGGCTATGGTCGTCGGTTCGATGGTCGGGGCGGGCGTGTTTCAGCTGCCGGCGCGTTTTGCGACCCAGACGGGGGTCTATGGCGCTCTGATCGCATGGACGATCGCGGGTCTTGGCATGCTGACCCTCGCCT
>Ga0207874_1001563_pt1 | contig 25083 bp, 19 predicted proteins | sample HigsolmetaAR201D_FD_184833 | JGI IMG/M metagenome (GOLD analysis project Ga0207874, IMG submission 184833) | Ionic liquid and high solid enriched microbial communities from the Joint BioEnergy Institute, USA - AR20-1-D (SPAdes) (version 2) ...
ACTAAATGCGATACTTGATACATAACTCGTATGTCCTCCTAACTCAGCAATGAGTTGACCTTCCGGCATAGACCAAATCCGAACAATCCCATCCATACCACCACCAGCCAATAAACGTCCATCTGAGCTAAATGTAATACACGCTGTATCTGGACCCGCCAATTCTCGTACCTTCATTCCATTTTGGACGTTATAAAATGAGATGCTTAGCGGATGTTGGCTGATACCACGTCCCGGTATAGCAAGTAATTGATTATCAGGAGTAAACGTCAACGATGAAATGGAACCTTCGACAGACCAAGCTGAAACGGCTATATCTGGCCCGAACACCCACCAAAACAAAACCCCAAGGTTCAGCGCAATCAATACGATAAAACCACCCACTGTCCAGCAGCCATACCATTGTTTGGGAGGCGTATTGTCCGTGATTGGGTACGAAGACTCATTCATTGTTCGTATCCCTCAATAGATGAAAGGAGCGGAATTCGCCCCTTTCATCTATCTACCAAATCATCGCGTTACGCAGCACCACCACGCGCTACTCCGGCGCGACCACGCCGATCGTCAAAAGCAGGTTGGCGAACACCCGTCGCTCGCCCGTCGCGATCACCAGCGCCACATCGGGCTGGCGTGCCGCATCGTAAAACGCGAACCGCTCCAGCGGCTCGATCGCCAGGCCCGTCAGCGCGGCACGGAACTCACTGAAGATCGCAGGCTCCACGCCCGTATCCGGCATCATCACATGCGCCGCCTCGATCGGAATGGCGTCAACCAGCACATTCAACACATCGGTCACTTTGAGCATATCCGGCGCGAAGTTCAGGTACACCCGTCGCGCGCGGGCGTAGGTGTGCGAGTCGAAGGGAAAATTGCCATCAGCGATCAAAATGCGTGAGCCGTGCCCAGCAGTACCGAGCGCAGCGAGAATCTCGGGGTGCAACAAACGATAACGAAGCATGGTCATCTCCTACAGATATGCAAAAGGTGGCGTATCATACCTGTTTCACACAAATTGGGCAACTGCATCGCTCAAGCTAGATGGTGGGCGATTGCCGCTGCGTGTTCAACGCCTCCTGAAGATCGAGTTGCTCCAACACTGAACGCATCACCTCGTCGCTGATCCGATCCGCGTCGCGCTCGGCGATCAGCGCTTGGCGTTGGGCCGATAACACTTCTTGACTCAGTTGATACAGAAAAATCAACCGCTGCCGATCCGGCCCGTTATCGCTGGTGGCCTCCTGCGCCTGCTTGCGCCAGGCCGCCAGACGTTGCGCACGCTGAATCCAGGCCGTCGTCGCCTGTTGCGCCGTCGCGTCGAGGTGCTCCGCCGCAAAATGTTCAGCAGTCGCGAAGCCAACCTGTTGTACCACCCGTTGCGCGTGACGCAACTGTTGCAGTTCAAGCTCGGCCTCGTGCGGATCGGCGATCTGCAACTTGTTGATCAGCCAGGGCAGCGACAGCCCTTGGATCAGCAGCGTGCCAACCGCCACCACAAACGCCACCACCTGAATCTCCAGCCGTCCAGGGAAGGGCAGGCCCAACGTCGTGACTTGAGGCACACCAGCCGCCGCAGCCAACGTCACCACGCCGCGCATACCAGTCCACGAGACCACCAGCGTCTCGCGCCAAGTGAGCGGCGGCGATCGACGACTCGCGGGTTTGGAGTTGCGATTCGCGAGCCACAACGTGTCCAATTCTTGCGTCTCGGCCTGTGCCTCGCGCTTCGCGATACGCTTCTGAATGCTGCGGTAGCGCCAACGCAAGAGCCATTGGCTCAGGAACACCCACACAATGCGCACGATAATCGCAGCCGAGAGTACCGCAAGCGCCGCGCCCAACAGAGTGTTAAGCGAATAGCCCGCCTCAAGCACATCCTGGATCACAAAGCGCAGTTGCAAGCCGATATACGCAAAGACAAACGCTTCGAGCAGCGCATCGATCACTGGCCACAATTGGCGCTCCTGCAGGCGCGAAGCGAAGTTCAACTCCGAGGCGAAATGGCTCAGCGTAAAGCCCACCGACACCACCGCGATCACGCCAGATGCGTGCACTTCTTCCGCCAACAAGTAGGCACTAAAAGGCGCCAGCAAGCCCAACGCCGTCATCAACGAGGGATTCTCAAGGTTACGGCGGATGCGATGAATAACCCATCCCAGGACGGGGCCAATCAAAGCACCGACCGTCGCGCTGTACAGGAAGTAGAGAAACAGGTTATCGATAAACAGTTTTGAGCCAGCCACCGCCGCGACCGTCGCGCTAAACAATGTCAGCGCCGCCGCGTCGTTGATCAGGCTCTCACCTGTGAGTGTTGTCATCATGCGCTTGGGCAAGCCCAATTTGCGCCCGATCGCCACCGCTGTCACTGCATCGGGTGGTGATACCACCGCAGCCAGCACCAACGCGCTCGCGAAGGTCAGGCCGGGCACCACCACAGCCGCCACAGCACCCACAACAATGGTGCTGACAACCACCAGCACCACGCCAAGATTCGCTATCGAAAAAAAGCGCTGCATAAAGCTGCTAAACGGCAACTGGATCGATGTCGAATAGAGCAATGGCGGCAGCACAATCGTCAGGATGATCTCCGGTTCCAACTCAAATCGCGTCATTCCAGGGATGAACGACGCGACTAAGCCAACCAACACCACCAACAGCGGCGCTTGAAAGCCTCGGTGTTCCGCCACAATCGTCACTGCGATTGCGCAGATCACCACAATCAGTAATTGAGTGAAAAACATAGCAGATCTACCGTTCCATCAGATCGCTAAACGTCTCATGCTACACTGTACACCTCATAAACATCACTCTGCAAGAGATATACACAGTTGTAGAGCAGACTGCAATGTATGCAGCAGATAGGAAGCACATCCTATCAGCAGATATTGTACAAGAGAAGAGCTATACGCGGGACAGAGGCGCAGGCCCGCTCGATTGACCGATCACCAGCTCAATCGGCAATAACACCTCGCGAGCCTGTTCTGGTCCCTCGCCATTCAAACGCTCCAGCAGCATTTCGGCTGCACGCAGGCCGATCTGATAGGCGGGTTGCGTCATCGCGGTAAAAAACGGCTCAAGCGTGTTCGCATAAGCGATATCATCGAACGAGACCAGCGAAATGTGATCGGGAATGCGCAACTTCGCCTCGCGAAACGCCTGTAATGCGCCAAAAGCAATAAAATTGTTCGCAGCAAAACAGCCAGTGATGCGCGAATCGTATGCCAATACCTGCTGCGCCATCTGATAGCCAGATTCTTCGCTATACTGCCCAAAAACGATCAGATTCTCATCGATCGGTAGACCTGCATCCTCCAACGCCCGACGATACCCCAACACCCGCTCGCTCGCCGTCGAGACATGCGGCGGCCCGCTCAACATTGCGATACGCCGATGCCCAAGCGCGATCAGATGCTGCACCAATTGGAACGCGCCATCCTCCGAATCGCAGCGCACACAATCCACCTGCCCATCGGCCACCCGCCGATCCAGTACGACGCATGGCACCATCTTCGAGCGCAACAGCATCAGCGATTCCTGCGCGTTGCTCGACGGCACGAGCAAGCATCCGTCGATCTGCCGCTGCAGCAGAAGTTGAAGGTACTTCAATTCCTCAACTTCCGATTCATCGGTGTTGCAGAAGATCACGCTGAGATCGTGAGCGCGCGCCACATCCTCCACACCCCGCGCAACCGCTGTAAAGAACGGATTCGTGATATCGCTCAGGATCAGCGCGATCATGTTGCTCTGCTTGAAGCGCAACGAGCGTGCAAGCGCGTTCGGCACATATCCCAACGTCGCGATCGCCTGCTCCACCCGGGCGCGCGTCTCGGCGCTGATGTGTTTGGAGTTGTTGAGCACCCGCGACACCGTCATCGTCGAGACGCCAGCCAATTTAGCGACATCGTTGATGGTTGCCATAGCGTCCTTCTACAAACCTAGCGCGAATCGTGGCCATTATAGACAAGGCCGATGATGCACAACGCAGCCTGCCAGCACGCCTTGTTCATCATCGGCCCGCACTCATACCCGCTACCGAGCGTTCACGCTCAACGCGCAACTACTCGTAGAGCAGCGGCTTAATCACATCCGAATCGATATTCGTCTTATCGTACCAGTGGAAGCCCGTGTCGATCGTCTTTGGCAGCGACTCACCCTTGATCGCCTTCACCGCCGACTCCACACACTTGTAGCCGATACCAATCGGGTCCTGGGTGATCGCACCAGCCTCGACCCCGCTGCGCACCGCCTCGATCTGCTGCGCGCCGGAGTCGTAGCCGATCACCACGATCTGATTCTCTTTGCCAAGCTCCTTCACCGCGTTCAACACACCGATGATCGAACCTTCGTTCGCGCCGAAGAAGCCCTTCAAGTTCGGGTTCGCTTGCATGATCGCCTTGGCAAGGTCGGTCGACTTCAACTGGTCGCCGCCGCCGTAATCAACCGCCACAATCTTGATGTTCGGGTACTTCTCGTTGATGCGATTCACGAACCCGTCGCGGCGGTCGATGCCAGTGCGGCTGGTCTGATCGTGCACGATCAGCGCGATCTCGCCCTCACCATTGATCAACTCCGCCATCTTATCGGCGGCCAATGCGGCAGCAGCGATATTGTCGGTTGCGGCGGTCGTCACAGGGATATCGCTATCGACGCCCGAGTCGAAGCCGATCACCGGAATGTTCGCCGCCTTGGCGCGCTCCAACAGCGGGATCACCGCTTGGCTATCGAGCGCCGCTAGGCAGATCGCCTGGGGGTTTTTGTCGAGCGCAGCCTGCAACATCTCGATCTGCTTATCGACCTGCGACTCGTTCTCCGGCCCCTCGAACGTGATCGACACATTAAACTCGCTTGCCGCCTTCTCGGCACCTGTTCTGACCGCCTGCCAAAATTGATGCTGAAAACCTTTCGAGATAATTGGGATGTACGCTGGCGTTGTGCTGCCCGAATCGCCTCCCGACGATGTTGTAGCCGGTGCATTACCCGTCGGTGCCGCTGTGCCACAAGCCGCCAACAGCATGGCAACGATAAGCACCAGGGTACTACTGAGTGTTGACCGTAGCATTCTCATCGCGATCTCCTTTGATTGTAGAGGAGTTTTTCTGTTACACTCTCCGTAGAGCGAACAACCATCCAATGGACGCACGCTGGTCACACCACCCCAACCTCTAGCGTTTACCTCCTTCACGAACCGCTATCGACCTATCTCTCGCCCTAACGCAGCCTGCGTCGGCGCACAATATCCACATACACCGCGACAATCACAATCGTACCGGTGATCACAATCTGCCATTCCTGCGGAACCGAGAGGATGCGCAGCCCGTTCGCCAAGGTGCTGATGATGAACGCACCGATGATCGTCCCGAGGATGGAGCCTTCGCCGCCGCTTAACGACGTGCCGCCGATCACCGCCGCCGCGATCGCATCGAGCTCGTAGCCCTGGCCGAGCGAGGGCTGCGCCGAGTTCAGGCGCGAGGCGATCACCACGCCCGCCAGGCCGCTAAACACGCCGCACAAGGTGTAGATCGCGATCTTCCAGCGGCCCACCGGCACGCCCGAGAGGCGCGTCGCCTCCTCGTTGCTGCCCAGCGCGAATGTATAGCGCCCCAGCACCGTCTGCCCAAGGATCGCGCTCGCAATGATCGCGGCCCCAAACATAATCAGCACCGCATTCGGCATCTCGAAGGCTGGCAGAAAAGGTCGCACTATCGAGCCCATCGCGATCTCCCGAAACGCGGGCGCATCGTTGAAGTAGATCGGCTTGAGCTGCGACATAATCAGCGCGAGACCTTTGGCGATGTTGAGCATGCCAAGCGTTGCGATAAACGGCGGCAGTTTCAGCTTGGCGATCAGCACGCCGTTCACAAAACCGCACAGCCCGCCCGCCAGCAATCCGCCGATCACACCCACCACAATCGGCAACTGCATATTGGTGATCAACACACCCGTGATCACGGCGGCAAACGTCATCACCGTACCGATCGACAGATCGATGCCGCCCGAGATGATCACAAACGTAACCCCCAAGGCCAGAATACCATTGACGGCGGTCGCCAGCAGGATGCCGACGATATTGGTGACGGTGAGGAAGTTTGGAGAGGCGAGCGAAAAATAGACAACCATGATGATCAAGGCGGCGAAGGCCAGCACACGCTGCATAGCGCCCGATTGAAACCACCGAGGTTGTGCTAACGCCGTTGTTTGCAGTTTCATGATTCGTTCCTCGCTACAGCTCGATTGAGGACAAGCACGGTTCTCGGCTTGGCGATCGTGGGCCACCCCAGCCCGAAGAACGGCGAATGCCAAGCATTACGTCGTCAATGTGGTCGCACGCTGGGTGGCATAGCTCATAATCTTCTCCTGGCTCGCCTCACCAGCTTGCAGTTCGCCCGTGATGCGGCCCTCGCACATCACGATCACCCGATGGCTCATCCGCAGGATCTCGGGCAACTCCGAAGAGATCATAATGATCGATTTGCCCTGGCGCGCCAAGTCATTCAGCAAGCGATAGATCTCACTCTTTGCGCCAACATCGATGCCGCGCGTCGGCTCATCGAAGATCAGAATATCGCTATCGGCGGTCAGCCACTTGCCGATGATCACCTTCTGCTGATTCCCACCCGAAAGATTACGGACCTGCTGCTGCGTACTCGGCGTCTTGATCGCGAGATTCTGCACTTGGCGCATCGTCACATCGCGGGCGCGCTGTGTATCGACCAAACTGCTCAGACGCAGAAAACGCCGCAACGACGCCAACACAGTATTCGCCTCGACATCCAAGCCCAACACCAGCCCGTACCGCTTGCGGTCCTCCGAGAGATAGCCGATGCCATGACGCACCGCGTCGCTGGGGCTGCGGATCGTGCAGCGCTGCCCGTGAATGTAGATCTCGCCCCGATCGATCGGGTCGGCGCCGAAGATCGCGCGCGCCACCTCGGTGCGCCCGGCCCCCATCAGGCCCGCAAAGCCAAGGATCTCGCCCCGCCGCAGCACAAAGCTCACATCGCGCAACTCTTGGCCGCGACTCAGGCCGCGCACCTCCAGCACCACGTCGCTGCTCGGCTGCTCCGGCAGTTCCGGCGAGCTCTCGTAGATAGTGCGGCCCACCATCAGGTTGATAATCTGATCGGTGGTGGTTTCGGCGGTTTCGAGCGTGGCGATCGTGTGGCCGTCGCGCATCACCGTCACGCGGTCGCTCAACTCCTTGATCTCGTCGATGCGATGCGAGATATACACGATTCCCGTGCCCTGCTCGCGCAACCGCCTGATGATCCGAAACAAATCCTCGATCTCCGCGACGGTCAGCGCTGCGGTCGGCTCGTCCATAATCAGCACATTGGCGTTGAACGAAAGCGCCTTGGCGATCTCCACCATCTGCTGCTGCGCGATACTGAGATCGGCCACCTTGGTGCGTGGATCGAGCCGCAAGTGCATGCTGTCGAACAGCTCTTGCGTCTGCCGATTGAGCTGCGCTTCATCGAGCAACAGGCCAAAGCCACGGCGCGGCTCGCGCCCGATGAAGATGTTCTGCGCCAAGGTGAGGTGCGGCATCAGGTTGAGTTCCTGATGGATCATGCTGATGCCAAGCTGTTGGGCGGCCCCAGGCGAAGGGATAACCACCTCGTTGCCTTTATAGATGATGGTGCCCATATCGGGGCGGTAAATGCCCGCCAAGATTTTCATCAATGTCGATTTGCCAGCACCGTTTTCTCCACACAATGCCAGGATCTCGCCGGCACGCAGCTCGAAATGGCCGTTGCTCAGCGCCTGAACACCGGGAAAACTCTTTTGGATGCCGTGCATGGAAACGAGGATATCGCTCATGGGCACCTCCAACCATGTCAACGCGCAAGATGCCACGCAACAATGGCTTAGCACCAGCAAAAAGAGATGTATGGTGAGAAAGGATGGGATGTTACGGATAACATATCATGTAGTGGAGCATTTGTCAATCATTAAGGCTGCTTTTTCATGTTCCAGCCATACAACGACACATACAGCGATCTCAAGCGAGGATTATCATTGTAAATAGCGGATATAGGCGTATAGAGGTATCAAGCACACGCCCAACACCACAGAGGGATTTGGGGAAAACGAGACGAGTTTCGAGAAACACTGCTGTGGATACGAGCAGTAAGGGGAATTCATCAGTGGGAAGGATGCCCGAAGTTCCGATCAGCGAGCATTGATAGACCGATATTCAACCGTAGGTTTATCGATAACTGCTTTGATCACTTGCCGAATGTGCCGCTGGACACCCTCTAAGGTAACCGGGATGAACAATGGCGTTACACCGCTCGCTTCCGAACGACTTGTACTCTCACCAGCCGCAAATAGAGCATCGCTCAAAGGAGTTATGAGTGTGTCAGAGGCGTTTAAGGACAGGGCGACAATCACCATCAAAACACCACGATGTATCGACTGTACCATCTTCATGACTCTCCCCTCCCGTTGAGTGGTGCTCATTGCTGAGGAAGATAGTTCGCAAAACAGATCACTCGTGAACAAGAATCACTCTTTACAGCACCCATTCACTTATTCAAAATAAAACGACACATCAGAAAACATATACACCATCAAAATAATAAATCACACATCAACAAAAGAAAACACATTATTTACAGATCATTTTGTCAATTTTGAAACCAACTTATCACATGATAAACCAAAAGTCAATCTTACAGAATGTAGCATTATGTAACATGTATTTTTAATTAACATTTTCTTCACTTATCACTTGCGCATCAATTTTTAAATATAAAATCAACTTTATTACACTTATCTCAAAACAACACCACTAAACAAACACCCAACAACCAAGAAACACGAGCCGATACGCCTTCATCCGCACCTGCCATCGAGCGATACACTGGCAGGAGTGAGCGTGTTGCGGTATACTGCGCTATCGCCACCCTTCCCAACTCACCAGTTCTGCTTCAAAGGAGAGCTACAATGCGTAAAGTTCGTTGGGGTATTCTCAGCACGGCCAAAATCGGCACGCAAAAGGTGATCCCTGCTATGCAGCGCGGGCAGTATAGCGAGGTTGTTGCGCTCGCATCGCGCGATCTCGCCAAGGCGCAGGCCGAAGCCGCGAGTTTGGGCATCCCCAAAGCGTACGGTTCCTACGAGGAGCTGCTCGCCGACCCAGAGATCGAGGCGATCTACAACCCAATGCCCAATCACTTGCATGTGCCGTGGAGCATCAAGGCCATCGAAGCAGGCAAGCACGTGCTTTGCGAGAAGCCGATCAGCCTCACCACTGCAGAGGCCGAGTCGTTGCTTGCGGTTGCCCGCCAACACCCACAGATCAAGGTGATGGAAGCGTTTATGTATCGCTTGCATCCGCAGTGGCAGCGCGCCAAGGAGATCGTGAGCAGCGGGGGTATCGGCGAGTTGCGCACCATCCAGTCGTTCTTCTCGTACTTCAACAACGATCCCAATAACATCCGCAATATGGCCGACATCGGCGGCGGCGGCCTGATGGACATCGGCTGCTACAACATCTCGCTCTCGCGCTTCATCTTCGGCAGCGAGCCGAAGCGCGTGCTGGGCATCGTCGAGTACGACCCGAACTTCAACACCGACCGCTTGGCCTCCGGCATCCTCGATTTCGGCAATGGCACCGCGACGTTCACCTGCTCGACGCAGCTTTCGTCGTACCAGCGCGTGAACATCTTCGGTACCGAGGGGCGCATCGAGATCGAGATCCCCTTCAACGCGCCGCCCGATCGCCCGTGCCGCATCTGGCACCAGCGCGGCGGCGAGATCGAGGAGATCGTGTTCGATACCGTCGATCAGTACACCATCCAGGGCGATCTCTTCTCGCAGGCCGTGCTCAACGACACGCCTGTGCCGACGCCGCTGGAGGATGGTATCGAGAATATGCGCATTATCGAGGCGATTGTGGCGAGTGGCCGCGCCAACGGCTGGGTCACGCCGTAACCCAAACCTGTCGAGCGCTTCGAAAGACTACAGCCCATGTTCGTATGAACATGGGCTGTGGTATGCGAAACGTCGCGTGTGAGTGGGGAGTGTCGCTACTGCGCTTGGCCGCTGAAATCGAGAGTCGGGTAGCCAGCGTAGTCGCCAAGCTTGCCGACGGCTGCAGCGCCGATCTTCGCGCCCAACGCGAGCGCATCGTCGATACTGTCGCCCCGCAGCCAGCCCGTCAGGAAGCCCGCGTTGAAGCCATCGCCCGCGCCGACCGGATCGACCATCGTTGCCGGAGCGGCGGGCACGTTGTAGGTCACGCCATCGACCAATGCCAGCGCCCCACGCTCAGCGCGCTTGAGCACCACGATCTTCGCGCCCATCTCCGCCGCAATGCGCATCGCGCTCTCCTCATCGTACTCCGGCCCCAACACCGCCGCAGCATCCTCGTGGCCCATCAGAATAATGTCGGATTGGCGCATCAGGGGCTGCAGCGCTGCACGAGCGGCCTCCGGCGACCACAAACGGGCGCGATAGTTCGGATCGAACGAGACAAGTGCGCCAGCCTCGTGCGCCAGCTCGATCGCACGAGCGCAGGCCGCCGCGCAACTCGCGCTCAACACCGGCGTAATGCCCGTGAGGTGCACCACGCGCGCGCCAGCGAACATCTCTAGCCGCAGATCATCGGGGCCGAGCGTGCTCGCCGCCGAATTGGCTCGGTAGTAATACACACGGCGGGCGCCATCGGGCAGCCACTCGCGGAAGAACACGCCCGTCGGCGCTTTGGTCGTGGTGGTGAGATACGTCACATCCACACCCTCGCGTGCGAGCGTGGTGCGCATACGCTGGCCGAAGGGATCATCGCCAACCAGGCTGATGAAACGGGCAGAGCGTCCTAAGCGGCACAGCGCAATCGAGAGATTTGCTTCGGCTCCGCCGATATCGAGCAGGAGCGAGCGAGTGTCATCGAGCGTAACTGGATCGGGCGGATACAGCACTGCCATGCATTCGCCCATCGTAACAACTTCTGACATACTTCCTCTACCAACATGAAAGCGAACGCGCTAAGCCCCTTGCGGAACATCTGGGGTTACGAACCCCACCCCAGCGCGCTATGCCAATAACCACCGTCCAGCGAACCGAACCGAGCTATCCCCGCACCGCCGCCATACACGCGCGGGCCGTCTCGGTAATGGCATCCCAATCCTGCGCGGCCACCTTCGCAGCGTTGATCAAATTGCCGCCAATGCCCACCGCTTTCGCGCCAGCATCGAGATAACTGCGGGCGTTCTCGGGGCCGATGCCGCCGGTCGGCACCAACTTGAGGAAGGGCAACGGTCCCAACAGATCGCTGATATACTTCGGGCCGCCAATGCGCGCCGGGAAGATCTTGATCATATCGGCACCGGCCTCATAGGCATCGAGCGCTTCGGTCGGCGTGAATGCACCACACAAGATCGGCGTGTTGCGTTCGCGGCACGCAGCGATCACAGCGGAGCGCACCACTGGCGTCACCACAAACTGCGCGCCAGCCTCGATCGACGAGATCGCATCATCGGGAGTGAGCACGGTGCCCACACCGATCTGTGCTGTATCGCCCAGCGCCTCCCGGCAATCGGAGATCGCCTTGTGCGCACCAGCGCCAGTTAACGTGAACTCCAACGCAGTAATACCGCCCGCCACAAGCGCACGACCAAGCTCAACCGCGTGATCGTAGCGTTCGAGCCGCACAATCGCAACCACCCGCGCGGCGACAATTGCGTCTAGAAGTGTGGTCATAACATGCCCCTTTGCTGATGAGTCAACGAGATGTGATGGCTAGATTGTAACGGATTTTACGGCGAACGGTGCAGCGCATCCAAAAGCAGGTGAGTGTTTGGCTACCGTTCGAAAGGGCGAAGATCGCAGCGTGCGGATGATACACGACACAACAACCTATCCCACAATAACGCATTCTAATGCCGTTAATGCAAAATGATCTACTTTTGTCACAGCTCATGCTGTAAAAGACATATTAATAAAGTGGCCAATTTCGCTTGACAATGCCCTATGCGGATCGTACTATGAGTTCACACAAATGATCCAATTATCTATATTTATTTTATGGGTTGCTCGGTGATTATATCATTGTAGCATCTTGTTTGCATCCATCGAGCACGTATCTAATCGAAGAAGCGCGTTTACTGCGGTTATTCACATCAAACGCCAATTCCGTGTCGATTGGCGTTGCAAGGTTGCAGCATGATGTCATTGACGACAATACAACGCGATTTGTTATTTTTGTTAATGACGACTGAACGCCCGCTCGGTGCTTCGGTGATCGGCCAACACTTGCGCTTAACACCGCGCCAAATCCACTACACCCTGCGCGAAATCAAAACATGGCTGAATCGCCGCAACGCTACGATGCGCCACTTGCCTGGCGTCGGCGTACAGATCTTCTGCTCCGACGATCAGAAGGCCCGGCTGCTGGCCGAACTCAACTCTCAGGCCAAGTTCCAGCTGATCCTCACGCCCGGCCAGCGCCAGCAACTGCTCGCCCTTCAACTCCTCACGCTGCAACAACCGCAAACGCTCTCGCAATTCCAGCAAGATGTGCTCGTCTCACGTGCGACGGTGCTGAAGGATCTCGAGAACGTGGCGCTCTGGCTCGAAGGCTTCTCGCTCCAATTGGCGCGCCGCCAACACCGTGGCTGCTGGGTGGCAGGCAACGAATTCGCCCGTCGGCAGGCGCTCACCGCCCTGTTGTGGGGCGATACGCCCTTCGAGCAGCCGCTGATGAGCGTCCAACACACCCCCGCGATCGCGTTCACCCTGGCCCACGATGCCCACTCGCTGCCGATGATCACGCAGATCAACGAGCTTCTGGAGAGCCTTAACCTCTCCAAGGCGCTTGAGCAGTTGGCCTGGGCTGAGGTCGAACTCGGTGGGCGCTTCACCAATATGGCCGTGCTGCAGCTTTCGCTCACGACAGCCATTCAGATGCAGCGCATCGCGCTCGGCGAGTATGTCGGCTTCAGCAACAACGAGATCGCTTGGCTGCACGAGCAGAGCATCTGGCGCGTCGCCAATAGCATGGCCGAGCGTCTATGGCCCAGCTTGCCGCAGCCCGAACAGCAGGCCGAAGTAGCCGCACTCGCCGCGCACCTCCTGGCAGGCGCGCGCGACGAAGCATGGCACTACGATCTCGGCCCCGATCAAGTCTTTAGCAAACTCATCGATACATTGTGCCAACAGATCGCGAGTGCCTACAATGTGCCCGAGCTAGCCCAGGATCACCTGCTGCGCGAGGGCTTGGAGGCGCACGTGTTCCCCGCCTACGTGCGGCAGCGCTTCCAGCTTTGGAGCACACCCGCAACCAGCAGCGAAACGCTCGATCTCGAGCATTACGTCGTTGAGGATCGGGTGGCGCGGCAACTCGCCGATTACGTCGCCGCGCAGACCGGCACGCTGCTGCCCGAGGAGACGATCAACGATCTCGTGTTGCTGCTGCGGGCCGCGTTCATTCGGGCGCGCCCCGAGCGGAGCAAACACGTCTTGGTGGTGTGTCCAAGCGGCATGGCGACCACGCAACTGCTCGTCGCGCGGTTGCGGGCGCGTTTCCCGCGACTGGTTAACTTCGAGGTGCTATCGATGCGCGATCTCAACGACCAGCGCATCGCCGAGGCCGACCTGATCATTACAACCACGCCGCTCGTGCTCTCGACCAGCGTCTCTATCGATATTATTCAGGTGCACCCGATGCTCAAGCCCGAAGATATCGCGGCGTTGACGCAGTGGATGGGGTAGCACCGAGACTGTTCACATTCAACCGCACAGCGCTGCAACGCCAGCCATACCGCCCGGGACGTATGGCGCAGCAATGCAACCGCTGATGTATCGTCAGCTATCGTTCGTCGTCCGTCCATCCGAGATTGTTCGCTTTGAGAGGAAAGCAGCACTTCCACGGGGAGTGAACGCATCCTAGCTCGGCTCACACCGTGTGATGGCACCTGCAGGCTCACACCAACGCATGGGCTGCGCTAGCCGATGCTCGGCTTTCTATACCCAAAAAAAGGCGCACATACCAAGTTAAAACGCGGTCCAAAGCCAATCGGACAACAACCATACCTCAATGTGAAGGAGAAACCTATCATGCGAGAGCAGATTCAGCGCTTCGGAAGTTTCCTGGCTGCGATGGTCGTTCCTAACATTGGCGCGTTTATCGCCTGGGGCTTGATTACAGCGTTGTTTATTCCCACCGGCTGGTTGCCAAACGAAGGGTTCGCAGAGCTCGTCGGCCCGATGATCGTGTATCTGCTGCCCGTCCTGATCGGCTACACCGGCGGTAAACTGGTCTACGATACTCGTGGTGGCGTCGTCGGCGCAGCGGCGACCATGGGCGTGGTTGTAGGTGCCGATATCCCCATGTTTCTCGGCGCAATGATTATGGGCCCGATCGGCGGCTACCTGATCATGAAGCTCGATGAACTGCTTGAAGATCATATCCCGGTCGGCTTCGAGATGCTGATCAACAACTTCTCGGCAGGTATCCTCGCCGTCATCCTGGTGCTGATCGCCAATGTCGCGATCGGGCCACTGGTGCAGATGCTGAGCGACACGATGGGCGCTGTGGTCGGCTTCCTGATCGATTGGCGCTTGCTGCCGCTGGCCGATATCGTCATTGAGCCTGCCAAAGTGCTGTTCCTGAACAACGCGATCAACCACGGCATCCTCAGCCCGTTGGGTATCGCGCAGTCGCAGCAGAGCGGCAAGGCCATCCACTTCCTGCTCGAAACGAATCCTGGGCCTGGCTTGGGCCTGTTGCTGGCGTACTGGGCAGCTGGTCGTGGCACGCTCAAGCAATCGGCCCCCGGCGCGATGGTCATTCACTTCTTGGGCGGCATCCACGAGATCTACTTCCCCTACGTGCTGGCCAAGCCCGTGATGATCGTGGCGATGTGGGCTGGCGGCATCCTGGCCGACCTTTGGTTCGTGATGTGGGGCGCTGGCTTGGTCGCTCCGCCCTCGCCCGGCTCGATCTTCGCCTACCTGGCCGTGATCCCGCGCGGTGAGTACATCAGCGTGTTGGGTGGCGTATTGGTCGGTATCGTCGCATCGTTCCTGGTCGGCTCGGCCATCCTACGGCTGTCCCCCGTCAACATCACGGAGGGCGAGGAAGAGGAGGCCAATGTCGCGCCGCAGGCGGTTCCTTCGCACTAGTGGGTATGCTTGCTGATGGTGCTGGCGTGCCACTAGCCGCCAGCATCCTATCCAACCACCGCCGTTGCGCGCTGGTTGCATACAAAGGAGTATTCTTATGGCTACGTCTATTCCGGCAGCGAATGTCGATACCATTATCTTCGCCTGCGAGGCGGGCATCGGTTCGAGCATTATGGGCGTGAACGCGCTCAAGAAGAAATTGAAGCAGGCCGGGCTGCGCACCACGGTGATCCATAAGCCCGTACGCTCGGTGCCCAAGGATGCCAAACTGGTAATCGCGCACAAAGGTTTAGCCGACTTCGCACGTAAGCAAGCGCCCGATGCAGTAGTGATCGCCTTCAGCCAATTCCTGAACGATCCCGTGTTCGATAAAGTGGTGCAAGCGCTCAAGGAGGGCAGCGATCTGGTGGAGGTACGCTAGCTATGAACATCGTATCACCCGAGACGGTGCGCCTTCAGGCCACTGCGCAGGATAAACAGGACGCCATCCGCCAGGCGGGCGAACTCTTGGCACAGGGTGGTTGCGTCGACCCCGCCTACGTGCAGGGCATGCTCGCCCGCGAACGGACGATGTCCACCTACTTGGGCAACGGCGTCGCCATTCCGCACGGCCAACACGAGGATCTTGGCCTGGTGCGCCGCACGGGCATCTCGGTGCTTCAACTGCCGCAGGGCGTCGAGTGGGAGCCGGGCGAACGCGCGTACCTGGTGATCGGCATCGCGGCCTCGTCCGACGAGCACGTTGGCGTGTTGGCGAACCTTGCGGAAGTGGTCGAGGACCCCGAAGCAGCCGAGCAACTGGCGCACACCACCGATCCGATGCAGATCATCGAGCGGCTCAACCGAACCTCAACCGAAGAGGTATAATCGCTGTCGGAGCACCGAGTATGAAACAGCTTGATTTGGTCATCCACAACAAGACGGGTCTGCACGCACGCCCCGCCCGCGTGTTTGTCGATATCGCCAAGCAGTTCAAATCGACGATCCGCATTGGGCATGGCGACAAACTCGTGAACGCCAAGAGTCTGATCTCGGTGCTCACGCTGGGAGTCACGACTGGGCAGCATATTCTGATCGATGCCGATGGCGTCGATGAAGCCGATGCGATCGCGGCACTGGAGGCAGCCGTGCGCAGCGGCCTCGGCGAGGGTCCTGTCGATGCAACTGAAGCACACAGCGCGCAGAACGGCTCGCAGCCGCTCCAGGTGCAGGCCAACGGGACACAGAACGGCACACCGCTCCAGGCACAGGCCACCGAGCAACAGCGCATCGATGCGACGCCGAGTAATGTGGTGCGGGGCATCCCAGGCGCGCCGGGCATCGCGCACGGTCGCATTCACCAGTTCCGCCGCGCCGAGATCGTGGTGCGCGAACGGGCGGGCGCGATCGCCGAAGAGCAAGCGCGCCTGCAAGCCGCGCTCGACGAGGCCCATGCGCAACTGATCCAACTGCGTGAACGGTTAGTGCAGCAAACGGGCGAGGGCGAAGCCGCGATCTTCGAGGTACACCGCGAGATCATGGCCGATCCCGACCTGCTCGATTTGGTGAATCAGCGTATCGCCGAGCATCAGGGCGCTGCCGCCGCGTGGCAGGCGGTGATCAACGAGCGGGCCGCCACCCTGGCGGAGTTGCGCGACCCGCTGCTGGCCGAACGTGCGACAGACATCCGCGATGTCGGCGAGCGCGTGCTGCGCCTGTTGGTCGATACGTCGTCGCAAACGCCGGAATTGCCGAACGAGCCGTTCATACTCGTGGCGAGCGACCTCACACCATCCGAGACCGCCTCGCTCGATGCGTCGCTGGTGCTCGGCTTCTGCACCGCCGTGGGCGGCCCCAATGCGCACACCGCCATCCTCGCGCGGGCGCTAGGTCTGCCCGCTGTGGTGAGCGCCGGGCCGCGCGTGCTCGATCTCGAGAACGGCACCGAGGTGATCATCGATGGTCGGGCGGGCACGCTCATCATCGAGCCAGATGCCGCAGCGCTCGAGGCCGCCAAACAAGAGCATCAACGCTTCACGGCGCAGCGTGCCGCAGCCCAACAGAGCGCCGCCGAGCCAGCCATCACCACCGACGGCCACCGTGTCGAGATCGTCGCCAACATCGGCGGCGTGGGCGATGCGCGCCGAGCCGCGGAGTCGGGCGCGGAAGGCGTTGGCCTGCTACGAACCGAGTTCCTGTTCCTCGAACGGAGCGAACCGCCCTCCGAAGAAGAACAGTTCGTGGTCTACCGCGACATTGTGCAAGCGATGGAGGGGCGCCCGATCATCGTGCGCACGCTCGACATCGGCGGCGACAAGCCGTTGCCCTACCTGACCCTTCCACCCGAGGAGAATCCCTTCCTAGGTGAGCGCGGCATCCGTTTATGCCTCGCGCATCCCGACCTGTTGCGCGAACAGTTGCGTGCGATCCTGCGCGCGGCGTCGTTCGGCTCGCTGCGCATTATGTTCCCCATGATCGCAGATATCGGCGAGATCCGCGCGGCCCGTACGATGGTGGAACAACTCCGAAGCGAACTCAATGCGCCGCCCGTCGAGGTCGGCATTATGATCGAAATCCCGTCGGCAGCGCTGATGGCCGACATCTTGGCCGCCGAGGTCGATTTCTTCTCGATCGGCACCAATGATCTCACCCAATATACGCTTGCGATGGACCGTACACATCCCAGTTTGGCGTCGCAGGCCGATGGGCTGCACCCCGCCGTGCTGCGGCTGATTGAGCGCACCGTGCAGGGCGCACACGCCGCCGGGAAATGGGTAGGCGTCTGCGGCGAACTCGGCTCCGATCCACAGGCGGTGCCGATCCTGGTGGGCTTGGGCGTCGATGAGCTAAGTGTGGGGGTTCCAGCGATCGCAACCGTCAAAGCGCAGATCCGCACCATGAGTTTTGAAGCCTGCCAGGTTCGCGCGGCACAAGCCCTCCGTTGTGCGAGCGCTGCTGAAGTGCGGAAGGAAAACCCATGACAGACTTGTTTACCCTCTATCGTTCGCCGGATGCGCCGCTGCCCAAACAAACGTTGGCCTGGAATATGTACGGCGCTGGCCTGGAATCGATTGGCCGCGACGGCAAGCCAGAGGCGTTCGACATCCCCGAACCGAACGACGATCAACTGCTGGTGCGGGTCGATGCCGTGAGCCTGTGCTTCTCGGATGTGAAGTTGATCCAGCAGGGCAGCAAACATCCCAAACTCTACAACCGCGATCTCGCGCAGGAACCGACCCGCTTGGGCCACGAGACCTCGTTGACCGTGATCAAAGTGGGCAAAAACCTGCGCGACAGCTACTCGCCCGGCCAGCGCTTGGCGCTGCAACCCGACATTTATCAGCAAGGCCGCAGCACCGCCTACGGCTACACCATCCCTGGCGGGTTGACACAGTTCCACCTGATCGGCCCCGAGGTGCTCAACGCCGATCACGGCTCGTATGTGCTGCCGATCAGCGAGGAGCTGGGCTATGCCGAGACCGCGCTCACTGAGCCGTGGGCCTGTGTGGAGGGCGCGTATCGCCAACGTCGTCGGCTCACGCCGAAAGAGGGTGGCGTCATGTGGATCGTCGGCCACGCCGCCGACACAACCGCGTACACGTGGACGCAGGGCCTCGATGCGCCCGCCACTATTGTTCTGACCGATGTGCCAGAAGCGGTGCGCGCCCTGCTCGCGAACAGTGCAGCCACCCTGATCGAGCGGAACGGGCTGACACCCGAGCAGTACGGCGCACTCGCGGCAGAACTCACCGCCAACCAAGGCTTCGACGACATCGTGCTGCTCGATCCGCGCTCGGCGGAGGCCGTGAGCGCGGCGGCAAAGCAGATCGCGCGGCGCGGCACCTTCAACCTCATTGGGCGCGCCCCGCTCGATGGGCTGCCGAACATCGATGTGGGCCGCATCCACTACGATTACACGGCGTACATCGGTAATCCCGGCCCCGACATCGGTGCTTCGTACGGCGAGGCGCACAACCGCAGCGACTTGCGACCCAACGGCGTCACGCTGTTTGTGGGGGCGGGCGGGCCGATGGGCCAAATGCACCTGCAACGGGCCATCGAACTGCCGAACGGACCGCGCACCCTGATCGCAACCGATGTCAACGACGAGCGTCTCGCGGTGTTGGAACAGCAGTTTGGGCCGCTGGCCAAACAACACGGCAAACGCTTGGTGCTGATCAACCCGCAAAAGTCGCCAAGCGCCCTGCGCAACCTGGTCGAGCGCGAAACCGAGGGGCGCGGCGCCGATGATGTGATCGTCAGTGTGCCCGTCGCGGCGATCATGGCCGATGCCGCCACACTGATGGCCCCCGATGGACTGCTCGTGCTGTTTGCAGGCGTGCCAAACGGCACGATGGCACCGCTCAACATCAGCGATGTCTACCTGCACAACGCGCAGTTCACGGGCACCTCGGGATCGACCTTGAACGACCAAGCGACAGTCATCAACAAGACGGTGGCGGGCGAACTTTCGCCGAACCGTTCGGTCGCGGCGGTGGGAGGCATCGAAGCAGCCTGGGACGGCATCAAGGCGATGATGGAGGGGCGCTACCCGGGCAAGATCGTCATTCTGCCACAGGTGCGCGGCCTACCGCTCACCAGCCTGCCCGACCTGCGCAAACAGTATCCCGACATCGCAGCGCTGTTCGGACCGGGCGATATCTGGACGCCAGCCGTCGAACGGGCGCTGATCGAGCGCTTTTGGCGGCCATGATCTACACACTCACCCTCAACCCCGCGCTCGACCGCGAACTGACGGTGCCGCGCCTCACCTTCGATGAAGTGTTGCGGTCGAGCGCATCGCGCGCCGATTGTGGCGGCAAAGGCTTCAACGTATCGCGTATGCTCGCCAACCTGGGCGCTGCGAGCACCGCCCTCGGCTTCGCGGGCGGGCACACTGGCGCGATGCTCCGCGACGGATTGGCGGCGCTCCAGATCGCCACCGAGTTTGTGTGGGTCGCTGGCGAGACGCGCACCAATATCAGCATCGTTGCCAGCGACGATCACCGCCACATCAAGGTGAACGAGCCAGGGCCAACTATCAGCGCCGAGGAGCAACAGGCCTTGGTGGCGCTGGTGAAAGCGAAGGCAGCGCCGGGAGACTGGTGGGTGCTGGCGGGAAGCCTGCCGCCGGGCTGCTCACCGAACTTCTACGCCGACCTGATCGCCCTGATCCAGGGCGCAGGCGCGCACGCCCTGCTCGACACCAGCGGCGTCGCGTTGCGCTACGGCTGTGCGGCGGCGCCATTCCTGGTGAAACCGAACGCAGCGGAGGCGAGCGAGTTGACGGGCCTGCCCGTGCGCACGGTCAGCGAGGCGCGCCAAGCCGCCGAGGCGTTGGGCACGATCGCATACGTCGCGCTCTCGATGGGAGCAGATGGAGCGCTGCTGACGCATCAACGCCGCGCGTGGCATGCCACATCGCCACAGATCCAACAGGCGAATCCGATCGGCGCGGGCGACTCGATGCTGGCCGGACTCACCTGGAGCCTCAGCCAGGGCCACGATGCCGCTACCGCGCTGCGCTGGGGCGTGGCCTGCGGCGCCGCGACCGCGAGTCTCTCGGGCACGGCAGTCGGCACATCGGAGCAGGTCGCGCAGTTATTCGAACAAGTCGATGTGCAGGAGCTTTAACGCTCGACAGCACAAGCAGACACAACAACGCATCGGGTGGTACGCGCCGCCCGATGCGTTGTTGTGTTGGAGACATCCTTTAAGTGGACTAGCGAATCGCCAATGGTAGGTACAACGAGTGATCTAAGTTCACGGCATTATTTACCTGTACGCGGTAGGTAGCGGTACCAGGCGACTCGATATTGCTGCTCTGCGCCTCATTGGTGATCACCAGCAGCACATTGCTCGCACCTGATGGCACAGTGAAGGTCACAATACTGCTCGTAGCATTCGGGCCAGCCACAGACGAGAACGAGGATACCGTCAGGTTATTGCCTACCTCGGCAACCACACTTGCACGCAGCGCCCCCGTCGAGGACGTATTGGTCAGCTCGATCGAGTAGGTGCCGCTCTTTGGTAGCGCCACCCAATTGGTCGCGTAGTTGTTGCTAATCGAGCCGTTGAAGCTGCCACCAATACTCGCAATTTGACCATGCACGGTGTTCAACATCCCCACTGCGTTGCGAATGGTGTTTGCATCGGAGAAGCAGAAGGGCGCAGCGTCGGTGCACGATTTCAGAAAGCGTAGGCTGATCGCAAAGTTGTGGTAGGTGTAGTTCAGATTGCTGCCCTTAGCCTTGAGCGCATTATCGTAGGCGGTCATTGCCGGAAGCCCAGCAGCGACATCCTTCCACATCAACTTCATCAATTCACTACCACCGTTTGCCTGATGTAAACCGCCGTTCCGCTCGGCAGCGTAGCGGAAGAGCGGCCAAAGCGAGTAGATCGTATTGTTGCTAGGTGTGGGTAAGCTGTCGCGAAGGTCGGGGAACAGGTAGCCGTAGTTGTCGTGCGCCTCAGGGATGACTTCATCTTCCACATACGCAGCGGTCGATTCAATCCACATCGTCTCCTCGCGTGGATTTGGGACACCAAGGCCAAACTGAATAGCATGGAAGTACTCGTGCGCCATCGTTGCTATCAGCGCCAGCAGTGCTTGATTGAGGTTGCCCGCAAACTGCACAACGTCGCTGTTGATCACCATACAGCTCGCTAGCGCACTGCTTTCGACCTCGGGAGTGTTGGGATTATCGCCGATAAACCCTGTATAGTTACCGCCAGGGCTTGTGACATAGCCGTAATACTGATCGCCAAGGGCAGCGATCTGCACCGGGTACTTGTTATAGGGATTGTTAGGAGCCAACGGGGGCGCAGGCCAACCCAACTGCCCCACCTCCACCGCATAGGTCTGCTCAAGCGCATCGGCATAATGCTGCGCGGTCAACCCGGTGATAGAACCATACGAGATCTGGAAGTGCGCAGTTGAGATCATACTTGGGCCATCCTCTCTATCGCAGAGCGTCGATGCTTGAGGCCGTGGTGCCAACAACGCCTCTCGTAAGGCCTGCGAGAACTGCCCTTTTCCTTCCCGCAACTGCTGACGCGCCTGATTGATCTCGTACACGATCATCGTTGCACTCCAACCACCCTTGCCCCGAAATTGTGGCGGCAGTTTCTCGTAATCATACACAGCATACGTGAGATACAACAAGCGTTGATCTGCTGTGATCTGATTGTTCTGAAAGGCTTGTTCGATCAATGCTGGGGTAGTGAGCTCAGATGATACAGGTCCGATTGGTTCGAACGATGTTGACGAGGCAGCGGAAGCAGTTGTTGTGGCCAGAAGGCTCAACAAGAGGCAGATGAGGGTCATCAGCCGAATACGCGGATGGTGAGGGTTTCGTTTACTTTTCACTTGCGTTCCTTGTTCAGCTAGTTAGACTGTATAGAGGACGACGGTAAACAAGTAAGTGCAGTAGAGCGCTTACAGCGGTCTTTTTGAAGCTCTCACACCCCCTTCTTCAGAACTACCGACAACCGGTAAAAGCATACTCTTTTTATAGTACCTGATATAGGAATTTTGTACACCCTATTTCGATGATTGATTTTAGTTAATTGTGAAATGGTCGCTTTTATACCAAACCCGGTTGGTCAGTATCACGATAGAAACAGTTTTAGCCTGCGGCAGCAAGGTACTTGACGTTTTTTGTGGTGTCGATGCGCTGCTACGCGCAGCGCATCGACACCACCTGTTTCGGGAAATGTAGGTATCAGTTGAAAACCAGCACCACGCCATAACATTCAATGCTCCGTTTTGGAAATATTCAACCTTTTTATGTTCAATGAAAAGCACTGTCATCTCGAACGGTCGAAGCCCTGAGCGAAGCGAATGGGGAGAGATCTCAAAGCGCAATACAATGCAGAGCAATGAGATTCCTCACGTCGCCTAGCAGCTTGTTCGGAATGACAATGAGAACTGTCAAAGACTTATAAAACAGTGCATTCATGTGCCGGTTGTGTAAGTAATCATTTGGATTTGGTATTATCCGAACAAGTCGAAGTGCAGGAGCTTTAGTACTCTCCACCACAAGCAGACACAACAACGCATCGGGCGACGCACACCACCCGATGCGTTGTGATTTCCAGCAACCCCCTATGCAGACTAACGTAACGACAACGGCACGTACAACAAGTGATCTAAGTCCGCAGCAGTACCAAGCTGGACACGGTAGGTAGCAGCGCCAGGTGAATTGATATTGCTGCTCTGCGCCTCATTGGTGATCACCAGCAGCACATTGGTCGCGCCCGAGGGCACACTGAATCGTGCAATACTTGCTGTCGCATTCGGCCCAGCCACAGACGAGAGTAAGGCTACCGTCAGGCTATCGCCCACCTCGGCAAGCACACTTGCACGCAGCGCTCCCGTCGAGGACGTATTGGTCAACTCGATCGAGTAGGCACCGCTCTTTGGTAGCGCCACCCAATTGGTCGCGTAATTGTTGCTCATCGAGCCGTTGTAACTGCCGCCAACACTCGCGATCTGACCATGCACGGTGTTCACCATCCCTCTTACATTACGAATGGTGTTTGCATCGTAGAAGCAGAAGGTCTCAGCATCGGTGCACGATTTCAGAAAGCGTAGACTGATCGCAAAGTTGTGGTAGATATGGTCAAAACTGCTGCCCTTAGCCTTGAGCGCATTCTCGTAAGCAGTGAAGGCTGGTATCCCGGCGGCGATATCCTTCCACATCAACTTCATCAATTCACTGCCACCATTTGCCTGCCCTAAACCGCCGTTCCGCTCGGCAGCGTAGCGGAAGAGTGGCCAAAGCGAATAGTCGCTGCCAACTTGAGGTGAGAATACGCTATAGCTGAGATCTGGGAACAAGTAGCTATAGTTACCGTGCGCCTCGGGGATAACTTCATTTTCCACATACGCAGCGGTCGCTTCATACCACTTCGCCCCCTCGTACGGATTTGGGTCGCCGAGGCCAAACTGAATAATGTGGAAGAACTCGTGCGCTGCCGTCGCTATCACGGCCTGGCGTAGTTGATTGTGGTCGACACCTATGAAGGACTTCGTGAAGTCGCTGTTAAGCACAATACAACTCGCTAACGAACTTGTTTCAACCTCGGGAGTGTTGGGGTTATCGCCGAGAAACCCTGTATACTTACCAGCAGGGCTTACGGCTCGACCTAATAACGGATAGCTAAGCTCAGCGATCTGCACCGGGTACCTTTTAAAGGGATTGTTAGGAGCCAACGGGGGCACAGCCCAACCAAACTCCTCTATCTCCACCTGGTATGCCAACTCGAGCGCATCGGCATAATCCTGCACGGACAACGCGGTGATAGAACCATACGAGATCTCGAAGTGCTCAGTTGAGATCGTGTATGGGCCATCTTGAGCCTCACAGAACGTCGATGCTTGAGGCTGTGGTGCCAACAACGCCTCTCGTAAGGCCGGCGAAAACTGCCCTTTTCCTTCCCGCAACTGCTGACGCGCCTGATTGATCTCGTACACGATCATTGTTCCTCGCCAGCCACCCTTGCCCTGAAATTGTGGCGGCAGTTTCGCGAAATCATACACAGCATACGTTAGATACAACAAGCGTTGATCTGCTGTGATCTGATTGTTCCGAAAGGCTTGTTCAATCAATGCTGGGGTTGTCAGATCAGATGATACAGGTCCGACTGATGCGAATGACGTTGACGAGGATGCAGAAGCGGTTGTGGTGGCCATAAGGCTCAACAAAAGGCAGATGAGAGTCATCAGCCGAATGCGCGGATAGTGAGGGTTTCGTTTACTTTTCACTTGCGTTCCTTGTTCAGAGCGTGTTTAAGAATTATGCGTATTATGATGATGATCAAGCCAACGGAGCATTCTTCTGATAGAAGCGAGGTGAATCATGGCTTCGCTGACATCAGTACGCTGTTCATACTCTTTACTGAGGCGACGATAGCGATTAAACCAACCAAATGAACGCTCGACAATCCAACGTTTGGGAAGTACTTGGAAACCAGATT
>Ga0207874_1001566_pt1 | contig 25058 bp, 19 predicted proteins | sample HigsolmetaAR201D_FD_184833 | JGI IMG/M metagenome (GOLD analysis project Ga0207874, IMG submission 184833) | Ionic liquid and high solid enriched microbial communities from the Joint BioEnergy Institute, USA - AR20-1-D (SPAdes) (version 2) ...
GCGGCTTCCGATCAAGCGCTTGTCGATCGCATTTTGTTGCAACAGCCCTATTTTCAAGCTAGTCTGCGAGATGATTATATCCAGGCGCCCTTCTACACACCGAGCTCCACGGAGCTCGTGATGATTGTCACCCAGCGTCTGTTTGATCAAGATGGACGTTTTGTTGCCGTGATGGGGGGCGAGCTTGATCTTTCGATCTTACACGCGATTATGCTTTCGCACAGCGGTTTGGGCTCCACCGGCGAAACCTATTTGGTGAGCAAAGATAGCCGCTATTTAATTACGCCGAGCCGGTTTAGCGGCTACCCGATGACTCAAGCCTATTCGAGTTACGGCATCGATCAAGCCCTTGCTGGTAACGAGGGTTCGGGGATCTATCAAAGTTATCGCTCTGAAGACAGCACGGTCTTGGGGGTCTACCACTGGATTCCAGAGCTGCAGGCGGGTTTGCTGGCCGAGTTAAGTGACAAAGAAGCTCTCGCTGGGGCACGAAACGCTAAATTCTTTAGCGCATTGCTCTCGCTCATCTTCTGTGTTGTGGCGCTCTTTTTGGGCCTGTGGGTCGCTTCGCGCATCTCAAGGCCGATCGTCGAACTGACCCGCACCGCCGCTGCCATCACCCAAGGTGATCTCGACCGTCGCGTGCATGTGAAGGCCTCGAACGAGATCGGCGAGCTATCGACGGCCTTCAATATTATGACGGCCCAGCTTCAGCAAAACGTAACCCACCTAGAAGAGCGCGTGATCGAACGGACCGCAGCCCTTCAAGATGCGCTCGGCGAACGCGACAAAACCTTGCGCGAGCTCCAAGAAGCCTTTAAAACCCAAGAGTCGCTTCAGCGAACGATCCGTAAGTTGTCGAGCCCGGTCTTGCCGGTCTTAAAAGGCCTTGTGGTGATGCCTTTGATCGGTGTGATCGATAGCGAACGCGCCACTCTTATCGTTTCCGAGTTGCTTAACGAGATCCAGAAGCACCAGGCCAGAATCGCGATTCTTGATGTCACAGGTGTGCCGATCATCGACACCGAGACTGCTCGCGTGTTGCTCACCGCAGCAAGCGCGGCGCGCCTATTGGGCACAGAAACTCTGCTCGTGGGTATTCGCCCCGAGATCGCTCAAGTTATCGTCAGCATCGGCATCGATTTTTCATCCTTGCGCACTTACGCCGACCTCGAGAGCGGCATCGCCTATGTTTTATCGCGCAAAGATATCACAGCCTAGCTAAGCTGTAGCTTCGTGATCGGTGCCTTACTAAACCGAATCCGTCTGCTCACTTCAGCCTTCTGGCGGCGGGCTCTCGACCGTCCATTCGTTCTTTGGCGCGTCCGCCTACGGCTACCAACATCCCGCCCCTAAAAAGAGGCGACTAGTTGGCCTTCGGCAGCGCCAAACATGGCGATCTTTGAAGAGAAGGATTTTGCGTTGTCGCGCAAAATCCTTCTCTCTTTTTCGCCCAATCGTTCGTTTTCTCGCTTTATACGAAGTACGCTAGAAACATCGTATTTTGGGACGGTCTCTCGGCACACAACTATAACAGCATGGTTACGGGCAAGCTGTTGATAGCCGAAGGCGGACGCGCTAGCCGCCTTCTTTGGGAAAGAGACGAGACCGCCAAGGGCGCAAGCTCATATAGGCTTGTGTACCGCCATGTGTTTGCAAAGATCGTGTAATTGTAGGGATGAAACTGGCTAAATCACGAGACGAAAACGACACATAACAGAAGCGTTCTTGCTCTGCCGAAGACTGTCAAATTGTGCATTCGCTCAGACGCATTATCAGAAGCTCGCTATGAGTTCAGATATACCTATGAGATTGTGATGTTAGGCTAGGGGTTGAGAATGTGATGGTTTAGATAGAGCCCAGACAGGCTAGGATAGGAGAAGCTTCAGCTCCTAACCTAGCGAAAGAGTGGGCTAATTAGTAGACATAAACAGGTTGTTGGAGATTGTAGTTTCGATTGTAATAGGCATAGAGCTCAAGTTCACGAACTGACGATTGGATCCAATCGCGCTGGAAAGGATCGTCGTAGCCAAGCACAAGCTTGCGAATGGCTTCGAGCTTCTCGGCCGAAGGAGTATAACGATAATAAAGCGTATCATCGACACCTGTGTCGGTGCTTAATACTTCACTTTCGACCAGTTCCTGAAGCGCCTGCTCAACGCTCCAAATGTCTCGGCAGCTTCGCTCGGCAAGTTGGCGCGAGGTTGTTTTCAATTGTGGGTTATCGTGAAAGAGCAATAAAAGATGCAATTTGCACGATGTGTCGATGGTTTGCTCTAGGAGCTTCTGAATCGTCGAATCAACCATGATCATCCTCCTCTTGAAGTCTACATTGACTCCGCATAGGCTCAGAGTACTGCTTTGCAGGAAAAGCGTAAGTCTAGATAGTAGAAACGCTCCTGCTACTTGGGAGGAGCCGTTCATCGGTAAAACCGATAAGTGAGAAGGGTACCCGTTGCTTGCTGTTAATGTGTCAATATGACAGTCGTTTCATTAATAGACAATTATACACCATGAGAACTACTCATGCTAGAGGGATTTTACCTCATTTTTATGATGTGTTTGCTATGAAGCTGTGAACTATTGGTTATGAGCTTATTATTATTGAAACCGTTTGAGTGGCTGAAAAAGTTGCTCTCAGATTATAAAGTTTATCTTTTACCTTTTGTATAGATATCCTTTTTGATGATTTTTGCTAATCCGGCAAGAGTTGTATATTCTATATGATTTGTAGACGTTTGTTAATAATTGTGATTAAATGATACTTTTAAAACGGTATTTTTGTCAGTCTTGCATAAATAAAAACTCATGCGCGATGCGTACGGCTAAGTTTTAGCCCTCTTCGATCTCGCGCACTTTGCTGCGACGGCGTTTTGAGGAACTTGTTGTTGTTTTGCTATTGCCCAGTTTGTCTAACACCTCGTGAATCACCTTATCGCCCTGCTGCAGTTCGTTGCTATAGGCTTCGATCTTGGCGCTTTGGCGTTGGCGCAACGCGACTGGGGCGATCTTCAAAACATCTTCGACGATGACTTCGGTGCGAAAATCTGCGGCGGCGCGGGCGCGCGCAGCCTCAAGCAGGGTGATTTCGGCGCGATGCGAAGGGATCTTGAGCTCCTGAATGCACGAGATCGCCAACTCTTCGACGTGATGCGGAATCTCGACATGGGGCAGAATCTCGCGGGCGACTTCGATCTCTTCGCGCAGGGCGGCGGTTTGTTCAGCGTAGCCTGCTCGGAAGCCTTCGGGGTCGTTGCGGAAGGCGCGGGCACGTCGATAGACTTCGAGACGCTGTTTGGCGTCGCTGAGCGGCGAGACCCAAACCCGCAATCCAAAGCGGTCCATAATCTGAGGGCGCAAGGTGCCCTCTTCGGGGTTCATCGAGCCGACCAAGATAAACTGCGAGGGGTAGAGGCGAGTCATAGCTCCGCGTCGCACCAAAGTGCGCCCTTGGGCGGCTGCATCGAGAATAACATCGACGATCGATTCGTGCAGCAGATTGATCTCATCGACATAGAGCAGGTTGCGATGAGCGCGCGCCAAAATGCCCTCTTCCAACATAACGTGTTGCTGTTCGATCGCGACGCGCTCGTTGATACCGCCCACAACATCAGACATCTGGGCGTTGAGCGGCAGCTCGACTAGTCGCATAGGCGGGCGAATGGGAATAACTTCACCTCGTTCGTTGCGCCCTTCGCCGGGGATGCCGGGCATTATATCGACTAAGGAGCGCACCGCTGTGGTTTTGCCTACGCCGTAGGGCCCGCTCAGCAGTACACCGCCGATTTGTGGATTGATCAAACCCAGCAGCAGAGCGACTTTGAGTTCAGTTTGGCCGACGATAGCGAGGAGTGGGTAGGGCAAAATTTCGTCCATAAAGACCAAATAGGAGCGGCGATGAAACAGACTCATCGCCGCTGATAAGCGCGAAAGGTTTAGAGTATCTCGATCTGATAGTCGACGATGGGTGTGTCAGGCCGGATCTTTTCGATAAACTGTACGACTTTTTCTAATTGGCCGTGGATATAGTTTTGGGATGTGCTTACACTCGCCACACCGATCACGGTTTGGCTGTAGATATCGTGCATGTCGACTTCGGCAACCGAGACATTGAACTCGTTGCGAACCCGAGCGATGATTGACTTCACAATACTGCGTTTTTCTTTGAGTGTGCCTGCAAATGGGATGTGTAGGGTGATCAGACAAGTTCCGATAAACATGCTGTGCGATGCGCTGTGCGCGGTAGACGCCCGGAGGCGTGCTACATAGTAGAGAGGAAGGGTCGCTTGCCGCTAATTGAACAATCCATTACTCGAACGCCGGTCTTGTTTGCGTCGAGGTGGCAGGTTCGGCAAGAGTGCAAGCTCGCGCCGAAGAACGCTGCTTATTCCGCGCAGACGTGTCGCCACATCTGAGCTGAGCCAGTGTTGTTTGGTGAGGTTATCAACTTGCAGTCGGTGACAGAGCTGAAACGACATTTCGACCGGATCAGAGGCAAGTTGCTCGATCGTGTACTCTTGGTCGGTCACGTAAGAGACACTTTCCCAATAGTGCCGATAGAGCGCTTGGATGCTCTGTTCAAGCGCAACCGTTTTCGTGTCAACTTGGTCGATAAGCGGGCTGACATAAGCCATAATGTAGGGCGTTTGCTGTTCGTAGCCTTCAACACGAAAGCGCATACGCCCCCGAGTATGAAGCAACAAACGCCCTTCGTTTAAGCGTTCGGTAGTTAAGATTTCGGCAGTGGTGCCGATCGGATGAAAGGTTGCAGTGCCGCCCACTTCCGAACCAGTTTGAATCAAAACGACGCCGAAGGGCGAGCCTGTATTCAGGCAGTCGTTGATCATAATCTGGTAGCGCTCTTCAAAGATATAGAGCGGGAGTTCTGCCCCCGGAAAGAGCACAGTGTTTAATGGGAAGAGTGGCAGCTTGTGCATAGTTAAACCCCTTCACCACTCCAAGTGCATGTCCAAACGACCGTTGATCCGATGCCCATATGCATATCGACAGTAAATTCGATCTCGGGGCCACTCATATGTTTGGCTACTTGGGCCGCATCAAATTCTACTGCCGCACCTTCTAGCAAGACCGGAATATTGCCGATACGAAGTTCGAGCAGATCGGGCCGCAGCTCGGTCTCGCTGCTGCCAACCGCAGTGAGCAATGCTCCCCAGTCGGCCTCGCCTTGTACACAAGCTCGGCGAACACCGGCAGAGCCTGCGATCTTATCGGCCACTTTGGCCGCCTGCGCTTCATCTGCTGCGCCACGCACCTGGATCTGGATCATCTTGCCGGTGCCTGTGGCATCGCGAATAATCTGTTGCGCAAGGTCGGCTGTAAGCGCATCGAGCGCTTCCTGCCAAGCGCCAAATTCGCGCGAGGTCGAATCGGTGATCGGCATGCCCTCGGCTGCACCGTTTGCCAAAAGCAAAATGGTGTCGTTGGTGCTACTGTCGCCATCGATATTGAGGCGCGCGAAGGATTTCGACACGCTTTGTTGCAGCGAACGTTGCAACAAGCGCACATCCATCGAGAGATCGGTTGTGATCACACACAACAGGGTCGCGAGCTTGGGGTGGATCTGGCGTGTGCCCTTTGCCATACCTGCCAAGGTGATGCGACGTCCTTCGCGGAGCTGAACGTGAAACGCTCGCTCTTTCGGGCGCGTATCGGTGGTCATAATCGCGAGTGCTGCCCTACGGCCACCGCCGCTATCGAGTTCCGAAGCAGCGCGTCGAATACCCAACCGCATACGATTCATTGGTAGGGGTACGCCCACGATACCGGTTGACATCAGCAACACGCCATCGCGTGGAATCTCCAACTCATCGGCGGTGATTTTGGCGCATTCAACAGCATCAGCGAGGCCAGGTTGACCTGTTCCTGCGTTAGCCTGACCTGCGTTGATGAGCACGGCACGAATATTTTCTCGATTACGGCCTAAAATCGCCTGATCGAAATAAACCGGGGCGGCGCGCATGATGTTGGTTGTGAAGAGCGCAGCCGCTTTGCAGGGGTATTGCGAATAGATAAGAGCCAGGTCTCTCGCACGTCTGGCCTCTTTGAGGCCAGCGGCTACCCCTGTTGAACGGAAGCCCATTGGGCTAGATATATGGCCGTCTTCGAAGATGGTGTAGCTCATTGACTGACTCGACAGATCAATCCCTTCAGGTATTCTCCTTCAGGAAACGAGAGCAACACGGGATGGTCGGGCGATTGCGTGAGCCGCTCCACAATCTGTACATCGCGGCGGGCATCGACTGCCGCGCCGAAGATGACCTTTTGGAACAGATCGGCGCTCACCAGACCGGAACAACTAAAGGTAGCTAAGATACCGCCAGGTCGCAAGATTTGCATAGCGATAAGGTTGATATCTTTATACCCTCGGGTCGCACGCTCGACTTGCGCCTGACTATGTGCAAACTTGGGCGGGTCGAGAATGATAACGTCGAATGTACGTCCCTCGTGACGGTACTGCCGCAAAATGCGGAATACGTCGCCCTCGATGGCTTCAACCGGGGTTTGCACCCCATTTAGTTGAAGGTTGGCTCGCATCGTTTCGATTGCGAGCGCGCTGCTATCGACGGCGGTGATATGGGCAGCGCCTGCTCCAGCTGCCCAGACCTCAAACGCTCCAGTGTAGCTGAAGAAACTTGCAACTTCTGCTTGGGCACAGTAGGCTGCCACACGCCGTCGATTCTCTGCTTGGTCGAGATAAAAGCCTGTTTTCTGACCAGCAGCAATATCAACGTAGAACTGATAGTCGAAGTGTCGACTGGTATGATTTGAAGGTGGTTGTTGGCCCCAAAGCAAACCTTCGCGTGGCTCAAGGTTCTCTTTTTCAAGAACCGAGACATCGCTCCGTTCGTAGATTCCCTTAGGTTCAAGCAGTTCGACTAAAAGTTGAACGATCTCGTCGCTGCGGCGTGCCATACCTTGGGTCAGCAGTTGAATGCTAAGGTAATCGCCAAATTTGTCAACGATTAGACCCGGTAAGCCATCAGATTCCGCATAGACTAAACGACAACTATCGGTTGCACCGCTCGCTGCAAGATAGGATTGTCGCGCTTGAATAGCTCGCTCGAGGCGGCGGCGCAGAAAGGCCCGATCGATCGCCTCATCTGGATTCCAAGTATATAAGCGTACTCGGATCTGGGAATCTTGGCTCCATAGGCCGCGAGCTAACCATTCACCACTCTCTGATTGTACATCTACTACATCGCCGCGTCCAACATAGCCCCGTACAGAGGCGATTGCGCCTGAAAAGATCCAAGGATGTCGTTGTTGGATTGGGCGTTCACGCCCAGCGCGGACTGTAACTGTCGCCATGCACATATCCCTTACATTTTTGCTTACTGTAACACGGCGTTTTGCTATGGTCAAGCCTTAAATGAAAAATACTACATATGTTCGTGTTACGGGTTGCTACGACGTTTGAAAAAACGTCACACTGTATTGAAACATACTCCGATCAAGCTGTAAAGCGTGATTATTCAAGACCGAAAGGCATAGGCTGTGAAAAGAAAATAGGGGATAAGCAGCGAGTACTAGGGTCGTCTTGTGGTGGTAATCTTCCTATGGTAGGATGAAAGTGAATAAATAGTTATCTCGTGCCATTGGAGTCATCACTCGTGAAACTTGAAGGAACCCTTGGCATTTTCTCCTTGCGCGAACTCATAGAGATGAGCATCTATAGCTCGGTCTTGGGCGTGCTTCAGCTACAAACGTCTCAGCAAGTAGGCCGCATCTTCTTTCGAGATGGTGAGGCCTATCATTGCACCTACGGCGAGCTTGTTGGCGAAGATGCTTTGGTTGCTCTTTTTGAGCTGCAGGAAGCGAGCTTTACCTTTGAGGCAGATATTGTCTCGGAAGAAGATACCTTGTGGGGCGATATCGATAGCCTGATGTCGCGCTGTGAAGAGCTTGCTTTGCGCTGGCGCGAAGTGCGCAAACAGCTTCCTCCTTATGAACATATTACGCTTCAACTCTTGCGCAAGGTTGAAAATAGTGGCTTTGATTTCGAGGCTATTCACTATTCAATCGTTCCCGCTATCGATGGAGAACGAACGCTTGAAGAGATCGCCGAATATATGGCGCTCGATCGTTTAAGCGTGTATGAATACGCTGTGCGTTTGCAGGCCGAAGGCGTAGTTGCTCTGCAGCCGGGCAAGCCCAAGCCGAAACAGTCACCCATCTATAGCCCATTGGTCGAAACTGCTTCTCATTCCGATCCGCTCGACCGAATCTTTTCGTCGTTGCAAAGCGATCAGACACTTGGCGTACAGCCTGCTTCTAATGGTCATACTCAAGCGGCCAACCACCTCTCGCCTGAGGAAGAGCGTATTCTGCGAATTTTGCGAAGCTAACAACGACTCTTTCTAGAGTTCTGCTCAGTCTGCTTAGAAGCATTTTGCGACCTGTTATAACTATTTCGAACCTCGATGTAAGGCTTTGCATCGAGGTTTACTACTATTTATAGTATTTTTGAATACGCCTTTGTTGATCTTGTACTTCGCGCCAGCTCTGTTATAATGCCTTCAGCCGAATCGCGATTGTCCTCATCAGCTTAAAACGAGCGATCTAAGAGAGATCGTGCTCTTTGCGAGTCTCCACTGATCGTCTTAGGCTGTTTTGACTACAATCCGCTCGCCTACGACTGTCGCCATGTGTCGAACACAGGGCAGTCGGCGAGGAAGACGACCTCGTTATGGGAGCGCGCTGCGATTTCGCCTGTTGGTTGAGACTAGGATGGCCCAGCCGATCTGGTCAAAGTGTGTACAGGCCGATACCACCACGAGACATGCCTCAAGCACCCATCCTCTTTCAATTAGGTTTCGATCATCATAAACAATCGGAGTGCTAGCCCTTCAATTTTGATGAGATAGATGTGAACAAAGGGCAGCTTAGATGCATCTTTCAAGGCGGGTTTTTTGTGGCTGCGCCCGACGCTGTGCGCGAGCGGGCGATGTGTGATGCATTGGGCATAAACCTAACGAAATAGCGCATATTGGTGTAGAAATCGAGGAATCAGCTCATGGTTAATGAGTTACGCATACGAGCCGTTACAGGTATCGGAGAGGTCGTACAAGGTACCGATCTCGCCAGTCTGATCGTCGACGCCTTGAATGCTCAGGGCGATCGTTTGCAAGATGGCGATATTTTGGTAGTAACTCAGAAGATCGTCTCGAAGGCCGAAGGGCGGGTGGTCAAGGTCGATGAGATCGAGCCGTCGCCTTTTGCGGAAGCGATCGCTAAGCAAGGCCATCGCGATGCGCGCCACTACGAAGTGGTTTTGCGCGAGAGCGCCCGCATTGTGCGCATGGATCGTGGTGTGTTGATCACGGAAACACACCATGGTTGGATCTGCGCGAACGCTGGCGTCGATGAGTCGAACGTCGCAGGCGGACGCACGGTAACGCTGTTGCCGGTCGACTCGGACCATTCGGCAAGTGTGATTCGTCGCGCCATCAAAGAGCGCTTGGGCGTTGAGGTGGCGGTGATCATTACCGATACCTTTGGGCGTCCTTGGCGTCATGGTCAGGTCAACTTTGCGATCGGTGTTTCGGGCATCAACGCGGTGATGGATTATCGCGGCCTGCCCGATGCCTATGGCTATGAGATGCACGCGACAGCCATCGCGATCGCCGATGAGTTGGCGGCAGCCGGTGAGCTAGTGATGAATAAAACCGACCAAGTTCCGGTCGCTTTGATCCGTGGTTATCGCTACGAGGTCGCCGAAGAAGGTAGCTCGCGACAGCTCTTGCGCGACCCTGCAAAGGATATGTTTCGGTGAAAGAGATCATTCAAGGGCGGCGCTCAGTGCGGGCCTTTTTGCCCAAACCTGTTCCTACAGAGGCGCTCGACGAGATCTTGGAGGCGGCTCGTTGGGCACCTTCGCCCCATGGCCGCCAGCCATGGCGCTTTGTGGTGCTGACCAAGCGCGAGACTCGTGAACGACTCGCGTCGGCCATGGGCGAGCGTTGGCGACGCCAATTGGCGCTCGACGGACAAGATGAAGCGATCATCAACCTGCGCCAGGCGAAGTCGCATCAGCGTATTATCGAAGCGCCCGTGATCATTTTACCCTGCCTCTATCTGGAAGATCTGGATCGTTACCCCGATGAAGAGCGCCAGGCTGCCGAAACAACCATGGCGATTCAAAGTTTGGGCTGTGCGATCCAAAACATGCTGTTGATGGCTTTTAGTTTAGGTCTGGACACAGGTTGGATGTGTGCACCACTCTTTTGTCCTGACACGGTGCGGGCAGCGTTAGGTTTGAGCGAGACCTTGATACCACACGCTTTAATACCGCTCGGCTATGCTGCGAAAGATCCGGTGCGGCGTGCGCGCCGACCGCTCGAAGAACTCGTTATTCGCCTCGATTGATCAAGGAAGATTGTGATGAGCGAGATACGACTGCTCAACGAAGCAGATCTTGATGGCTATATTCGGGTGCTGGGCAACGCCTATCCCGATTTTATGAACGCGAACCCAAGCCCAAGCGATTACGAAGCATATAAGAAGCGTCTCTACAACACGATCTACGAAGAGCCGAACATCCATATCTATGGCTTGTTTCGCGACAACGAGCTCAACGGCTTGATGCAGCTCTACGACTTCACCATGAACTACGATGGCACGGATGTCGGCATGGGCGGCGTCGGTATGGTGGCGGTTGATTTCTACCACAAGAAAGCTAAAGTCGCTAAGGAGCTGATCGAGTTCTATCTGCGCTATTACCGCGAGCGTGAGGTGCCCTTCGCCGCGCTTTACCCCTTCCGCCCCGATTTTTACAAGCAGATGGGCTTTGGTTACGGCACCAAGATGAATCAGTACAATCTGTTGCCCGCCGCCCTGCCGAGCAAGGGCAATCGCAAGGCAGTGCGCCCGCTGCAGAGCAGCGAAAAAGAGCAGATCGCTGAATGTTATATGCGCGCTTATGCCAAAAACCATGGTCTGTTCGCCAAGGTTGCTAAAGACTTCAACCGTATCTTCGAGAACAGCGCCTTCCGCGTGCTGGGCTACGAGCGCGATGGTGAACTGCGCGGCTTCAGCGTTTTTCAGTTCCTTAGCGATCCTGCGACGCGCACCAACGATCTCGAGATCTATGAGTTTGTCTACGAAGATCGCGACGCTCTGGCGGCCCTGCTGGCCTTCTACAACAGCCAAGCCGATCAGATCAAACACATCCGTTTCAACAGCCAAGATCCCCACTTTCACCACCTGTTGAGCGATATCAGCGACGGCGGCAATATGGTGGTGCGTCCGATCGCTCACCAGAGCAACCGCGCTGGCGTGGCGGTGATGTACCGCGTGATCGATACGGCTGGAGCTTTTGAGGCGCTGAGCGAGCATAACTTCGGCAATCAGAATCTGACCGTGAAGTTTGCGATTCGCGATACGTTTCTGCCAGAGAATGCCGTTCCGGTAACGGTTCGCTTTAGCGACGGCAAACCGAGCGTTCTCGGCTCCGATGCGGCCTACGATTGCGAAGTTTCGCTGGATATCGCTGAGTTCTCATCGCTCTTTATGGGCGTTGTGCCTTTTACTATGCTGCATCTTTATGGCTTGGCCGAGATCTCAGATGAGAGCCAGATCGCAGCCGTCGATGCACTCTTCCGAACCAGCCAGCCTCCGATCTGTATGTCACGTTTCTAGAGCGAGTGTTGAGGAATTTGAGCGAGTGGAAGCACTCGATTCGTCCTTTGAGACCAAACAGCTGATCGTTATGACGCTTTTGAGCGGAGGTTTGTATGATTGTGACCCTTGCTGGGGGTGTGGGCGCCGCTCGTTTTCTAGAAGGAGTGGTGCAAGTTGTTGATCCGTCTCAAGTGACTGCGATCGTCAACACGGGCGACGATATGGTGATGCATGGCCTCTACATCTCGCCCGATCTCGATATCGTGATCTGTACCTTGGCCGACCAGATCGACCGCAAACAGGGCTGGGGCATTGTCGACGACACCTACAACTGTATGGAGTGGCTGACCAAGTTGGGCGCGCCCAATTGGTTCAACCTTGGCGATAAAGATCTGGCGCTCCATATCCAACGCACGGCCCTGCTGCGCGAAGGTCTCAGCTTGGCCGAGATCACCGATCGCTTTCGGAAAGCCTTGGGCGTTGGCATTCGCGTCTTGCCCATGAGCAATCAGCCCGTTCCGACTCACGTCGTGACGCCCCTCGGCGAGATGCATTTTGAAGAGTATTTCGTCAAGCATCGCGCCCAGCTCGAACTGCTCGATATCCGTTTTGTCGGAGTGGAACAGGCCCAGCCGACTCCCGGTCTGCTCGAAGCCATCGGCGAGGCCGAGATCGTTTTGATCGCGCCTAGCAATCCGATTGTGAGCGTTGGGACGATTTTGAGCGTGCCAGGTGTACGAGCCGCTCTCGATGCGACTAGCGCGCCGATTGTGGCGGTCAGCCCGATCGTGGGCGGCATGGCGATCAAAGGGCCAGCGGTCGCGATGTTGCAACTGCGCGGGATCGAGGCCAGCGCGCTGGGTATCGCGCGTTACTATCAAGGTCTGATCGACGCTTTGGTGATCGACAACGTTGATGCAGCGCTCGCTCCGCAGATCGAAGAGCTAGGCATTCGTGCGGTTGTGACCGATACGATTATGCGTGGTCCGGCCGAAAAAGCGGCTTTGGCTCAGACTACAATAGCGGCGGCCCGTGCTTTGTAGTATCATACTGGTAGCCGAGCGCCAAACAACTCATCATCTGAAATCCGCTTGAATCATGGTATGTTGGGCGGCCTTTCGGCACACAGCTACAACAGCGAGGTTACGGGCGAGCTGTTGGTAGCCGAAGGCGGACGCGCTAGCGACCCTCTTTGGGGAAGTGACCAAGCCGCCAGAGTACTGAAGTGATCAAACCGATTTGGTATCAGTTACAACATTGCCTTGGTGTTGAGCTGCGATCACCAAGTTGAGCGTGGGCCAAGCTGTGTTACACCCGTAACACGATTGGCTCCGCTTTTTTCAGTTATTCAGAAAGGCCGATATGCCGAATCTGACTAATTATCACACTCATAACCGCTATTGCGACGGCGATAGCTCGATCGAAGCGATGGTGCAGGCGGCCTACGAGAGCGGTCTCGAGGCGATCGGAATCAGCAGTCATTCATCGCTCGACTTCGATACTTGGTGGTCGATCAAGCTCGATAAGCTGCCCTCCTATGTAGCCGAGGTTCGCCAGCTTCGTGAGAAGTACGCGGGCAAGATCGATGTCGTACTCGGCTTAGAACTCGACTATCTTCCCGGGCATGAACTTTTTTACCAAGAGCACTTCGCGCCCCTTGATCTCGACTATATGATCGGCTCGGTCCACTTCGTCGATAAAGACTTGCAGGGCAACGATTGGATGGTCGATTCGACGGCGGAAGACTTCGCCTACGGCGTTGAACACTACTGGGAGGGCGATGTGCGCGCTCTGATCGAGCGTTACTACGAACTTGTGCGCCAAGCCTGTCGTGTGCCGGGCGTGGCGATTATGGGCCATTTCGACCGCATTAAGAAGTGGAACGATGGCCAGCGCTACTTCCGTGAAGACGAAGCTTGGTATGTTGACGCGATTGAAACGACCTTGGCGGCCTTCAAGCAAGCCAATGTGATCGTCGAACTCAATACGGCCTACGGTCTCAGGCCGATCGAGGAGTGTTATCCAAGCCCGTGGATTTTGCGACGCTGTGTTGAAGAGGGCATACCTTTGCAGATCAATAGCGATGCGCACAGTCCCAGTCAAATTACGGGCAGCTTCGATCAGGCCGTGCGTTTGCTCTTGAGCTTGGGCTGCCGTGAGGTCATGCGTTTTGAGGAGGGCCGTTGGCTTGCTCGACCTTTGCAAGCTTAGTTTGGCTTAGCTTGATTGTTTGGAGCCGCAGAGCACCATTATGATACGAGAATCTGCTGCTATCTGGGCTTTGTTGCCGACCAAAATGCTTGATCGCGCCAAGACGCGCCTGGCCGGAGTGCTTTCGCCAGCTCAACGGCGTGCCTTGGTCTTGGCCATGGCCGAAGATGTGCTGGCGACCCTTGTGCGCGCGCCCGCCTTAGCGGGAGTGGCCCTGCTGAGCCGCGATCAGGCTGTGCGCGAGCTTGGGAGGCGCTACAACGCCTTGCTCTTAGACGATCCAAGCAGCGAGCTGAACGAATCGCTCGAAGCGGGCCGCACGCAACTGCACGATCTAGGAGCTTCGGCAATGCTGGTGGTGCCAGCCGATGTGCCCTTGATCAGCGCCGCCGATGTAGCCACCCTCAGCGCTGCGATCGAGCAAGGTGCAGACTTGGTGTTAGCGCCCGATCGCGAAGCCAGCGGAACCAACGCCCTAGCGCTTAAGCTGAACGTACCCTTTCGCTTTCAGTTCGGTCTCCATAGCTTTCAGGTTCATCAATCTCAAGCGCGCCACAACAATCTCGCCCTACGCATTCATCGTTCTCATACGCTTGGCCTCGATATTGACACCTTCGACGATCTTTGTCTGCTTTCGGAAATGTCCGGCGCTCAGACGACTCAAGCTCTGCTGCGCGAAACGCTCTTTGAGCCGCTGGGGCGTCTTGTTTGTACATCTGAATAAGGAGAATAGATCATGCCAAAGATTGGCTATGCTGCTGCACTTGAGCAGTTTCACCCGACCGATTTGATACGGTTTTCGAAGTTGGCGGAAGAGCACGGCTTTGTGAATGTGATGGCTGCGGACCACTTCCAGCCTTGGGTGCCGAGCCAAGGCCATAGCGCGTTCGTTTGGTCGTGGATGGGCGCGCTTGGCGAAGCGACCAAGCTGCGCTTCGGTTCGGGTGTGACGGCACCCGGCTTCCGCTACCACCCCGCGATTTTGGCCCAAGCTGCGGCCACGCTCGAAGCGATGTATCCGGGGCGCTTCTGGTTGGGTATCGGCAGTGGCGAAGCCCTTAACGAGCATATCACGGGCGAATACTGGCCGGAACAGGGCACACGTTTCGCTCGTCTGCGCGAGTCGGTCGAACTGATCAAAAAGCTCTTCAGCGGCAAAAAGGTTCGCCATTCCGGCAAATACTTCAAGCTCGAAACGACTCAGATCTGGACTATGCCCACCACTCCGCCACCGATCTATGTGGCGGCTTCCGGTCCTCAGACTGCCGAATTCGCCGGACGCGAGGCCGACGGCTTGATCACCCCTGCTGCCGCCCCCGAAAAGCTCAAAGGTCTGATTGAGCGCTTCGAGAAGGGTGCGCGCGAAGCGGGCAAAGATCCCGCTAGCCTGCCCAAGCTCTTGCAGGTACACATCTCGTGGGCGCCCACCTACGAAGAGGCCGAGCAGAACGCCTTGAAGGAGTGGCCGAACGGCGGTATGAACTTCCCCAAGGCCGATGTGCGCTCGCCCGAAGATTTCGAAGCCTTCGCCAAACTGGTGCGCCCCGAAAACTACAAGGGCCGCGTGCTGATCTCGCCCGATTGGGAGGCCCATCGCCAGCACATTCAGTCCTTCTTCGATCTGGGCTTCGACGAAGTTCACGTTCACAATGTGGGCCGCAACCAAGAGGAGTTCATCAAGCTCTTCAGCAAAGAGGTTATGGCCAAACTCAGCTAGTTGGTAGACATAAAATTCATACAGACAGCCAGAAGGAGTACTTCATCTGGCTGTCTGTTTTCTATCGAGCACGTTCGCCCGCCTTCGCCGCCTTCTGCCCTTACAAGCTCCCCCAAACATGATGCTGCAGCAGCTCGCTGCCTTCCATATTCTGGCGGCTAGGCTGCTAGCTCCCATTCGGCTTCTAGCGTGTCCGCCTTCGGCTATCAAGTTGCAGCTCCTTCCATTCGGTCTGTAGCCATCGCAGCTTCGCTGCGATCTGCTTGCTGCGCGCAGCAAGCAGCTTGGCCGAACCGTACCCTGAACCTGTCGAAGGGTACGGTTCGGCGGCCGCTTTTTGGTGGAAGTGCCCAGAGGAGAGCGCTGCCCTCTCCCCTGCACCTCTCCCGTAAACGCAAGAGAGGTTCTGCGCTTCAGCTTCCCATTTCTCCCCTTCTCCTGCTTGGCGGGCTATGCATTACCCAAAAGTCGTGTCGGCAGCAAAAGGCGATAGTTTGCATACCATCTCGGAATTATCCATGAGAGCACAGAACACAGAGAGCTTGTATGCGATTTCGCTACGCGAAATCGCATACAAGCTCAACATTCACCCCCTCGCCCGCAGTGCGGGAGAGGGGGCCGGGGGGTGAGGGCAGATAACGCTGACTGTATGTTGATTTGTGGGTAATGTACAGCTTCTCGGGAGAGGGGGTCGGGGGGTGAGGGCCCTCTCTCCGGGCTAGCCCTGTTTAGTAGCCGTAGGCGGACGCGCTGAGGACCAAATGGAAGGTTTGAGACCCCTCCGCCAACATAATGTACGATACCAAATCCGGTTGATTAGGTTCTCTTTGGCCTTTGGCAGAGCGGAACGTGACTCTTTCCTTTTTTGGCTTTTCGTTTTTCTGAGCGAAGAGCATGCACGTCTTTAAACGGATTTGGTATAAAGTGAACAAGCGGATACGATATGAGCTACGCAGTCTGGGGGAGCGCAGGCAAAAAAATAGGACGCTGCCAGTTAGCAGCGCCCTGTTTCGATGGTTGAATCGCTTCTTAACGAGAGGCGTTTTGGGTTTTCTGTTGTGGTTCGGCGAAGGTCACATAGACCAGCACGCCCAGCACGATCAGACCTAGAACGATCAGAGCCGCCAGCTTGGCGCCCGCCGAGATCGGCGAGAGCGCCAGCACGCCGAAGGCTGCGCTCAGCAGGTAGTAGGCGCAGACGATCTGGCGTTGGCTGAAGCCCAGATCGAGTAGCCGGATGTGCAGATGGTCGCGTCCGGCTTGGGCCGCCGAACGGCCACGCAGGGTGCGCAGCAGAATCAGCCAAGCCATATCGATGATCGGCACGGCTAAAACCAAGAGGGCCGTTGCCAGCTTGGCCCCGCCGATGATCGCACTGACCGCCAGAATGTAGCCCAGCGTCATCGCGCCCACATCGCCCATAAAGATCTTGGCCGGATTAAAGTTAAAAGGCAGAAAGCCTGCACAGACGCCCGCCAGAATCAGCGGCAGCAGCATCACCGTGTATTGCTTCAGCAAAAAGGTGTGGATCGCCAACACAAGCGCGGCGATCAGGGTGATGCCGGTGGCTAGGCCATCCATGCCATCGACCCAATTGAGCATATTCATCATGCCAACGATCCAAAAGATCGTCGCGCCAATCGCCAGCCAAGGCGAGATGTTGTGCAGGTGAATTTGATGAACAAAGGGGAAGTTGAAGGCCGTCAGAATAATGCCTTGGGCTTCGGTTGGGTCGCCGCGAATATCGGTGTAGAGAGTGTGATCCCACAGGTAAGGCCCGACTGCGATCAGAGCCGCTAGGATGTGTACCATCAAGCGCGGCAGGGCTGGCAGCTCGCGCACATCGTCGATCATACTCACAACCGCAACCAGCAGCGCGCCCACCAACATCAGCATCAGGCGCAAGCTCTCGAAGCTCGAGCGTTCGAGCAAAGGCGTGAACTGGCTGTACGAGAAGGTGATGATTGTTGTGATCACAAACGCGGCGATCATAGCGATGCCGCCGAGCGTGGGAATGGGTACTTTATGAATGCGACGCGCGTTGGGGTGAGCTAACCAATTGTAGCGAAAGCAGAGGCGAGTGACGGGCGGAATCAATAAAGCAGTGAGCGCGGCAGCGATGCCAAACGTAGCGAACATGGCCAACGTGAGCAGCATATGCGTACCAACCTTCGTGCGAACGATGAAGAGCAACCCCATTGTTGCTCTTCATCATACGAAATAAGACGTGATCGAATTAGACTTCCATCACGACAGGAATGACCATGGGACGTCGGCGGGTTTCGCGATACAAGAACTCGCTAACGATATCTTTGATTTTACGGTTAACGAAGTTTGTGTCAACTTGGGTAGGCGTGCCGTTTGTGCTGTTCATACTGGCCAACGAGGTGCGCACCGTCTCTTTGGTCGCTTCGATCAGGTTGTTGCTTTGGCGCATATAGACGAAGCCACGGCTGACCACATCTGGGCCCGCCACTAATTCGCCGGTTGTGCTGTCGATGCTGACTACTACCATCAAAATGCCGTCTTTTGAAAGCATCTGGCGGTCGCGCACCACCACATTGCCTACATCGCCGACGCTGGTTCCATCGACATAGATATAGCCGACCGGCGCTTTGCCGACGATCTTGCCGAAGTTCTGGCTGAATTCCATAATCGCGCCATCTTCGGCCAACAAGACTTGCTCGTTGTTGAACATGCCGCCCATATCGAGCGCTAGCTTGCGATACAGCATCAAGTGGCGGTAGTCGCCATGGAAGGGCACCACAAACTCGGGGCGCAGCAGTGAGAGGATCATCTTGAGTTCCTCTTGAGCGGCGTGTCCCGAAACGTGGACGCCTGCGCTGGCACCATAGACCACATCGGCACCGAGTCGGAAGAGGTTGTTGATCACCTTGCTCACCGAGACTTCGTTGCCGGGGATCGGGGTAGCCGAGACCACTACCGTATCGCCGGGCTTGATCTTAACATTGGGATAGTCGCGGTTCGCCATACGGTTCAGGGCGGCCAGCGGCTCGCCTTGGCTGCCCGTACAGACCACAGCGATTTGGTCGTCGGCATAGGCCGCCATCTCGTGAGGGCGAATCAGCGTCCCTTCCGAGGCTCGCAGATAGCCCAATTCGAGCGCGATCTTGCTATTGTTCTCCATACTGCGGCCAGCCAACACAACCTTGCGTCCGTAGGCTTCTGCCGATTCGATCACCTGTTGGACGCGGCTGATATTGGAGGCGAAGGTCGCAACGATGATGCGGCCCGGAGCGGTTGCAAAGATCGTATCGAAAGCTTCGCCAACCGAGGTTTCGCTGGGTGTATAACCTTTGGTCTCGACGCGCACACAGTCGGTGATCAGCAGCAAGGGCTTGCGGCGGCCCAGCTCTGCGATCTTGGTGATATCGGTCGGTTTGCCATCGACGGGTGTGTGGTCGAGCTTCCAGTCGGTTAAATAGACCACCAGACCCGAGGGTGTGGTGATGCCGAAGCCGACCGCATCGGGGATGGAGTGGGCGATATGGAAGGGTTCGATCGTAAAGTGCCCCAGCTTGATCGTATCGCCCTCTTTGAAGGGCACCAAGGTGGTGCGATCGAGCAGACGGTGCTCTTTGAGCTTGTTGGTCACCATGCCTAAGGTTAGGCGGGTTCCGTAGATCGGTGGGAAGCCGAGATCGGCGATCAGATGGGGCACACCACCGATGTGATCTTCGTGGCCGTGGGTGAGCAAAATCGCTTTGATTTTGTCGGTCTTATCTCGCAGATAGGTGATGTCGGGCAACACCAGATCAACGCCGAGCATATCGGCTTCGGGGAACATTACACCACAATCAAGCAAGAGGATCTCGTCCCCATGCTCAAGTACCCACATGTTGCGACCGACTTCACCAGCGCCGCCAAGGGGGATTACACGTACTCTATTCTTTGCCATAATTACATGTGAAGCAAGCCCGGCGGGTAGACGCGACGGGCAAACTTCTTCCTTTCATTGTCTATGCGGGAATTCCCGCTGGATTCATCGTAGGTTGACAGCATAGTGAGCGCCTCGTGAAATGCTGGCTAAGACGCGACACTAAACAAGCCATCCTATTGATGACCAAGGCTTTTCCGAAAAATGCATGCTTCTAGGTGCTTAAAGCGCGATCAGCACCAGAAATCTCTACGTGTTGTAGTCTAGCTTCAAGGCTGTGCGGCCTTGTTGAAACGTGTTTCTGCACTTCGTGCAAAAAGTTACACCTGTAAACGGACGGAACCAAACGACATGGGCAATACAAAACGTTTCGTTTTTTAACTCGTCTGTTTGATCTATCGGCTCCGAATGGAGCGTTAACAAGCTCGTTTTAGCAATTCTCTCGAATGTAGCGTCTAGATATAGAGACAAACGTTACTGCTCTGCTAATTTAGCTGCTCTTTGTACTTGATCCGAGCGATTATATCTAGTGTGCTGCAGCTAGCTAGGCTATAGTGTCAAACACGCTAGACTGTGTAGTGCGCCAGTTAGGCATTAAAAGGGCGTAGGTGGTTGCTTAGAATACACTTAGAAGCACCTACGCCTCAATGACCTACTAGCTTATCTGCCCTGCGCTCTAGCTCTAGAGCATTTTAGGCATCAGCGATTGATAGTCCAGCACGATCTCTGATTTCAGCAATCAGCTCATCGCGATTTTCAAGACCAGCGTAGAGTGGGAGTTTCTGGCGGCCATATGCTTGGGCATGGAGAAAACGCAGGATGGGGTTCTTGATTTGGTTGGTGAAGTCGGCGTTGAGAATGACTTCATCCAATGGCTCATCACTATCATCCTCGATACGTTGAATGCTCTGGATCGCATTCCAAGGATAGGTTATACCCACCCCAAGTGCCTCAAAGCGCAAGCCTTCATCTGTAAACGTGTATGTTGCAGCCCATTCTTCAAGAATATTCCAGACCAGAAACGGGGTTGCTACAATCAGAATGAGCATCAGTAGTGCCGGGACGAGCTTGCTCATTTCGATGCCTTGATCGATGCTCGTACGTAGGGTATCCCAAAAGTACAAGGGGTTGTAACTGATGCCCAAGGTGTTTCGAAATGTCCAGAGCGCAAAGCCCCAAATGGCTAGCGCGCCGATCAAAAGTATCAGAGCAGTGCGCCGACCACTCGTCGAAAGGCGATATGTCTTCATATATTATCTAGTCTGCCCACAGAATTGTCCTACGTTCATTGAGCGTTAGAAACATGTATCGGCTCCTCACCGCTCTCCTGATAATACGGTGTTAAGATGCACGATAGTTCCACAGACATTCGTACTGTTGGTCTACGTAACCTCCAACAGTAGAACGTTCCCAAAAAGTATTATACCTTATTCGTTACGCATTCTTCAAGCAATCATCCTTTCTTATACGACCTAAAGAGTCGCCTTGAAGGGGATGTATTACTAGTTTAGGCTATAGAGGGCCTCGCAGAGCAGACGAATAGATGTCAGCGGAGGTTTCAATCGTGTCTTTCGTAGGCGTATTTGCTCAAATATGCTGGAAAAACACTTGCAAACCACAGTATATGTTTTATAGTAAGGAGAAGCCTTAGAGAAAGAGGATCAATGAGAGGCTTCTGTTATTGAAACACCAGCCATACGATTAGCGGTCAGGCTCAGCCTGTGCTTCTCTCAACGAGAGTTTCTGCTTGTTGATCTTGTCTTACTTAACAGGGCTGGCAACGCTTATCTTCGCTCATATGCCACCACTGTTATGAGTGGGCCTCAATTGATATATGCCATCAATACGCGAACAAATTGAACTGTGGAAGACCCAGCTACTCGATCTGAGTCGACGCAATCGGCTCTTGCATGTGCGAATCGGCCAACCCGGCCTGATCGATCTGCTCTATCCTTCGGCTCAACAGCTATTTGACGATCTTGTGCGGCGGCGCAAGCGTTTGCCATTTGTCGACCCTCTTCCGCTTGAAGAGCGTTTGGCGGCTGTCGGGTCACAAGAGCCAGTTACGGGGGCGACGGTACGTTTGGGGCAGATCGCGGCTCCTCAAGTGCAAGCGGGGAGGTTGGTGAGTGATCTTGCGCCGGAAGTGCAAGTGCGTCGTTTGTACAATTTGCGTCTGAAAGCTCGGCAAGCCCTGACCGATCAAGGTATCAATTTGCTCTATGTCGCCTTTGGCTTTTTAGAGTGGTACACTCCGCAGGAGCCAGAGACGATCTGGCGCTCGCCGTTATTGCTTGTTCCGGTCGAGATACAACGTGCTTCGTTAGGCAGTGAGTTTGCGCTGCGGATGCTTGACGATGAGATTGTGCTCAACCCTACTTTAGTGCATAAGCTGCGTCAAGACTTCAATATCCGTTTGCCAGATGTGCCCTTAGATAGTGACGATTTAGAGCTTAACACATTATTTGAGCAAATCACATCGATTGTCAAGGAGCAGTTCGATTGGGACGTTGTGCCCGATGTCTGCCTGGGCCTTTTCTCGTTTTCGAAGCTGTTGATGTATAACGATCTGCGGCGCATCACACCGACCGCAGAGACCCACCCGATCCTCAAGCGTTTTGCGCGAGACAGCGCCCAGAACGTTGGCGTGAGCGATGACGAGGCCGAGAGCGTGCATGTTTTGCCCGATTCGCTGCTTGTTCAAGACGCTCAGCGCCCGCCAGAAGAGGTCTTTCAGGTGCTCGATGCCGATTCGAGCCAGCTCGAAGCGATCGCAGCCGCGCGCGAGGGCCTGAGCTTTGTTTTACAAGGCCCGCCCGGAACCGGCAAGAGCCAAACCATCACCAACATCATCGCGGAGTGCTTGGCCCAAGGCAAACGGGTGCTCTTTGTGAGCGAAAAGATGGCGGCCCTTCAAGTTGTCTACGAGCGGCTGCGTGAATGTGGTCTGAGCGAATTTTGTCTTGAACTGCACAGTCACAAAGCCAGCAAACGGGCCGTGCTTGACTCCTTGGCTGCAGTGCTCGACGCGCCGCTGGCTCCTAACCCCAGCCACTTCCCCTATGGCGAGCTACGCAGCGTGCGCGAGCAGCTCGATGCCTATGCCAAAGCCCTGCATACGCCCTTGGGCGCGCTCGGCTGGACGCCCTACACGGTGTATGGGCGCATGGCTGCCCTTTCCGATGCGCCCGACTACGAAGGCCCTCTGATCGAAGTGATGGAGTGCGATTCCGAGCGCTTGGGTGTGATCGATACGATTTTGGTTAAACTCGATCTGCGGCGCGATCTGTTGGCAGCTATGGCAGCAAATCCGTGGCGTGGTGCGGCCAGCACCGTCGGTTCGTTTGAAGAGCGCGGACGGGTGCGCAGCCGCCTACGCAGCTTACAGAGCGCCTTGAGCGACCTCATCCCCTTGGTGCAGCAGGCGGCTTCTAGCTTGGATCTGCCCGTCGGTACAACTCTTGGCGGGGCGCGAGCTTTGGCGAAGCTGGCAGAAGTGCTGCGTGAAAGCTATACCCTGCCCTCGAACTGGTTGGAAGACCACGCTTGGCTGACAGCCAAAGGTCATCAACAAGCGATCAACGATGCGCGTGAGCAGTATCAACGTTTGATCGAGGCCGAAGCTCAGCTGTTTACCCGCTATCGCCCCGAGCTGTTGCAGCAGGATCTCGATGGCTTGCAGCAGCGTTTCGCTCAGCACGCAGCCCGTTGGTGGAGCTGGTTTCAGCCCCAGTACCATCAGGATATGAAGCTGTTACGCTCGTTGTTGCAGCCGGGCGTGAAACTGCGTTTCGATCAGGTCGCTGTCGATCTGAACTTGGCCCAACAGGTGCGCGAGCGCCAAGCGTGGCAGCAAGAGAGCGCGCCGATCCTCAATCGCTTCGGGCCGCTCTTCGCGGGGCGCGTCACCAATTGGGATCTGCTTTTGCAGCATCTCGACTGGTTCGAGCGTTTGAAGAATACTGTTGGCGAGCAATCGCTCTCCACGGCTCTGCTCAAGGTCGCCGCTCTGCCCCTTGATGAGCGCAAGGCTGCCTTGGCTCCTTTCGATGCTCTCGATGCTCAGCTCGCCGTTGTCGATCAAGAGATCGCCTTCTTGAAGGGCTACTTCCCCTCTGATGACGACCCGCGCACGCGCAGCGATCTGTGGGAGCTTGATGCCAGCAAACGCAACAAAGAGACGCCCGAGACGCTGTGGAGTCTGCCCTCGATCCATCCGGCCTATCTGCTGGAGCATATGGGGGGTTTAGACAATTGGTGGGAATGGAGCGACCTGCGCGCTAGCGCCCAAGCGGTCGGCCTAGAAGCCTATCTCGATGGTTTGGTGGCTGCAGGTGGTCAGGCCATCCAAGCTCCGCGCCGCGCCTTCCACAAGCGTTTTTGTCAGCTCTGGCTCGATGCAGCTTGCCGCGAGCACCCTGCTTTGCGCAGCTTCCAATACGATCAGCACGAAAGCTTGATCGAGCGCTTCCGCCAGCTCGACAAAGACCAACTGCTCGAAGCGCAAGCCAGCCTGCGCAGCCGCTTGCAAGCCCGTCGTCCAACCCCCGGTCAGACCGGCACTCCGACCAGCGAGCTGGGCATTTTACGGCGCGAGTTGCAGAAACAGCGCCGCCATAAACCCATTCGCCAGCTCTTGCGCGAGATCCCCAACCTGTTGGGCCAGCTCAAACCCTGTTTGATGATGAGCCCGCTCTCGGTGAGCCAGTTCCTCGATCCCGAAGCGATTTCGTTTGATCTAGTGATCTTCGACGAAGCTTCCCAGATCCGCACCGAGGAGGCTGTCGGCGCGATTATGCGCGGCAATACCCTGATCGTGGTGGGCGACAACAAGCAGTTGCCTCCTACCAGCTTCTTCCAAGTTAGTGACGACGAGCCGGAAGACGACGATGAGACACCCGAGGCTGAGCAGCTTGAGCGTTATGAGAGCGTGCTCGATGCGGCTGTAGCGGCGGGCTTCCCGGTTCAGATGTTGCGCTGGCACTATCGTAGCCGACACGAATCGTTGATCACCTTCTCGAATAGCAACTTCTACCACAACCGCTTGGCAACCTTCCCGGCGGCTCGGCACCCATCGCATATGGGCATCTCGTTCCATTATGTGCCCGATGCCTTCTACGACCGCCAAGCCAGCCGCACCAACCAGGTCGAGGCGCGCTACGTTGCCGATCTGGTCTGCGAGCATATTCGCACCAATCCCGAGCGCTCCTTGGGTGTGGTGACCTTTAGTCAAGCCCAGCAGCTTGCGATCTTGACCGAGCTTGAGCGTCGCCATATCAGCGATCCAAGCCTCGCCCTTCTTTTCGATGAAGAGCGCCCCGAACCGTTCTTCGTCAAAAATCTCGAAAATGTGCAGGGCGACGAGCGCCAAGTCATCATTATGAGTGTGGCTTATGGGCGCGATAAGCAGGGTCGACTCTTAATGAATTTTGGCCCGCTCAACCGCGCGGGCGGCGAGCGGCGCTTGAATGTAGCCATCACCCGTGCGCGCGAGCAGATGATCGTAGTTAGCTCGATTCTGCCCGAAGAGATCGATCTGCGTCGCACCAGCCAAGTCGGCCCGCGTCTGCTGCGCAGCTACTTAGAGTACGC
>Ga0207874_1001567_pt1 | contig 25053 bp, 27 predicted proteins | sample HigsolmetaAR201D_FD_184833 | JGI IMG/M metagenome (GOLD analysis project Ga0207874, IMG submission 184833) | Ionic liquid and high solid enriched microbial communities from the Joint BioEnergy Institute, USA - AR20-1-D (SPAdes) (version 2) ...
GAGGTCATCCACCGTCGGGGGCCCTGGCGCAGCTTCGAGGCCGTGGAATACGCAACCCTCGAATGGGTGGACTGGTTCAACAACCGCCGCCTGCTCGAGCCGATCGGGAACATCCCGCCCGCCGAAGCCGAGGCAAACTTCTACGCGGCTCTGGAAACTGAAGCCATGGCCGCGTAACTAAACCAAATCAGCCTCCGGCAAACCCGGCGCGGTTCAGAAGGTAAAGGCACACCGGTCGAGAAGGTTCTCACCCCGGCCCTGCGCAAGCTGCTGCCAACCCTAAACCTCTCCACCGACCAGTACGAGCTTGGCCGCATCATCAGTCAAGCAAAGGTCTTGAAGGAGATCACGGAGGGGATGTCCATCCCGGATGACATCCAGAAGTTCATCGATCTGGCAATTGGTGAACAGAACAAAGTTGGCGAGACCGTCTCCGGCCACTTGCGAAGCGTGTTGAGGATCCTCCTGCCGGATGAAACCGCCGCCGCTGAGAAGAAGGCGAGCCCCCTATTCGGCCAGAAGGCCGATCTCGAAACCAAGTACCCGCTGCTGTTCTACATCCTGCCGACCTACTCGGTAGACAACAACAGCCGCAACCGCATCATTCACTACATGGAGCTTCTGAACAAATGAGCGCACTTCCCTACATCACATCCGGAGAGTCCTTCACCGTATTTATCAACGGTGTGCCGAAGGTGGCGGACAGCTCTCACCCTAACTTCGACCGGCTGGTTGAGATGGCCCGCCAGGGTCAGCTCATCAACGAAAAGATCGATGAGATCATCGAGCTGATCGACATCCGGGCCACCATCGAGAACAGCCTTGCCGACCTACAAACCTACGGTCGCGTACAGGTTGGTCTTGATGCGATCCTGTACAACGGCAACATCGTCCGGTCGTACCTGGCAGAGCGAATGCTCGAAATCCTTAGGGCTGGCCACGACGTCGCCCCTTGGGCGAAGTTCATGGACAAGCTCTACAACAACCCATCGAAAACAGCGGTCGATGAGCTGTTCTTGTGGTTGGAGAAGGCGAACATGCCGATCACTCCAGATGGCAACTTCCTCGCCTACAAGAAGGTGAGGGACGATTTCTCGTCTTACCACCGGGGGCCGAACGGTCCCGTCTGGAACAGGGTTGGTGACACTGTCGAGATGCCGCGTAACGAGGTGGACGACAACCGCGAGAACACCTGCTCTACCGGTCTGCATTTCTGCTCGTGGCACTACCTGCCGTCCTACTACGGGGGTGAAGGCAAGGTCATCATCTTGGAGATCGATCCAGCCGACGTGGTGTCGATTCCGTCTGACTACGACAACGCCAAGGGACGTGCCTGGCGCTATGTGGTCAAGGGAGTGATCCCGGAGAAAGACGCGGCCTTCGCGTTCGAGAACCGTCCTCTCTACGACGGCACCTACTCCGAGTTCGGATAAGCGTCTCTCACCCTCAGTCTCTGTCTCAACAAGGGTCCGCATCTGCGGACCCTTTTTTTATGTAGGTCTGCAAATGAAGTACCATTTCACCGAGGTCAGTCGAAACCGGAAGACGGGACCGATCCCGGTCGTCACGTCCTCACGCGAAACCTGTCCACCTAGTTGTCCGTTGATGGGCGATGGAGGTTGCTACGCGGAAGGTGGTCCATTGCGGATTCACTGGGATCGAATCACGTCAGGCAGCGCCAGCACGACTCTTGATATAGATCAACTGTGTCAAAAAGTGCGTCGCTTGCACAGAACACAACTTTGGCGATACGGACAGGCGGGCGACTTACCGGGGGTTGGTGAGGATCTCGACGCCGAAGCCTGCATCAAGCTGGCCCGTGCCAATGCGAACCGTCCGGTCATCGCGTTCACTCACAAGAACCCCTACCACGGGGACAACCTCAAAATTTTGAGGGAGATGGTGAAACTTGGATTTCCCGTAAACCTTTCTGCCGACACACTAATTGAGGCAGATGAGTTGGCGGAAACGGGTCTAAATGTTGTGGTCGTCTTGCCTACTGACTACGGAAGACGTACCACGGGAGGGAAGTGGTCGGAGAGCTTAAAAGAATACCGACAAAGGATCAGAGGGCTCAGCCGAATCACTCCGCGAGGGAGGAAAGTGGCGATTTGCCCAGCGACCTACACTGAGACAAGATGTGTCGATTGTGGCGCATGCGCGACAAAAGGTCCACTACGGGCGGTGATCGGATTTCCGGCGCATGGCAACAGGAAATCTGTCATTGGTAGAAGCCCCTGATCCCCTGCATTCAGGGAGGTTTGATTGGTAAAGCGTATAAAAAAGGTCCAAGAAATCATCTCGTTAGAGTTCGCGACTGAAATTAACGAACTGTTACGTGAACTTGCCTCAGAGATAGATCTTCACTATGAGGATGAGGACTTCTTCGCTCTCGGCCCGACTATTGAGGCCATGGCAAAAGTGGGAAGTCGACTGGAGGGGCTGGGGTACACCTTACCAGACGCATATTATCACGTCATGGGGCGCTACCACCGGCATTGGAACTAGGAGAGGTGCTCCACTTGGGAGCAAGTGGTCTGGGAAGAGTTATGCAGTATCTCAGTCTCAAGACAGTTTCAGAGCAGCTCAACGTTTCTACAAGAGTATTGGCCTACTGGGCACAACGCGGTAAGCTTCCTGGTGCAATCAAAATCGGACGTGAGTGGCGGGTCAATTCGGGTGCGATCTCGGCCTGGCTCGCCCAGAAGCACCAGGAGTCAGAAAAGTGGTCAGCGTTTACAAACGCAAAGAGTCCCCCTTCTACCAAGCCAAAATCACGGTGGGAGGACGAACCCGCCGTATTAGCACTCAGGAAAGAGTTAAGTCTCGGGCACTCGCCTACGCGCAAAGGGTAGAAGCCGAAGAAAATCAGCGACTTGAACGAGCGGCTATCGAGGCTAACAGCATCAGCTTCGTAGCCGCTGCGGCACTCTATTTTGAGGAGTCATCCGTTAGGCCCAGAACGCTCGACGGGTATCGCAACTCATTCAAGAATATCTACGGGACTTTGGGCGATTTCCCTATGATCAGTCTTACAGACGACATGTTGACTGATTATATCAACCAACGTCTCCGGGATTACAGAAAGCTGAATGCCGAGCGGAAAGCCTTGGTAGAGGCAAAAAACGCGGAGATCGATAGATTGGTCGCGGAGGGGAGAAGTGTTTCTCATCTTCGCAGACCAGTGTTTCGACCCCGCGATGGTAAGACGCAGATCGGAGCGGACTTACGTTTCATGTCACTGTTGTGGGGATTTGCCATGACAAAGGACACTCAACTGAAGACCATTCCTAACCCAGTCTCCCTTCTGCGAAACAGGGGAAAGTACAAGCCGAGGAGCCGGGATAGTTTCCTGACAGAAGCTCAAGTTCAGGCTCTCTATGACGCATGTCGTACCGATCAGCAGCGCCTTTTCATCTTGGTGTGTATCGACACCGGGATGCGGAAAGGTGAAGTGCTCGGTCTGCGTTGGGACGAGATCGATTTCAAGCTAGGCAAAATCACGCTTGGCAACCAGGACGCGAAAAGGACGAAGTCTGGAAAGGCGCGGATCATCCCGCTGACGAAAAGACTGAAGGACGCACTGTTGGTCACACTGAGAGCACAGAAAGGCAGCAGCCAATTTGTGTTTCCTGGCCGTAAGAGGGACGCACGAGGGCGTCCGGTGGACGCTCCTATGACTACCGTCAAAACGTTCTGGAATCGCCTGCGGAAGGACGCTGGCCTGCCTAACGTGACTGTCCATGAACTAAGACATACCTACGCCTCGTGGCAGATCCAGTACGGCACACCAATCTCCGTGGTCAGGGAGCTGCTCGGGCACTCTCACATCACCACTACGGAACGCTACCCGAAGGAGTCGGAGGACTCAATTCGTAGGGCAATGCAGCGATATGAGGAGGTCACACTTGGACACACTTTAGTACACACAACCCTCTAACTCGAAATCGCAGTGGAGGAGCTGGTGTCGGTAAAGGTAATGATTTCAAGAAGTTAAGTGGCGCGCCCGAAAGGATTCGAACCTCTGACCCCCAGATTCGTAGTCTGGTGCTCTATCCAGCTGAGCTACGGGCGCGTACTGCCTTGTCGCAGTGGGTTTCGCTGGTCACGTCCAGCGCTGGAATGACGCCTACCTAATGGGTGATCTCGCCAAAAGCAAGCGTTCTTGTTCAAGAAAATGCGGAAAATTTTCATTCGGTGCGCATTGTGGCTGTGCATAAGGGGTTCCATCGCACCGTCCGAGCGCTGTCACCCCTGTCAGAACGCCCCAGGCAAGGGTTCGATATCTCAGAATCGCCATTTCATGGCCGCGCAGACCCGCCTCACCGCGCGAATCAGCCCTTACGGACGCGTTCGGACCGCTGGCCGTCAGATCCCCATGCGTCCGATCCAGTCGCGGACATCCGTGTGGAATGCCTTTGTCGAGGCCTATGGGGAGATCATGCGAGCAGGTGCCACCCGGCTGCCACTCCTGCCTACCGGACCAGTTTCGCGTGACCCCCCTAGGACAATCAGGAACGCCGCTCCCAGGCCACCGCGTGCCGGCCCTTCCGCTCCGCACCATCCGGTTTCGGCGCCTGTAGCGGCAGCGTAATCTCGAACACGGTACGTCCCTGCCCGGTCTCCACAAGTTCGATTCGCCCGCCATGGGCGCGCACAAGCTCCTGCGAGATAGCGAGGCCCAGGCCAGTCCCGCCGCTCCTGGCCGAACCGCGGAACGCGGCGAAAAGATTCTGCTTGGCCCGTTCCGGTAGCCCGGGTCCGGTATCCATGACGCGGACGCATACTTCCTGCGCCCGTTGCTCCGCGCTGATCGTGAGGCGCTTCACAAGCGCCGGCTCGTTCTCCCCCGACATGGCCTGGACGGCGTTGCGCGACAGATTGAACAGCACCCGGAACAGCTGATCCGAATCGGCGTCGATCTCCAGTCCCTCGGGGACAAGATTGATCATCTCGATGCCGCTCTCCTCCGGCACCGCCAGCGTGGCGAAGACATCATCCGCGAGCTCGCGCAGCCTGAGCCGGCGCAACTTCGGCGGCGCTTCCTGGGTCCGCCCGTAGGCAAGCACTCCTTCCGTGTAGGACACCGCGCGGTCCAGCGTCCGAACGAGACGCGGCGCCAGCGACTGCACCTGCGGATCCCTCACCTCCACGAGGCGGTCCGAGATGAGTTGCGCCGCAGCGAGCATATTGCGCATGTCGTGGTTAATCTTGGAGACGGCGAGGCCAAGGTCTGCAAGCCGGCGCCGCTCCCCGAGCGTCCGGTGGAGGGTCACTTGCATCTCCGCCAGCTCCCGCTCGGCGATGCCAATCTCATCATCCCTGCGGTTGTCCGCCTGAATGATTCGTGTCGCGTCGTCCGGTGCTTTGGCGAAGGCGAGCATTGCCTGCGTCATCCGGCGGATCGGCCGGATCATGATGTAGTCGATCGCGAAAAACACCAGCATCGCCGTGAACAGAGACAACCCGAGCGCCAGCAGGGCTATGTTCCGGGCGTATTCAAGCAGCGACTGGCGCAGACCGAAGTCGGAAAACACGATCTCGAACTGCGTGTTTGAATCGTCGATCCGACCGAAGACGCGCAGCAGACGGTTTCCGCCGAACAGCATTGTGTCGAACGCCTGCTCGGTGGCCCCGAGCAGGCCCAGCTTGTCCAGGTCGATGTGCTCGTCAACCTGGGGCGGCACCTCGGACACCACGAGCATGCGCGAGACTCCAGCCTCCCGCGCGGCGATGGCGCGCACTCCGGACGCCCGCAGTACCCGGCTGCTTGCCTGCATGCTGAGGCTCCCGGGACCGCTGTCCATCACGACAATGGCGACGGCTGCCGCGGTGCGAAGCCGGGCTCCCATCCAGGCGCGACCGAAATCGGCTATGGAGGGTATGGCAATGAGAACTTCCGCCAGCAGAACGAACGGAATGGTCAGCAGCAACAGCTTCGTGGAAAGCCCGCGGCTCAGAGGCACGAACCTTTCTCTATCTTCCCGGTCTCTCGCAGACTGAAGCATCAAACGGTTCCACAGCCGCCGGTTGCCCATTGCAAACAGCCATATCACAGATTGGTGATTGACCGTGCATCACATACAGCAACCGCGCGATCCATTTTGCATCGGCAAGGTCAATGTATTGCCCTCCCTGGACGCAATCCAGTCCCCGCGATCGTGAAGAGAATACAATGTGATCAACGCCCAGGCCCTGGACAGACATCAGTCGTGCAAGGAACAGGATCTGCATACAGTCGGGAAGAGGATTTGAGGGAGAGATGCAGCGCCTGGAGAAGTAAACGCGAGTTCCCGCTGGCGCAGTAAACAGGTGGGGCGCCGCTGCAGAAAAATCGGCGCCGGGCGATGCCCGGCGCCGCGAAACCATTTGCTGGAAGCTTTTCAGCCCCTCTGCGGGATCTGGACCGGCGGATGGACAGGCGGTACCGGAAGTGCCGCCTTCCTGGTTTTCGCCTCGCTTATTGCGGAGCGATCATCTTCTCCGGACGGACCAGCCGGTCGTACTCATCGGCCGTGACGAGGCCGCTCTTGAGGGCCTCCTCGCGCAGCGTCGTGCCGTTCTTGTGCGCAGCCTTGGCGATCTTGGCAGCGTTGTCGTAGCCGATGGCCGGAGCGAGCGCCGTCACCAGCATCAGCGAGCGCTGCATCAGGTCGGCGATGCGGACCTCATCGGCTTCGATGCCCTTCACGCAGTTGTCAGCGAACGACCGCGACGAGTCGGTGAGCAGGCGCACCGACTGCAGCACGGCATTGGCGATGACCGGCTTGAACACGTTGAGTTCGAAATGACCCTGGCTGGCTGCGACGGTGACGGTGGTGTGGTTGCCCATGACCTGGGTGGCGACCATCGTCAGCGCCTCGCACTGCGTCGGGTTGACCTTGCCCGGCATGATCGACGAGCCCGGTTCATTCTCCGGCAGCTTCAGCTCGCCGAGGCCCGAACGAGGACCAGAGCCCAGGAAGCGGATGTCGTTGGCGATCTTGAACAGGTCGGCGGCAAGAGCGTTCAGCGCGCCGTGGAAATTGGCAAGCGCGCCGTGGCTTGCCAGCGCCTCGAACTTGTTCTCCGCCGTGCGGAACGGCAGGCCGGTGATAGCGGCCACGCGCTCGGCGAACGCCTTGTCGAAACCGACCGGAGCGTTGAGGCCGGTACCAACGGCCGTACCGCCCTGCGCCAGAGCATAAACGTCATTGAGCGCCGCTTCGATGCGAGCGCGACCTAGCTTCAGCGCCGCCACGTAGCCGGAGAACTCCTGACCCAGCGTCAGCGGCGTGGCGTCCTGCGTGTGCGTACGGCCGATCTTCACGATATCGCCGAAGGCCCGCTCCTTCTCCTCAAGTGCGGCGGTCAGGTACTCGAGCGCCGGAAGCAACTGGGCGACCGTCTCGCGGGCCACCGCAATGTGCATGGCGGTCGGGAACGTGTCGTTCGACGACTGGCCCATGTTGACGTGATCGTTCGGGTGAACCGGCTTCTTCGAGCCCTTCTCGCCGCCCAGCATCTCGATGGCGCGGTTGGAGATCACCTCGTTGGCGTTCATGTTCGTCTGGGTGCCCGAGCCGGTCTGCCAGACCACCAGCGGAAACTCGCCGTCATGCTTGCCCTCGACGACCTCGCGGGCGGCGGCGACGATAGCCTCGCCGATCTTCGCATCCAGCTTGCCGAGGCGCATGTTCACCTCGGCGGCTGCCTGCTTGATGATGCCGAGCGCCCTCACCAGCGGGATTGGCATCCGCTCGGTGCCGATCTTGAAATTGGTGAGTGAGCGCTGCGTCTGCGCGCCCCAGTAATGATCAGCCGGAACTTCGATAGGACCAAACGTATCTGTTTCAGTGCGGGTGTTCATGTGGCGCTCTCACTGCACGGGATTTTGGTTCTGCCATATGCGCCATGCGCGGACGTTTTGCAAACCCGCAAAAGACCCCGGACAGGTTTGGATCGATTAAATGTGAGCCGCTTTTCCGCGGGCTGTGGAAGATTGGCCGCAGCACTCCGTCACCCGCCCCATGCGATTGCAGCAAGGCAAGGCAGGGCAGGACGGAACTGCTGTCAGGGAAGTCTCCGTCCCGCCCTGGTTTCCGGGACGGACGGTCGCGCTATGCGGACTCCAGCTTCAGGCCCACATAACGGTCGAGCGTCGCTCGGTCGCTGAGCAATTCGGCCGAGGGTGCGGCATGCGCCACCAGCCCGCGTTCCAGGATGATGGCCCGGTCGGTGAGCCTCAGCGCCACGTCCGCATGTTGCTCGACCAGGATGAGCGTCAGCCCCTCGTCCTCCGCCATCCGCCGGATCGCCGCCGTCAGCTCCTCGACGATGATCGGCGCCAGCCCCTCCAGCGGCTCATCGAGCAGCAGCAGCGATGGGTTGGTCATCAGCGTCCGCGCGATGGCGAGCATCTGCTGCTCGCCGCCCGAGAGCTGGTCGCCCATGTTGCCGCGCCGCTCCTTGAGCCTCGGGAACAGCGCATAGACCGCGTCGAGGTTCCACCGTCCCGGTCGCGAGGCGACCGTCAGGTTCTCCTCCACCGTGAGCGAGCGGAAGATCTCGCGCTCCTGCGGCACCCAGCCGATGCCGAGAAGCGCCCTCTTGTCGGGCGAAAGCCGGGTGATGTCCTGCCCCTTGAAACGGATCGTGCCGCGCATCGTCCGCACGATGCCGATGATGGTGAGCAGCAGCGTCGACTTGCCGACGCCGTTGCGCCCGAGCACGGCCAGGCTTTCACCCGCGCCAACGCTCACCGACACATTGTCGAGCACCACCGCGTCGCTATAGCCCGAACGGACATCCTTGAGCTCCAGCAATGGCTCAGCCATGGCCCCTCCCCAGATAAACCTCGCGCACACGCGGGTCTTCCTTCACCTCGTCCGGCGTGGCCTGCAGCAGCACACCGCCTGCCACCAGCACGATCACCTGAGAGGCGAAGCTGAAAACGATCTCCATGTCATGCTCGATGAACAGCACGGCAATGTCCCGCGGCAGGCTGGCGACCACCTCGAACAGCATCGCGCTTTCATCCTTGGGCACGCCTGCCGCCGGCTCGTCGAGCAGCAGCACCTTGGGCCGCGTGGCGAGCGCCAGCGCAATCTCGACCAGCCGCTGCTGGCCATAGGCGAGCTGCCGTGTCGGCTTCATGGCCACCTCGGCCAGGCCGAGTTGGCTCAGGATCGCATGGCTTTCCTCGATCGCCTCCCTGTGGGAAGCAAGGCTCCGCCAGAACTGCCCGGCCTTCTTCTCCCGCTCGCACACCACCAGCGTGACGGATTCGAGCGGCGTGAGGTCGGGGAACAGCGTGTTGATCTGGAACGTCCGGGTCAATCCCCGCCGCACGCGCTCCGCCGTTCCGGTTGCCGTGATGTCCTGTCCGTCGAGCAGGATCCGTCCCGAGTTGGGTCTGAGCTGCCCTGTGATCAGGTTGATGAATGTCGTCTTTCCTGCTCCGTTCGGCCCGATCAGCGCATAGCGCGCGCCCTGCGGAAGCTCGATGGAAATGTCGCGTGCCACCTCGAGCGAGCCGAAGGATTTGCAGATGGATTCCGTGCGCAGAACCATGCGTTCCTCCCTCACTCCTCGCGCCGCACCAGCCGCGCCAGTCCGCCCAGGATACCCTTGGGCATGAACATGACCACGAACATGAGCAGAAGACCGATCCAGAGGAACCAGTACTGCGGATTGATGCCGGCGAGCTGGTCCCGGGCGATGAGGAAGATGACGGCGCCGACGATCGCGCCATAGAGTCTTCCCGTGCCGCCGAGGATCAGCATCACCACCACGTCGGCCGAGCGCTGGAAGCTCAGCACCTCGAGCGTCACCGTGTTGGTGGTCTGAGTGAGCAGCGCCCCGGCTACACCGGCGATCGCCGCGGAGATCGTGTAGACAACGCGCAGGTGCCAGCGGTAGTCGGAGCCGATGGCGGGCATGCGCTTGACGTTCTCGCGGATGCCGCGCAACGCCAGCCCGAACGACGAATTGACGATCACCCGGCACAGCAGGAAGCACAGGAACAGCACGATCAGCGAATAGCTGTAGGCCGTGTAGCCCCACAGGTCGAAGCGGAAATAGCCGAAGATGTTCCACGTGCTGATGCCGGTGAGGCCGTCCGTTCCGCCCGTGAGCCAGCTCAGCGCGTTGCCCAGCTCGAAGGTGAGCAGACCGAGGCCCAGCGTCACCATGATAAGCGCCAGATGCTGCACCCGCACGATGAGAAAGCTGCTGGCGAAGCCGGCGAGCCCCGCGACCAGCGCCGCCAGGAACAGGCCGCTGATCGGCTCGCCCCATCCGTAGCGCGAGCTCAGGATGCCGACGGTGAAGGCGCCGAGGCCGAAGAACATCGCATGGCCCAGCGTCACGATGCCCGCGTAGCCGAGCACGAGATCGACGGAGAGCGCGAACAGCGCCGTGATCGCGATCTGGCTCGCGAGGTTGAGATAAGCCGGGAAGAAGCAGAACGGCAGCAGCGTCGCCAGCCAGAACAGGACCTCGAAGATGGTCCAGCGGTTCCGGCGCCTGATCCAGGCGACCGGCTGCATGGCGGGAGTGGAAACCTGACTTTGCAACATGGCCCCCTCCTCACCGCTTTCCGAGCAGGCCGGTCGGCCTGATGAGCAGGATCGCGACCAGCAGCAGGTAGATCAGGAACGAACCGAGTTCCGGCACGAGATACTTGCCCGCCACGTCGCCTATGCCGAGCAGCGCAGCGCCGAGGAACGAGCCCGGAATGGAGCCCAGGCCGCCCACGCTCACCACGATCAGCACATAGACGAGGAAATGCAGACCGAAGGATGGATCGAGGCCTACGATCTCGATGGCGAGCGCCCCGCCCAGCCCCGCAAGGCCGCTGCCGAGCGCGAAGGTGATGGCGAAGATCCGCTCGACGTTGAGGCCCAGCGCCTGCGCCACCCTCTGGTTGTCCACCGCCGCGCGGATCTTGGCGCCGAACCGCGTGCGCTCCAGCGTGAAGAACAACAGCGCCGTGATGATCAGCGACACGACGATGAGGAAGATGCGGTAGCTGCCGAAGCGTATGCCGGCCACTTCCACCGATCCGCGCAACCAGCTCGGCAGCACGATCGGCTGCTGGCCGGTGCCGAAGAAATAGGTGGCGCCCGCCGCCGCGACGAACACGAGTCCGATGGTGAAGAGAACCTGGTTGAGCTCGCCCGCCCGGTAAAGCCGCCGGAAAAACACCCGTTCCAGCACCACGCTCACGAGCGCGGCGGCCAGAAAGGCCATGGGCAGGGTGAGCAGGAACGGCCAGCCATACTGGCGCATCAGTAGCACGGTGACATAGCCACCCAGCATGCCGAAGGCGCCATGGGCAAGATTGATGAAATTCATCAGGCCGAGCGTCACGGTCAGTCCCACGGACAGGACGAAAAGCAGCATCCCGAACGCGAGACCATCAAAAAGAACAATGACGATGTTGCCGATCACGAACCGTCAATCCATCTCGTAAGCGAGCCTTCCAGGGTGCATGTGCAGCCGTCGGAGGCTCTTTTCTTCTTGTTGAGGCGCCGGCCCCGCCCGGCAGCGCGACCGGCCCCGTTCCGGATGAAGAAGCCCGTGGATCTTCTTCCGCGCCGGGGCTTTGGCCTGAGCGGCTTCAGCCCGGCGGCGCAGCGGGCGGCCGGTCACCCGGCCACCCCGATCGGGCTCAGTTGGACGCGCCGTGCAGCGGGTCCTTGACGTTCGGGATTTCGTGAATGATCACGTTTTGCAGCTTGCCGTCGACCTCCTGCACCTCGCGGATGTAGACGGTCTGCACGACGTCGCGCGTCTCCGGGTCGATGGACATCGGCCCGCGCGGGCTCTGCCACGACATGCCCTTGGCCGCCTCGATCAGTGCATCGCCGCTGGCGTCGCCATTGGTCTTCTTCAGCGCCTCGTAGATGAGGTGCATGCCGTCATAGCCGCCGATCGAGAACAGGTCGGGCGAACGGCCGTTGTTGGCGGCGCGATAGCCTTCCACGAACTCGTTGTTGAGCGGATCGTCACGCTCCAGCGTGTAATGGAACGTGGTGATGATGCCGCGCGCCGTCTCGCCCATGCTTTCCAGCGCCTCCGGATGCGTCAGCTCGCCCTGGGCGAAGATCTTGGTTGCGGGCGGAGCCAGGCCCCGGTCCACGAGAGCCTTGCCGATCGCCGCCGGCTGTGCGCCGCCCGGCACGAAGATGTAGACGGCCTCCGGATTGCTGTCCTTCACGCGCTGCACGTAGGCGGAGAAGTCCGGGTTCGCGACCGGCGTGCGGTCGGAGCCGAGAATGGTGCCGCCCGCTTCCGTGAAGCCCTTGGAGAACGAGCTTTCCGCGTCATGTCCCGGGCCATAGTCCGAAACGAGCGTATAGGCCTGCTTGACGCCGGCTTCCTCCACGGCCCACTTGCCCAGCGCATAGTTCACCTGCGGGATCGTCACCGAGGTGCGCACCATGTAGGGCGAAAGGTCGATGATGTTGGAGGTGGCGGCGTTCATCAGGACCGTGAACTTCTTCGCCTCGTTGGCGATGTCTGCCACGCCCACGGCCTCGGGCGTCAGCGCGAAGCCCGCAAGAATGTCGGCGCCGTCACGCACCACCAGTTCCTGCGCCAGGCGGCGCGCCACATCCGCGTTCGGTCCTCCCGTGTCCTTGCGGATGATCTCGATCTTCTTTCCGGCGACGGTGTCGCCGTGCTTCTCCATGTAGAGCTTGACGCCGGCATCAAGCTGGTTCGCGGCATCGGCGAACGGTCCGGAATACGGCAGTATCAGACCGATCTTGACCGTGTCCTCCGCATTGGCGTCAACGATGAGCGCTGCACTGAGGCTCAGCGCAACAACTGCTGCAAGTCTCAAAGCCATGCTGTCCTCCCATTCATTGGACAAAGGCGGCCGCCTTTCCCAACTTTTCAATATGTATACATAGCTGAAGGCCTTAGCCAAGAGCCTCCGTGACGTTTCTCACCCCGCCCTTGACGGCGACAGGTTCCGCCTGCCATGCCGCCCCGAAGCTCTCCGCCTGTTCTGCCGCCAGCAGACCCAGTTGATTCCCGAAGGCTGCGCCTTGACCGCCCCCCACGTTATGGTTGTATACATCCTTAACACGAAAATCGTCGCGTTGACCTCCCGCTCCCGCCTGGCGCAACGCAAGCCCCCGCAAGGTTCCGCATGCTGGATTTGCTTTCCCTCGTGATGCCGCTTTATCTGCTGATCCTCACGGGTTTCTCGATGGTGCGTCTGCGCCTGCTGCCCGACGGCTCCATCCCGGCGATCGGCGCCCTGGTAATGAATATTGCGCTGCCGGCCCTGATCATCAACACCCTGGTGGGCCAGAACCTGCGCGAGGCGTTCAGCCTCAACTATCTGCTTGCCTACATGCTTGGCGCGACCGCCACCGTACTGCTGGTCTTCACGCTTTTTCTGACAATTCTGCGCCGGCGCTGGACCGTCGCCTTCATGGCAGGCTTCTGCAGCGCCATGGCGAACTCGGGCTTCGTGGGGCTGCCCTTGGTCACCCTCGTGCTCGGGGCGTCGGGCCTGCGCGCTGTTCCTATGACCTTCCTGGTTGAAAACGTGGTTTTGATCCCAACCGCCCTCGCGCTCACCGAGATCACCGACGGTTCACAGAGTTCCGCGCGCCAAGTCCTGATGAAGATGGTGAAGCGGCTTGCCAGCTCCCCGATCCTGCTGGCCATCGGGGCAGGCTCCGCCCTGTCGGCCCTGGACGTGCACCTGCCTGCCCCTGTCGGTAAGACCATTGCCCTGCTCGCCTCCGCGGCGGTCCCCTGCGCCCTCATCATCATCGGCGCCATGCTGGCAAACACCCGACCCACTGCCGCCGGCATGGACGCGATCTGGATCACCATCGGCAAGCTGGCGCTCCATCCCCTCGCCACGTTCCTGGCCTTCCTGGTCATCGGCAACGTTCCCACGGACATGCGCGACGCCGGCATCATCCTCGCCTCTGCGCCGATGGCCACCATCGTGCCGCTCATCGGCGCCCGCTTCGGGCTCGAGGGCCTGACCGCGACCGCCTTGCTGACGGCTACCGTCGCGAGCTTCGTCACGATCACCATAGTGCTCTCGCTTCTGGCGCATGCGTAAGAGCGCGCGGATCCGCCATCGCGCAGGAACGTGCCGACCGCCCACCACTACCGCCTGAGGCCCGAAATGCGGCACCCGCGCAGCCGCCATGGCATTGAGCCGGGGATTTTGTTTATCCTAAAATTTGTCGTCGTGCATACAAGTATTTATTAATCAAATCGCCCCCCCTAAACTTTCCGAATACAAATAATTTCAAGGATATACTGGCATTATCATTATAATTATAAACCTGTTTGCAGTAAATTCTCGGGCTCTGCTTGCAATATTCCTATTGCAAAGCCCGCGATGTTTATGCTAAACAGAAAACAAGAATGGTTCGCAAGAACTGTGTAGAGGACATTCCCCGTTAGTGTGGCCCAAGGCCACCCAGGAACGCCGGTCCTCCCGCCCCCCGGACCGGCTACCCCAAGGCTTGCCACGTCAAAGTGGCAAGCCTTGGGTCTCCCTCCCATACCGGTACCGGTTCGTCTCAAGTTCCAGAGTGTGGTGAGCAGTTCCAGCGTGAGCGTAGCAACATCGTCTGTCGTCCACGGAGACAGAGCATGCCGGCACGCCCGCTTATCGACAAGGCGCTGATCCTGCGACTGCTTGATGAACTTGCCGAATACGGCCTTTCGGAAGAAGAGGTTGACCGCACGCTTGTCCGGGACGGGCCGGTCGATCTGGACCTCCTGGCGGAATGCAAGCGGGAACACCCCTATTTCAATCCGAATTTGCGCAAGGTCCGTCTTCAACCGTTGCGCTCACCTCGTTTCCGGTACCGCCGGCAGGGCGGCTCGAGATTTCCCTGACGAAGAAGTTGCCCCGAGCGCCGCAGGCCGGCAGACACTGGCTGCCCCCTCGTGGCAAGCGACCCGCAACATCGATCCGGCTGTACAGGATCCGGCCCCGCACCTTTACGGGAAACCAGGCGAATCACTCTGTCGAAGCCCCCCTTCTCTTGAAGCCACCGGAGATTTGTGAAGCCCTGTATTGATCCAGGAACGGCCCCCGGCCATCATTCGGAAGGATATGGGTCCGAGCTGGCGCTGGACGGTGCGAACAGGCTTTCAAAACATCTCCGCCGCACTTGTCGCGACATCCCGACCGGGACACCGTCCGCGGCAAACCTCGCCGATCGCATTTATGCCACCGGCCGCGCCGGCCGCTTTCCAGCGAGCCGAGCGGTATCGGGTGCATGCGGCAAGCAAGAACGGTCACATGGCCGATTCGCGACTTGCAGGGCGTGAGAACTTCTGCACCGACCGGGCGACTTCATGGGCGAGCTCGGCCGAAACCTGGGCGCTTGAGATGTCGCCGGCCTCTCGGATGGTCGATGTGGACAAATAGCTTTCGTTGGTCCTTCCGTCCAGCAGATGCCAGAAGACCTGCCACTGCCCGCCCTCCTGACGGACTGCCGACAGCAGTTGGTAGACTCCGGCAGCTTTGTCGAACCGCTCATCCACCTTGGTCAACACGTCCCTGAGCTGCTCGTCAGGTTTGACGCCGACGATCCTGAAGCCCTCCACGCCGCTCATGGCCTCCCAGAGCGACTGCGTGAAAAGCCGCGCAAAATTCTCCGACTCCTCACCCGCGGACGAATAGGCCTGGACCTGCGCCACCACGATGACAGGTTCGCTGCGCTGGTTGGAGGTCTCGAACGAGCCCATGAAATAGGCCGCACCAAGGAAGGCTCCAGCCAACGCGAGTGTCACGCTGACCGTGCCGCTTTGCAGACTGGGGCGCCGTTCCAGCAGAATGTCCCTGAGCCTCGAGACCGCCCGTTCCGGCAGGGTTTCCTGCCGGACAAAAACGGGCACATAAGTGCCCAGTGGCAGCACGATGCGATACGGATCCCGTTTGCCCGGACCGGCATAATAGTCTTCGAGCGAGCGGCGCAAATGCCCGGCCGCAATCCGCACGATCGGATCGACGGACGCATCGAACGATGCATCCCTTCCGAAGACGTCGACCGCCACGGTAAACGCCTTGATGCGGCTTGCGCGGCCGGCAACCGTCTCCTCGACCACGAACTTCAGAAACTGCTTGTTGCGTTCGGAGGCCCGGAAATGCTTGCTCGAAAGGATTCGGTCCAGCGCGTCGAGACGGTGGTCGTCCCGCGATTGCTTGCCGGGCAGATCCGCATGCTCATCATCTGAAAACCCGTTGCCACCATCTGCTCTGTTCGAATTATTTTGGTTCATGAGCCGCGCTATCTTTGTCTGTTCTTCAAAGCGATCAAATATCTCTCTGAAATCCAACAAGATGACTTGAAAACGCATTCGCGACGCACATCTGCGATGCCCGCAGAACGGAACCGGATCGGATCGCGGAATCGGAATGCCCGGGCCGGTTGACTAATCCCCAACCCGGATGAACAGAAGCCAGCACACAACCGCTGCACGATGGAAATGACACGGAACCAGGCGCCTTGAGGAACCTGCCTTGGGCGAGGTTCGCAACCCGGAGCGGAAAAACATACTGGCTAAGATGTGCCCAGGCTCGCCTTATGAGCAAATAAAGCAGAACTGACACCCGCAGGGCTTCCCCCGGTCCGGGCGGCCGCCAGAACGCCGGGAACGTCCGCAGCATTTCCGACGGGTCAAATGCTTTCCCACAGCCCGGGTTCAGGGAAAGTGGGGCCAGTTTCCGTGCGGAACAGCGAAACAAATGCCGGAGCGTTTCACGGTTTCCGCGAAAACCGGAATGGCACCTAGTAATCTTCCATGCCGAAATACTTTGACTTGAGTTCATCCACCTGGTCGGCGTCGATCGCGGCAAGGATGGCGAGAGTGAGCGGCCGCGTCAGCGGGCTGCCCAAAGGCAGGGCGAAGCCGTACTTCTGCCGCTCGAACAGGCGACCGACGATTTCCAGCGGCTGATCGCTGTGCGTATGCTGGTAATATTCCAGCACCGGCGCATCGTCGATGATCGCGGCCACTTCGCCCTCCAGCAGGGCGGCGACGGCCTCGTCCAGGTGGCCGAAGCCACGCACGCGCAAGCCGACGCTCCTGGCATACTCCTCCTGTGCGCTGCCTGACATGACAGCAACCAGCTGGTTGTTCAGGTCGTCGAGGCCCGTGATCTGGTTGGTCAGCGACAGCGTGGTCATGACGCTGGTCACGGTCGAGGTCACGTAAGCCACCACGGCGACGCCGAAGGCGAGCCACAGCCCCTGCCAGATCCGCCCGACCCAGCCGAACAGGTTCTTGCGTGTTGTTGGCTTGCCTGAAGTCGCCACCAGCATCACCGTGTAGAAGCTTTCGGCAAACCCGTCGCGCCACCGTCTCGGAAAGTTCGGATCGAAGCGCCGGTCGAAGATGGTGAGCAGGACCGTCGCCGCCAGGATGACGCCCACGATCCACGCATAGGCCTTGAGATACCCGGCATTGTGCAGCCCCTCGAGCAGATTGCCGAAGCTGCTCTGATTGGAGGCGATCATGATACGGTTGCCGCTGTCGAACCAGGGCTGCGTGAAGTCGACGATATGCGCGCGCTGCTCCGTGATGGTGAGGTTGGCAACCGCCACGTCGACGCGGTTGGATGCCGTGGCCTCCAGCAGCTCCCGGACGCTCCCGTACTCCTCGAAGCGGTAGGTATAGCCCAGGGCGAACGCCAGGCCCCGCCACAGGTCGATCGCCATGCCGGTGTAGCTGCCGTCCTTCTTCTTCTCCACGAAGGGCTCGTTGATGTAGAGGCCGACCACCAGCTCCCTGCCCACGTCTGCCTGTGCAGAGGTTGCCTGCCCGTTCTGCGTCGGGGTTGGCGTCGCCTGAGCGCTCTCCTGGGCGGATGGGGCCTGCCGGTCCGCCGCTGTCTCCTGGGCAAGCGTCGCAACCGGGGCAGCCAATATCATCACCGCCGCTAGAGCCGCGGACCCTGGATGGCACCTGGTGAAACGAAAGAGCGTTGCGAATGCAGCAATCAGAACCGGAAAGAAACGGCTCGTCACCTCTCTCCCCCCTGATCTGTGATGCCGTCGAACCGTGAAGGATGTCTGGCGGTCAGAACGGGCCGCGCACCTCCCGCCACCGTACAATCACGCCTGCCTGAGGGGCACGCCGCTCCGCTGCTATTCATGACGCCTCGCTGATAACAATTATACGCGAATACCGCCATAACCCGCTGCTTGGCAATGGATTCCTTAATCCGGGTGCTAGAACATATCAAAGATGCTTCCGCGCACTACACCGTCATCGCACGCGCCATCTCATAGTGCGTTTCTGGCCGTCGCGCCAAAACATCTGCTTGATCACATGGTATAATGTGGGACTTGGCGGCAATCGATCGCCAATTCTCATAATATTAATAGCGCATCGCTGCGCCGAGGGGGAAACCGGGCTTGCATCCGGTCTCCCCCTCGACTTCCTCTGCCAGATCCACCTCAGTGGAGTTTGGAGATCTCCACATCATCGGCTTATCGGCTTCGGCTAGAAATCGTCTACTTGAAGCTTATCCGATGATCCCACTACGGCCTTGTTCTGCTGTCGAAACACAAAGTCTCTGTCCGACTGCACCGCCTTGGTCAGTCGCGCAACCAGGGGAGTAGGATCAATGATGGGTGACCCCTCGGGAGTCTTTGAACGCACAATCAATCCGAGCTCCTCCATACGCTGCAATGAGCGTTGGACCGTCCGAACATTTACATCCATTCGTTTTGCTATAGTTGTAGGCCGCGGATACGGCTTCTGCTCTACGTACCACCAGTACATCAGTATGTTTAGAAGAACCACCAAATCAGTAGCAGAAAGCCCCATTGCACCCTGCTGCTTAAGCAAGATGTCGGGCACAGCCTGGAACCCCCCCTTGGCTGCATCACCCCATTTTTCTTCAATGCGAGACAATGGTTCATCAAGCATCGCTGTGGCTCGTTGTTTGGTCACTTGAACAAAATAAAACGAACGTCTGTTTTACTACGCGACATCTATGTCGCATTTTCTTGACGTGTGTGTGTCGCATCTGTTTTTGGAGAATGCAGAAACGTGCTCGCCAGCCCAAACTTTGGAATAGGCCGTCAACGGCTCAGCTTGATGGGAAACCTGGTGCTGCCGGTGAGGATTGAACTCACGACCTCACCCTTACCAAGGGTGTGCTCTACCACTGAGCTACGGCAGCAGGCCGGTCGGGCCGGACTGTCAGCGCCCCCAAAGCAGGAGAACGTTGATTTCGGCGCGGCTTCTGCCATATCGGTGCGCCAAGTGCAACCTCTCTTGTAACAAATTTCAGGAGAATTTTCCTTTTTCCGAATTTGAAGGCTGCGACCATGAGCTCCAAACCCTTGAACAAGCAGGATTCCGAGCGTCAACAGCGACTTGCCGAGGCATTGCGCGCCAACCTTGCCCGCCGCAAGGCGCAGGCTCGCGCACGCCGTGAGGGTCAGCCCGACGATCGCGAGGATGGAATTCCCGCTGCCGGACAGGAATCGGAAAAGGACTGATCGCGCGTCTTGACGTAGGCGCCGATCCGTCCATGTCGTCGCCGCGGCTGGTTTCTTTGCACGTAAAGCATTTGCATACTGTCAAAGCTATGGGTTGAACCCAATACGGCGTTGATCTAGGAACGTTCGACTGCGCACAACCCGCGCCAGAGGAAAGAGAATCAGATGGATCGAATTCGCATCCGCGGCGGTAACGTTCTCAACGGAACCATACCGATCTCGGGAGCCAAGAATGCGGCTCTCCCGCTCATGATCGCCTCGCTGCTGACTGACGATACGCTGACCCTGGAAAACGTTCCGCATCTCGCCGATGTCGAACAGCTGATCCGCATCCTCGGCAACCACGGCGTTGATTATTCGGTGAATGGCCGGCGGGAGAATCAGGGCAAGGGCTATTCCCGCACCATTCACTTCACTGCCCGCAGCATCGTCGACACGACAGCCCCCTACGAGCTGGTGTCGAAGATGCGCGCCAGCTTCTGGGTCATCGGTCCGCTGCTCGCCCGCACGGGCGAGGCGCGCGTTTCGCTTCCCGGCGGTTGCGCCATCGGCACCCGTCCGGTGGACCTTTTCATCGAGGGCCTGAGCGCCCTGGGCGCGGACATCGACATCGACAGCGGCTATGTGGTCGCCCGCACCCGCAAGGGGCTGGTCGGCACCCGCTATCGCTTCCCGAAAGTATCCGTGGGCGCCACGCATGTGATGCTGATGGCGGCTTCGCTGGCCCAGGGCCAGACGATCCTGGAGAACGCCGCCCGCGAGCCGGAGATCGTCAACCTGGCCGACTGCCTGAACGCCATGGGTGCGAAGATTCACGGCGCCGGAACCTCCACCATCGTCATTGACGGCGTGACCTCCCTCTCCGGCGCGCGCCACCGCATCATTCCGGACCGCATCGAAACCGGCACCTATGCCATGGCGGTTGCCATGACCGGCGGCGACGTTCTGCTGGAAGGAGCCCGCGCTGATCTCCTGGAAAGCGCCCTGGAAGTCCTGAAGCAGACGGGTGCTGAAATCACGCCCACCAATTCGGGCATCCGCGTGATGCGCAACGGCTCCGGCATCGCGCCCGTGGACGTGACGACCGAGCCCTTCCCCGGCTTCCCGACCGACCTGCAGGCCCAGTTCATGGCGCTGATGACCAGGGCGAAGGGCCAGTCGCGCATCACCGAGACGATTTTCGAGAACCGCTTCATGCACGTGCAGGAGCTCGCCCGCCTTGGTGCCAACATCACCCTCAACGGCCAGACCGCGATCGTGGAGGGCGTGGAGCGGCTGAAGGGCGCTCCCGTCATGGCCACCGACCTTCGCGCATCCGTCTCTCTCGTCATCGCGGGCCTTGCCGCGGAAGGTGAGACCACCGTCAACCGCGTCTATCACCTCGACCGCGGTTTCGAGCGGCTTGAGGAAAAACTCTCGAACTGCGGAGCCGAAATCGAGCGCATCTCCGCTTGACCTTCGCGTCGGTCCGTGGAACCCGTATCTGTTAAGCGGTGTACCGGTTGAGAGTGAGCGTCGGCGATGGATTTCCTGAAGCTGGTTGCCTTTGACCAGGACGATCTGAAGATACTCGCAGCCCACGTTCAGGATGCGCTGATAAAGGTTGGGGACCTGGAATATCTTGCCCGGCAGAAGCGATTCGCCATCCCCATGAACCGTTTCGCGTGGGAGAAGGTGGAGCGGAAGATCTTTCGCCGCCCCCGCTACCGGCGCCACCAGAGCGTGCTGGATTTTGGCCGCATTCTTTCGGTCCGCTCCCGCGGCATTGACAGAACCAAGCCGTCGGAGGTCCTGTCCCTTCTGACCCTTCATTTCGTCAAGAAGGAGCCGCCTTCTGGCACGATAGAACTTGTTTTTTCCGGCGATGCCGCTCTGCTGCTCGATGTGGAATGCATCGAGGCCCGGCTTGCCGACACAGGTGCGGCGTGGGAAACCGCCTCCCTGCCCCGCCACGACGATTGAGGAAGGACTTTAGATGACGACCAGGCTCTCGACGGCCGACAGCAACTTTGAAGAGCTCTTCGCCCGCTTCCTGACCACCAAGCGCGAGGTTTCGGAGGAGGTGGGCGCCGTTGTCGCCGAGGTGATCGCGCGCGTTCGCGACGAGGGCGATGCCGCCGTCATCGACTATGCCCGCAAGTTCGACCGCTTCGATCCTGCTGCAACCGGGCTGCGCATCACCCGCGAGGAGATCGAGGCGGCCTACGAGGCGGTGGACAAGCCCACGGTCGAGGCCCTCAAGATCGCCCGCGACCGCATCGAGGCGCACCATACCCGCCAGCTGCCGGAAGACCTGCGTTACCGCGATGACATCGGCGTCGAGCTCGGCTGGCGCTGGACGGCGGTTCACACCGTCGGCATCTACGTGCCGGGCGGTCTCGCGAGCTATCCAAGCTCGGTCCTGATGAATGCAGTGCCCGCGCGCGTGGCCGGCGTGGAACGCATCGTCATGGCGGTTCCGACGCCGGACGGCGAGCTCAATCCGCTGGTTCTCGTGGCCGCTGATCTTGCTGGCGTGACCGACATCTTCCGCGTCGGCGGCGCGCAGGCCATCGCCGCGCTTGCCTACGGCACCGAGACCATTCCCGCCGTGGACAAGATCGTCGGCCCCGGTAACGCCTATGTGGCCGCCGCCAAGCGCCAGGTCTTCGGCAAGGTTGGCATCGACATGATCGCCGGTCCCTCGGAGGTGCTGGTTGTGGCGGATCCGGACAACGATCCCGCCTGGGTGGCTGCCGACCTGCTGGCCCAGGCCGAGCACGACACCGCCGCCCAGGCCATTCTCATCACCACCGACGCGTCCTTCGCCGACCAGGTGGAGGAGGCCGTGCGCACCCAGCTCACCACCCTTCCCAAGGCGGATATCGCGTCCGCGAGCTGGCGCGACTACGGCGCGATCATCCTCATCAGCGACATGGAGGAGGTCCCGGCGCTCATCGACCGCATCGCTCCTGAGCATCTCGAGCTTGCGACTGACGCAGCGGAGAACATCCTCGCGCGCATCCGCAACGCGGGCGCCGTCTTCCTCGGCCGCTACACGCCGGAGGCCCTGGGCGACTATGTCGCCGGCACCAATCACGTCCTGCCCACGGCGCGCTCGGCGCGCTTCTCGTCCGGACTCGGCGTGCTTGATTTCATGAAGCGCATGTCGCTGCTCCGGGCTGGCGTGGACCAGCTTCGCATCATCGGCCCTGCCGCCATCGCCCTCGGCCGTTCCGAGGGACTGGATGCGCATGCCCGATCCGTCTCCATAAGGTTGAACGTGTAAGGCAGGTCATGGGACAGCGGGACCCCGGCAAGGCGCGCCTGATAGACGTCGAGCTGGACGAAACGATCGGCCGGGCCCCGCCGGACATCGAGCACGAGCGGGCCGTCGCCATCTTCGACCTGGTGGAAGAAAACAGCTTCAGCCCGGTCAATGACCCTGACGGCGGGCCGTATAAGCTGCGCATCTCGCTTGTCGACAAGCGTCTGGTGCTGCGCATTACCCGCGAGAACGACGAGGAAGTCATCACGCACATCCTGTCGCTGACGCCGTTCAAGCGGATCGTGCGCGATTACTTCATGATCTGCGAGAGCTATTATCAGGCGATCCGCTCCGCCTCGCCCAGCCAGATCGAGGCGATCGACATGGGCCGCCGCGGCCTCCACAACGAGGGCTCGCAGCTGCTGATGGACCGCCTGAAGGGCAAGATCGAGGTGGACTTCGACACGGCGCGCCGGCTGTTCACGCTGGTCTGCGTCCTGCACTGGCGGGGCACCTGATGGCCGGATCGGACATTCCTGCCATTCCACCGGTCGTGTCGGCGGACACCACCGAGAAACGCAAGCCGCCCCGTTCGCTGCTGTTCCTCTGCGGCCGCAATTCCATCCGCTCGCCGATGGCGGAGGCTCTGGCGCGTCGGGCGCTTCCGCCGACCACCTTCATCACCTCCGCCGGCGTCAAGCCGGGCGAGCCTGACCCGTTCGTGGAGGCCGTGCTCAACGAGGAGAACCTCAGCCTCGGCGACCGCCTGCCCCAGGATTTTGAGGAACTAGAGGACACCTATTTCGAGGTGATCATCACCCTTTCCCCGGAAGCGCACCATCGCGCGCTGGAGCTGACGAGAACCCAGGCGGTGGAAGTGGAATACTGGCCGACGTTCGACCCCTCCGTCGTTGAGGGAAGCCGGGAACAGAAACTCGATGCTTATCGTGACCTTCGCGAATATTTGAAAGCAAATATCGCCAACCGCTTTTCTTGTGACTAAATATACTGTTGCGAGTATTATTACGAGTATCGTGCCCGTAGCGGCGCACGTCTGACCGCCGGCCGGGCGCAGAAACAATCCGGTTCACAAACGGATGCGGATGGAGTAGGTTCCGCGCCAACTTTTGCACCGGGTGCGCGCCCGTGGGCGGTCGCCGGGTTTATCATGGTTCAACACAACTGAAGGTACAGGATGCCAAAGGAAGAAGTCCTTGAATTTCCGGGTGTGGTCACCGAACTGCTGCCCAATGCCACGTTCCGGGTCAAGCTCGAGAACGATCACGAGATCATCGCTCACACCGCTGGCCGCATGCGCAAGAATCGCATCCGCGTGCTGACCGGCGACAAGGTTCTGGTCGAGATGACGCCGTACGACCTGACCAAGGGCCGCATTACTTACCGCTTCAAGTAACACCAGCGCGGCCCCCGGATCGGCATGAGTGCAACGTACCGTCTTGTTCTGGCCTCGGGTTCGCCGCGGCGAGTAGAGCTTCTGCAGCAGGCCGGCATCACGCCGGACCGACTTGTTCCCACTGACATCGACGAAACGCCTATGCGGGCGGAGCATCCCCGTTCGCTGGCCAAGCGGCTTTCCGCCGAAAAGGCCAGGAAGGCTCTCGAGCGCCTGCAGAAGACCGGCGAGGCGGAAGGTTGCTTCATTCTGGGGGCGGACACCGTGGTTTCCGTGGGAAGGCGCATCCTCCCAAAGGCGGAAACCCGCGACGACGCAGCAAACTGCCTGCGCCTTCTGTCAGGCCGCGCCCATCGCGTTTACACGGGCGCCTGCCTGATCACGCCATCCGGAAAGGTGCGGCAGAAGGTTGTCGAGACACGCGTACGTTTCAAGCGCCTGTCCGAGGAAGAGTTGAACCTCTACCTTGAAACCGGCGAATGGCGCGGCAAGGCGGGCGGCTATGCCATTCAGGGCATCGCCGGCTGTTTCGTCGTCCGCCTGGTCGGCTCCTACACGAATGTGGTGGGCCTTCCCCTTTATGAAACGCTGGGGCTCCTGAGCGCTGATGGCTTCAGGATCTACCAGAACTGGCTCTCGCCGGAACGCATCTGAAATGACTGACAACAACACCGAGAAGGTCGTTCCGCTGCGCCCCCGCCGCTCCTGTCCGGAGTGCGGCAAGCCCTCGGACCGGCAGTTCTTCCCGTTCTGCTCCGGGCGCTGCAAGGACATCGACCTCAACCGCTGGCTGTCCGGCTCATATGTGATCCCCGGCCGCCCCGTTGACGAGGCGGACGAGGAATAGCGTCATTGACCGGACAGCGGTTGCCGGTCTTCTTCTGGCCTCCGCAACAACC
>Ga0207874_1001572_pt1 | contig 24989 bp, 22 predicted proteins | sample HigsolmetaAR201D_FD_184833 | JGI IMG/M metagenome (GOLD analysis project Ga0207874, IMG submission 184833) | Ionic liquid and high solid enriched microbial communities from the Joint BioEnergy Institute, USA - AR20-1-D (SPAdes) (version 2) ...
GCGGAGGGGATGCTCAGCCAGACGCGGCTGCGCTCGGCCTGAGGGAGCGCAGCCCTGCTTGCTGCCGGCTACCCGGAAGCGGGCCTTCGAGATCAAAGACCCGCTTCCCTGGACACCATTCAGAAGGCGGCGAGGGCAAGAAATGAGCCGCTCAGTTTAAAAAAGACTGTCTTTCTCATCGGTTCCTCAAAAAACAGGTGGAAAAATCAGGCCAGGCGGGCCCGAAGGAGCATCGCGAGCCGCGGCGGCCCTGTGCCGAAGGGCGGACGGCACCTGCTTCTGAAAAACCGGATTTGAGGGTGGGCCTGGCGACCTCCCGCGACTCGCCGCAAGAGGGGGGCAACGAGACGGCTGGTCGGCAGAAAGGGCTTGGAACGCTTCCTAGCTATGCCGCCCGAGGGCACACCGCCCGAAAGCAGCGTCAATGCCCGCAGACATGAGGCGGAGACCGGAGCCAGCTCCGGGCAGACCTCAGCAAGCCCCCTACGCATAAAAAAATGCATGCGCTTCCCGACGCGATGCGTTTACAAATATGGCGAAACTTTGCGCCAGGCCCAATACGAGTCAATAAAAAATATAGTAATTGCAAGTAGACGTATAAGTATAATTTTTCATTTTATTAGATCATCATTTTTACTTTGAACACCGTTCATGTAAGATAACTTGACTACGATATAACTATTTTCAATATAGCTCGTTGAGCCTGAATGTAGCGAAAAGATTCGCGGAACGGTTGCTAGGCTTGGGGCGGATGCTGTCCCGGCCCACGGCTGCCGACCCGCCTTTGGCAGTATGTGTGCCGTCAGCGTGCAAAAATGCCTTGCGGCGGCCGCAAACGAACTTCAGCCACTGGAATTGCCGCACTCGCGCATTCACATAGGCTGCATTCCGGAATATGCAGGGAGCCCGTCGCAGACACGGGAAGCTTTGAAGACGATGAGAGCGCTCAATCCGAAGACAATGGCCGGGCGTATGGCCGGCAGCTGGTTGCTATGACCCTGAAAGCGCGCGTCATCCCCTGCCTGGACGTGAAAGACGGCCGCGTCGTTAAGGGCGTGCAGTTCGTCGATCTGGTCGATGCCGGCGACCCGGTGGAGGCGGCCAAGGCCTATGATGCGGCGGGCGCGGATGAGCTGTGCTTTCTCGACATTACGGCGAGCCACGAAAACCGCGAGACCATCTTCGACGTGGTCGCGCGTACGGCGGAACAGTGCTTCATGCCGCTGACGGTGGGCGGCGGCGTGCGCCAGATTTCAGACATCCGCAGGCTGCTGCTTGCCGGTGCCGACAAGGTTTCCATCAACACGGCCGCCGTGAAGGAACCGGAATTCGTCGCGCGCGCGGCGGAAAAGTTCGGCGATCAGTGCATCGTCGTGGCGATAGACGCCAAGAAAGTGTCGGGGCCGGATGAGGCGGACCGCTGGGAGATCTTCACTCATGGCGGACGCAACGCCACGGGCATCGATGCGGTGGAGTTCGCGCGCCGGGTGGTCGATCTGGGCGCAGGCGAAATTCTGCTTACCTCCATGGACCGGGATGGCAGCAAGGCCGGTTATGATATCGCTCTCACGCGAGCCGTGGCGGATGCCGTGCGCGTGCCCGTTATCGCTTCAGGTGGGGTCGGCACGCTTGATCACATGGTGGAAGGCATCCGCGACGGCCATGCGGCGGCGGTGCTCGCCGCCTCGATCTTCCATTTCGGAACCTATACGATCGCCGAAGCCAAGCGGCACATGGCCGAAGCGGGCATTCCCGTTCGGCTCGACCCTCCACGCCAAGCGGGGCACGCATGAGTACGTTCGATCTGGCGAGGCTTGAGGCCATCATCATGGAGCGCGCCCGCTCGGACGGCGCTGAATCGTGGACGGCGCAGCTCTTTGCGGCCGGTATGGAGAAGGCAGCCAAGAAGCTGGGGGAGGAGGCAGTGGAGACCGTCATCGCCGCGGTCGCCGAGGACAAAAAGGCGCTGACCTCGGAAAGCGCCGATCTTCTCTACCACTGGCTGGTGGTGCTGGCGATTGCCGGCGTGCGACTCGACGAGGTGATGGCGGAGCTCGAAGCCCGCACGGCGCGTTCAGGGATAGAGGAAAAGGCCTCGCGCGGAAAGCCGCCGCATCAGGCGGCAGGATGACAGTGGCTGCAACGATATGGGCTCAAGGGAAGCAGGCACGGAAGGAACACTGATGGACCAACTCGCTCCGGCGGACCGCTATTCCCCCTACCGCATCTTTTCCGCCGACGAGTGGGCACAGTTTCGCAACGACACGCCTCTCACCCTCACCGAGGACGAGGTGCGCCGCCTGCGCTCCCTGAACGACCCGGTCGATCTCGAGGAAGTCCGCCGCGTCTATCTTTCGCTTTCAAGGCTTCTTTCGGCCCATGTGGAGGCCACGCAGCTTCTCTTCGAGCAGCGGCGGATCTTTTTCAACGCCGGCAATGCTGTGAAATCTCCCTTCATCATCGGGATTGCGGGCTCCGTGGCCGTCGGAAAATCGACCACGGCACGTGTGCTCAAGGAACTGCTTGCGCGCTGGCCCTCAAGCCCCAAGGTCGATCTGGTCACCACCGACGGCTTTCTCTATCCCAACGCGGTGCTGCGCCAGGAGGGCCTGATGGACCGCAAGGGCTTTCCGGAGAGTTACGATGTCGGCGCCATCCTGCGGTTTCTTTCAAGCATCAAAGCTGGCCTACCGAATGTGCGCGCACCGCTTTATTCCCATCTCACCTATGATGTGCTGCCCGGCGAGTACGTAACCATCGACCGGCCGGACATTCTCATCTTCGAGGGGATCAACGTGCTGCAGACGCGGGAGCTGCCCAAGGACGGCAAGGCGGTGCCCTTCGTCTCCGACTTCTTCGATTTTTCGATATATATCGACGCGCCCGAGCACCTGATCCATCAATGGTATGTAGAGCGTTTCATGCGCCTGCGCGAGACGGCGTTTCAGGACCCGAAATCCTTCTTCCATCGCTATTCGAAGCTTTCGCCGGACGCGGCCAAGGCGATTGCGAACCAGCTGTGGACGAACATCAACCTGAAAAACCTACGCGAGAACATCCTGCCCACGCGCCCGCGCGCAAGCCTCATCCTGCGCAAAGGGGCGAATCACCTCGTGGAGGAAGTGGCGCTCAGAAAGCTCTGAGCTGTTCCTGGTCAGCCAGGCGGGTTGACCCTCCTCAGCGTCAGGTTGATGCGGCCGCCGTTCTTCAGAAGGTCGGAGGTGTCGGGATAGATCCGGTCAACGCCGTGATAGGCGAGGCGCCCTTCTCCTCCCAGAACGACCACATCGCCGCTTTCGAGCCGGAAAGAGACAGTCTTGCCGGAGCGGCTGGTGCCGCCCACGCGGAAAAGGCAGGCATCACCCAGCGATATGGAGACCACCGGAGCGTCGAAGTCCTGCTCGTCCCGGTCCTGGTGCAGACCCATCCGGGCGCCCTTGTCGTAGAAGTTCACAAGACAGGCCTCGGGCGAGTGCGGATAGTCGGAGACGGCACGCCACAGCGCATAGAGCCGCTTCGGCATGGCAGGCCAGGGCCTGCCGGTTCCGGGATGGGTGTACTGATAACGGTAGCCACGCTCCCTGTCGGTTACCCAGCCGAGCGGCCCACAATTCGTCATGCGCACGCTCATTGGTTTTCCGGTGCGGGGCATGGTTGGCACGAAAAGCGGCGCTTCGGCCACGACGGCACGGATTTCGGCAAGCAGAGCTTCCTGCTCCGGCCGGTCGAGATAGGCGGGCAAGTGGCGTATGCCGCTTGGAAGCGCAAGCATCAGAAGGCCATTCCTTGCAATAGAGCCGGGTTCATATTCCGCGGGAAGGCGCGATTGTTCTCCGGCGTGTGCAGCAGGGGCATCCAGCCGAAAGCGTTCAACGCGGCGCGCATCATCTCATCGATCGCGTCTGCGTCCGCGCTTTCTGCCGGACGCAGCACGACGCCTCGGCCATCGCTTCAGGCGGCCCGCTTCCTCGGCTGTATGAGGTCGCGGGCAAGCAGCAGCTCGGCGATTTGCACCGCATTCAGTGCCGCGCCCTTGCGCAGATTGTCGGAAACCACCCACATGGCGAGCCCGTTCTCCACCGTCGGGTCCTCGCGGATGCGGCTGATATAGGTGGCGTCCTCGCCCGCGCTCTCATAGGGCGTGACGTAGCCGCCGTCCTCCCGCTTGTCGACCACCAGGCAGCCCGGCGCCTCGCGCAGGATCTCGCGCGCCTCATCTGCCGAAATCGGCTTCTCGAACTCGATGTTGACGGCTTCCGAATGGCCGATGAACACCGGCACGCGCACGCAGGTGGCCGTGAGCTTGATCTTCGGATCGAGAATCTTCTTGGTTTCGGCCACCATCTTCCATTCTTCCTTGGTGAAGCCGTCTTCCATGAAGACGTCGATATGAGGGATGATGTTGAAGGCGATGCGCTTGGTGAACTTCTTGACCGAGATAGGATCGGCGACGAACACGGCGCGCGTCTGCTCGAAGAGCTCGTCCATGCCCGCCTTGCCTGCGCCCGAAACCGACTGATAGGTCGAGACCACCACGCGCCTGATCGTCGCAATGTCGTGCAGCGGCTTCAGCGCCACCACGAGCTGGGCGGTCGAGCAGTTGGGGTTGGCAATGATGTTCTTCTTGCTGAAACCGTCGATCGCGTCCGGGTTCACCTCCGGCACGATCAGGGGCACGTCCTGGTCGTAGCGCCAGGCTGAGGAATTGTCGATCACGACGCAGCCCTGACGGCCGATCCGGGGCGAATATTCCTTGGAAACCGTGCCGCCGGCCGACATCAGGCAGATGTCCGTGTCGGAGAAATCGTAATTTTCGAGCGCTCTCACCTTGAGCGTCTTGTCGCCATAGGAAACCTCCGTGCCCATGGAACGGCGCGAGGCGAGCGGAACCACCTCGTCAGCAGGAAAGCCGCGCTCCTCCAGAATGTTCAGCATCTCGCGCCCGACATTTCCGGTGGCGCCGACCACAGCCAACTTGAAACCCATGTGAAAGCTCCTGTCCCTCTCTCCACTTGGCTTGGATGAGGCCCGCCGGCCGTGCGGGCTCTTCGCCTCCCCGGCCTGGCTCGGGGAGAGAGCGAGCGGGCCAAGGAAGATCAGACCGTTTTGCCGGTCGTTTTGGCCGTTTTCTCGGTAAAGCGGAAACCCCCGCCGCCGTTCCCGGCAGCGTGTTGCTGGCTGACTACGATGTCTTGCGCAGGAAGAAAGGCGCGCATGACCCAGACAATCTCCGTTTCCGCGCCGGTTTTACGCCGAAACGGAGCAGAGTCAATCGGGCTCGCTGTGAGAACGGTTTTCCGGCCTCGCCGCAACGTGAATTGAATGGGAAAGGGGAAAGCCTTACCGTCGGAAAAACCGGAAAAAGGAGGCGCGGAATGAACATCCGTTTGCCATTCCGTTTGGTATGCGCTCTCGCACTGGCGTCCATCCTCACAGCGCTTCCGACCGTGCCAAGCCTTGCCCATCACGGCTGGTCATGGACGGACGAAGAGATTTTCGAGCTCGAAGGCACGATCACGGAAATCTACGTGGGAAACCCGCATGCAACACTGGATGTCGACGTCGCTGGCGAAATCTGGCGGGTCGAGCTGGCGCCACCCTCGCAGACCGTGCGCGCCGGCTTTTCGGAGGAGGCCGCGCGGCCCGGAGATACGGTGAAGGCCATCGGCAACCGCTCCCGCGACCATAGTGAGCGGCGCATGAAGGCGGTACGCATCATTGTCAACGGAACCACCTACGATGTCTATCCGAACCGCGTTCCGAGCCAGTAAGCGCGGCTGCGAGGCGGCCTGATTGGAGCTGCTGCAGGCAATCGAGCAGCTTGCGCCAGCCCGGGAGCTTAGGGCCTCGTTCTACGCCTATCCGCTTGTCAATGCCCTGCACATCCTAGCTGTCGGCGCGCTTTTGACGAGCGTGATCCTGATGGATCTCAGGATCCTCGGCTATCTTTCCAGGCAGGATCGCCAGCCCTTTCTGCGCCTGATGCGGAGACTAGCCCTCACCGCCTTCGGCGGAGCGGGGGTCACGGGGATGTTGCTCTTCTCCATTCGTGCGAGCGAGTACTTCTTCAATCCCGCCCTGCAACTAAAGATGGGGCTGATCCTTCTTGCAGGCGCAAATCTGCTGGCGCTGCGCGTCGTGGCGTCGGACCCGGGAGGCCTGCCTCATGAGGGCGGGCCTTCCCGCGTCTTCGCCGCCCTGTCGATCCTGCTCTGGATCGGCGTACTGATCTGCGGCCGCTTTATTGGCTTTCTGTGAATCGCAGAAGCTCAGGCCGAAAGCTCGCGATATTTCCGTATGATCGCGTCGCCCATGGCCGAGGTGCCCACCTCGCACATCCCGTCCGACATGATGTCGCGGGTGCGCAGGCCATCCTCCAGAACGGCGGCGATCGCCCTCTCCAGCCGGTCCGCCTCCTCGATCATGTTGAAGGAGTAGCGCAGGCACATGGCGAAGGACGCAATCATCGCGATGGGGTTCGCGATGCCCTTGCCGGCGATGTCGGGCGCCGAGCCGTGCACCGGCTCGTAGAGCGCCTTGCGGCTTCCGGTCTTGGGATCGGGCGCGCCGAGGGAGGCCGAAGGCAGCATGCCAAGCGAACCCGTCAGCATCGCCGCGACGTCCGACAGCATGTCGCCGAAGAGATTGTCGGTCACGATCACGTCGAACTGCTTCGGCCAGCGCACGAGCTGCATGCCGCCCGCGTCGGCCAGCATATGGGTGAGCTCCACGTCGGAATATTTCGCTTGGTGGGTGGTCGCCACGACCTCCTTCCAGAGCACACCCGACTTCATGACATTGTGCTTTTCCATCGAGCAGACCTTGTTGCGCCGCGTGCGCGCGAGCTCGAAGGCCACGCCGGCGATGCGCTCGATCTCGAACGTATCATAGACCTGGGTGTCCACGGCGCGCTTCTGTCCGTTGCCGAGATCGATGATCTCCTTGGGTTCTCCGAAATAGACACCGCCGGTCAATTCCCGCACGATGAGAATGTCGAGGCCTTCAACCACCTCCTTCTTGAGCGAAGAGGACACCGCCAGGGCTGGATAGCAGATGGCCGGGCGGAGATTGGCGAACAGTTCCATTTCCTTGCGCAGGCGCAGCAACCCCGCCTCCGGGCGCACCTCGTAGGGAACACCGTCCCATTTCGGCCCGCCGACGGCGCCGAAGAGCACCGCGTCCGCCTCGAGCGCGCGCTGCATGTCCTCTTCGGAAATGGCTTTTCCGTGCGCATCATAGGCCGAGCCGCCCACAAGGCCTGTCTCCGTCTCGAAACCGGCGCCGAACTCGGCATTCATCACCGCGATCAGCTTCGAGACCTCGGCCATTGCCTCGGGGCCGATACCGTCACCGGGAAGGAGGAGGAGCTTGCGCGTAGCCATGGGAAGCCTCTCAGGAAAGAAAAACCGTGCCCTTGCTAAACGGCGGGAGGGTGGAGCGCAAGAGAGCTTCAGCGGTCGCGGCCGCACCTCAACGTCGTCACCTCGATCTCCACCTTCATCTCCGGCTTGATAAGGTCGCAGATGATCATCATCGCCGCTGGCCTGATTTCGCCGAACACCTCTCCCGGCACGGCGAAGACGCCCTCGACATAGGATCAGTCGGTCACGTAGTGGCGCGCGCGCACCAAGTCTGCCATATCAAACCCGGCCTCGACGAGCGCGGCGCGTATGGTCGCCACGCAATTGCACGCCTGCCCGGCGGGGTAGCGCTTGCCCGCCCTTTCTCCTTCGCTTCTCCCGAAAGCCACAGCGCAATACCGGCGTCATAGCGCAAGCCGCAGCGCGGCTATCCGGGACCCAGTAGCGCCATCTCCACTGCTTTGGACCCCGGCTCTCGTTTCGCTCGGCCGGGATGACGGTGGAGAGCGACTGTCTTGGAAGTCCAGGCCGAAATGCCTCACGGTTTACGCTCTGGTCCCATTTCACTGGCCCATCCTTGCGCCAGACGGGGTGGATCCTCGGCTGAGGGTTTCCCCAAGCGACTGTTCGGGCTTGGGAAAATGGTGAAGTTGGCCCTCTCTCCCACGATCTTCAAGATCTGTGTGTCGTCGGGCTTGGCTCCGCAACGACTTCCAGTGGCCGCCGAACGTCGCCGATTCCAAGTTACAGGGTCGTCGCATGACCAGAACTATGGCCGCCTCTTTCTTGCAGAACTTGATGCACAGAACCGCCGCCGCGCTCTAATGAAAATTTCGTCCCTTGGGCATCACCTGGGCGGCGGACATGGGCTTGACCACAGGCGCCAGCCGCGGCCTTGCCGGGCGGGGCATGGGGCTGGAACCGGATGGCCGGAGCGCAGCCCCGCCGGCCTCATTCCCACGGCCCTGCGGCAGATGCATGCCCTTTTCTTCAAGCAGCACGTTGAGCCTCGGACTCAGATCTTCGATCCGCTCGGCAACGACATGGATTACGCCTGATGCACTTTGCAGGCGCCCGGTCACACGCATGAAACGGGCACCCAGCACCTGCGGCCGGAACCGCTCGAAGATCTTGTGCCAGACGACAGCATTGGCAATGCCGGTCTCATCCTCAAGCGTCACGAAGATGACGCCCTTGGCGGTGCCGGGGCGCTGGCGGATGAGCACGAGGCCGGCGACAGAGACGCGGCTGCCGTTGCTCATCTGCCCTAGATGCTCGTTGGGGGTCACGCCTTCCGCATCGAGGCTGGCTCGCAGGAAGGAGACGGGATGGGCCTTCAGCGACAGCCCGAGCGCCCGATAATCATGCACGACGTGGCTGCCGATTGGCATAGGCGGCAGGCGCATTTCCGGTTCGTTTTCGGCAAGGCGCAGATCCGGGCGATCAAGTAGCGGAAGCCGTTTGGTCCCCGTGTCGTCCAGCGCCTGCACGGCCCAGAGCGCGGCGCGCCGGTCAAGTCCGAGGGAGCGGAAGGCATCCGCCTCGGCAAGGCGCGCAATGACGGATTTGCCGAGCCCGGAGCGCAGCCACAGATCGCGCACCGAATCGTAACCGGCGCCGCGTCTTTTTGCGAGCTGCTCCATATCCTGCTCCGACAGCCCCTGGACCTGGCGAAAGCCGAGTCGGACGGCATGCCGCGTCCTGATGACGGACCGCATGTCCGCATGGCGCTCCGCCACGTGGGCGGGGTCAAAGGCGGCCTCTTCCAAGGTGCAGTCCCATTCGGAAAAATTGACGTCTACGGAGCGTATCTCGACGCCGTGCTCGCGCGCGTCGCGCACGAGCTGCGCCGGCGCATAGAAGCCCATAGGCTGGGAGTTCAGGATCGCCGCGCAGAAGACATCCGGATAATAGGCCTTGAACCAGGCGGAGGCATAGACGAGCAGTGCGAAGGAGGCGGCATGGCTTTCGGGAAAACCGTATTCGCCGAAGCCTTCGATCTGCCGGAAGCAGCGTTCGGCGAACTCGCGCGGATAGCCGCGGGAGACCATGCCCTCGATCAGCTTTTCCTTGTAGTCGGTGACCGAGCCGGTGCGCTTGAAGGTCGCCATGGCGCGGCGCAATTGATCGGCCTCCCAGGGCTCGAAGCCGCCCGCCACGATCGCGATCTTCATCGCCTGCTCCTGGAAAAGCGGCACACCGAGGGTCTTCTTTAGAATGGTCTCGAGCTCGGGCCGCACATATTCCGGATCTTCCTTGCCCTCGCGCCGTTTCAGATAAGGGTGCACCATGTCGCCCTGGATCGGACCGGGCCGCACGATCGCAACTTCAATGACAAGGTCGTAGAACTCTTTCGGCCTCAGCCGCGGCAGCATCGACATCTGCGCGCGCGATTCCACCTGGAAGACGCCGATCGTATCGGCACGGCTGATCATGTCGTAGACGGGCTTTCGCTCCTTCGGGATTTTTGCAAGATCAAGCCCCCTGCCATAGTGGCGTTCCAGAAGCCCGAAGCAGCGCTTGAGGCAGGACAGCATGCCAAGCGCGAGCACGTCGACCTTGAGAAGGCCGACATTGTCGAGATCGTCCTTGTCCCACTCCACCATCTTGCGCTCGTCCATCGCCGTCTTGACGATAGGCACGATCTCGTCGAGCCGATCCTTGGTGATGACGAAGCCGCCCACATGCTGCGAGAGGTGGCGAGGAAAGCCCATGATCTCATTGGCGAGGGAGATCAGCTGCTTGGTGCGGGGATCGGTTCCGGCGAGACCGGCTGCACTGGTTTCCTTCTCGCCCACCTTCGCGCTCGACCAGCCCCAGATCGAGCCTGACAGAGCCGACATCACGTCTTCGGACAGGCCGAGCGCCTTGGCCACCTCGCGCAGCGCGGAACGGCCGCGATAGGAGACGACGGAGGCGGCGAGCGCGGTGTGCTTCTCGCTGTATTTCTCATAGATGTAGGCGATGACCTCGTCGCGCCGCGAGTGCTCGAAATCGACGTCGATATCCGGGGGCTCGCCGCGGGCCTCGGAGATGAACCGCTCGAGCAGATGATCCATGATATCGGGCCCGACATCCGTGATGTGAAGGCAGTAACAGACAAGGGAATTGGCCGCCGAGCCCCGGCCCTGGCACAGGATTCCCTTTGAGCGGGCAAACCTCATGATGTCGTAGACCGTGAGGAAATAACGCGCGTAGTTCTGCCGTTTGATGAGGGCGAGCTCCTTGCGGATGAGCTTCTTCTGTGCCTCGGGCACGCCCTTTGGGAAGCGCTCTGCCGCGCCTTCCCAGGTGAGGCGTTCCAACTCCTCCTGGGGCGGGAGGCCGGATTCCGTCGGCTCGTCGGGATAATTGTGCTGGAGCTCATCGAGCGAGAAAGTGAGGCTTTCGGCAAAACGGATCGTTTCGGCAAGCGCCTCGGGGTAGCGGTGGAACAGCCGCGCCATCTCCCTGGGCGGTTTCAGGTGGCGTTCGGCATTGGCCTGAAGCGCAAAACCCGCCTCTGCAACCGGGATTTTCAGGCGGATCGCGGTCAGCACGTCCTGGAGCCGCCGGCGCTCTGCCGCGTGGTAGAGCACGTCGTTGACCGCCATGAAAGGAAGACCCACGGCCTCGGCCATGCCCGCCGCCTGAGCGAGCCGCCAGCGATCATCCCCTCGGTAGGCGGGAGCGGCGGCAAGACGCAGATTGCGACCGAACCGGTCCTTGAGCGCCCGCAGGAGAGCAAGGGTCTCCTCCTCATTCGCGTGCAAATCCGGCAGGACGGCGAGCGACATGCGCTCGCCCCATTCCAGAAAATCCTCCTTGCGCAGATCGGGATCGCCTTTCTCGCCGCGCGCATTAGCGACGGTGAGCATGCGGCACAGATTTGCCCAGCCCTGCCGGTCCTGCGGGTAGGCCAGCACGTCCGGCGTGCCGTCGGAAAAGACGAGCCGGCAGCCGGGATGGTAGCGCAGTTGGACAACCTCTCCGGACTCCAGCCTGATGTGCTTCGACTGGCTCCAGGCGCGCACCACGCCCGCCACCGTGTTGCGGTCGGCAAGGCCCATGGCCGCATAGTCGTAGAATTTTGCCGCTACGACCAGCTCCTCCGGCCGCGAGGCCCCGCGCAGGAAGGAGAAATTCGACTGTACGGCAAACTCCGCATAGGCGGGGATGGACGTGCTCATGGGAATATCCCGTGCATGAACCAGCGCGGCATCTCTTCGACAGCACCGTAAAGCCCTTGCCGGTAGAGCCAAAAACGGCGGCCCTCGGTATCCTCGACCCGGAAGTAATCGCGCGTCGGTGCATCCTCCTGATCGTCGTGCCACCATTCCGGCGCGATGCGCTCGGGCCCTTGCGCGCGGGAAACGTTATAGATGGCGCGCCGCCAGCGAAAATTGAGCGGTGGTCCATCTGGCACCTCGGCCGCTGCCACCTCAATCGGCTCGGGGTGAAGAAAGAGGCGGATCGGCCGCTCCGGCACGCCGGATGTGCCGCCTGCAGGCACTGCGGCTTCGGGCAGGGCTGCCTTGCCGCCAGCGGCGAAGGGAAGCATCCGGACGGCGCGTTCCGGGATATGGCTTTCCACCGGCACGGGCCGCATCAGCACATGCTCGCCCAGGCGAGCGCGCACCCGATCGGCGAAAAGGGCGAGACTTTCTTCCGCGACCATGCCGTCGCCGGCAAGATCGGTTTGTACAACGGTGAAGGGCGAAGCCTTCAGCACCGAGAGCCGCACCAGCTCGAAACCATAGCCGGCGTCGATCTCATCGCGGGAAGCGGAAAACCGCTCACGGAAGAGCCTGCGGATCAGGTTCGGCTCGCGCAGCGGCAGGGTGGCGCGGACCACGTGCCGCTGCACCGCCCCATCCACCCGGAAGAGCGAAAGCTGCACCACATCGGCCCCTTCGCCGCGGCGCTCCAGATCCTGCTGCAACGTGCCAGCAAGCCCATGGACGAGGTTCTCGATGTCCTCGGCATGGACGACCGGCTCGACGAGCTGCCGCTCCGCCGAGAGCGGCGGCACGGGCAGGCGCGGCGAGATCGCCTCCTCGGCCTGGCCCAGCGCTTGGTCGAGCCGGACAAGAAGCCCGGCGCCGAAGCGACGCGCAAGCGGCGCGCGCGGGGCGTGGAGGATGTCTCCTATCGTATGGAGGCCGACGCTTTCCAGCCTGATGCGGGTCTCCGCATCGATGCGCAGGGCAGAAAGGGGAAGCGGCGAGAGAGCGTCCGCCTCCTGACCCGGCAGGATCCTCGCAAGCCCCGGAAACCGCGCCGCCGCCCAGGCTGCGCCGGCGGAGGAGGCTAGCCCCGCCCGCGCGTCAAACCCTTGGCGGCTGAGCCGGGAGAGAATGTCCTGCATCATTTTCTCCTCGCCGCCGAAGAGATGGACGCAGCCCGTGATATCGAGGAACAGGCCGTCGGACCCGTCGATGGCGACAAGCGGCGTGTAGCGGTCGCACCAGTCCGCCAGGCTTTCGAGCAGGCGGCGGTTGGCTTCCGGATCGGCCTCCACGATCTCGATCTGCGGATGCATGGCCCGCGCATCGGCCACGCCGAGGCCCGGCTTCAGCCCCAGCGCCTCAGCCTGCTCGTCGAGGGCGGCGATGCGCTGGACGTTCCTTTCCCGGTGGCTGACCACCAGGGGCGGGCGCTTTGCCTGCGGGGCGCAGCGCCACGACCGCCCCCATCGCTGCCGGAGGATGCGGTCGGTTGCCAGATGCGGGAACCAGAGCGCCAGAATGCGCTGGGCGGATTTCGCGGAAGCTTTGCTCATGAGGGTTCCATTCCAGAATAAAACGCCCCGGCCGAGCCGCACGGCTCTTGCCGATGACGACGGTGAAGGCGGGATGGCCGATTGAATCCTGCAGGAGACCGGCGAGTGAGCGGCGCGGCGCCGCGGGCTCAGCCGAAACGGTAAAGCGCAGGGGAGCGGCCGTCGGTTCCGCTACGGCCGCCTCACGGATCAGAAAGACGGGGCGGCCCAGTTCCTGCGCCCTGCGGTGCAGGCGGCGGGTCGCCGTAAGGTCGAGCCGGGCGGGATTGCCGCGGACTTCCAGAACCACGGCGCCGAAATCCTTCTGTCTTGCGGCCTCCTCCGCGACCCACAGCGCATCGGCAATATGTGCCGTACTGACGAACAGAAGACCGCCGGCGGCAAAACCGAACAGCTTTTCAAGGCCGGGAGCGTATGGGAATCCTGCCTCACGAAAGACATCTGCAAGGCCTATCCAGCAGATGAGGAACTGCTTCCGGCTCCGACCATCGGCCCGCCGCAACAGGGCGAGGAGGCCGAGGGTAAAGCCTGTCGCCGCCCCCGCATCGCGCGTCTGAAGGCTGTGAATTTCGGTCAGAGCGGCGCGCGGCACCCCGCCCGCGAGCGCGCAATCAAGTTTTGGCACACCAGTGCCGAGAAAGGCGCTGCAGCCTTCGCGGACCGCCGAGATGCCACGGCGCAGCACAACGGAATCCCCGGCCTGCGGCGAAGCCAGCCGCTCGGGCAGGCTGCCTTCGATCCTGGAAATTTCCCGGCGCAGGGCACAAATCGTCTCCTGCGCCATGGCAGACCTTGCCATGGCGTATGCTCCGGCTTCTCATATTTGTTCCTGTTATGTTCTTATCGATTCCAGAGGAGAACCAAAGAGTCAACAAGGATTTTATTCCTCGACCTCCTATGTTCAGTGCCTCCGGGAAGCCGTGAGACCGGATGCTCTCGAATCCTTAAGCGGAAACCGCTATATGCCCGAGCAAAGGATACGAAATGGCACGCATCTATCAGACACGCGCCTGGCACGACCAGCTTTCGCCGTCACTCGGCGAGTTCGAGCTTCTGGCGATGGAAACCTATGCCAATCTGCCGGAAGAGTTCCGCAAGCTCACCGGCGACATCATCATCCAGGTCGCCGAGTTTCCGACCGAGGAGGTCATGGACGATCTGGCGCTGGAGACGCCGTTCGACCTGCTCGGCCTGTTCGAGGGGCGCGGCATTGCCGAGCGCTGGAACCCGGCGACAGGCGAGGGGCCGAACCGCATCACGCTCTACCGGCGCGCGATCCTGGACTATTGGGCCGAGAACGAGGAGACCTTAGGCGACATCGTGGCCCATGTGCTGATCCACGAGATCGGCCATCATTTCGGCCTGTCGGACGACGACATGGCGCGCATCGAGGAGGCGGCCGAAAACCCGTCGCGCCCGGAATCGTAAGACAAGAGGAGCCCGGCTCCTCTTGCCCTGCAACAAAAATCGGGCCGGAAGACCGGCCCTGCTTTTCCAAGGCACCTTAATATTCGCCAAGCTTCATATCGGGCGAGTATTCGACGCTATCCACCTCCTTGTAGACGGCCTGGCCGCAGCGCATCGTCTTTGTCTCGGGATCATAGGCATAGGTGGGTGAGCCGTGCAGAAGCCAGCCCTTGTTCAGGGCTGCCGTGACCTTATGGCAGAAACTTGAATCATCCGGCCCTGTCAAGAAACGGTAGAGCTTCATTCACCCTTCTCCTTGATCTCGCGCGCCTTCTTCAGAAGCGCTTCCGCATGCTCCAGATGCAGGCGCTCGACCATCCGGCCCTCCACCGAAATGACGCCTGCGAATCGGTTCTCCGGTTTGGCGAACGCCGCCACGATGGCTTGCGCCTCGGCGATCTCCTCCGACGTGGGTGAGAAGGCGGCGTTCGCCGGCGCGATCTGCACCGGATGGATCAGCGTCTTGCCGTCGAACCCCATGGCGCGGGCGCGGGCGCATTCCCGCGCGAAGGCCTCCGTGTCGCGAAACGCGTTCCACACCCCGTCGAGAGCCGTCAGGTTTCCGGCCCGCGCGGCAAGCACGATCTGCAAAAGCCATGGCGTGAGATAGTCCCGGCTGGCGACGCGGGTCTCCTTTACAAGATCGTTTGTGCCGGCCACGAGGCAGGAAAGCCGTGCTGCGGGATCGCGGCCAAGCTCCGCGATGGAACCCGCATTGAGCAGGCCGCGCGGCGTCTCGATCATCGCCCAGAGCCGGATGGAGCGGGGTGCATCGGTCTCGTCGAGTGCTGCATCCGCATCGAGAATGTCGCGAGGGCCCTCGACCTTGGGAAGCAGGATGGCATCGGGGTGACAGGCGCGGGCGGTCAGAAAATCCTCCGTTCCCCACTCGCCCGCAAGCGGGTTGATTCGGATGACGATCTCGCATTTGGGCCGGCTGGTGCTCTGCAGGAAGGCGCGCAGCTGCTCGCGCGCCTCTCCCTTCGTGTCGGGGCTCACCGCGTCCTCGAGGTCGAAGATGATCGCGTCGCAGGAAAGCGTCGCGCTTTTTGCCAACGCCCGTTCGTTGTTGGCTGGTACATAGAGAACGGAGCGGCGGAGACGCTGAAGAGGCTCGTGCATGAAGCGCTTCATGGCCCAGCGCCGAAGTCTGCGCAAGGCCTTTGCTTGATCGCCGGGCATGATGTAAAGGGTGCCGGTACCCATACTACGAGATGAGACAGGCACGAAGGGCCATGGAGAAGTTCACAACGCTTACCGGGGTCGCAGCGCCTCTGCCGATCGTCAATGTCGACACCGACATGATCATCCCCAAGGATTATCTGAAGACGATCAAGCGCACCGGGCTCGGCAAGGGCCTGTTCGCCGAGATGCGCTACAATGAGGACGGTTCGGAAAATCCGGATTTCGTTCTGAACAAGCCGGCCTACCGCAACGCCAAGATCCTGGTCGCCGGCGACAATTTCGGCTGCGGGTCCTCGCGCGAGCATGCGCCCTGGGCGCTTCTCGATTTCGGCATACGCTGCGTGATCTCCACCAGCTTCGCCGACATTTTCTACAACAACTGCTTCAAGAACGGCATCCTACCCATCACCGTAAGTCCCGAGGAGCTGGACAAGCTGATGGACGATGCCGAGCGGGGCGCCAACGCCACCTTGACTGTAGATCTGGAGGCGCAGGAAATCCGCGGCCCGGATGGCGGCGTGATCAAGTTCGAGATCGACGCCTTCAAGCGCCACTGTCTCCTGAATGGCCTCGACGACATCGGGCTAACGCTCGAAAAGGCCGCGACCATCGAAGCCTTCGAGAACAGATATGCCGCAAGCCGCCCCTGGGCGTGAGGTTTGCGCGGCCCGATCCGCCGGCGCGCCTTCTGGCGCAACTCCAGGAAAGGTGGATGCCGGTTTTCCGTCCGGAATTGCGGAAGGCGACTTCAATCCTTTCACCGCGAAACACTGACCGGATTGAGCGTCGGCATTACCGCTCGCTTTTGTCCTGTTACGACCCTCGTGATGCCGGTGTGCTGTCGGCATCAAGCGGCCGTGCCTCAGACGGTAGCATGACGGGAACGCCATCGCGCACCGGATAGGCAAGCCCTGCCGAAGCGGAGATCAGCTCTTTCCGCTCCGCGTCCCATTCAAGCGGCCCCTTGGTCAGGGGGCACACCAGAAGCTCAAGAAGCTTCGGCTCGATCAAGGTGCGCTTGTCTCGCCCACCCGTGGGCATGATTGGGCCTTACGAGAACAGAAGGGAGGAAAGCTTGCGCCGGGCCGAGAGGGTGACGGGATCGCTCATGCCCCAGGCTTCGAAAAGTTCGAGGAGCTTGGTGCGCGCGGCGTCGTCCTTCCAGGCGCGGTCCGCCTTCACGATGGCAAGCAGGCTGTCCGCCGCCGCCTCCCGTTCGCCGCGGGCGTTCTGGATGAGCGCCAGATCGAAGCGCGCCTGATGGTCGGCGGGATTTGCCGCAAGCCGGCGCTCAAGCTCCGCCGGATCGCCGAGTTCCGCAACCTGCTCGGCAAGCGCCATCCTGGCACGCACCGCCGCCACGGCCGACGCGCCCTTCTTGGCCTCGGGAACCCGGTCGAGCACCGCCTTGGCCTCGTCCGTCCGTCCCGCCTCGAAAAGCAGGTCGGCAAGGCCGGCAAGCGCATCGACCTGTTCCGGATCCTGCTCGAGCACCGCTGAATAGATTTGCACGGCGGTCTGGCTGTCGCCGGCCTCGCGAGCCTGGCCTGCCGCAGCGAGCGCCTCCTCGATCCGGCCCGTATCACCCGCCGTCAGGCGGCCGATGAACTCGCGCACCTGGCTTTCGGGAATGGCGCCCATGAAACCGTCGACGGGCCGGCCGTCCTGGAAGGCGATCACGGCGGGGATGGACTGGATTCCGAGCTGCCCGGGAATGGCCGGATGCTCGTCGATATTGAGTTTGGCGAGCTTCACGCGCCCGCGCGCCTCGCGGACGACCTTTTCAAGCATCGGGGTCAACTGCTTGCATGGGCCGCACCAGGGCGCCCAGAAATCGACCAGAACCGGCTGGCGGCGCGATTCCTGGATAACGTCGGCGGCGAAAGAGGCGGTGGAAACGTCCTTTATGACGTCCGTGCCCTGCGGGGCCGTCTGGCTAGCGCCGGCACCGGCGGCTGCGCTCCTGTCGGACCCAGCGTTCAGGCCTCCGAAGGTGATGTTCACTTCGCCTGCGCCGGTGTCGTACGGATTGTCACGGTTGCTCATCTGTGCCCCTTGCTGTGCTTGCGGCCTTCACCACCTGTGCGGCATAGCAGCCGCCTTGCGAAACGCAAAGCCGGAACGTGATGTGGCGTTCATTGCGAAAGTTTCAAGATGAGCGGCTCATGCCCCGTCGAGCGGAGGAATCGCAGAAGGTCGGCGGTGCGGATGGAAGTCGTTGCCGTATTGTGCAGCGGATGCGCATTGATGATTTCATCCTTGAGCAGTTCCTCGTCCAGCACGACGGTAACCTTGCCTTCCGGATCGTTGATGACGCCGAACAGGGTCACCGCGCCGGGCACCACCCCAAGCATCGCCATCAGGGCATCCGGCTTGCCGAAGGAAACCCGGCCCGAGGCGCCAATCTTGTGGTGCATGGTCTTGAGATCAAGCTCGGCCTCTTCCTCGGCGGTCACGAGGAAATACCGGTCCTTCTTGTCCTTCAGGAACAGGTTCTTAGTGTGCGCGCCGGGGATTTCGCCGCGCAGGCTGCGCGATTCGGCAACCGTGAAGAGCGGAGGGTGGTGATGGGTCGTCACCTCGATATCGAGCTCCGCGAGATAGCGCATCAGCTCATCCGGCGTTTTTGGCATTTGGCCTTCGTCTCCCTTGTTCGCTCCTCGGTCTCTCCTGCATGCGCAGATTCGCCTTGCCGCTCGATTCCGGCCGGCTGGCTGCTGCGCGCCGATTCAGCCGGCCCATGTCCTTCGGCTGACCCATGTTTTGGCCGGTCTATGCTCAATGAGTCGCAACTTCCATCTGGGTCTACGTGCGTGCACCGGTTCCGCGCAAGAGCGCCTGGCGCCCCATGCGCTCTTGCGCGGCGGGGCCCGCATTCTTTCGCCTGCGGTTTTCGGGTGAGGTTATGCGAATTGGCTGTTGCAATCGGCGAGGCTTTCGGTCATATAAGCGCCGCGCGGTTTCGGACCGCATGAGCGGGTGTAGCTCAGGGGTAGAGCACAACCTTGCCAAGGTTGGGGTCGAGGGTTCGAATCCCTTCGCCCGCTCCATGTTTCTCAACGAAATCAATCTTTTAGTAGGCGCGAGAAGCGGCTCCTCCTGCCTTTTGCTCCGGGGAGCGGGTTTTTACGGACCAGCGGTGCCGCCTGGCAGGCGGGGCGGCAATTGGGTGGCCAGCTGCGGGCATCTTGCGCCTCCAGTCCATTAAACGGCACGCCGCCCCTCCTATTCAACGCGCAATCACCTTCATTCAAAGCGGAATCACCTCTAAAAGATGTGCAGAAAAGAGCGCCTGCAACCTACCGTATTGCCAAGGTGGAAAAATCCCGTTTAATTTTATCACGCGGCGCTGATTCGTCTTTGGGTTGAGGCTGAGGGCAACGGCCTCATTCGATTTTGTGTTGAGCTGGGGGGATGGGGAGCTCAAATCGCCCGCCTTGGGGGAAGACGGACGGAAATCTGATCCATCATCTCGCACATCACTGTGCGGATGTGACGGCCTGTTTCGAGGCCTTGGCCGAGCTACCGGTGATCAGGGGCCGGATGGAGCGGGCGGCGGGCAGAGCCTTATCAACTCTCGATATAGCGCGTCTCGCCGTCATCACCTTCCTTCATGACTGCGGCAAGCTGCACCCCGGCTTTCAGGCCAAAGGGTGGCCTGAAGGATGGTGGTGGGATTTCCATCAGGGACATGTGGAGGCGGGAGCGGCAATCTTCATGAGAAACCGGCCGGACCGCGATGGCCAGATCGCCCGGAACCTGCACATCGAACACCTCCTCCGGTGGGCTAGCAGCGATCTTCTGGCCGCCGCATTCGCGCATCATGGCCGCCCCTTCAATGTGGAACCGGGTGCCGCAAAACGATGGGATGCAGTGCCGGAGGCGGGATATGATCCGCTTGCCGCCTCGGCGGAACTTGGCGCCATCATGAAAAAGTGGTTTGGCTTGGCCTTCACCGAAAGCGGCACGCGGCTGCCTGATTGCCCGGATTTTGCGCATCTGTTCTGCGGCCTTGTTTCGCTGGCGGATTGGCTGGGCTCGACCCGGTCAATTTTTCCCTTCGTGGCTGTGCTCGATCCCTTCTACATGGACAAAGCGCGTGAAAAGGCCCGCGAAGCGGTGCGCGGAATCGGGCTCGATACGCGGCACTGGCAGGCCGCCGTTGCCGGGCGGGCAGAGTTTGAGGCGATTGCGCCAGGGCGCATGCCCAGGCCCGCTCAACGCCTTATCGGCGAGTGGCCGCTCGATGACCAGCTCATCATCCTCGAAGCGGAGACAGGCTCCGGAAAAACGGAGGCCGCCTTATGGCGCTTTGCCCGCCTCTTCGAGGCCGGGAAGGTGGACAGTCTCTATTTCGCGCTGCCGACCCGCGCGGCGGCCAAGCAAATTCATGGGCGGGTGAACGAGGCTATAAAGCGCCTGTTCGGGGAACGGGCACCAGAGGCGATTCTTGCCGTCCCGGGCTATCTCAGGGCCGGAGAGGCGCAAGGGCAGGCTCTGCCGCACTTTGAGGTGCTGTGGGAGGATGAGCCCGACGAGGCCAAAAGGCTCGCCCGCTGGGCGGCGGAAAACGCGAAGCGCTATCTTGCTGCGCCCATCGCGGTTGGCACGGTGGATCAGGCCATGCTTGCCGCATTGACGGTAAAGCATGCGCATCTGCGCAGCGCGGCGCTTTCACGGTCGCTCCTGATCATCGACGAAGTGCATGCCTCCGACCGGTACATGACGGAGGTACAGAATCATCTGCTGAAGACCCATCTGGGGCGCGGCGGTTATGCCATGCTGATGTCCGCCACTCTGGGTTCGCAGGCGCGCAGCATCTGGCTGGCCCGCAACCGGAGGGAAAGAGCCGCGCCGCCGCTGGCTCAGGCTCTGGCCGCGCCCTATCCGGCGGCCTGGAGCAGGGATGGCTGCCGCGTGCCCGAGGGACCGGCCGCCCGCGAAAAGCGCGTCCGGATGGAACTCGTGAACTCCTGGGCTGCGGATATGGCCGCCACGCGCGCCATAGAAGCAGCGCGGAAGGGCGCGAAGGTGCTCGTCATCCGCAACACGGTGAAGGCGGCGCGCGAAACGTTCGAGGCCGTGCTGCAGGCCGGCGCCGAAGATTGTTTATGGAAAGTGGCGAAAGGGCCGGCGCTGCATCATTCCCGCTTTGCGGCGGAGGACCGGGCTCTCCTCGACATGGAAGTGGAAGCGGCCCTTTCCCCGCAAGCGGATATACGCCCCCATCGCGGCGTGATCGTCATCGGCACGCAGACATTGGAGCAGTCTCTCGATATCTGCGCGGACTTCCTGATCACCGATCTTTGCCCCGTGGACGTGCTCCTGCAGCGGATCGGGCGACTGCACCGCCATGCCCTGCCCCGTCCCGAAGGGTTCGAGGCGCCGCAATGTGTCGTCCTTTCGCCCGAGGGTGGCCTGGAGCGCTTTACGGCCCCCAGCTTCGAGAACGGCCTTGGCGGCTGGGAAGACAGGGCGCTGCGCACATTGCAGGGCGTTTACACGAATCTGCATGCCTGCGAGCTGACGCGACGGCTCGCGGCGGAAAAGGAAGAGTGGATCATTCCGCAGATGAATCGTGCGCTCGTGGAACTGGCCACGCATGAGGAGGCTATCGAGAGGCTGAATGCGGAGCTCGGCGAGCGGTGGTCCGCCTATTGGAACACCCATTACGGCAACGCCGTGGGGATGGCTCAGGCAGCCAGGATGGTATGCCTGCCGGTGAACGAGCCTTTTTCGGAGCTCCGTTTTCCCGACCTTGAAGAGAAGATTCGCACGCGGCTCGGCGAAGAGGGCGCGATGATACGCTTTGCCGGCAAAGTACGCAGCCCCTTCGGTCTTGAGATCGAGAGCATCACGCTTCCGGCGCATTGGAGAGGGATCGCGTGTGATGAGCCGGCACCGGCGGAAATACGGAAAGGTGCTGTTGTATTTCAACTTGGAGATGCTGTTTTTACGTACAGCCGACTGGGGTTAATGCGGGGGGAAGGTTACGATGCAGGCAGCGCATAACCTGCTTTGCACTCCTTTGATATCGATCGATACGGGCGAGAAACTCACCCTCCCCGGCGTTCTCGCCGCCCTTGCGCGTGATGAAGTGGAGAGTTTTCCGGCGCTCCGGCCTCATCAGGGCATGTTCTGGCACATGTTCCTCGTGCAGCTTGCAGCGCTCGCCCTGCATAAGGCGGGGCGTGCTGAAATTCCGGAGGGGGAAGCACAATGGACGGAGCTCCTGCGGGGGCTCACGCCCGGCTTTCCGGGCGACGAGCCATGGCGCCTCGTGGTGGAGGACTGGTCGAAACCCGCCTTCATGCAGCCGCCGGTGCCGGATGGAGTGGAACTGAAGAGCGGTGTCGCCACGCCCGACGAGCTCGATCTGCCGATCACCTCGAAGAACCATGACCTTAAACGGCAGGTGGCACGCAGCTCCGAGCCGGAAGACTGGCTGTTCACGCTGATCAGTCTGCAAACAGGAGAAGGCTTTGGCGGCGCCGGCAATTACGGCATCGCCCGCATGAATGGAGGCAACTCCTCCCGGCCGATGCTGACCCTGGCACCCATGCCGGAAAAGAGCCTCAGGATTTTGGCACCACGGCCCGGGGCATGGTTTCTCCGCGATGTGCGATTTCTGCTTGCGGCACGGGACCGGCTGCTGGAGCAAATCGATGACTATCCAGATGAAGGAGGCCTTGGTCTTGTCTGGCTGAAGCCTTGGCCCGAGGGAGAACAGCTCCAGCTCAAAGAGCTCGATATCCTGTTCATTGAAATTTGCCGTCGCATCCGCCTTGCGGACCGTGATGGCCGCATCGAGGGCGTCAGGGGCACGTCCCGCGCCACGCGCATTGACGCTGCTCATTGCAGGGGCGCGGTTGGCGACCCGTGGGTGCCTGTCCATGCCGGGGACAGAAAGAGTCTCACACTGGGCGAGAACGGCGATTTTCAATACTCGCGGCTGATCGACCTGCTGTTTTCAGGCAATTGGCACCTGCCGCTTCTCGCCGGGCGCGCACCGTTTGAGACGGATGAGGTGCCTTTGGCCATCGTGGCCCAGGCGCTGGCACGCGGAAACTCGAAGACAGGAGGCTTCAAGAGCCGAATCGTTCCCATCAGCAGCCGCAGGGCCCTTTGGGGCTGGGACACGGACGCGCGGGGGATTCTTCATACTCTCGCGACTGCGCAGGCGGAAACGATCAGGAGATTTGATCAGGCTCTCGCCTACTCGCTCGTACTTGTCATCGCTGGCGGCGAGCGGGAGAAGATTACACGCGAAAGCTATACATTGACGCAGGCTGCCCGCTCTCATCTCGATCGCTACGCGGATTCCATCTTCTTCGACTTCCTGTGGCGGCGTTTTGACGCCGAGGAGATGGAAGAAGACGCACGGAAAAGCGTCGAAACGGAGTTCGCCGAAAAACTCTGGGAACGGACGCAGGCGATCTTCGATCAATTCCTGCCCGTCATGCCATGCCCCACGCTCTTTCGCCACCGGGCCGAGGTCCGGGCGCGGCGGGCTCTGCGCTCCGCTGTACGCAAGAATTATCCCGAACTCTTTGAAAACAGGGAGGCTCATCGGAATGCCGCCTGAAGATGCCGTAACGCAGGCCACATCCCTCGGCCCGAAAGTGGCGTCTCTTGCCGCCAAGATGCTTGAGCTCGATCCGGGCGCCCTTGCCCGCCTCAGGCGCATGGATGTCTGCGGACCCGGAGAATTGGAGTTCTGGAAACTGGTCACCGCTGTTGATCTGCCTGGTGACGGCAAAACGCTGCGTCTCGTTAAAATCCTGGCGACATTGGCGCCAAAGGGGGAGTCCGCGTCCCGGCGCTCGTTCCATGATTTCGAGCGGCCGCTTGGCGCAGCGCTTTGTGATGCAGGCCTTTCGGAAGCTCGCCTCGCGCGGTTTCTTGCGCTGCCCGTTCAGCAGCGGGGAGAGGCACTGGAGCGGTGGGCACGCTTCCTGGCCGCGCAGAATACCGGTGCACTTAATTGCGCTGACTTCGCTTACCTCCTGTTTTCCAGCGACGTGAGGCCCGTACGTAGGCTTGCCGAAGCCTATTACCGCCAGCTTGACCGGAAGAAAGCTCAAGAAGAAGGGGAATCCGAATGACCACCGCCCGCTTCCTGCAAATCCACACATTGCATTCCTATACGGCCGCGCTGCTCAATCGGGACGACACCGGTCAGGCCAAGCGGCTGACCTATAACGGGGTAAACCGCACACGCGTTTCTTCTCAATGCCTCAAGCGCCATTGGCGCATGGCGACGGACGATCCCCATTCGCTCGACAAGCTGGCGGGCTTCGTAAACTCCTTCCGCTCTCGTGAGCTGGTTACAGAACTGGTCATCAGGCCGTTGCGCGGTCGGTATGCCGACGAAATTGTCGATGCGCTGGAGCCCGCCTTTCAGAATCTCGTCTACGGCAAGGAGGCGCACAAGGGCAAGAAGAGCCGCCAAACGCTGCTTCTGGGGCAACCTGAGCTTGAGTGGCTGGCAAAGCGCGCAGAGGAGATCGCGGCCTCCGTCAGGGACGGAAGCGAGGCGGAAAAGGCGGTAGCCGAATGGGCCAAGAGCCAGAATTTCAAGGCGATGAGCGAGAATGCCAGTCTGCCGGGCGGCCTCATCGCAGCTCTGTTTGGCCGCATGGTGACTTCCGATCCGGCTGCTAATATCGACGCGCCGGTGCATGTGGCACACGCATTTACGGTTCACGCCGCCGAAGCGGATCAAGACTACTTCACCGCGGTGGACGATCTGAAGCGCGATGAGGACGACAGCGGCGCCGACACCATACAGGAGACTGAACTCACCTGCGGCCTCTTCTACGGCTATGTCGTGATCGATCTTCCCAGCCTCATCAGCAACTGCGGTAAGGACAAGGAGCTGGCGGCCGGTGTGGTGCACAATCTGGTGCATCTCATTGCCGAGGTCTCCCCCGGCGCCAAGCTTGGCTCGACGGCGCCCTATGGCCGTGCTGACCTGATGCTGATCGAAGCGGGAGACCGCCAGCCACGTTCTCTCGCCACCGCCTATCAGAAGCCGGTCCGCAACGATTTTGCCGAAGCGCGCGATGCCCTGCAGAAGCGGCTGGGCGAGCTCGATGCCGCCTATGAGACGGGAGAAATGCGCGCTCATCTTTGCACGAGCGGCGAGCTCACCGGCATCGAGAAAATGTCGCTCGGTAGGCTTGCCCGCTGGGCAGCGGAGCGGGTGGCGGAAG
>Ga0207874_1001575_pt1 | contig 24955 bp, 19 predicted proteins | sample HigsolmetaAR201D_FD_184833 | JGI IMG/M metagenome (GOLD analysis project Ga0207874, IMG submission 184833) | Ionic liquid and high solid enriched microbial communities from the Joint BioEnergy Institute, USA - AR20-1-D (SPAdes) (version 2) ...
TATCTTGAGCTACTTTCTGCGACATTCCCCCCTTAGCGTTCTCGTGGATCGTTGCCTCGGCGTATTCTTCGGCGTCGTACGGGGTGTCGTCGTCATTGCTGTCGTGGTTCTACTGGCGCAGTTCGCACAGCTCCATCAGACGAATTGGTGGAAGAACTCGCTGTTGCTGCCGTTGGCCTCAGAATGCGCCGGTTGGCTTCAGACATTTGCAGAGACGGGAATGGAAGCCCTTGAGCGGCAAGCGCCGGTCAGCTCGGCGCACACAGCCACCATAAGGGGCTAGATGCATGTGCGGAATCGTCGGTATCGTCGGCCACACCCCAGTCAATCAGCAGCTCTACGATGCGCTGACGGTGTTGCAGCATCGCGGCCAGGATGCCGCCGGCATCATGACCTGCCACGACGGCGAGCTGTTCATGCGCAAGCAGACCGGTCTCGTCCGCGATGTGTTTCAGCACAAACACATGGTCGGCCTCAAAGGCAACATCGGCATCGGCCACGTGCGCTATCCCACGGCCGGTTGCGACACCTCCTCTGAAGCACAGCCGTTTTTCGTCAATTCCCCCTACGGAATCTGTCTCGGCCACAATGGCAATCTGACGAACGCCACGGAGCTGGCGGAAGTGCTGATTCGCGAAGATCGCCGCCACCTGAACACCAGCTCCGATTCGGAAGTGTTGCTGAACGTATTTGCCAGCGAGCTTTCGAATGCGGGCAAGCCGCGCGCGAGCGCGGCGGACATCTTCAAAGCCATCTCGCAGGTCTATCGTCGTTGCCGCGGCGGCTATGCCGTCGTCGCCATGATCGTCGGCCACGGACTGATCGGTTTCCGCGATCCGCACGGAATCCGGCCGCTCGTGCTCGGCAAACGGGAGTCGGCGCAAGGGCCCGAATACATGCTCGCCTCGGAGAGCGTCGCTCTCGACATGCTCGGCTTCGCGCGGGTGCGCGATGTCGGTCCCGGCGAGGCGGTGTTCATCGACGAACAAGGCCGCTTCCATTCGCAACAATGCGCGCCGGTCACGCGCCACACACCGTGCATTTTCGAGTACGTCTACTTCGCGCGGCCGGATTCGATCATCGACAACATCTCCGTGCACAAGGCGCGGTTGCGCATGGGCGATCTGCTCGCCGAGAAAATCCGGCGAGTGTGGCCCGATCACGATATCGACGTCGTCATTCCGATTCCGGATACCAGTCGTACGGCGGCGGTCGAAGTGGCACAGATTCTCGGCATCAAGTACCGCGAGGGATTCGTCAAGAATCGCTACATCGGGCGAACGTTCATCATGCCGGGGCAGGAGCAACGGTCGAAATCGGTGCGCTCGAAGCTCAACGTCATTGATCTGGAATTTCGCGGCAAGAACGTGCTGTTGATCGACGATTCGATCGTTCGCGGTACGACCTCGGCGCAAATCATCGAGTTGGCTCGTGAGGCAGGTGCACGCCGCGTGTACTTCGCTTCGGCTGCGCCTCCGGTGCGCTATCCGAACGTGTACGGCATCGACATGCCCGCCGCCTCGGAGCTCGTTGCAGCGGGCAGAACCGAAGAAGAAGTCGCAAAATTGATCGGAGCCGATCGACTGATCTACCAGGACCTGGACGATCTCGTGCGCGCTTGCCTGCACCACGACTCGCAGGTCAAGGAATTCGACACCTCCTGTTTCTCCGGCGAATACGTGACCGGCGACGTCACGCCGGCGTACCTGGCGAAGCTGGAAGAGGAGCGTTCGGATAGTGCGAAGGAGCGCCGTCGCCAGATGCGCAAAGGCGCGCTCAAAGCCATCCGCGCCGTCTAGCCGCTCGGCGCGGGATGCTGGGGCGGAAAGGCGCCATGAGCTCGCCCAACGCCGCGACGACTGTTCGGCCGGCGGCCACCACGAAGTCGTCGATTGCCCCGCGCGTGCTGATCATCACCGACCACGCCGATCTCGGTCGCGCGCTCAAACATCACGTGTCTATCGTCTGGCCGGAGGCCGAATGCCGCATTCATGCACCGCTCGTTGCAGGGCGGTTGCATCGGGCGTTCTGCGCAATCGGCTTCGATGTCGTGCTGCTCGACGATCGTGTCGAGCACGGGCGCGGACGCGAATGGTTCGAGAACCTCATGTATCGGCCGCATTTTCCGCCGGTGATCTATCTCGCGCCGGGTAGCGACACGCAATTGATGGAGGAGCTCCCGCAACGCGGTGCGCTCGAATGCATCGTGCGCGAGCGCATCGATCATCGGCGGTTGGCGCTTGCCTTGCGTGCAGGCGTCCAGAAACGGCGTCAGGAACTTGCGCTCGCTGCGACTGCAGGCGTGATGGAGCAGGAATCGCGCTTCGGCGAGGTGACGATTCTGGGGCACCGTTTCGTACGCGAGCTCGCCGTGGGCGGAACCTCGATGGTCTACCTTGCCGAGAGCGAGCGTGCGGGCGACATGGTCGTGCTCAAGGTGTTGCGGGATTCGCAGGACGGCAACGACGATCAAGTGCAATTTGCGCGCTTCCTCCAGGAGTACGAGCTGATCTCCAAGATTCGTCACCCCAATGTCGTGCGCATCTACGATCTAGGGATTGCCGACGATCACGCGTATATCGCCATGGAATACTTTCCGCGCGGCGATCTGCGATCGAAAATTACCAAACCGCTGCCGCCTGCTGTCGCGCTCAACTATTTGTCGCAAATGGCGGCCGCGCTCGAGGTCGTTCACGCGGTCGGCGTACTCCATCGCGACCTGAAGCCCGGCAATATCATGCTGCGCGCGGACAACTCGCTGGCGCTCATCGATTTCGGATTGGCCAAACAATCCGATTTCAAAGCCGAGATCACGGGAACCGGGGAAATTTTCGGGACGCCGTACTACATGAGCCCGGAGCAGGGTCATGGACAATCACTCGATCAGCGCAGCGATCTGTACAGCCTCGGTGTGATCTTCTACGAGATGTTGACGAACAAGAAGCCCTACCTTGCCCCGACGCCGATGGGCGTCATCTACTTGCACGGCAACGCGCCCGTGCCTCAGTTGGAAGGCCAGCTTCGGCAGTATCAGCCGCTGCTGGATCGCTTGATGGCCAAGAATCCCGACGATCGATTTGCAAGCGCGCGCGCACTGCTCGATGCCATCGGAGAGTTCGCATGAGCGCCGAACTTGCTTCTTCGCTCGATCGCATCTTGCTCGCTCCGACACCGGAAGCTTGGTACGAGGCTGCAGCCGTGCGGTGGCGCGAGCTGCTCGTCGATCATGCGAATTGCGAGAAAAAGGCAGCATCGACCGCGCTCAGCTTGATGTTCACCTATGCTGAGGACATGCAGCTCGCCGATCAGCTATCGCGTCTTGCGCGTGAAGAGCTGCGCCATTTCGAACAGGTTCAGAAGTACATGCGCGAGCTCGGCGTACCGTTCATGCGGCTCACACCGTCCCGCTACGCCGAGGGTCTGCGGCGCTGCGTGCGTACGTACGACCCGCAACGGCAGCTCGATTTGCTGCTCTGTGGCGCGTTGATCGAAGCTCGCTCGTGCGAACGCTTCGTCGGTCTCGTGCCGAGACTTTCTTCGCCGCTTGCCGAGTTCTACGACGGGCTCGCCCGCTCCGAGTCGCGCCATCAGTCGTTGTACTTGCGCTTGGCCGAAACCCGTGCGCGCGGCGCGGACTGGCAGCGCCGCCTGACCGAGCTGGCGGAAGTCGAAGCAGAGTTGGCGACTTCGCCGGATCCGCAATTTCGGTTTCACTCCGGCAAGCCGGAGTGAAGACTGTAGGCTGAAGACTGAAGGCGGAGCGCGTCGTTCGCGCGCTGCTACTCACCACTCACTGCTCACCATAGGCGAATCGCGACGAGTCACTAGTCGCGAGTCACGCGTCACGATCCTCGCGGCAATCCCACCAGCTCATACCCTGCCGCTCCCCACCGCAGCACGCTGCCTTGCTCGTACCAATCGCCGAGCACGATGCGGGTACAGGGTCTGCCGTCGACGGTCAACGAGTGAATCGCCGGGCGGTGGGTGTGACCGTGCACGATGCAATCGACGCCCAGCGTACGGAATGCATTGGCGACTGCGTCGGCGTTCACGTCCATGATGTACGGAGCGACTTTGTCCGTGGCTTCGATGTGCGCCTTGCTGCCGGCACGCATGCGCGCGGCCAGCGCTTGTCGCTGCGAGAGCGTGAGCGAACGCAAGATCCATTGCACGATCGGATTGCGAACGATGCGGCGTAGGCGCTGATAGGAGTGATCGTCGGTGCACAGCGTATCGCCGTGCATCAGCGCAACTTTCCGTCCGCGGACGTCGATCACCGTGCCGTCGTCGATCAACTGCGCACCCGTGGCGTCGCAGAAGCGGCGTCCGAGCAGGAAGTCTCGATTGCCGTGCATGACGAAGCAGGGGACGCCGCCGGAAGTCAGGCGCCGCAGACCTTCAACGACGCGTCGTTTATCCGGATCGGGATCGTCGTCGCCGATCCAAGCCTCGAATAGATCCCCGAGAATGTAGAGCCCCGCGGCTTGCGAGGCCTCGTGCTCGAGGAAGCCCAAGAACTGGTCGGTGATCTCGGGATGCGAGCCGTCCAGGTGAAGATCCGATATGAAGAGCGTCGTCACTGCTGCGGGCTATTCGACAACGACGATGCGGCGGATCACGATCGGTTTCAACGGCGCATCCTTGTCGAACGGACCGACTTCGCCCGTTGCGACGGCACCGATCGCGTCGACGACTTCCATGCCCTCGACGACTCGACCGAACACCGCATAACCCCAACGACTCGGCTGAGGATCCAAAGTCGGGTTATCGGTCAGATTGATGTAGAACTGCGCGTTCGCACTATGCGGATTGCTCGTGCGGGCCATGCCGATCGTCCCGCGCCGATTCGATAGACCATTGCCGGACTCGTTGGGAATGTCGGGCCGTGTCGGCTTCTCAGCGAATTCCTCGTCGTAGCCGCCGCCCTGAGCCACGAAATTGCCGACCACGCGATGGAAAATCGTTCCCTCGTAATGCCCGGCGCGCACGTACTCCAGGAAGTTCGCAACCGTGAGCGGAGCGCGCACGGCGTCGAGCTCGACGACGAAATCGCCCATCGAGGTTTCGATACGAACTAGGGTGTTACTGGCCATCTGGGCCTGTGCTGCGCCCATTGGCAGCCATGCCGCAATTGCGATCAGACAAAGAAGCGCTCGCTGCATAGGACCTGAGGACAAAGGAAACGTGCGCGCGATCTTACCAAAGCGCTCGGACGGGCTTGCGGCTGGTTGGTGACTCGTTCCCGTTTCGGCGCTCGAGTCCCGCAGACCGAGGCGAGGCGTATAGAATGCCCGCTCTTGTGCACGGGACGTCGGTCCACGCTATGTTGCAGCTTTTCAATTCGCTGAGCGGGCAGAAGGAAGCTTTTCAGCCGCTCGAACCCGGCAAGGTTCGAATGTATGTCTGCGGCGATACGGTCTACGACTACTGCCATATCGGCCATGCGCGCTCGAAGATCGCCTTCGATGTCGTGCGCCGCTACCTGGAGTTTCGCGGCTATCAGGTGACCTTCGTCCGAAACATCACGGACATCGATGACAAGATCATCGAGCGGGCGGCGCAAAACGGCGAGCCCATCCAATCGTTGACGGCGCGCTTCACGCAAGCGATGCACGAAGACTACGATCGATTGGGCGTGCTGCGGCCCACGCACGAGCCGAAGGCCACCGAACACATTCCCGGCATCATCGCGATGACGCAAAAGCTCATCGACAAGGGCTATGCGTACGTGGCTTCGAACGGCGATGTGTTGTATTCGGTCGCGAAGTTCGCGCCTTACGGAAAGCTCTCCGGCAAGCGGCTCGAAGACCTGCGCGCCGGCGCGCGTGTGGCCGTCGATGAAGCGAAGCGCGATCCGGCAGATTTCGTTCTATGGAAAAAGGCGAAGCCCAATGAACCGTCGTGGCCTTCGCCTTGGGGGCCGGGGCGCCCCGGCTGGCACATCGAGTGCTCGGCGATGAGCTATGAGCTGCTCGGTTCGCGCTTCGACATTCACGGCGGCGGTGCCGATCTCAAGTTCCCGCATCACGAGAACGAAATTGCGCAGTCGTGTGCTGCAACGGGCGATCAATTCGCGACCTATTGGATGCACAACGGCTTCGTCAATGTGGACGACGAGAAGATGTCGAAGTCGCTCGGCAACTTCTTCACGATCCGCGACGTGCTCGATTCGGGATACGTGCGCGATCCCGAAGTGTTGCGCTATTTCTTGATGTCGAGCCACTACCGGGGCCCGATCAATTATTCGCTCGTGCAGATCGAGCAGGCCGATGCGGCGCTCGTGCGTTTGTACACGGCGTTACGCGATGTCGAGCCGCTGTCGCCTCCGCAAACCGGTGCGGCGACGCAAGCGTTCACGCAAGCCATGGACGACGATTTCAATACGCCGGAAGCGCTCGCCGTGCTGCAGCAGCTTGCGACCGAGATCAATCGCGCGAAAGCGAGCGGGGAAACCGAGCGTGCCCGCGCGTTGGCATCGGAGCTCGTGCATTTGGGCGGTGTGCTCGGCATTCTTCAGCAACGTGCCGACGAGTTCTTGCGCAAGCCGAAGAATGCGGCTCCGCGCGCCGACGGTGAAACGGCCGGGTCGTCTCAGGAATACACGGACGATCGTGTCGAGGCTTTGATCGCGGAACGCGCAGAGGCGCGGAAGACGAAGAACTTCAAACGTTCTGACGAAATTCGCGATGAGCTCGCCCACGCGGGCATCGTGCTCGAGGACTTGCCCGGCGGGAAGACGACTTGGCGCCGTGCTTGACGACGTTCTCGCAGCCGCCCGCTGCTTGTACAATTCGTAACGCAATGCTCGGTCGCGCGGGAAATGGATTCGAAGAGCGCGCTGCAAATTGACGCTCCGAAGTGCCATCCGTATGATTCGCCGTCCCGTGCGGGGCAGGCTTGCACGGCGGGGCGTAGCGCAGTCTGGTAGCGCATCTGCTTTGGGAGCAGAGGGTCGGGGGTTCGAATCCCTCCGCCCCGACCACATGGATGGCAGTGACTAGGGGATAGGGGTCAGGACCGATCCGAGACTGTCTCCCATCCCCTGTTCATTGTCCCTGGACTGCCGGCAGCGCTTGCACCCGCAGCCCGGCGGCTGAGCGGCCGGCGTGCTGGCTGAGTTCGGCAGGATGGAAACGCGTCGCTGCGCCCGTAGCTCAGCTGGATAGAGCATCGGCCTTCTAAGCCGAGGGTCGCAGGTTCGAATCCTGCCGGGCGCGCCAAAGGCGCGCTAGGACAGGTGAGAACCTGCGAGTAGCAGGTTCGACGAAAATTGCAGGAGCAATTTTCGAACGACCGAAGGTCGGCCCGAATGGGCGCCGGCCATGGAGGCGCGCCGGACATGGACGCACATGCCTTCGGGCGTGTAAGTTGAATTAGTGCGGACGATGGTGGACGTAGCTCAGTTGGTAGAGCCCCGGATTGTGATTCCGGCCGTCGTGGGTTCGAGTCCCATCGTCCACCCCAAACTTCACGGCGCGAGCCGTTGAAGTGAGGAGCGAGAACCCGTTACGGTTCTGCCACCAGGTAGAAAACGTGGGCTGTTAGCTCAATTGGTAGAGCAGCTGACTCTTAATCAGTTGGTTGTAGGTTCGAGTCCTACACGGCCCACCACCTCCTTCCCGTCCTAGCCGCCAATCGTTGCCCCGCGTGCTTCGGTACCGCACTGCGACTCTGAAGGCACCCCATTCAGAACTCCCGGCCCGGGTCTAACTTCAAGGTGAGGGTACGTCGGCTATACTCCGCGCCCCCGCTTCGGCGGGGTGCGCGATTTGGGTACGGGACGCGAAAGTGGCGGAACTGGTAGACGCGCTGGATTTAGGTTCCAGTGGGTAACCCCGTGAGGGTTCGAGTCCCTCCTTTCGCACCACGTCGAGTTACAACAGAGGTCCGTTAGCAATGCAGGTGTCCGTAGAAGCAATCGGTGCCCTCGAGCGCCGAATGGAAGTTCAGGTTCCCGCCGAGCGCGTGGAGAAAGCGATCGACGAGCGCCTGCAGAAGCTAAGCCGGACCGTCCGATTGAAGGGTTTCCGTCCCGGCAAGGTGCCCGTCAAGGTCGTCCGTCAGCAATTCGGCCAGCAGGTTCGTCAGGAAGTGCTCAGCGACGTGATGCAGGCGACGTTTGCGGAGGCCGTCACTCAACAGAATCTGATTCCTGCGGCAGGTCCGCGGATCGAGCCCATCAGCCTCGAACAGGGCAGTGACCTCAAGTATCGCGCCACCTTCGAAATCCTCCCGGAAATCAAGCTCACCGGCCTCGAGACCATCGAGGTGAAGCGCCCGACCGCGGACGTCACCGCGGCCGATATCGAAGCAATGATTCAGAACTTGCGGGAACAGCGCGCGACGTATTCGCCTGTCGAGCGCGAAGCGCAGGACACCGACCGCGTCGTCGTCGATTTCGCCGGAACGTTGGACGGTCAGCCGTTCGAAGGCGGGCAAGGCGAGAACGTGACGATCCACCTGGGCTCAGGACGCATGCTCGCGGATTTCGAGAAGGGTATTCGCGGCGCGAAGGCAGGCGAAAAGAAGACCATCGATGTCACGTTCCCCGAGAACTACGGCGCACCGAACTTGGCGGGTAAGACTGCGAAGTTCGAGGTGACGATCAAGTCGGTGGAAGAGCGCAAGCTGCCGGAGCTCGACGAGGAATTCTGCAAGTCGTACGGAGTCGATACCGGCGGGGTCGAGCGTCTGCGTCAGGAAGTCGAAGACAACATGCGACGCGAATTGAACGATGCGATCCGCGCCCGCATGAAGGTTCAAGTGCTGGACGGGCTGGTCGCGACGAATCCGATCGAATTGCCGAAAAGTCTCGTCGACGTTCAGGTTCGCGACATGCAGATCGAGGCCGGTCGGCGCATGGGGGCACAGGACGTTTCGCAGTTGCCGCCCGCCGAGGCATTCGTCGAACAGGCTCGCCGCCGAGTGGCGTTGAACCTGCTGGTGAACGAGATCATCAGAACCGCCGAGCTGAAAGTGGATCAGTCAAAGGTCCAGGCGCGCATGGAGGAGCTCGCGCAGCAGTTTCCGGATCCGGCTCAAGCGTTGCAGGCGTATCGCAGTAACCCGCAGCTGCGGCGGCAGCTCGAAGCGAGCGTGCTCGAGGACCAGGTCGTGGATTGGCTGCTCGAACGCGCCAAAGTGACCGAAGTCCCGTCGACTTTCAAGGAACTAATGAATTTCGGCGCGTAGCGTAATCGGGCCTCGTTTCGGACAGGAAACCGTCCGCGAGATGATGCACACTTGGCGAGCGTATCAATTTCAACCATGGCCATCGAAAAAGCTGCTATGAACCTCGTACCCATGGTCGTCGAGCAGACCGCTCGCGGCGAACGTGCTTATGACATCTATTCGCGCCTGTTGAAGGAGCGGGTGATCTTCATCGTTGGTCCGATCGAGGACCACATGGCGAATCTCGTGGTCGCTCAGCTGCTCTTCTTGGAATCCGAGAATCCGGACAAGGACATCGCGCTGTACATCAATTCGCCTGGCGGGTCGGTGACCGCTGGCTTGTCGATTTACGACACGATGCAGTTCATCAAGCCGGACGTCAGCACAATGGTCGTTGGGCAGGCATCGAGCATGGCCGCCGTCCTGCTCGCCGGCGGAGCGAAGGGTAAGCGTTATGCACTACCTCACTCCCGGATCATGATCCACCAGCCGCTGGCAGGCTTCCAAGGACAGGCATCGGACATCGACATCCATGCACGCGAAGTGCTCGAGATGCGCGACCGGTTGAACCGTATTCTGTCCAAACACACCGGTCAGACGGTCGAGAAGATCCGCCAAGATACCGATCGCGACAACTTCATGGGCGGCGAGGCGGCGGTGGCCTATGGCCTCATCGATCGCGTGCTCGAACGCCGCGCCGATTCGACACCGGCTACGCCCAAGTGATTAGGGCTAAGTGACTAGAATTGTTAGGTATTTGCCTTACGGCCAACAGTCATCGCGTTGCTGAGCAGGCCGTCTTTGCAGGCAAGCGGCAACGCGTGATATATAACCTCGACACCGTCGTGTCACGCTCGTGGACGCGGTGCCGATAAGGCTTTGAGGTGACGCATGCCCGATGATTCCCGCGGCAAACACGACGACGGCAAACTGCTGTACTGTTCGTTTTGCGGCAAGAGCCAGCACGAAGTTCGCAAGCTGATCGCCGGACCGTCGGTGTTCGTTTGCGACGAGTGCGTCGAGCTCTGCAACGACATTATCCGCGAAGAGCTCGAGGAGCGCGCAGAACGGACCCGCGACAAGCTGCCGCGTCCGCACGAGATCAAGAAAGTCCTCGACGAATACGTCATCGGGCAGCACCGCGCGAAGAAGGTTCTCTCGGTTGCCGTCTACAACCACTACAAGCGGTTGCAGACCAAGACCGGCGACCAGCGCTCGAAGGACGAGGTCGAGCTGGCGAAGAGCAATATCCTGTTGATCGGTCCGACGGGCTGCGGCAAGACGTTGCTTGCCGAGACGCTGGCGCGCTTGTTGAACGTTCCGTTCACGATTGCCGATGCAACGACGCTGACCGAAGCCGGCTACGTCGGCGAGGACGTCGAGAACATCATCCAGAAGCTCCTGCAGAAATGCGACTACGATGTCGAGAAGGCGCAAACAGGCATCGTGTACATCGACGAGATCGATAAGATCTCGCGCAAGTCGGACAATCCTTCCATTACACGCGACGTGTCCGGCGAAGGCGTGCAGCAGGCCCTGCTGAAATTGATCGAAGGCACGGTCGCTTCGGTTCCGCCGCAGGGCGGACGCAAGCATCCCCAGCAGGAGTTCCTGCAGGTCGATACGACGAACATCTTGTTCATTTGCGGCGGTGCGTTCGCGGGTCTGGAAAAGATCATCCTGAACCGTACGCAGAAGACCGGTATCGGCTTCACCGCCGAGGTTCGTCCGCAAGGCGAGCGTCCTTACGGCAACGATGTGTTTCATGACGTCGAGCCGGAGGATCTCATCAAGTACGGCCTGATTCCGGAGTTCGTCGGTCGCTTGCCCGTCGTGGCGACGCTTGATGAGCTCGACGAAGCTGCGCTCGTGTCGATCCTGGTCGAGCCGAAGAATGCGCTCACCAAGCAATATAAGAAGTTGTTCGACATGGAAGGCGTCGAGCTCGAGTTCCGTCCGGAAGCGCTGAAAGCCGTCGCGAAGAAGGCCATGCAGCGCAAGACGGGCGCTCGCGGTTTGCGCACGATCCTTGAAAACGTGCTGCTCGAAACGATGTACGAGCTGCCGTCGTTGCGGAATGTGCAGAAGGTTGTGGTCGATGAGGCTGTCATCCTCGGCGAGAGCAAGCCGTACATCGTGTACGGGCCCGGGGAAGAGGGCCGGACGACGGTCGAAGAGCGACGTCCGACCGGCAGCGACCATCACTGAACCGGATTGCAAATTTGCACTACGAGGGCGCCGTCAGGCGCCCTCGTCGTTTCCGAGTATCGGTTTGAGCGGTTGCAATAGGGGCGACCCTGTATCCGTCATTCTCTCGATCCGTCATTCGCGAGGACCCGGCGAAAACCGGCGCGATTCCGGGGGAAGAGCGCTGGCGACCCGGCACCGCTTCCGGTATTTTGCAGAACGATCCTTTTCGAATCGGATCTAAATCTTCCGATTCGCCATCGACAGGTAATCCGCGTGAGCACAGACACTCCAGCACCAGATACCCCCACGCCGCCGACAGCGATGCCCGTCCTGCCGCTGAGAGACGTCGTGGTCTATCCGCACATGGTCATTCCGCTGTTCGTCGGCCGCGAGAAATCGATTCTCGCGTTGGACCATGCGATGCGCGGTTCGAAACAGATTTTGCTCGTGGCGCAGAAACAAGCCGACGTGGACGATCCGACTGCGCAGGATCTTTATCGCATCGGTACCGTCGCGACGATTCTGCAACTGCTCAAGCTTCCCGACGGCACGGTCAAGGTGCTCGTCGAGGGCGTCGAGCGCGCCAAGATCGAGAAGCTGACCTCGGGTCAGTATTTCAGTGCCGAGATCTCGCAGCTGCGCGACATCGAGCAGTACGACGAACGCGAGATGGACGTGCTGATGCGTTCCGTCGTGTCGCAGTTCGAGCAGTACGTGAAGCTCAACCGCAAGGTGCCGCCGGAGATCCTCACTTCGCTTGCGGGAATCGAGCAACCGGGTCGGCTCGCGGACACTGTTGCCGCGCACATGTCGCTCAAGCTCGATGCCAAGCAGAAGGTTCTCGAGATCCAGGACGTGCGCAAGCGCCTCGAGCACATCCTCGCCCTCATCGAAGGCGAGATGGACGTGCTGCAGATCGAGAAGCGGATCCGCGGGCGCGTCAAGCAACAAATGGAGAAGAGCCAGCGCGAGTACTACCTGAATGAGCAAATGAAGGCCATTCAGAAGGAGCTCGGCGAGATCGAGGACGCACCGAACGAGCTTGCGGAGCTCGAGCAGCGCATCCAGAAGGCGGGTATGCCGAAGGAAGCGCGCGACAAGGCGATGTCAGAGCTCAACAAGTTGAAGCTCATGTCGCCGATGTCGGCCGAAGCGACCGTCGTGCGCAACTACATCGACTGGCTCGTGAAGTGTCCGTGGAAGAAGCGGACCAAGATTCACAACGACATCGCCAATGCGGAGAAGGTGCTCGACGAAGACCACTACGGGTTGGAGAAGGTCAAAGAGCGCATCATCGAATACCTTGCGGTCCAGCAGCGCGTCAAAACCCTGAAGGGTCCGATTTTGTGTCTCGTCGGACCACCGGGCGTGGGTAAGACCTCGCTCGGACAATCGATCGCGCGCGCGACCAACCGCAAGTTCGTCCGCATGTCGCTCGGCGGTGTACGCGACGAAGCCGAGATCCGCGGTCACCGCCGCACGTATATCGGCTCGATGCCCGGCAAGATCATTCAAAACATGGTCAAGACGGGCGTGCACAATCCGCTGTTCCTGCTCGATGAGGTCGACAAGATGGCCATGGATTTCCGTGGCGATCCGTCGTCGGCGCTGCTCGAAGTGCTCGATCCGGAGCAGAACGCGACTTTCAACGATCATTACCTCGAGGTCGATTTCGATCTGTCGGAGGTGATGTTCGTCTGCACCGCGAACAGCCTGAACATTCCGGCGCCGCTCCTCGACCGCATGGAAGTGATTCGGTTGCCCGGCTACACGGAAGACGAGAAGAGCGCGATCGCGCGCCGTTACCTGTTGCCGAAACAGATGAAACAGAACGGCGTGCAGGACAGCGAGCTCAAGGTGTCGGATCAAGCGATCCTCGACATCATCCGCTACTACACCCGCGAGGCCGGCGTGCGCAATCTCGAGCGCGAAATCTCGAAGATCTGCCGCAAGGCGGTGAAGCAGCTACTCACCGAGAAGGACACGAAGGTCGTCAACATCACGCCGAAGAATCTGAGCAAGTACCTCGGCGTGCGGCGCTTCCGCTACGGCCTTGCGGAGGAGCAGGATCAAATCGGCCAGGTCACGGGCCTTGCGTGGACGGAAGTGGGGGGCGAGCTGCTCACGATCGAAGCCGCGGTCGTTCCCGGCAAGGGCAAGCTCACGCACACCGGCCAACTCGGCGAAGTGATGCAAGAGTCGATTCAGGCCGCGATGACCGTCGTGCGCAGCCGCGCCACGATGCTCGGACTCGATCCCGACTTCTATCAGAAGGCCGATGTGCACATTCACGTGCCCGAGGGGGCAACGCCGAAGGACGGTCCGAGCGCAGGTATCGGTATGTGTACAGCGCTCGTCTCTGCGCTGACTAAAGTGCCGGTTCGCTCGGATGTGGCAATGACGGGCGAGATCACGTTGCGCGGACAGGTGCTACCGATCGGCGGCTTGAAGGAGAAATTGCTGGCGGCGCACCGCGGCGGAATTCGCACGGTGTTGATCCCGGATGAGAACACCAAGGACCTCGCCGACATTCCTCAGAACATCAAGGACAGCCTCGAGATCAAGCCGGTGAAATGGATCGACGAAGTGTTGCAGGTCGCACTCAAACACATGCCGGCGCCTGTCGCTGCAGAGGCGGGTCCGTCGCGGCCGAACGACAAGGCGCGTCCGCGTCGCATTGCGAAGCGCGCACCGAAGGCCGTGCGTGCGCACTAACGCTGCGTTTGAAGGACCGTGCGAAGGAATCTTCGCACGGTCCTTTTGCTGCATTCGTCACATAACTCTGGTTGACCCGTTCTTCCGCGCACTGCTATAACGCGCCCCCGCCTGCGCCGGTGCAGGTCGCAACAGGAAAAAGAAGGAATCCGACATGAACAAAGCCGAGCTGATCGATGCGGTAAGCGGGCAGACGGGCCTTCCGAAGGCTGAGGCGACGAAGGCGGTCGACGCAGTGTTCGATTGCATTACTGCGGCGCTCAAGGCGGGCGACAGCGTTTCGGTGCTCGGTTTCGGTACGTTCGTCGTGAAAGGACGTGCAGCGCGTCCCGGTCGCAATCCTCGTACGGGCGAGACGATCGAGATTCCTGCAAGCAAGGTGCCGGGCTTCAAGGCTGGCAAGGCACTGAAGGATGCTGTAAATTAGCGCGCCCTCGAGGACCGGACGCGAAGTCGCGGTTTTTCGATGGCAAGGTTCCGATCCGCATTCGCAATTCGCGACGCGCTCAGGAACACGGGCTGCGGTGCATCAGTGCAGCGAGACGCAGGCAGCCGCCACGGGGGTGCTTAGCTCAGCGGTAGAGCGTCGCCCTTACAAGGCGAATGTCGTGGGTTCGATCCCCTCAGCACCCACCACGCCTTTTTGCAGTTCAAAGGGATCAAAGCTTCCAGCGCGGAGCGGTAGTTCAGCTGGTTAGAATACCGGCCTGTCACGCCGGGGGTCGCGGGTTCGAGTCCCGTCCGCTCCGCCACTTTACAAAACCAAGCGCCATTCGCGAGCGTACCGCGCCGGAGAGCGATTCGCCGGAATGAGCGAGCGAAGGACGCTGGGCACTCGAATAACGCTCGATTCATGCTGCAAAAAATCCGCGACAAGATTACCGGCTGGGTCGCCGGTCTGGTCCTCGGGGCGATTGCCGTCGTCTTCATCTTCTGGGGCATCGACTTTCAAATGGGCGCCGTTACATACGCCGCGAAAGTGAACGGCGAGCGTATCGACGTGCAGACGGTGCAGCGCGCATGGCAGCAGCGTCAGTCGCAATTGCAGCAAATGCTCCGAGACGAGCTGCCTCCTGAGCTGATGCGTTCGCAGCAACGTGCGCTGCTCGATCAATTCGTGCAGCAGACGCTCCTCAAGCAGCGCGCTAACAAGTTCGGCTATCGGGTGAGCGATGAGGCGCTTGCGACGCGTGTGCGCGACTTCCCGCAGTTCCACGCCGACGGCAAGTTTTCACCGGATCGCTACAACGCCGTGCTTCGCCAAGTCGGGTTGACGCCCGCACAGTTCGAAGCGGACCTCGCAACCGAGCTCCTGATCACGCAGGTTCAGGAAGCGATCGTCGATTCCTCGTTCGTTCTGCCTTACGAGCTCGATCACCGTTATGAGCTCGAGAAACAGGAACGCGAGTTGGAGTATGTGCTGATCGCCGCGAACTCGTTCGCCGACAGCATCAAGGTAACCGACGAGCAGATTCAGGCCTGGTACGAATCGCATCAGTCCGATTACACCTCGCCCGAGACAGTCGATCTCGAGTACGTCGAAGTCACACGTGCGATGGCGGAGGCGAGCATCGAAGTCACCGAAGCGGCGCTCAAGGATTACTTCGAGAGCATCAAAGATCGTTTCCACGCGCCGGAGCGCCGTCACGCCCGCCACATCCTGATTACCGCCGAAGATGGGCTCGATGACGCCGCAGCTGAGAAGAGAGCGGCAGAGCTCGCAGAACAGGCGAAGGCAGGAGCGGACTTCGCGGATCTCGCGCGCAAGCACTCCAAGGATCCGGGCTCGGCGCAACAGGGCGGCGATCTCGGCTGGGCCGAGCGTGGCATGTTCGTTGGTCCGTTCGAAGAAGCTTTGTTCTCGATGCAGAAAGGGGAGATTCGCGGCCCAATCAAGACGCAGTTCGGCTATCACATCATTCAGCTCGTCGACATCGAAGCCGAACGCCTTCGCACCTTCGAGGAAATGCGGGCGGAGATCGAATCCGAGTATCGCAAGGACCGGGCAGAGGCGATCTTTCTCGACCAGTCGCAGAAGCTGGACGAGCAAGCATTCGCGGCACTCACGACGCTCGAGCCGGTCGCGCAAGCGCTCGGTGTGGAGATCAAGACGATCCAAGGCTTCACGCGCGAGGGCGGCGAGGAGTTCGGCGACAACCGCGACGTGATCGAGGCGGCCTTCAGCGAGGACGTGCTCGAGCGCGGACAGAACAGCCCGCTGATTGCGGTGGGCGACAGCCGCGCCGTCGTTTTGCGCGTGAAGAACCACAAGCCTGCCGAACCGAAACCGCTTGACGAAGTGCGTGGCGAGATCGAAGCGCAAGTGCGTCGTCAGGCGATGCGCGATGCTGCAGCCAGCCAAGGTGCGCAGATTCTCGCCCGCCTGCAGCAAGGAGAGACGTGGTCAGCCGTGATGTCGGAGTTGAAGCTGCAGCCTGCAGGTCGCCGTTTCGTCACGCGTAAGGATCAATTGGCACCGGAGGCTGTCCTGCGCGCCGCATTCGATGTGCCGCGCACGCAGGTGAGCGAAGAAAAGCCGTACGTGGCCGGCGTCGTTACGGACGAAGGCAATTACGCCGTGTGGTCGTTGTCCGCAGTTCGCACGCCGGATCCATCTGCGGAGCCCGAGCGCGAGCGCCAGATGCGCCAACGCCAGGCCGTGTTTGCGCGCGGTAACGAAGAGTTCGCCGCGTACTTGGCGGAAGCCGAGCGCAATGCGAGCGTGCGGCGGAATGAGAGGTTGTTTGAGTAAAAGGGAAAAGGGAAAAGGGAAAAGGGAATAGGGAATAGGGAAGAAGGGAAGAAGGGAAGAAGGGAAGAAGCCTCGCGCAGCAGACATTCTTCCTTCTCCTCTTGGCCAGGAGCCAGTGCGCCGCTTCGCGCGCCTTCGCTACAGCCTAGAGCCAACAACCTATAGCCCGGTCAGAGCTGCTTCTGCGCGTCCATGCGCGGCAGCCGTCAAGCGTCCTGCCTCATACGCGAATAAGCCGCTGCGCGGCCTTTTCTACAGCCTACAGTCTAGAGCCTACAGCCTGAGCGGAGCGTCTCAATCTCCCTCCGACGTCAGCGCCATTCCAACCGTGTTGAATCCGCCGTCGACGTAGACGACCTCGCCGGTGATGCCGCCTGCAAGATCGGAGCACAAGAATGCGGCCGCGTTGCCGACGTCCTCGATCGTGACGTTTCTGCGGAGCGGCGCGACCTGAGCGACGTGCTTGAGAATTGCGCGGAAGCCGCCGATGCCGGCCGCTGCAAGCGTTTTGATCGGCCCGGCCGAAATTGCATTGACGCGAATACCGCGGGGGCCCAGGTCCGCTGCAAGGAATCGAACGCTCGCCTCGAGGCTCGCCTTGGCGAGTCCCATCACGTTGTAGCTGGGCAGCGAACGCACCGCGCCCAAGTACGAAAGCGTCAAGAATGCGCCGGCGCGGCCTTCCATCATCGGCACGGCAGCCTTCGCGATCGCGGTGAGGCTGTAGCTCGAGATGTCGTGAGCAATACGGAAGTTTTCGCGAGTGGTCGATTCCAGGAAGCCGCCGCGGATTGCATCGCTCGGTGCAAACGCGACAGCATGCACGACGATGTCGAGCGCATCCCAGGACTGCTTGAGCTGCGCAAACCCCGCATCGATGCTGTCATCGCTCGCCACGTCCATTTCGAAGGCGATGTTGGAGCCGAACTCCTGCGCCATCGATTCGACGCGGGTCTTGAATCGGTCCTGGTAGCTGAATGCGAGCTCCGCGCCCTCGCGGCGCATGGCGCTCGCGATGCCGTATGCAATCGAGCGCTCAGACGCAAGGCCGATGATCAGTGCACGCTTGCCGGCGAGAAAGCCCATACGCAGCCTCCAGTGATTCGAAAGGCGCGTATTGTGCCGCACCGAGAGCCTACAGGCGACAGCTGTCGCGTGCCTCGTGACTGGTGACTAACGACTCGTGAAAAGCCGCGCGCATGCGCGGTTGCGTGTTGAGCGCGCTGGGCTCTGGTTGGAACAACGCGCGGTACGCGCGTTCTCCCTTCAGTCTTCAGCCTCAGGTCCCCGACCTGTTCACGTACATGACCAGCCGCTGACCCGGCTTGATCACGCTGTTCATGTCGAGGTTGTTCCATGCCAGAAGATCCTTGAGGCTCACGCGGAACTTACTGGCGATTCGCGACAAGGTGTCGCCCGCGCGGACGACGTAGGACAGCGACGTCGGTGTGACGGCGCTGGGATCGGTGGATGCCAGCGTTGCCGTGCCTGGGATCTTGAGCACTTGACCCACCGACAACGTCCCGTCGCGATTCAGACCATTCACTCGCGCGAGATGATCCAAGCTGACGCCGTGCGCGCGTGCAATGCTCCACAGCGTATCGCCGCGGCGCACGCGATGCTGACCGTTGCCCGTTGCAGAAATGCGAGGTGCAGGCTCGTTGCGCGCGATGCGCAGATCTCTTCCGTCGGACGGCGGAACAGCGGTGATGACGAGGTCCTGGCCAGGATGGATCAGCGAGCCGCGAATCTTGTTCGCGGTGCGAATTGCATCTACCGAGACGCCGTACTTGCTTGCGATGGCGCTCAGCGTGTCGCCCGGGCGGACACGGTGATACACGACGCGGACGCGCTTGCTGGGTGGGAGGTCCGCAAGCGCGGCGACGAAGCGTTCGTGGCGATCGACAGGCACCAATAGGTAGTGCGGCCCGTCCGGATCGGTGACCCAATGATTAAAGGCCGGGTTGAGCGCCAGCAGCTCCTCTTTCGGCAGATCGGCAAGCTCCGCAGCCACGTGCAGGTCGATCTGGCCGCCGACGTCGACTTTGACGAAGTAAGGCTGGTTGGCGATCGGCGCGAAGATCAATCCGTGCGCAGCGGGCTCGGCGACGATACGACGCATCGCGAGGAGCTTGGGCACGTAAGCGCGCGTCTCTTTGGGGAGCTTCAGGCTGAAGAAATCGGTCGGCTTGCCGGCTTCGCGGTTGCGTCGAATCGCGCGTGCAACATTCAGCTCGCCGCAGTTGTAGGCGGCCACGGCCAGCAGCCAGTCGCCTTCGAATTCGTCGTGCAGGAACTGCAGGTAATCGAGTGCGGCGGTCGTCGCAGCGAGCACGTCGCGTCGTCCGTCGTAATACCAGTTCTGCTTCAGCCCGTAGCGGCGACCGGTCGCCGGAATGAACTGCCAAAGTCCCGCTGCACGTGCCCGAGAGTACGCAACCGGATTGAAGGCGCTTTCCACGACCGGCAGCAGCGCGAGCTCGAGCGGCATCCCGCGTGCCTCGATCTCTTGGACGATGTGGTAGAGGTAGCGCTCGCCGCGCTTGAACGTTCGGTCCAGATACGCGGGGTGGCGCACGAACCAGGCGAGCTCGCGATCGATCGAAGCGTGGTCTGTGTCCTGCAAAGCGAAGCCGCGGCGGATGCGCTCGAATAGGTCGTCGACGTCCTGGCGGCCACCGACACTGGAGCTGGCGTCGGCCACCAGGGCCGGGCGGCCCTCGGTTTGTGCATCGAGCGAGGCGATCGCAGCCTCGATTTGATCGGGGCCGAGGGTGCCAATGTCGGCCTCATCGAATGTGAGCTCGCTCTCGTCGAACGGCTGATCGTCGGCGACGAATTCGGAGTCGGGCTCGAAGGGGGAGAGGTCGGTGGGAGCGTGACTGCACCCGGCGGTGAGGAGAGCGAGAGCTGCCAGCCAAAAGGCAAACAGCGCTGCCGGTATGCGTCGGACCATGTACATCGAAACCCCTCCGCGTTGGGCCCATGGCCCGTATCGCTCATCCGGCAACTGCCGGAATATTCAAAACCTGCCCGAGCTGGCTTCGGGCCGTCTAATCGCTAGGATCACCTTCTCTTGCCGTCCCGGTGGCGCCCCCGGGAACAACAAAGCAAACCGTACGCGAAAGCTACGCTCGAAAGCCGTCTTTCCAGGCACGGATGACGGCAAAAACCTCTGTTGGATTCAACGCTCGACCTGCGCGGGCTTCCGCGGCTTGTTTCACAGTCTCCTGATGGCACCGAAGGAACGGATTCACATTCCTCTCTCGCCTTATGTTCGATGGCACCGTTGCCTCATCTCGAGCCCGCCGCGCACGGCATTCTTCGAGATACGCCCGCGCCTCGCTATTGTCCGGCTCGACGGCGAGACTGAAAAGTAGATTGCCGATCGTGTATTCATGGGCGCAATAGACCGCAGTGTCGTCCGGTAAGGACGAGAGCTTGGCGAGCGACGCGGTCATCTGTTCTGCGGTGCCTTCGAAGAGGCGTCCGCATCCGGCCGAAAAAAGCGTATCGCCGCAGAACAACGCGCCGTGACCGACGTAGGCAATGTGACCCGCCGTATGGCCCGGCACATCCAACACGTCGAAACGCAACCCGAGCTCCGGGAGATTTACGACGTCTCCCTCTTGCAACAGCGTCGGGTTACCAGGAATGCGTTCGCTTGCTGGCCCGAATACAGAAACTGCTTGCCTCTGTAGCAACTGCACGACACCGCCGACGTGGTCAGGATGATGATGCGTCAGCAGGATTCCGTGGATTTCGAGATCCTGGGCCTCGAGTGCGGCAACGACTGGCGCAGCGTCGCCTGGATCGACAGCGACGACCTTCCTTCGGTCGCGCGGCGAATGAATCAGCCAAATGTAGTTATCGGCGAACGCCCGTACCGGCGTGACCTCGAGCATTTGTCTGAAATCCAGGGAGTCGGCGAGTTGACCGTATTAAACATGTCGCACTATGCAGGGGCAAGCGTGATGAGGGAAGAAGGGAAGGAGGGAAGACGGGAAAAGGGAAAAGGGAAAAGGGAAAAGGGGAAAGGGAAAAGGGGAAAGGGAGGCACTGCTTCCTGTCGTCTGTTGCCTGGCGCAATCACGAATCACGGATCACGAATCACGTTCCGCGCGCCACGCGCTGCTATTCTTCGCACATGCTGGAATTTCAGGCGAACCAAGTCCACGAGTGGCTGCGTTCTCCGCTCGGTGCGCGCTTGTATGCGCTGGAGCGAAAGCTCGTCAGCGAGGCGCTTGCGCAAGTATTCGGTTGGCAGCTCATCCAAATTGGCTTGTGGGGGGATGACGACGGGCTGATCGGCGATGCGCGGACACAGCGCAAGGTCGTGCTTGCCTGGCATGGCGATCGAAAGGGTGGGGGCAAAGGTGTGATTCGATCGCGGACCGATGCGCTCGCGATTGCCTCCGACGCTGCCGATGCGGTCCTGCTGCCTCACACGCTCGAGTACGAACCGGATCCGCACGAAATCCTTCGCGAAGTCGGACGTGTGCTCGCAGGCGAGGGCCACTTGATCGTGCTCGGCTTTCGTCCGTTCTCGAGCTGGGGTGTGCGTCACCTGCTCGCGCGCAACGGCTTCCCTCCCGGACTCGATCGTATGATCGGCGAACGCCGCCTGCGCGATTGGCTGAAACTGCTCGGGTTCGAAATCGTCGACTCGCGCCATTATCTCTTCACGTTGCCTTTGGGCGCGCCGCAGCCGACGTCGACGACGCTCATGGAGCGCGCAGGAGAGACGCTGTGGCCGCTCTTCGCAGGCGGCTATCTCATCAAAGCGCGCAAGCGCGTCTACACGCTCACACCCATTCGTCCACGCTGGCGCCCGCGTCCGAAGGTGGTCGGGGGGCTCATAGAGCCGACGACGCGGAATGGCTCATAAAGGGTTCTGGGCACTGGGCGCTGGTTAGAAATCGCGCGAAGCGCGTGCCGATCTCCGGAGATCAGACCCTGAATCGATTGCCGTTGTAATACCGCCTCGTCGCTTCCGACTGGTTACTATCAACCGGCAACTGTAATTGCGTGCACGGCTTCACCCGTGCACGATGCCCACATTTCCCACCAGAGCCCAGCGCCCAGAGCCCAGTGCCCACCGACAGAATGCCTCCCGTTACCATCTACACCGACGGCGCCTGCCGCGGAAATCCAGGGCCTGGAGGATGGGGCGTCGTGCTGCGCTCTGGCTCGCATGAGAAAGAGTTGCGCGGCGGCGAGCTCGACACGACGAACAATCGCATGGAGCTCACCGCAGCAATCCGAGCATTGGCGGCGCTCAAGCGCCCGTGTCACGTGCAGCTGTACACGGACTCCGAGTACGTGCGCAAAGGCATCACGGAATGGCTTCCGCAATGGAAGGCCCGCAACTGGCGCACAGCAGACAAGAAGCCGGTGAAAAACGTCGATCTTTGGCAAGCGCTCGAGCGCGAAATCGAACGCCACACCATCGAATGGCACTGGGTGAAGGGCCACTCGGGTCACCCGGACAACGAGCGCGCCGATCGATTGGCGAATGAGGCGATCGATGAGTTATTGCTGCGGCGTGACTCGTGACTGGTGACTCCCTAAGACGCTCCGACCAGAATTCCTTGTCCGAGCAAGGGCCAATCAGACGCCAAGCTCGCAGCGTGAGCTTGGGCAGGTTCAGCCGGATTCACCGTGGCTGACAGGTCGTGTGTTACGAAGTCGTCGCCCGGCCCGCGCGAGAGCAGGCCCGGCCGACACCGAGTCGCTAGTCACCAGTCACGAGTCAAGTCTTGGAAGCGTCCGCCCGGCGGTCGCGGTACACTACCGCCATGGACTTCATCGATCTCAAAACCCAGTATCGGCGTTTGCGCGAGCCCATGAATGCGCGCATTCAGGCGGTGCTCGACCATGGGCAGTACGTTCTCGGCAAAGAGGTCGAAGAGCTGGAGAGGCGGTTGGCCGAATACGTCGGCGTCGAGCACTGCGTTGCGGCGTCGAGCGGTACCGACACGCTGCTCATCGCGCTGATGGCGCTCGACATCGGTCCGGGCGATGAGGTCATCACATCGCCGTTCACGTTTATCGCCACCGGCGAGATGATCGCGTTAACGGGCGCGAAGCCGGTGTTCGTCGATATCGATCCGAAGACCTACAACATCGATCCGGCGTTGATCGAGCGGGCGATCACCTCGCGCACGAAGGCGATCATGCCCGTCTCGCTCTATGGACAATGCGCCGATTTCGATGCGATCAACACCATTGCCAACAAGCACGGGCTGGCAGTCATCGAAGACGGTGCGCAGAGCTTCGGCGCGAAATATCGCGGACGCAGATCGTGCGGCTTGTCCGAGGTCGGATCCACTTCGTTCTTCCCGTCGAAGCCGCTCGGCTGCTACGGCGACGGCGGCGCGCTCTTCACGAACGACGATGCGCTCGCGAAGCTGTTTCGAGAAATCCGCGTTCACGGACAGGATCGTCGATACCATCACCCGCGCCTCGGCATCAACGGCCGCTTGGATACGTTGCAAGCGGCAGTTCTGCTGACGAAGTTGGATATTTTCGATGACGAGGTCGCAGCTCGCGAACGTATAGGCAAGCGCTATGGCGAGCTGATCGATGAAGCTTTCGCATCCGCGCCGCCGGAAAAGCGTGTTTCAGGACCCTTCGTCGCGCCGGACTGCACGAGCGTGTACGCACAGTACACCGTCGAGGTCCCGAACCGCGCGCAAGTCGAAGAGCGCATGAAGGCACGCGGCATCCCGACGGCCGTGCACTATCCGGTGCCGCTGCACTTGCAGCCGGTCTTCGGCGATTTGGAGCAGGGGCCAGGCAGTTTCCCGGTTGCGGAAGCCGCGGCGGCGCGCGTGATCAGCTTGCCGATGCATCCGTATCTGACGGAAGAGCAACAACGTACGGTCGTGGATGCATTACGGGACGCCGTGTTGGCGTGAGCACGATTGCTTGAAGCCGCATCCCGGCGATAACCAATAGGGATGCGTCTTGAATGGGGTATGCGATGTCGAGATCGTACTTCGATCGCTTTGTCGAGCGGCGCGATGTTCAACATGTGAACGACCGCGATTGCGTTGCGGTTAGCCGTCGCGATCGCTGAGGCGCCATGCGTCAAGTCGTCCTCGATACCGAAACGACCGGTCTCGAACCCGAAGCAGGGCATCGCATCATCGAAATCGGTTGTGTCGAGTTGGTGAACCGGCGTAAGACCGGTCGCGTGTTCCACCGATACTTGCGGCCCGATCGCGAAGTGGATCGGGGGGCATTGCAAGTCCACGGCATCACCAACGAGTTCCTGGCACAGCAGCCGCGCTTTGCCGACATCGTCGACGAGTTGCTCGAGTTCATCGGGGGCGCCGAGCTCATTATTCACAACGCGGCGTTCGACGTCGCCTTCCTCGATGCGGAGCTGAAGCGGCTGCCCGGGGCGCAGCGCCAAGTCGCGCAGCTCTGCACGATTCTCGACACTTTGCCGCTCGCGCGGCGCATGCATCCGGGTCAGCGCAACAGCTTGGATGCTCTCTGCAAGCGATACGGCATCGACAACTCGCACCGCGAGTTGCACGGCGCGCTCTTAGACGCCCAGATCCTGGCGGACGTCTACCTGGCGATGACGGGCGGTCAAGCCACGCTGATTCTCGGTGAGGAGTACGAAGCGGAGACAGGCGTTTCCAACGAGCCCGTGTTGATGCCGATACCGCGTGGAGCGCTGCGAGTCGTGCGTGCGAGCGCAGAGGAGATCGCCGCGCACGAACGCGTACTCGAAATTCTCGACAAGGTGAGCGGCGGCAAGACGATCTGGCGCACGATCCAAGAGGCGCGTCTCGAGGCCGAGGAAACGGAACGCCTTGCGATGGCAGAGAGCTAGCGTAGGGCTGAAGACTGAAGTAAGCGGCCACTTCCCGTTCGCCCCTTGGGCTTCGCTGCGTCTCCATGGCTGGAGATGCTCGGCGGGAATAGAGTATGGAAGCGAGTTTTCCGAGACGTAGTGCACCCTTTCCGCTATCCCCACCACGCAGTGGGCTTCCCCCGTTTCTTCGGACACGTAGCTAAGCGGCATTAGCCAGCTGCTCGAACTGGGCGGGTGAACGATAGCCCAGTTTCGAGTGACGACGCTGCCGGTTGTAGACGATCTCGATCCATTCG
>Ga0207874_1001576_pt1 | contig 24914 bp, 42 predicted proteins | sample HigsolmetaAR201D_FD_184833 | JGI IMG/M metagenome (GOLD analysis project Ga0207874, IMG submission 184833) | Ionic liquid and high solid enriched microbial communities from the Joint BioEnergy Institute, USA - AR20-1-D (SPAdes) (version 2) ...
TTGAAGGTGTATCTTACATTCCGCTTCGTGCGGCGGGCGAACTTTTTGGCGCGCAAGTCTCGTGGCTGGACGGTGAAATAATCATGGAGAAGATAAACGAAAATGTAGGTGTATTACCCCCAACCGCTGAAGAAATGGCGGAGGTTGCACGGATCGAACAGGAGCGATTGGACAGGGAAGCACAACAGAGAAATGAAATTGACAGGCAAATCAATCAGTTGCAAAGTGAAATCAAGACCAAAATTATACGCAAACAAGCGGATATCTCCGCCAAGAAAGCAACCATTAAGGAAATCGAGGAAAAAATCGAGGAAAACCCTGAATATATATCTGTTGAGGGGCCTGTTCGCTACAAAGATACACCGCAGTACCAACGGGATTTAGAACGGACTGCACAACTTAAATCGGAAATCGAAGCAATCCAAAGTGAAATTGATGCTCTCGAAGCCGAACTCGCCGAACTCGATCAGCAAAAAGCCGAGCTTGAACAACAACTCGAAACGCCCTAATCCGGGGCGTTTTCTTATTCACAAAAACGGTCTGCCTTCTGGCTTAATTCGGTATTCGCCAGGTGGCAAACGATCATTGTCATATCGTCCCACCTCAATATATCCTTTTTTTCCGAGGTCGCGGATATAGCGCCCATTATATATACAGGCAAAGATGATCCAAGGGATGATTATTCCGACGAAATATGTGATAAGGGCGACGAGACCATTGGTTATGAACATCACAAAGAACCATTTCAGGTCTCCGCGAAATAACGGGACGAAGGCTCCGAAGAAGAGCGTGGTCCATGAGAATCCCTTTTTAACTACGATCTCATGCCCGCTCTGATAATGCCGAAGAACAACCTTCATGGCTATCACCTTTGAAACGATTTTCCCACATTTTACACAATAATTTGACGGTTGAATAGTTTTTTCAACCCTCCTATCGCGGAGGGTTTTATTATTGCCAAATATGGAGGTGCGACATGCCTAAAATCACACCCTTTATCCGGGCCGAGATCGACCTGTCCCAGCAGCCCGTGCAGGAACTATGTGACGTGATCGCGGCGGTGTTGCAGGGGTATCCGGGGCGGGAGCGGGAAATCCTTGTGAAGTTGCGTGACGCAATCGACGGACATTTGAGAGCGCTCGAAAAGGAGGCAGAACAACGTGGCGCAAATCGAATTGCTGCAGCCGACCGAAAAGATTAAAGATTCCTACGGCAAAATCAACACCAGCCTGACAAACCTGAACAATGATAAGCTTGAAAAGTCTGGCGACACAATGACGGGGCTCTTGACCGCTTTGGGCGGCATCGACCTTGAAGTGACCTCTTTGCCGACCGGGAAGGTCGGCAGGATGCACGCGAACGGTGCCACAAAGCAGGTGTACTATCACGACGATGTGAATTGGCGCGAGATGTGGCACAACGGCAACAACCCGGCCAGCGTCGCAGCTAACGGGTACCAAGTATTGGCTAGCGGGCTGATCGTCCAATGGGGGTTTGCCACGGTAGCCGGAAACAACGTCGGAACGCCGATCACCTACCCGATCACTTTTCCGAACGTCGTCGCAAATGTACTCACAGTCCCGCGAGCGAATATAGGGGTCGCTGCCAGTCCAGAAAACCCTACGACGAGCGGGTTTACCTGTTATCAAGGACACTCGACGGATCTCACAGTCCACTGGATCGCGATTGGATGGTGAAGAAAATGCAGGAGCAATATTATGTCGAATTCGATGAGACCGGCAACATCTCCGGTTTTTATGTTGACACAATCCACGTTGACATCCCCGCGAGCGCCGTCCCTATCACGCAGGAACAGTGGGAGACGTACTCCGCCGCGCCGCACCGATACAAACTCGATGGCGAGACGATCCGGGAGAAGACGCAGCAGGAGATTGACGACGAGATTGCAGCACGGCCGCCGGTGCCGAAGTCACGGACGGAACTGCTGGAGGAAGAAAACGCCCTGCTCGCCCTAGAACTCGCACAGACACAGCTCAGGCTCGATCAGGCCGAACAAGAGCAAGCCGCACTGCTCTTGGAACTCGTCAATAAGGGGGTGCTGTAAGTGGACTGGTATGCAATCGTAAAGCGTCACTATGACGCCGGGCGTTACAATGACGCACAGGTCGCCGTGTTTGTCACGGCGGGCAAGATCACGCCGGAGCAGTATCAAGCCATTACAGGAACGGAGTATCAGGGCTCTGCCGAATAGGCGGGGCCTTTTTGTATTGGAGGGGATAACGTGGAAAACTGGGTCAAACCTGTTGTAGCTGTGAGCGGCGCGGCCGCCTCTTATCTTTTCGGGGGGTGGTCGTCGTTGCTTTCGATTCTGCTGACGTTTGTTGTGTTGGATTATGTGACCGGGTTCGCAGCCGCCGCAAAAGAAGGAAGGCTGAACAGCGAAGTCGGCCTCTGGGGCATCGCGCGGAAGGTGGCGATCTTCGCGGTTGTGGCCGTGGCGCACCTGGTCGACTCGGCACTTGGCGACGCGCATCTCTTCCGGGATGCGGCGGTGTTTTTCTATCTGGCCAACGAGCTGCTGAGCATCACAGAAAATCTCGGCCGTGTTGGTGCGCCGATCCCGCCGGCTGTTCAAAGGGCGGTCGAGATCCTGCGCGGGAAGTCGGAGGGGGACCGGCCATGAGCGCGGCATCTTTCATCGCCCAAATCGCCCCGATCGCCGTCCAACTGCGCATTGAAGGATCGCCGATCTTCCCGTCGGTCCGGATCGCGCAGGCGGGGCTGGAGACCGGCTGGAAAATCCCGGCCTGGAACAACCTCGGCGGCTACAAGGTCGGCAGCGGCAAGCTCACACCGTACTGGCGCGGCAAGGTCGTCAATAAAGGCACATGGGAAGTGTACGACGGCGAGCGCGTGGATGTGACGGCCGCATTCCGGGCGTATGACAGCGTGGAGGATTTCTTCCGGGATCAAGACCTGCTCTTCCAACTCCCGCGCTATGAGCGCGTGCGGACGGCGAAGACGCCCGAGGAGCAGGCCGAAGCGCTCCGGCTCTGTGGCTATGCCACGGATCCGGAATACGGTCTCAAGCTGTGCAACATCATCAGCATGTACCGGCTGGAAAAATACGACGAGGAGGCATGGAAGGTGCTCCAGGAGATCAAGGATCTGAAAAGGAAAGTCGAAGAGCTCGAGAAGCAGCAGGAACGCATCCCGGCGCCGGCGTGGTTCGTCCAGCAGTTCGGCAGTGCCGATCTCGGCGGCCTGATCAGCGATCCGCATTTCAGCCTCGAGGGCTGGCGGACGCTGGCCGTGGCGCTGCGGGCGCAGAAGGCCCAGAAATGAGCGATCCCCGCTCAGCTATGCGCTGGGCGGGGATTATTTGCTTACAGACCTTTTTGCTGTTTATACCGTCGAACCTCATCCAGATCCCACATCGGCCCCTTCGGCGTGATGGTGACGGGGCGTGGAAAGTTTGAGCGCGAGCGCGGGGACTGCATCCGTTTCCATCGGTCGTAGATCGCCCCGCGCGTGACGCCCAGAATCTCCGCCACCGCCTGGTATCCGCCAAGGGGCCGATTCACTCCCCCGAGGGTTCCACCCGGATGCTCAGGCGGTCCGGGAACGCGCTTGCCACCTCAATACCTCTGTCGCGGAGCCGCTGCTCGAGCTCGATCGCATTCGCCGGCGTCTTGAGCCGGATTTGCCGTGCCGGAAACGTCCGTTCAGCCTGTTTGCCATAAATGCTGCCCTTCGTGTCAGCGAATACCGGCGAGATGTCGTCCTCGGTCAGCCCATACTCCGCCACCAGCTCGTCCCATTCCTGCGCCGTGATCGGCCGGCCCAGCTCCACCGGGTACCCTCCGCGCGGAATCAGACCGCAGATCCAATATTGCCACGCGCCGGCCGGGCGGTACCAGTCCTCACCAATTTTTTTCCTGTACGGCTGGAGGTCTTTCTCCTGCAGGTTGACGATCTCTTGATTCATCCGCGTGTAGGTGTTGATTTTGAACCATTCACCGCCGATCCTGATGATGACGTGGTTGGGGAGTGCCGGATCATACACCATTTCGTCGACGACCAGCTTGCCGTTGACATATTCGAGAATTGGCACGATCAATCATCCTTTCTATGTGGATTCCTGCCTTCGCAGGTTGAGCGGAGGCCGCTTGATGCGGCCGCGCCGGGATTCTCGGCGCTCTCCCTAGCCCTGCTGGGTTCATCTGATTTCCCATGCGCCATCCACAAACTCACAGTGCGGATATCCATCTTCAAACTTTTTGACCATTTCCCGCGTATTCTCAATGGAATACGTTTTGTTCATCTCTTCCATGACCTCGACGGCCTTTTCGAGGTCGGGAAGGTGGAGAGATTCCAAGGCCGGTCGCATGGTCTTGATGAAGGGTGAGCGGTACTTAGTCTTTCGAATGAATTCATCCGCCAACTCATTGAATTTTTGGATCAGCTTTTCTTTCATTCGAATCATCCTCCCATGGTTTTTGTTGCGGCTTCCCGCGACCGCCCTGCGGGGCGGTTTCGGCCCGGAGCCGCCGGGCCATCGTCAGGCGGGGTTGTTAATCTCAACTCCGCGCCGCCGAAGCTCCATGATCAGCTCGTCCGTGCTGTACTTCGCTAGCGGCAATTCTTGCTCCTTCTGGCGACCTTCCCAGTGCTCGAAGGCCTGAACCTTGTCGACCTCCAGCAGGTTGCCGTCCTGCTGAACGATATACAGGTCGTTGCTGGTGTGCCCGCCCCGGTGATCCCGTTGGCCGCTGGCGACGATGTCACCGGGCTCGCACTTGATGTACACCACGCCACCGCGATCGTCACCGAGGTATGCGCCGGCGGAGAAATCATACACCGGCTTCGCGCCCTCGAACTTCACCAGCGCGCCCCACGGTTTGCCGTACCGCCGCGAGTTGTATGCCGGATACTTGATTTGGACTCTCATCTTGATCATCTCCTGTTCCGTTCTTCTTGTCTCCATTATACAGATAACCCTATACGGTGTATAGGGGAACAAACTGTCGAATATACGAACAAATTGTTACAAACATGTGAACAAAATCGAGCCAAGGACGCATCTCTGATATAATCGCATCAGGGCCGTCGAGCGGAAGCACCGCCGCGGCCTCTTTGCGTTGGAGGTGGTCAGCATGCGACCCTATCTCGGACCGATCCCGACGTGCCGCTGCATGACGCTCATGCGTGCCAGGTGGACCCGCGACCGCTGGCCGCAGGCGTATGTCTGCACCCGGTGCGGGCGGCCGGTGCCGGGGTATGAGGGGCTTTGGCTCAGGCGGCAGCGGGCGATCGAAAAAGGAGAGCAGCAGGCATGAGCCCGGCTGCTCTCCTATTTTTCTTGTGTACGTGCCTACGTATAGACCATTGAGCCGGCATATACGCAGGAGCGTACTATGCCAATATTATCTGTATGATGGACCATGCGGCATCTTTACGAATCGTTATCGATTTGAATAAAGACTGAACGACTTGCTTTCGGGTTGTTTGACTGAGCATGTCCCAGTTTTTCTCCAGCTGATTCAACGCCTCTCGCGCATCGTCTGCCGAAATGGAGGAGGGTGTAGCCGTCGGAAGTTCGGTTAGTCTCTTTTCCAACTCGGCTGCTCGCTCCATTTCTTCCCTCATGAGCTTCGCGAAATCCTCATATGGCATGTTGCCGTCGCCAAAAGCCATCTGCCATCGATTACGACGCATCTCGCTCTGTTTGAGTTGACGAAGGATCTCGTCGCGTTCGGTCGAGGATTCCTGTTGATCGTCCCAGGATAAAAGCTCGGGGATCAGGTGGGTTGAGTTAAAAAGCAGCTTTGTTAAGTTTCGCTCAGAAATGCCGGATTGATCGCATGTCCCGTACTTCGCATTGTTCGTGCATTCATACCCGCGATATAACTGGTTTCCGCGCTTCTTGTTGTATTTGCCTTTATAATTCCCTCCGCATTTCCCGCATCGTATGATGCCGCTAAAGACATAATCATACGATGTTTTGGATGCCATTCCAGCTTTTCGCCGTTCCAGGAGTCGTTGCGCGGCTTCGAAAGTTTCAACGGATATGATCGGTTCGTGGCTTCCGTTAACTATGATCCGTTCATCGTCAGATTTGCTCGCGTCCTTCCAATGTACCCGGCCGATATAGTGCCAGTTCGTCAGTGTCATCATAACCTTATGTTGATCCCATTTTGCGCCGCGGTTCCTTCTCACGCCCATCTCATTTAAGCGCTTGGCTATGTTCGTTGATCCTATCCCTGCAAGATATTGTTCAAATATCCAACGTACCCATTTGGCCTCGGAGGGCTTCACGATCAGTTTCCCGTCTTCCGTTCTCTCGTATCCGAATAGGGGGACAGTAATGTTATGCAGCCCTTTCTTTGCTCTCGTGCTCATGCCCTTTTTGACTTCCTCACTTAAATTTTCTCGGTACCATTGGGCGATGATCCCGAGCATGAAAACAAACATCCGACCCATGGCCGAAGATGTGTCGATGTGTTCTGTTACGGATATAAACTTTACATTGTGCTTTTCGAATAGCTTCATAAGCTTGTGGAGATCGCCGACATTTCGTGTTAAACGGTCCAATTTATGAACCACGACTGCATCAATATTTCCCCGCTCGATCTCCGCAATGAGTTTCTGAATACCGGGACGTTTCAGATTTTTGCCGGAATAACCGGGGTCATCAAAATATCCAACAAGCGTCCAGCCTTCCTCCTGAATGCGTTTCAAGTTCCTTTCGCGTTGGGCATCCAACGAATGCCCTTCGCTGGCTTGCTCTTCGGTGCTGACCCGTCCGTACCCTACTGCTCTCACAACCTCACGCCTCCTTCTCCGGTCTGAAATGACCCAAATATACGCCGCATATCGTCATTTGATTGGGTTGGACCTCAATGGCTTCGTAACTGTCGTTAGCCGGTTCCAGTCTGATCATTGGGGATTCAAGGGACCAGCGGATCCTTTTTAATGTCCCTTCTTCCTGATCATTGATAAGGGCCGCTACAATTTGCCCGTTGTAGTCGGCCCAGGATGCTTTTTTGAAATATACTATGTCGCCATCTTCTATCCCAGCACCGATCATGCTATCGCCCTTGACTCGAAGTGCAAAATCCGGCTGCCGTTTCCCCATCAACGGATATCTTACGTACTCCTCAATATTCTGCTCCGCGAGCAAACCATCGCCCGCGCATATCGTCCCAACAACTGGTATCTCTTCCGAAGATCGTCCGATCCCTAATATGCGCTCAATCGTGGTGTCCAAAGCATCCGCATAAAGACCGACATCGTTTATAGGAAACTCTCTTTGCCCGTTTTCATATCTGGATAGTGTGGATTTAGCCACGCCAACTCTTCGTGCTAGATCATCAAGCGACCAGCCTTTGGCTTCGCGCAATTTCTTGATTTCCCAAATGACTTCCTTCGAACTTCTCAATTTGATCACCTCGGGAACAATTTTAACATAAGTGTTCCAAATAGGCAACAAAAATATGCGATTGAATTTTGTCGTTGACAAATGGGAACAAAAGCGATAAGATAGGCTCACAAGGAGGTGAACGGATTTGCGATTCAACTTGCAGAAGCTTCGCTATGAAAGGCTCTCTCGACAAATTTCTCAAGATGTAGTAGCTTCCGCGCTCAAAATCTCCCGCTCCTACTACCACAAAAAAGAGACCGGAAAGGCAAAGATGACAGTCGATGAATTCGCCAAGGTGCTTGAAGTCCTCGAAATATCCGAATCCGAAGTTCCAAAATTTTTTACCCTCGATGTTCCCAAACGGGAACAAAACACGGCATGAGGTGGGTGGCATGACTGATAAGCAAGCAGAACGCGGAGCGGATGGGAAGTTCGTCATTCGGTTCTCGCTTCCGGATTGGCTGGTTCGAAAAATCGTCCTGGAAGTGCGAGCGGCAAAAGAATCCACCGGGAAGGAGGTGTCCACCGCATGACCACGCACATCACCATGATCGCCCGCCTGATCCACCGGGACACCGGCGCCGCCTACCACGGCACGTTCGAAGCGCCGCTCGATCCGGCCGACGCGCTGATCCGGGCGCATGAGCGATTCGGTACCGATCACGAGATCCGGGTCGTGTACCCGGAGGAACCGCGCTGGCGGGTCGGGTGGCACATGAGACTCGCGGCCGCCATGATGGGGCCGCTGGAGGGGAGGAACGCCTGATGGGTGACAAAGCGATCGAGAAAATCATGGACGAGCTCCGCCCGAACATGACTGGCGATGCCGCTGACTGGGCATACGTGCTCGGGGTGATTGAGCACATTGCCAGCCGGGACGGAAATCCCTATGAGCAAGTGTGGGAAATCCGGGACGTGCTTAAGGCGTTCGATCGGCTGCGGGCGGAGCGACAGGGGCAAATTGTCGAGGCTGATCTGGACGAGATTCGCGGAGATTTCTGCGGAGGGGAGGTGAACGGCCGATGAACAAACGCGACCATCTCATGCGGGCAACTATCAAGCTGGAGGAAGCCATTGCCAAGCTGCGCATCGCAAAACAGGAGCTCCTCCACGCCCGCTCCGACCAGCACGTCCGGTTGGCGCTGGCGCTGGCTGAGGCGGAGGAAATTTACGAGATCATCACGGACCCGGTCTGCACGCCGGAGATCACAGAGGCTGATCTCGACGAGATCAGGGGCAACTTTTGCGGGGAGGTGAACAGCCAATGAGGGATTACATGGAGAGGTTCCTCCGCGCCATGCCCGCTCTGCGCAATCCTGCCCGTGGCACGCGCCCCCGGAGCCGCGGCGTCAATGCCCCGTACCGGCCCGGCACGCTCGGCGTATCCTCTGTGTCCGAAGCGATCAAACGCGACTACGGCGCAATCCTGAGCCGCCGGGTACGCCGGCAGCTGGCGAAGCAGGGCATGCCGTTCAGGCCCTACTACAACTGGAGGTGATCGTATGGTTCCCAAATGGTACGGAATCGGCTGGTACAAGGACGCCGACGGAAACCGGAGACATGTCATCATCCGCGATCTCCGCGCTGAACACCGCCACGAAGCCGAGCGCGAAGCACGCCGGGTATGTCGAGCCCGTGGCTACCTCTTCGAGGGCGTCTACCCGGTCCGACCGCAGCGCTACCAGCAGCGGAAGAAAGGCCGGCAGAAGCAAGGGCAAGCGAATCTCTGGTGGAAGCAGCCGGCGAAGGAGGTGACAGGGCAATGACGGCACTGGAAGAGTACCGCGCCGCGCTTGCCGAACACCGGGCCGCACAGGCAATGTTCGACGCAGCCGAACCGGACCGGGTAGACGAGGCGATCCACCGGCTGCGGGCGGCGGAGCTGCGGTTGGGTGCAGCGATCCTGGCGCTGAAGGAAGAGCAGCGGGCGGGGTAATGGCCGTGCGCAACCCATACGACTGGTATATCACGCCGGAAGAGTACGAGACGGCCGCGGCAAATGGCATCTCCGCGGGCACGCTCGAAACCCGTATCCGCAGACTGGGGTGGCCGAAAGAGCTCGCCATGACCAAGCCGCCGAGGAAGTTGTCGAAAATCCCGCGCGAAATCGTTGAGCTCGCCCAGCGCAACGATATCCCATATCAAACCCTGTACTGGCGCATATACGCCGGCTGGGCGCCGGAACGCGCAGCGACGGAGCCGGTCGCGGATCGAGCGGAGCGCGTCAGACGGGCACACGATGCCCGACGAAAGATTCCCGCCGATATTATCGAGCTCGCCAACCAAAACGGAGTCAAGTACACGACGCTATATAAGCGAGTATCTGAAATGGGTTGGGACCCAATGACGGCCGCCACGACGCCGATCATGACGAAGAGTGAAAGCGGTCGGCTGGCCAAAGCGAAGCGAGAAATCGTACACAAATGGATTTTTGCGAGGAGGTGACCGGCCCGTGCAAGCTGACGCGCATTGGCAAGAAGTTCTGAAACTGGCCGAGAAACACGGTTTCATCGTGCGGGCCCACGGCGGCGTTGCGGTGTTGGCAACGCATGCAGCGCAGAAAGAACAGTTCGGCGAAGAAGGCTACCGCCAGATTCAGAAAATGAACGGGCGGGAGGTGAACTGAGCAATGTCGAGAAAGCAGCGACTCCGCGTCTGCGGCAACCTGATGCAGCTGATGTGCTGCGCGCAGTCGCCGGCAGCCCGACGGGTGTACAAACGGCAGCTGGAGCGGACGGCGGCTGGGCTGGCGAGAAAGAAATGACGCAGGAAAATCTCATTAACTGGATTCGTGAGCAAGCGCAACGCGTATCTGTTTGGGCGTTTCTTGAGCGGATGAGTAGCGAGGGCGGAAGATACCACGCCGGCTACCTACAAGCGCTGGAGGATGTGCTGAAGATTCTGAAAGGAGGTGAACAAGCAAAATGAGCATTACGACGCAAGAAGCTCGCGTGCGCAAGGCGTTGAGGTTCGTCAGGTCCCCCAAGCTGAGCGACCTCGAAGGCCTGAAGATCAACGACAATCGATTCGTGATTGGAACTGGTCTCTTCGTCAAAGACGGCATCATTATGGAAATTCCCGAGGCGTTCCGGTTCCGCACGAGACTCGAAGTCGCTTCTACCGAAAACGGTGACCAGTTCCTGATTCTCTCGCAATTCCTGACGAGAGGTCCGGAAGCCTGGGACATGGAGGCGGCTTTCTACCGGATCGGATTCAAGGATCCGGAAATCGAAATTCAGCTCCGAGCGCTCTGTGACGAGCTCGTGTCCCGCGGGCTCGCGGAATGGGTGGAAGAATGACCGCAAAAGGAGGTGGACAGAGCCAATGGGCGACAACAAGTGCGCCCGCTGCGGCCGAAAGCTGAAAGACCCGAACGCCGAATACGGCCCGATCTGCGCGCGGAAGGTGGCGGCTGAACAGGGCATCGCCGAGCAACCGGCCAGCAGCATCACGATCCAGACGACGATCCGCGACGGATACGCCGGCATGCGGACGCCGGTCGGTCCGGTGGTGGTGCGGATCCGGAACGGCGTGCAGAAGCCGCTGCGGCATCTCGTCCATCACAGCCCGTACGGATTCAACTGGGGCTACGGCGGCAGCGGACCGGCGGATCTGGCGCGGAGCATCATCGCCGACGCGCTCGGAACGACCGACCCGGCCATCTATCAGGAGTTCAAGCGTGAATTTGTGGCCGGCTGGGGCGATCGGTGGGAGATTTCGCTGGATGAGATCCGCGCCTGGCTGGAAAAAAGAAAAGCGGCCATTGAAGCATGACCGCCAAATGAAAAATACCCTGCTGTCATTATATCACACCGCAAAGGAGGAATCATCCCTTGCCCATCACGATCACCATCACGGCGAACAACGCGGCGGAGGCCGCGCAACTTGTGCACGACCTGGCTGACACGATCTCCCGGATGTCGCCCGCCGACATCCCGGAACATACCGAGGTTTCTACCGTCGACCAGGGGCCCGCGACGCCGACCATGCCGGCGGGATCGACACCGCAGCCGGTCGGTCAAGCGCCCGCACCGGTGCCGAACAGCACGCCACCGGCTCCCGCAGCTGTTCCGACGGCTGCGCCGCAACCCGCAGTACCTACGGCGGTATCGGCCGGAGCACCGCAAGCAGCTGCACCGGCTCCCGCGGCGGCACCGCAAGCACCGCAGCCTCCTGTCGCTCCTGCCGCGCCGACGTCGGCACCGCAGTACGATTTTAACCAAATCGCCACGGCAACTATGCAGCTGCAGCAGGCCGGTCAAAACATCTATGAGATATGGGCTCCGTTCGGCATCCAAGCGTTGAACCAACTGCCGAAGGAGCGCTACGCCGAATACGCAGCGGTTCTCCGGCAAAGGGGCGCGAAGATATGATGGCAATTTCGCACGCGGAGCGCGAGCATGCGCTCCTCTCCGCCAGCGGAGCCCATCGCTGGCTGGTCTGCACGCCGAGCGCCCGGTTGGAAGAGACGCTGCCGGAACGAAAGTCCAGCTACGCCGACGCCGGCCGGCTGGCGCATGAGATGGCAGAGCTCAAGCTCCGGAAATATTACACGGACCCCATCGGGCCGAAGAAGTTCAACAGCACGATGAAGAAATTCCGCGAGTCCGAGCACTACACGCCGGAGCTGGAGAAGATCGCGGACACCTTTGTTGAGTATTGCAAGGCGGTCGGCACGCAGGCGTTTAGCGCCAGCCCCTACGTCATGATCGAGACCCGCGTCGACTATTCCCACATCGCGCCGGGCGGATTCGGAACGGCGGACTTTATCGCCGTCGGCGACGACCTGCTCGTCATTGCCGACCTCAAGACAGGACAAGGCAAACCAGTGTCCGTCCAGGGAAACCCGCAAATGCGGCTGTATGCGCTCGGCGCGCTCCAGCTTGTCGAAGGGATTTTCCCGGTCCGGCGTGTCCGAATGACGATCATCCAGCCGAAGGTTTACGACGAACCGCAGGAGGAAGAGATCACGGTCGAGGAGCTCGAACGCTGGGCAGCCGAGATTGCGCCTATCGCACAAAAGGCGTGGAATGGCGAGGGCGAATACGTCGTCGACGATCATTGCCAGTTCTGCCGGGCGCGGGAGACGTGCCGGGCGCGAATCGAGCAGTATTTCGGCGCGGCCGAGCTGATGCCCGCCGTGCCGCCGATCATCGGCTGGGACGAGGTAGGCGAAGTGCTCCGGAAAGCTGAGGGCATCGTCGGCTGGTACAACGACCTAAAGGAGCTGGCGTTGTCGCACATCCTCGACGGCGGCGAGGTACCGGGCTGGAAGGCGGTCGAGGGGCGCGGTAGTCGGGCCTACTCCGACATCGACAAAGCATTCGAGGCGCTGAAAGCCGCCGGCATTGACGAGGCGATCATGTACGAGCGGCGACCGTTGACGGTTGCGCAGCTCGAGAAGGCGTTGGGGAAAGAGCAGTACCGGAAACTGCTCGAGGAACCCGGCTACGTGGTGAAGGAGCCCGGCAAGCCAACGCTGGCGCCGGCGGAAGATAAGCGGCCGGCATATTCGAAAGCAGCAGCGGTATTCGCTGATGCCCAATAAATCACACGATAAGGAGTCGATCAATCAATGAGCCAAAGTGCAACGAGCGTCGTAACGGGCGAAGTGCGTCTGAGCTACGTCAATCTGTTCCAACCGCGCGCAGCGCAACAGGGTGGAGAGCCGAAGTACAGCGTGACGATCCTGCTGCCGAAGAGTGACACGGCGACATACAACCGGATTCAAGCGGCAATCCAGGCGGCGTACGAAAAGGGCGTGACCGAGAAGTGGAACGGTGCGCGGCCGCCGCTCAAAACGACGATCCACGACGGCGACAGCGTGCGGCCGAGCGGCGAGCCGTTTGGGCCGGAGTGCCGCGGGCATTGGGTGTTTACGGCCAGCAGCAAACAGCAGCCGGAGATCGTGGACGCGCAGCTCAACCCAATCATTGACCAGTCGAAGGTCTACAGCGGCGTTTATGGCCGGGTGCATGTCAATTTCTTCGCTTACTCGCAGTCCGGTAACCGCGGCATCGCTGCCGGCCTCGGCCCGGTGCAGATCCTGCGCGACGGCGAGCCGCTCGGCGGCCGCGTATCGGCAGCCGATGCGTTCGGTGCCGCTCCGGCGTCGGCAGCTCCGCCGGCATACGGCCAGCCGGGGGTGAATATGCCGCCCGCGGCCCAGCCGCAAGGGTACGGTCAGCCGGCTCCCGGTTATGGGCAGTCTGCCGCGCCGCAGCCTCCGGCATACGGCCAGCCGGCGCCGCAACCGCCGCAGCAAATTGATCCTATCACCGGGCAGCCGCTGGGCGGCGGCATCTACGGGATCTGATGAGTGTGGAGATCTGGAAAGACATTCCGGGATATGAGGGGCAATATCAAGCGAGCACGCTCGGCCGAATTCGAAGTGTCGATCGCCAAATAACCCAAATGGGCCGTTTCGGAAAGCCTTTTACCAGAACGATGAAGGGGCGCGTTCTGCGCCCCGGGCGCTACTGCAAAAGCGGCCATGTGTCAGTCACACTGGGAAAAGGAGCGTTTGGAAAACCTGTACACCAGCTCGTCATGCTTACCTTTGTTGGGCCGCCGCCAATGGGTATGGAAGTAAGGCACTTGAACGGAGACCCGACAGATAACCGGCTCTGCAATCTTGCTTATGGCACGAGATCTGAAAACATCCTCGACGTGTACCGCATCGGAAAACGCTGGAGGAAGCTCTCGAAAGCAGAAGCCCTCGAGATTAAGAGGCGTCTTGCTGCTGGTGAATCTGGCGCAGCACTTTCTAGGGAATTTGGCGTGTCCGAAACTTCGATTTCTAGGTTGAAGGTTGGTGTTACATTCCAGTGGCTAGGTTGAGCTGCGACATTGAAACTTATTCCAGCGTCGACCTGTCGAAATCGGGCCTGTACAAATACGTGCAGGCCCCCGATTTCCAGGTGCTCCTGTTCGCATACAGTCTCGATGGCGAGCCGGTTCAGGTGGTGGATCTCGCGCAAAGTGAGCAGATCCCGCCGCATATCGTTCAGGCGCTCTTTGATCCGGCCGTTGAAAAGCGCGCCTGGAATGCGGCCTTTGAATGGTACGCGCTCGGCCGGCACTTCAGCCTGCCGCACGATCAGCTGCTGACGTGGCTGTGGCAGTGGAAATGCAGCATGGTCCACGCCTACTACTGCGGATATCCGGGCAGTTTGGCGGCGGCCGGCGAGGCGGTCGGGATCGCTCAGGACAAGAAGAAAATGTCCGTCGGCGGCGCGCTGATTCGGACGTTTTGCGTACCATGCAAGCCGACGAAGGCTAACGGCGGCCGGACACGCACGCTGCCGCACCACGAGCCGGAAAAGTGGCAGCTGTTCAAGCAGTACTGCGCCGGCGACGTGTTGGCGGAAATGGCGATCGCCGAAAAGCTCGACGCCTTCCCGGTGCCGGAGCAGGAGTGGGCGCTCTGGCGCCTCGATATGACGATCAACGAGCGCGGCGTGGAATGTGATTGGAATCTCGTATGGTCAGCAGTTCGGATGCTCGAAACGGAATCATACGTGCTTGTTTCTGAGGCCATCGGGTTGACCGGCATCGAAAACCCACGATCCGTCCAGCAACTCATCAGCTGGCTGGAGGAAGAGACCGGCGAAGAGGTGGCCGACTTGCGGAAGGGCACTGTCGCGAAGATGGTCGAGAAGCTGGAGCCGGGAAAGGCTCGGCGGGTGCTGGAGATTCGGCAGGAGCTGAGCAAGTCCAGCACCAAGAAGTACGCCGCCATGCTCGAGACGATCTGCGACGACGGCCGCATTCGCGGGCTGCTGCAATTCTATGGCGCCAACCGCACGGGGCGCTGGGCCGGCCGGCTGGTGCAGGTGCAGAACCTGCCACGGAACAGCTTGCCCGCCATCGAACTGGCGCGCGCACTGGCCGTCCGGGGGGATGCAGCGGCGCTCAAACTGCTCTACGGCAGCCTGTCGGACACGCTCTCGCAGCTCATCCGCACGGCGCTGATCGCCCGGCCGTTCACCCGACTGCATGTCGCGGACTTTTCCGCGATTGAGGCCCGGGTGCTCGCCTGGCTTGCCGGCGAACAGTGGCGAATCGATGTGTTCAGGACGCACGGCAAAATCTACGAGGCATCGGCCAGCCAGATGTTCGGCGTGCCAATCGAATCGATCACAAAGGGCTCCGAACTGCGCCAAAAGGGCAAGATCGCGGAGCTGGCGCTCGGCTACCAGGGCGGTGTCGGCGCGCTGATCAGCATGGGCGCGTTGGACATGGGGCTATCCGAGGACGAGCTGCCTGAGATCGTCGAGCGGTGGCGCAATGCCAACCGTGCTATCACGGAGTTCTGGCGCAGCATCGAGGCCGCAGCGCTGCATGCCGTCCAAACCGGGGAGGCTGTGGGGCTCCGCGGGCTGGTGATCGCTCGGGAAATGGACAGCCGGACCGGGCAGGATTTTCTGACGATTCGTCTGCACAGCGGCCGGAAACTTTACTACCCACGCCCGCACGTCGTCGAAAACCAGTTCGGCCGGCCGGCGGTGCATTACTACGGCACCGAGGGCGGCAAGTGGACGGTGCTCAGCACATATGGCGGGAAGTTGACGGAGAACATCGTGCAGGCGATAAGCCGGGACTGTTTGGCAAACGCCATGATGAAGCTGAACGCGGCCGGTTTCGAGATCGTCATGCACGTCCACGACGAGGTCGTGGCGGAGGTAGAGGGCGACCTGCTGGACGAGATGCTCGACATCATGCGCGAGCCAATCCCGTGGGCACCAGGGTTGCCGCTGGAGGCGGCCGGCTTCATCACCGACTTTTACATGAAGGATTGAAGATGAAGGGGATTGAGGATGAAACAACTCGATCTATTCGCAGGTATCGGAGGGATCAGCCTGGCCGCAGAATGGGCCGGGATTGAAACAATAGCATTTTGCGAAAAAGAGTCATTCTGCCAGAAAGTTCTCCGTGCCAGGTTTCCCGGCAGGCCGATTTATGACGACGTTTTTGATCTGACGGCGGAGGTGTTGCGAAAAGATGGAATCGACAAAATTGATATCGTCTCAGGGGGGTTCCCCTGCCAACCATTTAGCCACGCTGGCAAACGAACCGGAACAGCTGACGATCGATATCTTTGGCCTGAAATGTTCCGAATCATCGGAGAAATCAAACCCTCTTGGGTTGTTGCTGAAAATGTTGAGGGGCTCATCAGTATGGCGCAGTCAAATTGGAAGCCTGTCATGGAAGACGAAGCAGTTGTATGCGAAGAGGCGGAGATGGTGCTCGAAACAATCCGGAAAGACCTTGAAAAAGCAGGATACCAATCCGTCCCAATTGTTATACCGGCTGCAGCTGTCGGTGCCTCGCATCGAAGATACCGGGTCTTCATTGTGGCCCACAGTTACGGCGACAGCGGGGGACGGTCGAAGCGAACAAGACCCCGAGGTTTGGAAGGCCAGGTACGACCGGACGCTGGCGGAGAAGGGGATACGGAATGGATTGCCGATCAATGTGGCAGTCAAGATGTGGCCGACCCCGCGGGCAAACGATGCGGAGAAGCGCGGGGACGTATCGGACGACCCCAGGAATGGGCTGCCGGGCGCAGTGAAATTGTGGCCGACACCACAAGCACACGACGCGAAGCCAGGTTCAGCGGACAGAGTGGGGAGATTCGGGTCGAAGCACGGCGGACGAAACCTGAACGATTATGTGATGCTTTGGCCCACACCAACGACGAACGACGCGAAGAATGCCACACTCCCGCCAGCAGCGAAAGATTGGGATATCATCCCTGGGGCGTTGATGCGGGAAGGGTACACATCGCAGGAGGGGCAACTGAATCCAGAATGGGTGGAGGTGCTGATGAACTTTCCGCTTGGTTGGACGGACGTGGAATGAATCCGCTGGATGCGCTGAAAGGCTTCATCGACGCCTACCCGCAGCCTGCGCTCATGGGTCAGCCGCAGCACGAGTGGGAGCCCCCGAGGGTGGCAACGGGCGTGAAAAACCGGGCGGCGCGGCTGAAAGCGCTCGGGAACGCGGTTGATCCGTTGCAAGTATTCCCTATCTTTTATGGTATTCGCACCATCCATGATTATCTCTCGCAGGGGATGCTGAGGTGCCGCTTAAACGACATCGTCGCAAAGGATGACCAATAATGCTCTACAACCGAGAGCTGACCATATCCACCGCCGGCGACCGGCACAGCACAAACTGGCAGAATCAAACCATCTGGTGGTCCGAGCTCATCGAGCGCCTGCGCGTGACCGTGCGCGGCACGGAGACGCTGGCCGAGTATCTGGCACTGCCCAAACGCCAGCAGGACGATCTCAAGGACATCGGCGGCTTCGTCGGCGGTGCGCTGAATGGCCGTCGCCGCAAGGCGTCCGCTGTCGCCGGTCGCGACCTCATCACACTCGACATTGACACCATCCCGCCGTTTGGAACGGACGACGTGCTGCGGCGGATCGACGGCCTCGGCTGTGCTTACGTCGTCTATTCCACCCGCAAGCACTCGCCGGACCGGCCGCGGTTACGCCTGATCGTGCCGACGGATCGTACGATGACGCCGGACGAATACGAGCCGATCGCGCGCAAGCTGGCCGAAATGATCGGCATCGAAATGTGCGATCCGACGACGTTCCAAGTGACGCGGCTCATGTACTGGCCGAGCTGCTGCGCGGACAGCCAATACATCTACCATTACGGCGACAAGCCGTTCCTGAGCGCGGACGGCATGCTGGCGCTCTATGCAGACTGGCGCGACTGGATGAGCTGGCCGCAGGTGCCGGGCGCCGACGCCCAGCACGTCCGCCTGGCCGCGAAGCAAGGAGATCCGCACACCAAGCCGGGAGTCGTCGGGGCGTTCTGCCGGCAGTACGACGTGCTGACAGCCATAGAGACGTTCCTGCCGGGCGTCTACGCACCCACGGACGACCCGACGCGCTGGACGTACGCGGCCGGCAGCACAACCGGCGGCGCGGTGATCTACGATGACGGCAAGTTCCTGTACAGCCACCACGCCACTGACCCGTGCAGCGGCCGCCTGGTCAACGCCTTTGACCTCGTGCGCCTGCACAAGTTCAGCGACCTGGACGATGACGCAGCGCCCGGAACGCCGACCAACAGGTTGCCATCTTACAGCGCAATGGTCGCCTTCGCGCTGCAGGATGCCGGCGTGGCAGCCGCCATGCAGCAGGAGCGGTACGAACGCGCGGTCGAGGCGTTCCAGAGCGCGGTACCGGCCGGCGGCCTGCCCGGCGCCGGCGAGCAGCCGGCAGAGCAGAGCACGGACTGGATTCGCCTGCTGGAGCTCAGCCCGACCACGGGCCGGCCGGCGAAGACGCCGTACAACATCCTGACGCTTCTCCGCCACGACCCGGCGGTGGCCGGCAAAATCTACCGCGACACGTTCGCGGAGCGGATCATGGGCCGCGGTCCGTTGCCGTGGGCCCGCCGCGCCAATACGCACGGCACGTTCGTCTGGGACGACTCGGACGACAACGGGCTCGGATTGTACGTCGATCGCGTGCTCGGCTTCAGTTCGGAGCGCCCGCTGCGCATGGCGCTGTCCGAAATCGCTGAAGCAAACGCGATCAACCCGGTAGCCGCGTATCTGGAGAGTCTCACCTGGGACGGTGTTCCGCGGCTTGATACCATCTATATCGACTATTTCGGCGCGGAGGATTGCCCGTTCGTCCGGGCTGTCGCCAGAAAGGCGTTGGTGGCGGCCGTCGCACGAGCGATGATCGGAAAAGTCAAGTTCGACTACATGACAGTCTTGTACAGCCAGCAGCAGGGGATCGGCAAGTCTACGCTTTTCCGCCGCCTGGGTAAAGAGTGGTTCACGGACAGTATCAAGTCCTTCGAGGGCAAGGAGGCCGAGGAGCTCATACAGGGCAAATGGATCGTCGAGATCGCGGAGCTGCAGGCGTTCAACCGGGTCGACATCAACCGGATCAAGCAGTTCCTGAGCAAAGAGGACGACCAGTACCGCGAGGCTTACGGTCGGAATGTGAAGAACCAGATTCGGCGTGCGGTTTTCTTCGGCACGACCAATGACCACGAATATCTCCATGACCCGACGGGGAACCGCCGATTCTGGCCGATTGATGCACGGCCGGAGAAAGCGACCAAAAACGTTTTTCGGGATCTCACCGAATACGAGATTGACCAAATATGGGCCGAGGCCGTCGTTCGGTGGCGGGAAGGTGAGGCGCTGTATCTGTCTCCAGAGCTGGAGGCCGAGGCGGAGCGGCGCCGTCAGGAGCACATGGTACGGGATCCGCTGGAGGGCATTATCGAGGAGTTTCTGGAGCGGCCTGTGCCGGAAGACTGGCTGAAGTGGGATCTGGAGCGCCGCATGATCTTCTGGGGCGGCGGGATGCAGTACAATGGGCCGCTGGTTCGCCGGGACCGCGTTTGCGCGGCCGAAATCTGGCGGGAATGCCTGGGCGAGCGCAAGGCCATCCCGCGGCAGGACGCCGCCCGGATCAATGCCGTCCTTTCAAAGATGAAAGGCTGGAGGCGGGCCGGAGTGATCCGGATCGGCGCGAACTACGGCAGCCAAAAAGGGTTTGTGCGCGAATGATAACGTCAACCACGCGTCAACCAACACGTCAACTTTGTCAACCTTCCATAAACTGTCAGAGGTTGACAAGGTTGACGCGCCAAAACCCGAAATCCCTTGATATATAAGGCTTTATATATTGTAAACCTTGTCAACCTTATATTTGAGAAGAACGCAGTTAGAGAATTTAAAGAGAATAGAGCGGATAAATACCGCCTAATCCCTCAAATGCGCGCCTAGATCGCGCGCGTAAGTAATTTGGTTTACGCCGAACAGATGGAGGGTTGGACCATGAGAGAGAAGAGCATCGAGACGTACCTCCGGGAGCAGGTGCGCAAAGCCGGCGGGGCAGCCATGAAGTGGGTCAGCCCCGGCAACAACGGCGTCCCAGACCGGATTGTATTCCTGCCTGGTGGCCGGGTGGTTTTCGTCGAGCTGAAAGCACCGGGCCGGAAGCCGACGCAACTGCAGAAGTATCAGCATGAGCGCCTGCGCGTGCTGGGCTGCGACGTGCGGGTGATCGACAGTCGTGAAGGCGTAGACGAGCTGATCGAGGAGCTGACGGGAGGCTGATGGCATGATTGCAGTAACTTGCGCCTGGTGCGGAACGGGATTTCACATCAAGCCGAGCAAGGTGAAGGAGTCGAATTTCTGTTCCCGTGAATGCTATTTCAGGCACAAGGCCAGAAACCAGATCCGAACCATCTGTGAACAGTGCGGCAAACCGGTAGTAAAGCCGCCGTCGAAAGCGACGGAGCGAAATTTCTGCAGCCGCCAGTGCTTGATGAAAACCATCAACGTCGAATTGAACCCAACGCGCATGACCCCTGAAACCAGGCGGAAGCTGCGCGAAGCGAGACTGGGTTCAGGTGAAGGGAAGTCGTACGAGAAGACTTACGGCCGTCACACGCATCGAATTGTTGCCGAGCAGATGCTGGGCAGACCGCTTAAGCCTGGCGAAGTGGTACACCACATCAACGGCAACAAACGGGATAACCGTCCAGTGAATTTGCGCGTTTTCGCATCTCAAAAAGAGCATGCCGCATGGCATGTCGCCGAGGAAAGATTTTTCCGAGGTCAGAGGGGGTGATGCCGTGGAAAAGTTCATACCGCACCCGTATCAAAGATATTGCATCCATCGCGTTGTGACGGATCCAATTCTCGGGTTGTTTTTGGATATGGGCTTAGGTTAGGAAAAACGGTTGTTTCTCTAACGGGGATTAACGATCTCATGTACAACCGGTTCAGCGTTCGGAAGACACTGGTTGTGGCGCCGAAGAAAGTCGCCGAAGCCACCTGGACGGATGAGGCGGCGCGGTGGGAACATCTACGGTTGCTGCGAGTGCAGACGGTCCTGGGGACGGAGCGGCAGCGGCTGCGAGCGCTGGCGACGCCGGCGGATATCTACGTGATTGGCCGGGACAATCTGCAATGGCTTGTCGATCATTACCGACAGGCGTGGCCGTTCGATATGGTGGTGCTGGACGAGCTCAGCAGCTTTAAAAATCCGAGCTCCAACCGGTTCAAGGCCATGCGGCGCGTCCGGCCGAAGATTCAGCGCGTGTTGGGACTGACCGGCACGCCGGCGCCGAACGGGCTGATGGACTTGTGGGCGCAGGTGTACCTGCTGGACCAGGGGCAGCGGCTGTATCCGCGATTCGAGCAGTACAAGGAGCGGTATTTCAGCAAGGCGACATGGCTTGATTATCCCAAATACGACGTCAAGGCCGGCGCGGAGGACGCGATCAAGCGGGCCATTGAGGACATCTGCATCAGCATGAAGGCGGAGGATTATCTGGAGCTGCCGGAGTTGGTGCAGAACCGGATCCCGGTGGAGCTGGACGCGAAGGCGCGGCAGGCGTACCGGGATTTCGAGCGCAAGCAGGTGCTGGAGCTGGACGGCGAAGTCATCACCGCCGCCCAGGCGGCCGCGGTCACGAACAAGCTGCTGCAGATGTGCGCCGGTGCCGTGTATGACGAAAACCGCGAAGTCCATGAGGTCCATGACGCGAAGATTGAGGCGTTTCTGGAGTTGGTCGAGAGCCTGCAAGGCAAGCCACTGCTGACGTTCTATGGCTTCCAGCATGATCGGGATCGGATCATGCAGGCGCTGCGGAAGCACAAGGGGCTGGAAGTTCGGGAACTGAAGGGGCCGGAAGACTACGCGGACTGGAATGCGCGGAAGATTCATGTCGGCCTGGCGCACCCGGCCAGCACGGCGTACGGCCTGAATCTTCAACGAGGCGGCAATCATATCTGCTGGTTCACCTTGCCCTGGTCGCTGGAGCTGTACGAGCAGGCCCAGAAGCGGCTTCACAGGCAGGGACAGGAGGAACGGGTGATCGAGCATTTCCTGATGGTTCGGGATTCAATGGATGAAGAAGTCGCGAAGCGCCTTGAGAGCAAGGCGAAGACGCAACAGGCGCTGATCGACGCACTGAAGGCGCGGATCGAAAAAGCGGCGTGACGGGAGGAACCGACATGACCTTCGGACAATGGATCTGGCGGGCACAAGGTTGGGTCCGCAGGAAGATGCGCTGGCTGCGGCGCGAAATCGAACGGATGGAACGGGAGGAGATGGGACGATGAAGTGCGAAGTGTGTGACGGTCGCGGAGGATGGTATGACGGTATCGGACCAAATGCGGAGCCGATATCTTGTGAGATTTGCGGCGGTCTGGGTGAGATCACAACCTACCTCTGCAAACAATGCGGCCGCCCGGGGCGGATCACCGAGGACAGCCAGACGTACTGTGAGCACTGCGGCCCGGGCGTGGAGCTGGTGGCGGCGCCGGATGAGGCGAGCGTGTACGGGATGGACTGCCGCAGCGGGAGGTGTGAGTGGTGATTTACAAACAACTGAACCCCGGCGACAAATACCGCCCGATCGTGACAGTGTTGAAGGTAAAAAAAAGGGGTCCCGACCGTAATCCGCGTCTCCGGGCGGGAGTATGTGCTGCGGACGCCGGATCAGTTCAACCAGCGGAAGAAGGGAGCGGTGAAGCGTGACCGAACAACAAGCCATTGAACTGCTGTCCAGCTACCGCCAGAAGCTGGCCCGCCTGCAGGTGCTGTCGACGTACAGTGTCGGCGCCGGCATCACGATCAGCCGCCTCAACGAAGACGACCACCTGCAGGAGCTGCATCGCAAACTGCGCGGGCTGCCGAGCTACATGTACCTCAGCGCGAAAGAGCAGCGTCTGGAAGCGACCGCGCATGCGTACCTCGAGCGGTACCCGGCTGGCACCCGGGCGCAGCTGGCGGCGGTGCCGCGTGAGGGCGCGGACGAAGAGGACGAGAAGCTGCTGCGGGAGCTGCGGGCGAAGATCCGGAAGGTGATCGCGGCGCGCGGCTGGGACATCCGGGACGACATCGACGCGGTGCTGGACCGGCTGGCCGAGTACCAGGACCTGAAGGCGGAGATCGAGCGGGTGGATACGGTGCTGAGCGCGCTGGAGCAGTACAAGCCGGATCTGGCGAAAGTGCTGCGACTCATCTACATCGAGGGGAAGACATGGGGTGAAGCGGCGTCCGAGATGAGCATCTCCACGGCAGCGTTTTACCGTCGGAGACGTGCGGCACTTGAGAAGTTCGCGGAATTGGCGGGTTGATAAAAAATAGAGAATGAAACGAGAATGAAACGAGAACAAAATGCGAACAAAAGTCAAAATTTGCGTGCTAAAATGGTATTGTCGAAGTAGTGTAGATGTACGAGGTCGCCGATCAACCGGCGGCCTTTTCTATTTTCGTCCAGCCGCCTCGCGGGTGAGTAGCGGCCCTCACCTCCTCCTGCCGAGTCCGGATCGGTGCGGGGCGGCTGTCCGGTGTTTCTTCGAGATAAGAAAAACCGCCGGGTGCTTCCCGAGCGGTCAATGAGATAATACCAGGAATTAATACAACGGTCAATTGGTGAGGTGGCGCGAGTGAATGAGCAACTAGAAAAGATCAAGAAAAATATGCTGATTTTGGACATGTCGCTCGATGATGCCCCATACTTTGGTGCCACAAAAGATTTTGTGAACGGGGCGCGTTTTGCCATGAACAAGATTTTTGAGGGAACGGGGTTAACATTAGAGAAATTGGCAAAGGAAAGAGGCTCGATACTCAAACAGGGAGAGGGGAGCAATGTATGATCTTGTCGTCACAAAGCACGCACATGAACAATATTGCCGGCGAGTAGAAGAGATTGACCGGGACGAACTTATTAGGCGGCTCAAGTCCGAAATCAAATTGGACAAGCCGCCTTATTACCTGTTCCGTGCACTCAATAGTTGGTGGGTGTTCGAGGTAAGCGGAAAAACCATCGTGGTCGTGACTTGCTACGGTAACGGGTACATGGACATACCGAAAGCGTTACGTTGGGCAAAGATGCACAATGACAGGCTGAGGTTGGACGACGATGCCGTATAAGCCACTTAGACCATGCAACCATCCGGGGTGTCGCGAACTGACGCGGGAAAGGTTTTGCGAAGCGCACCGCAAGGAACGAGAGCGAGAGAAAGATAAAGGCAGACCGACAGCCGCACAACGCGGATATGACAGCAGGTGGAGAAAGGCACGGGCGTGGTACCTGAAACGAAACCCGCTATGTGTGGAATGCCAGAAGCGAGGGAAACTGACGCCTGCGACGGTGGTTGACCACGTGGTTCCCCACCGGGGAAACAAGGAACTGTTTTGGGATATGTCGAACTGGCAGTCGTTATGCAAGCAGTGCCATGACAGGAAGACTGTGAGAGAAGATGGAGGGTTTGGGAGATGATCAAAAAAGAAGTTCATTATTGAGTTGGATGGGGCGCCCGCGCTGATGTTTATCCAAGAGAAGGGGAACCGGCCCCCGAAGATATACCAAGATGGCAAAGAAGTTAAAGGCGTTCGCGCTATTAGGATTGATGCTGGAGTGGAATCCCTCACGACCCACATGATCGAATATGCGACCGGGCATACCGAAGGATAGGGGTAGGGGTGGGTCAAATCCCTGGCAGGCTCGCGCCGGAGAC
>Ga0207874_1001584_pt1 | contig 24840 bp, 17 predicted proteins | sample HigsolmetaAR201D_FD_184833 | JGI IMG/M metagenome (GOLD analysis project Ga0207874, IMG submission 184833) | Ionic liquid and high solid enriched microbial communities from the Joint BioEnergy Institute, USA - AR20-1-D (SPAdes) (version 2) ...
GCTTGCCTCTCCCCACTACGGTGAACGCTGGGGCCGCCACTGGCTCGATGCCGCAAGATATGCCGACTCTGATGGATTTGAGAAAGACAAGCAGCGGTGGGTCTGGTTCTATCGCGACTGGGTCGTCAACGCCCTGAACAAAGACCTCCCGTATGACCGGTTCGTAATCGAGCAGGTGGCGGGCGACCTTCTGCCGAACCCCACACAGGATCAGCTCGTCGCCACAGGCTTCCTGCGCAACTCCATGATTAACGAGGAGGGAGGAATTGATCCCGAGCAGTTTCGCATGGAGGCCATGTTCGACCGCATGGACGCGATCGGCAAGAGCATCCTCGGGCTCACCATTCAATGCGCCCAGTGCCACAATCACAAGTACGACCCGCTGACGCAGGAAGAGTACTACCGTCTTTTCGCCTTTTTGAACGACTCACACGAGGCGAACATCGCCGTCTACACACCCGCGGAACACCAGAAGCGCGCTGAGATCTTTCGCGCCATCGCCGATATCGAAGCCGGCCTGAAGCACCGTATGCCGGATTGGGCCGAGCGAATGGCGAAATGGGAAGACCAGGTACGCAACGATCAGCCCGACTGGACGATCGTCAACGCGACGGCGGAGGATATCTCAACGGGCGGGCAAAAGTATCTTCCAATGGAAGACGGCTCCCTTCTCGCCCAGGGCTACGCTCCCACCAAACACCGCGTACAACTGATCGTGAAGACAGACCCCAGAAAGATCACTGCCGTCCGGCTCGAGCTGTTGAACGATCCCAACCTTCCGCTCGGCGGACCGGGACGATCGATCAAGGGTACGGGCGCACTGACCGAGTTCGAGGTGGCAACAGCGCCCGCGGATGCCCCGGAAAAGACGACTAAGCACAAGATCATCCGCGCCACTGCCGATATTTCCCTTCCCGAAGCTCCGCTCGAGCCAATGTTTCACGACAAGAGCGAGGAGCAGAAGAAGGGACTCCGCGTTACAGGACCGATCGAGTACGCAATCGACGGAAAGGATACGACCGCCTGGGGTATCGACGCCGGACCCGTGCTCCGCAACCAGCCGCGAAAAGCGGTCTTCGTTCTCGAAAAGCCGATTGAGCTGACGAAGGATACGCTCCTCTACGTCTATCTCAGCCAGAAGCATGGTGGCTGGAACAGCGACGACAACCAGAACAATAACCTGGGACGGATCCGGCTCTCTGTGACCGACGCTCCGGATCCCGTCGCGGATCCCCTGCCCGCGAACGTCCGGCAAATCATTACCTCCATTCCGCGAGAGAAGCGGACGCCGGAGCAAATGCAAGCGGTCTTTAGCTACTGGCGGACGACGGTTCCCCAATGGGCCGAGGCAAACGAGAAGATTGCTGCGCTGTGGAAGCAGCATCCTGAAGGTTCGTCGCAGCTCGTCCTCCAGAGACGGGAAAAACCCCGGCAAACCCATGTCCTGATGCGCGGCGATTTCCTCAAGCCGGGCAAGGCGGTGGAACCGGGTGTGCCGGCCTTCCTGCATCCGCTGCCGCCGGGAGAGCCGTTGAACCGGCTGACGTTCGCAAAATGGCTCGTAGCGCGCAACTCACCGACGACGGCGCGAGCGATCGTGAACCGTGTCTGGCAAGCTTACTTCGGCACCGGATTGGTAGAGACCAGCGAAGATCTCGGTCGGCAGTCCGAGAAACCGTCGCATCCCGAACTCCTCGACTGGCTGGCGGTAGAATTCATGGACTCGGGCTGGAGCCTCAAGAAACTGCACCGGCTGATCGTAACTTCCGCAACCTACCAGCAAACCTCTCGCGTGACGCCTGAGCTGTATCAGCGCGATCCGTATAACCGGCTGCTTGCGCGTGGCCCGCGGTTCCGCGTGGAAGCCGAAATTGTTCGCGACATCGCATTGGCAGCAAGCGGACTGCTCAATCCGAAGATCGGGGGTCCCAGTGTCTATCCCCCGGCGCCCGAGTTTCTCTTCCAGCCGCCCGCCAGCTATGGGCCGAAGATATGGAATGAGGAGCATGGCCCGGATCGATACCGCCGTGCGATCTACACATTCCGCTACCGCTCGGTGCCGTATCCAATGCTTCAGACATTCGACGCGCCAAACGGCGACATGTCGTGCGTAAGGCGTGTGCGGTCCAACACGCCCTTGCAGGCGTTGACGACGCTAAACGAGCCGCTGTTCTTTGAGGCTGCAAAAGCCCTCGGCGCGATCGCGTTGAAGAACGGCGGCATGCGAGATGAGGATCGCATCACTTATGCATTCCGTCGGTGTCTGGCGCGGAAGCCGAATGCCGAGGAGCTCGCCGAGCTGACGGCATTCCTGAACAAACAGCGTCCGCGGGGAGAGGAGGCGGCGTGGACGGCGCTGGCCCGCGTGCTGCTGAATCTTGACGAGACGATTTCGAAGGAGTAATCACGATGCCTTGCCATGATTATCTGTATCGCGGACTCACTCCTCAGGGGGTCGCACGCCGCTGGTTTCTGGAGAAGTGCGGAATTGGCCTCGGCGCAATCGCATTGCACAGCCTGACGGCCTCTGCTGCTTCGACGGATCCGCTGGCGCCAAAAGCGCCTCACTATACGCCGAAGGCGAAGCATGTCATTTTCCTTTTCATGGCAGGCGCGCCAAGCCACTTGGAACTTTTCGACAACAAGCCGAAACTGGCCGAGTATGACGGGACATTGCCCCCGGCGGATCTGTTGAAGGGATACCGCGCTGCGTTCATCAATCCCAACTCGAAACTCCTCGGACCAAAGTTCAAGTTCGCAAAGTACGGACAATCCGGGGCCGAGCTGTCGGAGCTGCTGCCTTACACAGCAAAAGTCGTCGACGATCTCACCATCGTGAAGTCGATGGTGACCGATGCTTTCAACCATGCTCCAGGGCAATTGCTGATGAACACCGGGTCGCAGCAGTTCGGCCGCCCGAGCATGGGCGCGTGGGTGACATACGGGCTCGGGAGCGAATCGAAGGATTTACCTGCGTTCGTGGTCTTCAGCAGTGGGAAGAAAGGCCCGAGCGGGGGCAACTCGTGCTGGGGAAGCGGTTTCCTTCCGACGGTCTATCAGGGCGTGCAGTTCCGCGGTTCGGGTGATCCGGTGCTCTATCTTTCAAACCCGCCCGGAGTCGATGAGGAGCTGCAGCGAGACTCGCTCAATTCCATCCGGAAGTTGAATGAGATGCGCCTGGCGGCCACGGGCGATCCGGAGATTTCCACGCGCATCAATTCCTTTGAAATGGCGTTCCGAATGCAAACAAGTGCGCCGGAGCTGATGGATCTTTCCAAGGAGCCCGAGCACATTCTGAAGATGTACGGAGCTGAGCCGGGGAAGCCTTCGTTTGCGAACAACTGCCTGCTGGCGCGGAGGCTGGTCGAACGCGGCGTTCGCTTCGTGCAGTTGTATCACGAAGCGTGGGACCAGCACGGAAATCTTGTCAAAGACCTCAAGCAAAATTGCAAGGACACGGACCAGGCTTGCGCCGCGCTCGTGCAGGATCTGAAGCAGCGCGGCTTGCTGAAGGAGACCCTGGTGATCTGGGGAGGCGAATTCGGCAGGACGCCGATGGTGCAGGGCGGCAGCGACGGCCGGGACCATCATCCGAACGCCTTCACGATGTGGTTTGCAGGCGGCGGCATGAAGCCCGGTATCACCCTCGGGGAAACGGACGAGTTAGGCTTCAACGTGGTCAGCAATAAGGTGCATGTGCACGACCTGCACGCCACGATCCTGCACTTACTCGGCTTTGACCACAAGAAGTTGACCTACCGCTTCCAGGGCAGGGACTTCCGGCTTACCGACGTGGCCGGGAATGTGATTCAGGAGATGCTGGCTTAGCAGACGCGCTTGCGGTTCGACCGGTAATCTTGACGTTGCGGAACCAGGCAGTCTCAAAAAACGAGCCGATTCCCACTTTCCCAGACCGGATACTGAGATCGTAGGCCTCGAGCGAGGGGTTCGGTCTGTCATTCACGAACACTTCGACGTAGCCCGGCTTCCGTCCATACTCGAGCCGCACTTTATACCACTCTTTGTCCGACGGCAGGGAGGCCGGTCCTTCCGTGCTGCTGATGCGCACCCGCTCTCCGCCGAAGACGTGGAAGATGCCGTTGTGAACGGGCTGCTTCGTGGCCTCGTCGACCGAGAGGTGCGCATAGTTGAAGTGCGACTTGTCGCGAAACGCGTATACGATGATCAGCGAGCCTCCGACGCGCTTGACCTCCGCCTCCACTGTCACCTGCTCGAAGTCCGGCGTCTGCGCGATCGCGAACTGGCTCGGCCGCCGGGGCTGCTCTTGCGGACGGCGCATCAGCATTTTCAACACCTGAGGGCCCTCCTCCTCGACCTTCCAATCCGCAGCGACAGGCACAGCCCACCGGTACCCGAATGCCTCAATCGTATCCTTCCATTCGGCTACGGGAGGGCCGATCGGGACCTGTGTTTGCGCGCTCAGAGCATAAGCAGCGAGAAGGGCTATCAGGATTTGTTTCATGACAGTTGATCTTACCAGTTCGCTTTGGTTCCGTCCGGCAGATACATGGCTTCATCACGCCATGTCACACCGGCCTTCGCGGCGCACTCTGCTTCCCGCCAGTTAATCTTTACGCCCAATCCTGGGCACTCCGTGATGGCGAGATGCCCGGTATCGTCGACCTCGAACATCGGCCAGTCGCTCTCTTCGATGTATCGCAGCCAGGGATCGACTTCGCCCGTAGCGCCGCTCGCGTTGTAATGGATTCCCTTCGACCATTCCAGAATCCAGCCGGCGCGTGACTGCGCGACCACGTGGAGACAGGCCATGAACGCAATAGGCGATAGCGGACAGTGCGGTGCAATCGCAATTCCGTTCGCCTCCGCCATAGAGGCGATTTCCGCGGCGTTTGAGATGCCCCCGATATGGACGAGATCCGGCTGGAGAATGTGCGCGCTACGTTGGGCAATGACATCCGAGAATTCAGCAACCGTACACATCCGCTCACCCGTAGCAATGGGCACCGCCGTAATCCCTGCAATCTCGGGCAGCCAGCGGTTGTACTCGGGACGCACAGGCTCTTCGTAAAACAGTGGGTTTGCAAACTCGAGCTCACGGGCGAGCCGACGCGCCATCGGTACATTGCAGCGGCCATGGAAGTCGAAGGCGATATCAACGTCAGGTCCGACTGCTTCCCGAACCGCACGCGCACGCTCCACGGCCGCCCGGATTCCCCCGTAAGTATCAATCGCGGCCAGCGGCGGACAAGCGTTCATCTTGATCGCGCGCGCACCCTCGGCAACAACACGCGCAGCCTCTTCCGCAGCAGCCCCTGGTGCGTTATTGTTGCCGCCCGCCCAGCGGTAAACCTTCACTTTGTCGCGCACCTTCCCGCCAAGCAGGCGGTGGATCGGTTGCCCCGCGGCCTTCCCCACGATGTCCCAGAGGGCGATTTCAATCCCACCAAGAGCGCTCATAAAATGCGGTCCGCCGTGGTAAAACGACTGGTCGTAGCAGCCGCGGACCAGCCGCTTCAGATCCCGCGCATCTTTACCGAGAAAGTAGGCGGAAAGCTCCTTGACAATGGCCTCAGCGCCATCCAACTGCCCCTCGACCGTATACTCTCCAAAGCCCTCCAGCCCGCCGGCGATGATTCGAAGAAGCCCCCACCGCGGAGGAACTTGGAGAGTCTCGATTCGTTCAATCAAAAGGGGTACTTGAGTCATGAATTCTCTATTAAAACAGAAAGCCTGCTGCCCGGAGAGCAGCAGGCCATATAAAGACTCTAAGGACAGGAGCTAGCTCAGGGTGAGACCGTCCAACCGGCCGCTTGCGTCGCCGAAGTGCTCGACGTGAACTCCCATGCAGTCCATCATCGAAAGGAAGAGATTCGACATGGGCGTCTCCTTCCGGTACACGATGCGCCTCCCGGGCCGGATGTAGTTGCCGCCCCGCCCAGCGATCAAAGTCGGCAGATCCTCGTGGGTATGGCGGTTTCCGTCAGCCAAGCCGGCGCCGTAGACGATCATCGAGTTGTTAAGGATGTTCGAATCGCCTTCCTCGATCGCCTTCAGCTTGCCGATCCATTTCGCAAACTGCTCCATGTGGTAGCAGTTGATTTGGGCGACCTTCTCCATCATCTCCGGGTCGTTCTTATGATGCGTCAGCGGGTGGTGGCCGTCGGGGATTCCGATTTCGCGGTAGGGACGGGACGTGCCTTCGCGCGTCACAAGGAACGTCACGACCCGCGTGAGGTCCGCCTGGAACGCAACGGTGATCATGTCGGTCATCAGGCGGAAATGCTCGGCGAAATCGGCCGGTACGCCGTAGGGCTTCTCCATGCCGGGATCGATCTGGGCGTTGTCGTTCTCGGCCTTCTCAAGCTGGCGTTCGATTTCGCGGATCGAGGAAAGGTACTCATCCAGCTTGCGCCTGTCTGTGGGCCCCAGATCTGACTGAAGCTTCTTCGTGTCACCGGATACGAAATCCAGAATGCTCCGCCGGAAGCGTGTTTGACGAGCGCGCGCTTCAGGGCTGAGAACCGGCCCGCTGCCGAAAAGACGCTCAAACAGCGCGCGCGGGTCAAGGATCGGCGGAAGCGGCTGCGTTTCGCTGCGCCACGCGAGGTTATTCGTGTAGGCACAGGAGTAACCCGAGTCGCAATCTCCTGCCTGCCGTGCATCTTCCAGGCCGACCTCCAGCGACGCAAACCTCGTGAGGTGGCCAATCTTGTTTGCCACAATCTGATCGCACGAGATTCCGGCCTTGATGTCGACCATCGTCTTGCGCGGCTGAACTCCCGTGAGATAAGAGGCGCAGCAGCGGCCATGATCACCCGGACCATCCAGAAGAGCCCGCCCGTTGTTGTGGGTTAAATTCCCAAGCAGCGTAATATCGTTCTTAAAGGGCTCGAGCGGCTTCAGAATGCGCGGAAGCTCCTGCAACTTGCCTTCGTAGTCAGGGTTCCAATGGCGCATATCGATGCCATTGGGCACGTACACGAAGGCCATCCGGATCGGAGTCTTCCCGGGTAGCTGGCTTGAGGCAAGGGCCGGGGTCATCGCATCGAGGACGGGAAGTGCGATCGCAGTTCCGAGTCCTCGCAGAATCGTTCGTCGAGGAAGAGCCTTCCGCGTAATCATCGTCGAGCAATCTCCTTCGCTTTTACCGCATTGTTCTCTTTCAAACCTTCTCCGCGCCGGGACTGGAACGGGAGGCTATGCACGATTTCGTAGATCAAAGTCTGGAACCGGTAGCCGGATGCAATCACCTTCCGGTTGATCTCATCCACCGTCTTCCGATCAAACTTCTCCAAACCTCGCCCCAGGGCATAAGTCAACATCTTCTCCACGAGGCAGCGAGAGAAATCATTGAGCTCAGCCTTCAGCACGATCCGCATCTCCTCCGGAGTGCTGAAAGACTTCCCATTCGGGAGCGTGCCACTGGAATCCACCGGGAACTGGCCGTCCATCGTCCGCCACTTGCCGATCGCGTCGTAATTCTCCAGCCCGAAGCCGAGTACGTCCATTCGGCTGTGGCAGGAAGCGCAGATCGCGTTAGTGCGGTGCTTCTCAAGCTGCTGCCGCAGGGACAGAGTGCTGCCGATGGCCTCCTCGTCCAAAGCCGGTACGTCGGGCGGCGGCGGCGGGGGCGGCGTTCCAAGGATGTTTTGCAGGATGTATTTCCCGCGGATTACGGGAGATGTGCGGGTCGGATAGCTCGAGACGGTGAGTATACTGGCGTGGCTGAGGATGCCCCCTCTCTGGGGAGTCGTGATGTCCACCTTCCGGAACTCCGGTCCTTCCACGCCCTCAATGCCGTAATGTTTCGCCAGCCGGTCGTTCAGGAACGTATACTTGGCGTCCAGGAATTCGGAAAGTGGCCGGTTCTCGCGCAGCAGATACTCGAAAAACATCCGCGTCTCCGTCTTCATGGCGTCCCGAAGGTCCGGTCCCCATTCCGGGAACTTCTGCGGATCGGGTTTGACGCTATCCAGATTTCGCGTTTCGAGCCACTGTCCTGCGAAGTTGTCGGCCAGCGCAGCCGACCGCTCATCGCTGAGCATCCGCTTCACCTGCGCATCGAGTACGCCGGGGGCACGGAGCTTCCCTGCTTCGGCCAGGCTGAGAAGTTCGTCATCCGGCATGGAACTCCAGAGGAAGTAACTCAACCTCGAAGCAAGCTCGATGTCGGAGATCGGGTGGATCTTTTCGGGATCCAAAGGATCAGGATCCCTTTCGATGCGGAAGAGGAAGTGCGGCGAGACGAGCATCGCGGTGATCGCAAGCTGGATCCCCTGCTCCACACTTTGCCCCTCAGACTTAGCCAGATCCACAAACTTCAGGAGCGAATCAACTTCAGCTTTGGTAACAGGGCGGCGGTAGGCGCGGCGGGCAAGCGTCGAGATGATCTTCTCAACGCATCCCCTGCCCGATGCGGGGTCGCAGATCAGGATCTTCTTGCGGCTGGCGCGTTCCGTCTGAAGCGGAAACGGACCTACGAAGGTGACCGAGTCCAGATACTTATTGGTCTTACTGTTGTAGATTTCCTTCGGGCCGAGAGTTTTGACAAAGTCGTCATTAATAAATCCCACCCGAAAGGTGTGGTCGCCTTCGGGGAGCGCCACACGAATCTGCTCTTCCGAATAAGGATTGAAGTAGACCAGGTTGGACGGCTTCGTCTCGACAGTCTTTGTCAGCAGAAGTTTGCCATCCATCCAGAATCCCATCGTGACAGGTTTTCCCTCCGGGCCGCGCTGTCCTGGAAGGCCGATGCGGACAACGTACTCACCGTCCCACTCGATGCGGTGCGACGCTTCAATCGCGCTCACCGTTGGCCGGCGGATTGTCTTGTGCTTTGCGTGGTACTCGACCTCGATCGGTTTCGGCAGCGGGTCGGCGCCGATCGCCCTTGCCGCAATTCTCTCTGCCGCCGACACATACTTTTCCATCAGGACCGGCGAGATTGTGAGCACGTCGCCGATGTTATCGAAGCCGTAGCCGGAGTCATCGGTGGGGAAATCTTTCTCAGCGCGGAAGTCCACTCCCAGCAAATCCCGGATCGTATTCGAATACTCGACACGATTCAGGCGTCGCGCCGTCACACGCCCCGGATCAGGCTTGATGTTCCGATCGGCTTTCTCAAACTCTCCGAGCACATAGCCGATAAGGGCGTCCGTCTGGGAAGCGGGCGGGCGAGGAACGCCTTTGGGCGGCATCTCTCCGGAACGAATCTTTTGGATAATACGTTCCCACTGGTCCCGGTGCTGGACGATGGAGGCGGGTTCCGTAAAGGGATGCACACTCAAGCCGCCGGAAGCGAGACGGTCATTGTGACAGGGAGCGCAGGTCGTCCTAAGAAAGGGCTGTACGTCCTTCTCAAAACTGACGCCAGCGGAACGCGCATTTGCTGCCTGACCGGAGGCCGAGCCGGCGGCGCTCAGTAACAAGCTCGCAGCAGACAGGGCAGAGACGAGTCTTGGAAGTACGAGGCGCATTCCGTCTACCTTTCTATAACGACAAACATTAAAGAAATGTTACTCCATTTCCCATCAGTTTCCAGCATTTACTTTTACTTAGTTGTACCGGGAGGTTGAGATGCGGGAGGTTTCGGAGGGTCCGCCTGCCGTTGCTGTTGCTGTTGCTGCTGCTGCTGGAGGAATCGCGGCACCCGGGGAACCGGCTTCGCACTGGCAAGCGCAACATAATCCGAAAGAATTCGCTCCTTCTGCGCCGGATCGAGGATTAGATACCGGTGCCTACCCTCCCGAGAAGGCGTAAAGCGGGTGCGGCCATCGTCAAGAACGGTAATCGTGCCCGGCTCGGACAGTTTGAAGTAACCCGCGTCCGGGCGGACTGCGTACAGTACAGCCGTCGCGTCCCAAGTTGGGGCGTCGTAGGGCATCTTTTTGTAAGCCCGGTAGGCATCAGCGATTGGATGGTTCGGAGTCCAGTTGAAATCCTTCTCAATGCTCGCGCCGGGATAGAGTAGGGCCTCACCCACTTCGTATCCGGAAGCCACAATTGGCGTCGGCCATTCGGCAAGCACCTTCCGTGCCGCCGTAATGTCCGACTTAACGTTGAACTCAGGAGCGCCGTCCGGGAAGGCGCCGCCCATCATGCAAAGAAAACGGACTTTGCGGGCAATGATCTCCTTGGCGCCGGGCAAATCGAGCACCTTGGCCAAATTTGTGGCGGGGCCGGCGAGGATGACAATGGCGTTCTGGTCGTGCTGTGCCGTGAAGGCATTCCGAATCAGAGGCGCGACCTCCGCGGTATCAGTCAGCTTATGAATGCTGTGGGCGTAGACTGGCTTGCCGTTAGCATCGGTCTTGGCAAGGGGAACGGTCACCATGGGCGACTCGCCGGAGATCCGTCCGTCCGCCGCAAGTCCAATCGGGAGACCGCGGCGCAGGGCGGGGCCTCCGGCATAAAAATTGGCCACAGCGTCGCAAAAAGCAGCGGTCTTTAAGCTCGAGGTCGTGAGGCTAATGGAAACGACGCGCGCCTCCCCTTTCCCATCCAAACCATACAGCATGGCAAGCGCCAGCACATCGTCAATGCTGTTGCCCAGGTCAGAATCAAAAATAATCCCGACCGGCGGCTTTGCCCGTTCCGAAGACTGCATCGTGGAGCCTCTTTTGCAATATCAGCGCAAGTCAGGTGAGAAACTGGCTTGCGTCTCTAGAGAAAATATCACGAGCCTACCAACCCCTTCCAACAAAATAGGCTTGTGGTAGCATAATCCCAATCTCACCTCAGGGAGGGAACGTGAAGACACGAAGCTTCTCTCAGTCACTCCTGTTCGCCGTCACCCTTTGCTGCAGCACGACCGTCGCCCTGGCGGGGAGCGCGGCGAGCCTGAAGGCGGGCAAAGCAGAGCTAAAATCGGCAGGGCCCCTGGCTTTCGGCCCGGATGGCATTCTCTTCGTCGGAGACACGGTGGGCGCGGCAATCTTCGCCCTCGATACAAATGACCGCACGCCGGGCAGGGGGACAAACCGCAGCTTTGAAATCAAGGGCATCAATCAGAAGATCGCCGCGCTGCTCGGCACGGAAGCCGACCAGATCCTGATTCATGACGTGGTCGTCAACCCATTGTCCAGGAACGTCTACCTCTCTTTGTCCCGAGGCCGCGGCCCGGAGGCTGTTCCGGTCATCATGAAGGCGGAGGCGTCGGGGAAGCTCACGGAACTGTCCCTGGAAAACATCAGGTATTCCAAGGTTGACCTGCCGGATGCCCCTGATCCGTCCGCGAAAGACCGGCGGGGCCAAAGCAGGCGGCTGGAATCGATTACAGACTTGAAGTACGTGAACGGCAATGTCATCGTAGCCGGGCTTTCCAACGAAGAGTTCTCCTCCACTCTTCGCTCGATTCCCTTCCCCTTCCAGGCTGCCAACAAGGGAGCGAGCATCGAGATCTTCCATGGTTCCCATGGCCGGTTTGAAACGAACGCTCCGGTGCGCACGTTTGTCCCCTTCGACATCAACAACAAGCCCTACATCCTCGCCGCCTATACGTGCACGCCTTTGGTAACGATCCCGGTGTCGGAACTGAAGCCAGGCAATAAAGTAAAGGGCACGACGATCGCCGAGCTCGGCAACCGCAACCGACCCCTCGACATGGTGGTGTATCGCAAGGGTGGCAAGGACTATATCCTGATGGCCAACAGCAGCCGGGGTGTGATGAAGCTTCCGGCCGCCAATCTGGATAAGTACCAGCCGATCACCACCCAGACCGAGAAAGAAGGTGTTCCTTATGAGACCATCGCGTCCCTCAAGGGTGTGCAGCAGCTCGACAAACTCGACGAAGCGAATGCACTGCTCCTAATGGACGATGGCGGATCTCTGGATTTACGCAGCGTGCCTTTGCCGTAACTTCAAACGCGTTGTCTACATTTCGCACCGCCGTCCTGGTTCTGTTGCTGCCGCTTGCCGCCGCAGCTGGAGCGGTCTCCATCCGCATGGAAGGGGGATCGTTCATAGTCGAGGGCTGGCGTCCTGGACCGGATGCCCCGGCAAGCGGCTGGCAGTCCATCTTCTCCGTCTATGCCGGGGATAACGATGTCCCGCCGATGCTGGGGACATACACAGTGGAAAACAGCCGTCTCGTGTTCCGCCCCCGGTTTGAACCTTCGCCCTCCATCCGCCTGCGCGCAGTTTTCCGCCCGCCTTCGGGCAGTCCGGTCGAGGCGGTGTTTGAACCGAAGCACGCGAAAGCAGCGCCCTCAACTCGGGTCGAGCACGTATATCCTTCGACCGACCTCCTCCCGGCGAATCAGTTAAAGTTCTACATTCACTTTTCCGCCCCCATGAGCCGCGGAGAAGCCTGGCAGCGAATCAAGCTGCTCGATGGTCAAGGCGTCCCGGTCGAACTTCCATTCCTGGAGATCGAGCAGGAGCTGTGGGATCGTGACTACCGCCGCCTCACGGTCCTCTTCGATCCGGGGCGGATCAAACGCGGGCTGTATTCCCTCGAAGAAGCCGGACCGGCCCTCGAAGAGAACAGGCGTTACACCTTGGTGATTGATAGCGGATGGCGGGACGCGCGCGGGGTACCGTTGACCGGGGAATACCGAAAAGCGTTTTCCGTAGGACCTGCCCTCCGATCCGCCGTGGAACCGGCACGTTGGAAGATCCATGCGCCGCCGCCGGAGTCGACCGATGCTTTGCGAGTTCAGTTCGACCGGCCGATGGATGCGGCGTTGTCGACGCGCCTGCTCACCGTGCAGCGGAATGGCGTGCCTGTCCTCGGAACGCCATCGCTCGCTGAAATGGAGACCGAATGGCGGTTCGTTCCGTCCCAGCCCTGGACAGAGGGCGAGTACACCATCGTCGTCGACACCTTCCTGGAAGATCTCGCGGGCAATCGCGTCGGACGACCGTTTGATGTAGACGTCTTCGAACAAGTGACGAAGCGCGTCGAGAAGAGCAGCGTCTCACTGCCGTTTCGGATCCGTCGTTAGGAGCGCAAGCGTGGCCCAGCCCGACGTCGAGATGTGCTCCGCATAGCTTTGCGCTCCTGATGGCCGTGTTGTCTCCGGCCAGCCTCCAGCCGCCTGCTGTTGTCTGATCAAAAAATCCCGTCCACGTCTGAGCGCCTCGCTCGTTCGTTCCGGCTGATTAACCTTCACGAGGGCGAGTAAGACGATGGCAGTGTCGAAGACCTCGGCGGGAACTGAAGGCTGCGGTCCCCATCCTCCATCGCTGGTTTGAGCTCGCAGAAGGCGTTCGAGGTTCCGCTGCAGGATAGGCTCGGAGTGCGGGTGCGCGAGCAAGAGTGCAGCGGCATCGAGGTTGCTACGAGGCTTTGCCGCCAAAAGCCATCGGTTCGCGCGGTCAATGGCATCCTGGAACTCCTTGGAGTCGGCACGTTCCAGCGCACGCCGCGCGAGATATGTCGCCAGGACGGGACCGTACGTAGCCGGAGAGGCGGCAGGAGACTCCGTATCGACGCGCCAGCACCCATCGGCATCCTGATAGGGGAGAAGCATCCGCGCTGCCTCAAGCAACGGTGTCCGGTCACGGAGGACCTTCGCGTCAAACGCCTCTCCCAGAACCGCGGCAAATTGAATGCGGGCAAGCTTTTGATCGCTGAAAGCGGAATCGGAGCGATTCGTGTCCCACCGGGAAGGCTGGCGGAGCCATTGGGTCGTGTCTTCAAGCGCCTCAGCCGGAACCCGGTAACCGAGCCGGACGGCCGTATATAGTGCCCGGGCCCCGTCGCCGTTATTGTGACAGGAAAGACATTTGTTTTCTTGCCGCCAGCGCGCTACTTCCACAGCCAGGTAATCGATTGCTCTCTGCTCAGGTGTTTCATTGGGGTTTCCGGATACCGGAAACTGAGGGAACCAGAGCAGGAGAACGGGGATTACCAACATTTCGTTTTCCGATTATAGTTACTTGATATGCAAAAGCCCCTGGTTCGCGGCGTTTCCTTGGCCGGCGGGGCCATCCTGCTGATATTGTTGACCTTGTTGTACTTCAACACTCGCAGCAAGGAGCAGCCGGCGCAGCCCGCGGCTCCATCGAACGCTCCGGCAATGGTGGGAATCCTCTCCTCCAGTCCGAAGGAGTCAGATTCAAAGCAGTCGGACACGGAGAAGCGCGAAGCGGCGGCGAGCAGGATCCGGCGGGCGGATGTCGACGAGTTTCCCCAACTACCTCCAGGCGTCGCCTCCGAACTGAGCCGAAGAAACTGTAGGGTTCCACAACCGACTCCAGATGGTCCGCTTCGTAACGTGATTCAGGGCGAGTTCTTCGCCAAAGGCGAGATGGGCTGGGCTGTCCTTTGTTCCAATGGAAAGTCCACAACCTTGCTCGTTTTCCCGAATGATTCCGGCGAGTCCCCGGAGGCACTCGATCAAACGGAGGATTCCTGGTATGCGGGGCAGGATCAAAACGGGCGCGCGCTCTACCTCAAAGAAATTAATACCGTGGACCGCAATTACATCGTCAGCCACTATCGCGCCTACGGAGGACCGGAACCGCCTCCGATCGACCATCACGGAATCGACGTCGCTTTCTACGAAACGGCTTCCATCATCCTTTACCGCTACGAAGGGAAGTGGCTGCGGCTACAGGGGGCCGACTGATGTGGGAGCGGCTGAAGCATCTCTTGCTCGTGCTGCTGCCAGGACTCAGCACCGTCCCGGTTCTCGGCGCTTCAGGAGATCCGATGAAGCTGCTGGAAGAGGTGCGGCCGCGCGTGCGGGCCGGCTTGGAGAAGACTCCTCCCTACCGCTGTACAAAAACCGTCGTGAGAAACCTTTTCACACGCGCCGACTCCCGCCTGTCGCGCCGCGCCTGCTTCGACGACGCCGACCAAAAAATGCAGCTAAGCCGGACAGACCGGTTGAAGCTGGAAGTGATTGTCAGCGACGGAAGTGAACGCCACCAGTGGCCAGATTCCCACGAACTTGAGCCGGCAGACGTGAGGGATTTGGTTTTTCCTCCCCTAAGTGGCGGCACGTACGGGAAGGTGGTCGCCAGCATTCTGCGCGACCGCCCGGAGGAGCTCGCTTCCGCCGGACGAGCCATCTATAACAACCGGGACGTCTGGGCGTATCGATACAAGGTGGCAAAAGAAAAGAGCGCCTATCTACTGAAAGCGAGCTCCTTCGAGGGAAACCTTGGCTATTCAGGCCGATTTTTGGTTGATCCCGAAAGCTTCGAATTGCTCCGTCTCGAGGTCGAGCCGGAGGCGCCGCCCGCGGAATCGGGTGTGTGCGCAGTCCGGAGCACCGTTGACTACCAGCCTCTTCCAGCGGAGGGCGAAACACTTCTGGTACCGCGAGAGGTGAAAGTCCACGCGGTGCTTGCAAATGGCATGGAGACCGAGTTGACGAACACATACTCGTCCTGCCGTTTGGATCTCGCCGAACCGCAAACGGCTGACGCCGGTCATTCGAGCGATCCGGTTCCGGCGTGGCTGGAACTCGACCTGCAACTGCTGACCGAAATCGACTCCGAAAGGGCAGCCGGGGGCGACATTGTACGCGCCATGCTCGTAAAGCCAGTCAAGTGGAAAGGCTCCACCCTTCCGAAAGGGAGCATCGCGGAAGGGAGGCTTGTACATGTGGAGAAAAGGTTCCGCCCGGTGGAGAGCGTGATCATCTACCTGATCTTCCAAAGCCTCGCTACGGACGGCACACGCCGGCCGTTGCGCCTGCAGCCGCGCATTGCCGATCCCAAGCTGGGCCCGTTTGCCTGGCAGTCGGGAATCAGCATCTTTTTCAAGGAGGCCGCGAGGCTCGTGCTGCCGCAAGGATCTATCACAAAGTGGATTACACTTCCGGTCGACTGGCAGGACGCGGGAACAGAACGATAGAATCCCTGTTTGGAACCTTTGTACATACAGGTCAACCGGCGTGATAACGTCGCCATCATTGCAAATCCAGAAGGCGTCCGTGCCGGCGCAGTGTTCGCCTGCGGATTAACAGCCCGGGAAGCCATTCCTCAGTCGCACAAGATTGCACTCCAGGATCTGGACGCGGGACAGCCGGTAATCCGCTACGGCGAGGTAATCGGGCGAGCGCTGCGCCCAATTCAACGAGGAGCCTGGGTGCGTGAGGATCTCCTCGACCTGCCCGTGCCGCCTTCTCTCGACGAATTGCCCCTGGCGACGGCTGTTCCGCCTCCACCCGAACCTCTGGAAGGGTACACATTCGAGGGTTATCGCAATCCGGACGGCAGCGTCGGGACCCGAAACCTGCTCGGCATCACGACGACCGTTCAATGCGTGGCGCCAATCGTCGATTATACGGTCCGCCGCGTGAAGGCCGAGATTCTGCCGCGCTTTCCCAACGTCGACGATGTTGTGGCGATCACGCACACCTACGGATGCGGCGTGGCCATCGACGCACCCGGCGCGGCAGTTCCGATCCGCACGCTGAAGCACATCAGCCTCCACCCAAATGTCGCCGGGCAGCCGCTGGTTGTAAGTCTGGGATGTGAAAAGCTTCAGCCGGAGCGCCTGTTTCAGAACCAGCTTCCGATCCTCGAAGACGGAAACGTCATCCGGCTCCAAAGCGAGCGCGGATTCCAGGAGATCGTCACGGCGATCATGACCGCCGCGGAACGGCGCCTCGCGGAACTCAACAAGCGGGTTCGAGTCACGGTACCTGCCTCTGAGCTGGTTGTAGGTCTGCAATGCGGCGGCAGCGACGCCTTCTCTGGCGTCACGTGCAATCCAGCCGTCGGCTTTGCGGCGGACCTGCTGGTTCGCGCCGGCGCCACCGTGATCTTTTCCGAGGTGACCGAAGTCCGCGACGCTGTCCATCTGCTGACGCCTCGAGCGGCAACTCCGGACGTGGCCCGCGACCTGATCCGCGAGATGCAATGGTACGACGAGTATCTGGCTCGCGGCCACGCTGACCGCAGCGCGAATCCCACGCCGGGGAACAAGCGGGGCGGCCTCGCAAACGTTGTGGAGAAGGCTCTGGGATCTGTGGCGAAAGCCGGAAGCACGGCCTTGATGGCCGTCGCCGGACACGGCGAAAAGGTCACGGCGAAGGGACTTGTCTTCGCAGCCACCCCTGCCAGCGATTTCATCTGCGGAACACAGCAGTTGGCCTCGATGAACCTGCATGTCTTCACGACGGGCGAAGGCTCGCCTTACGGACTCGCGATGGTTCCCGTCGTGAAGGTTTCCTCCCGAACAGCCCTCGCAGAGAAGTGGCACGATTTGATTGACATTGATGCAGGACGCATTGCGACGGGGCATGCCACGATCCAGGATGTCGGCTGGGAACTGTTTCATCTGATCCTGGAGGTTGCCAGCGGGCGAAAGAAGACGTGGGCGGAGCACTGGCAACTTCACAACGCCCTCGCCCCCTTCAATCCGGGCCCGGTGACCTGAACTAGCCCGCCTTACTATACTTTCTATAGCCGGCCTGAACGGGCTACGGCATCGTCTCCACTGCGGCTCCCCGCGGCGCTTCAGAGGGAACTAGCTGAACCGCAGCCACGTGCGCTGCCAGGAACCCTACAGATGCCCGCAATCGACCAGATCCTCATTGTCGTCTCGCTTCTTCTGCTGCTGGGCATCCTGGCGAGCAAGTTGTCGAGCCGGCTCGGCATCCCATCCTTGCTGCTGTTCCTCCTGATCGGAATGCTGGCCGGTTCGGAAGGCCTTGGCGGGATTCCATTCGACGACGCCCGGGTGGCGCAGTTTCTCGGCGTCGTCGCGCTCGCACTGATTCTCTTTGCCGGCGGATTTGAAACAGATTGGGCAGCGACTTCTTCCGTCTTCTGGAAGGGACTCTCTCTATCTACGATCGGTGTTCTCTGCACGGCGGTTCTTGTCGGCTTGTTCGTCGCGGCAACGTTGGACGTGTCGACGATCGAAGGCTTGCTGCTGGGCTCCATCGTGGCGTCCACCGATGCAGCCGCGGTGTTTGCCGTTTTACGCTCTCGGGGCGTCAGCCTGAAGGGTAGAAATCGGCCGCTTCTCGAATTCGAATCGGGCAGCAATGACCCAATGGCCGTCCTATTAACCGTCGGATTCATCCGGCTTCTGACAGATCCCACCGTGACACCGCTCGATTTGCTTCCGATATTCCTGCTGCAACTCGCGGTCGGCGGGGCCGTCGGATATGCGGTCGGAAAACTCTCCCTCCTGCTCCTAAACCGGGTGAGACTCGAAACCGAAGGTTTGTATCCCGTCATGACGCTAGCGATCTGCCTGGGTACCTACAGCGTGGCGTCGTTACTTCAAGGCAGCGGTTTTCTGGCCGTTTACATAACGGGCATCGTGCTCGGAAACGGCGACCTGGTACACAAACGAAGCCTCATCCGGTTCCATGACGGCGTCGCGTGGCTCATGCAGATCACGATGTTCCTCACGCTCGGATTGCTGGTCTACCCATCCCGGCTGCTGCCGATTGCGGGCATCGGTCTTCTGATCTCCGTATTTCTGATGTTCGTCGCGCGTCCAATCAGCGTATTCGTGAGCCTGCTCGCCTCAAAAACCGCAGTACGGAATAAGATCCTGATTTCCTGGGTCGGACTGCGCGGAGCGACGCCGATTATCCTGGCAACGTTCCCTCTCATCGCAGGAATCAAACACGCGGAGCTCTACTTCAATATCGTCTTCTTCATCGTGATCACGTCCGTGCTGCTGCAAGGCACGACCTTGAACTGGATCGCAAAGAAGCTGCACCTGCAGGCTCCAGTCTCAGCCAGGTCTGAGTATCCTTTGGAGTTCGTTCCCACGAAGAGAACTCGCAGCGACCTTGTGGAGGTCCCGATTTCGCCCGATTCCCCAGTGGCCCACCGGCAGGTCGTCGAACTCCGCCTTCCGAAATCGGCGCTCATCGTATTGATCAGCCGCAACGAGGATATTCTGATTCCGCGTGGGGCAACAGTGCTGGAGCCGGGCGACAAGCTTCTCGTGTTAGCCGACAAGGAGGATCTGGACAAGGTACGAGGAATTCTCAGTCCCGGGGCATCGGCTCCTGAAGGTTCAGAGGAGGGGGCGGACTAAAGAGCCGCATCAGCAACTGATTCTTCTTCCGGGGATGTTCGTCACCACCGACAACACACTTTTGCGACCAGGTCTGAGTGAAACCGTAAATGGATTGCTCGCAAGGAAGCGAATCGCTGGAGAGATCGCACGCGCTGTGCTGAATGCGACCGCAGCAGGTCAAGACCCTTCTGAGGATAGAGGAGGAGGGGCGGATTCATCCGCCCCATCTGCATTTGTGTTGAATTAGTAGCGATAATGGTCGGGCTTGTACGGACCGTCGATATCGACACCGAGGTATTCCGCCTGTTTCGGAGTGAGCCTCGTAAGCTTCACGCCGATCTTCTCCAGGTGGAGACGAGCCACCTCTTCATCCAGCTTCTTGGGAAGCGTATAGACTCCGACAGCGTACTTGTCTCTGTTCTTCCACAGGTCGATTTGAGCCAGCGTCTGGTTGGTGAAGCTGTTGCTCATCACGAAGCTCGGATGACCGGTGGCGCAGCCCAGATTCACTAGGCGTCCTTCCGCCAGCAGGTAGATGCTGTGTCCATCCGGGAAGGTGTACATGTCCACCTGGGGCTTAATGTTCGTCTTGACAACACCCGGGGCCTGATTGAGGCGGTCGACCTGAATCTCGTTGTCAAAGTGGCCGATGTTGCAGACGATCGCCTGGTCCTTCATGTGCTGCATGTGCTCGAGCGTGATGACATCGCAGTTTCCGGTGCAGGTGACGTAGATGTCCGCCCGCCCCAGCGTCTCTTCGACCGTCGTAACTTCAAAGCCTTCCATCGCGGCCTGAAGCGCGTTAATCGGATCGATCTCCGTCACAATGACGCGGGCGCCAAAGCCACGGAGAGAGTGAGCGGATCCCTTCCCCACATCGCCATATCCGCAGACGACGGCCACCTTGCCCGCTACCATGACGTCCGTGGCGCGCTTAATTCCGTCCGCTAGCGACTCACGGCATCCGTAGAGGTTGTCGAACTTCGACTTGGTTACCGAGTCGTTCACGTTAATCGCCGGAACCAGAAGTTTCCCCGCCTGCTGCATTTTGTAGAGGCGATGCACACCGGTGGTCGTCTCCTCGGAGACGCCGCGCCATTCCTTGACGATGTCGTGCCACCGCGTCGGATTCTCCGCGTAGACCTTCTTCAGGAGGTCCTTGATCACCTTCTCTTCCTTATTCGAAGACGGCGTGTTCACCCAGTCGGAGCCTTCTTCGAGCTCGTAGCCCTTGTGAATCAGGAGCGTGACGTCGCCGCCGTCGTCGACGACGAGCTGCGGACCCTTCCCGCCCGGATGGCTGATCGCCTGATAGGTGCACCACCAGTATTCCTCAAGGGTCTCACCCTTCCACGCGAACACCGGGATGCCCGCCGCGGCGATGGCAGCGGCAGCGTGATCCTGCGTGGAGAAGATATTGCAGCTCGCCCACCGGACGCTCGCTCCCAGCTCGACCAGGGTCTCGATGAGGACCGCGGTCTGGATAGTCATGTGTAGTGAGCCGGTGATGCGGACGCCCAGTAAGGGCTTCTCCGCGGCGTATTTGCGGCGGACAGCCATCAGGCCGGGCATCTCGTGCTCAGCGATGGAGATTTCTTTGCGGCCCCACTCCGCCAGCGACAGGTCTGCCACTTTAAAATCGGTCTGCATTGTATTCGCGGTCAGGGTGCTCATCGGTTCGACATTCCTCCTGAAATCTTCGCAACGAATCTATCGAGCCATCACGATACGTTGATAGAATAGCTACACAGATCGCGTGACGTCAATTCTAAAGTCTCTAAAGCTTCTCGCCGATGCCACCCGGATTCGCATCCTGCTGCTGCTCGAGCGGGAAGAGCTGACCGTAGCCGAGCTGCAGGAGATCCTCGGTCTCGGCCAAAGCACGATGTCGACCCACCTGGCGCAGCTAAAGCAGGCGGGTCTCGTGGAGGACCGCCGCACGGGAAAGAATATCCTTTACCGCCTGAAAGCGCAGCGCGATTCGAACGTATTCGAACAGCTCATGGAACTGCTGCGCCTGGGAGCAGCGGAGATTCCCGAGACGGAACAGGACCGGCAGGCGCTGGAGCTGGTGCTGCGCAAGCGGAAGGACAAGATGCGGGCGTACTTCGATGAGCTCGCGGGAAAGTTCGGCCGCCAGTACGTGCCCGGGAGATCCTGGAAAGGACTGGCGGAGATGCTCCTCCACCTGATCCCCCCGATGGTGATCGCAGACCTCGGAGCCGGCGAAGGCACGGTCTCCCAGTTACTGGCGCGGCGCGCCGAGCGAGTAATCGCGGTGGACAACTCCGAAAAGATGGTGGCATTTGGCTCGGAGCTGGCGCGCCGCCACGGCGTGACGAACCTGGAGTACCGGCAAGGGGACCTTGAGGCGCTTCCGATTGAAGATCAATCGGTGGACTTAGCGTTCTTTAGTCAGAGTCTGCACCACGCCCAGCATCCGGCGAACGCCGTCGGAGAGGCATACCGCATCCTGAGGCCGGGAGGCCGGATTGTCGTGCTCGACCTCGTGAAGCACCATTTCGAGGAGGCCCGGGAGCTGTACGCAGACCTCTGGCTCGGCTTCAGCGAAGTCGAGGTCCAGGGTTTCCTGCACTCCGCGGGCTTCCGGAACGTTGCCACCTCGGTAGTCCACCGCGAACCCGAGGCACCGCATTTCGAGACGTTGCTCGCCGTCGGCGAGAAGTAGATGCCTCAACATCACTGCAGGCCTAACGACACCTCAGCAGGATATGGTCACGCACGTTTTGATTGCCGAATAAACTGGAAGTCTGAGCATCTGTTACGAGCCTCTGCATGTCGGAGCCGAAGAGCCCACGCTTCACATCTTCTAATCGGTCGATATGCAAACCCCAAAGACGGCCCGACTCGCAAGCTTTCAAGATCGCTCCAATCGTCTCCGAAGCACCTCCTCCGTCAAGGTTTCCTGCGATCTGCCTGGCGTTAAGATCTCCCCATAGCCGCAGCAGATGAGAGCTTGTTGACATCACAACCTGACTGCTCTTCATTTGTTCGCGCAGCGAAGCCGCCACGGCAGTCAAATCACTCTCACTATAAGACCTGCCCGCGGGAGAATGCCGGATATGAATGCTTGCCTGAATCGCACAAGCACTCAGTAACATACCTCCCATTACGGCGATCCTTGCACGAAACGCAAAAGACCGAACAGCACGAGTTACAAGATATACGAGCAGGATCCACAGGACCCAATAGACTTGGACCATGTAACGGCCGTTGATCAGCTCGCCCCATCGGTATCTTGTGCGGGAAGCAACGATCAGGCTGACATAGGCAACGGCATATAAGACGAGAAGCACCACAACTCGGTCTCCGCTTCTCATTAACCTCACTGCCGCTAAGAGTGCTAGCGCGAGCACGACAAGCAGCACAACTGTACTTCCTGATGCCAGCCGCCCAATGTGCATCGAACCAGCCATTTCCCCGGCGACAACCAAAACGGCTTGCCGGACGTTCTGCCATAACGTCAGCTCGGAAGGCGGCATCTGATAAGGTACGAGCGCGCCAAAAGCTGTCCAATTGCGAACCAGGAGGGGTAAACACACGGCAACCGCCGCGCCACTCCAGCATCCCAATGCAGCCATACAACGCTTCTTGGGAATCCAGACTATACTGATGCAGAGAAACGCCACAGTAGTCGCAAACAGCGCGAATGCGGCATTCCTGACCCACCAGGCGGCACCCGCAAAGACACCGGAAAAGACGATTTGGCCTGGCGCAGATCCGTCAGATTCGATCCACCGTATGAGTGTGAGGAGAGAAGCCCCAACCAATGCGAGGAACAGCGCATCGCTCCAACACTTCGTCCCTATTGACCAAAATGACGGCATCGCCGCAACCACGGACACTAGCAGCAGCGCCCACGGCTGTGGTGCCAAGCGAAGAGCTATCCGTGACAGCACTATAAGGAAAACAGCGCATGAAATGATAGATACCGTCACGCCAGCCAGAACTGGATGCATCCCGGCGGCGATCAGTGGAGCCATGCTCAGAGGAAATCCTGGTGGCCAAACACGCAGCGGCTCCCATTCGGGCGCCCATACGCCACTCCATGGCCGGACGAGGAGCCCCCGCCCACTCACCACACTTCGAGCACATTCGACATAACCGGCACTGTCCTGCGTTACAAGATCGTATATTGGAAGGCGCATCACTACGAGGCCTACCCATATGGCCGCAATCACTGCCGCAGATACTATACGACCTGGCAAACGAGAATTCATTTTCAATCAGATAGCAAGCGCAACTAGCGTAAATACAACGACACCCACGGCATAACTTGCACGATCCCGTAGAGCGAACACGACAGGGTCATCATGGATTGAACCACGGTTGGCCAACATTAAGACACGACTTTGCCAATAGACCAAGAGTGGAAACACAGGGTACAGCAGCGACGGTCGCGAATAAAGATCCAGTACTTCCGGGCTTTGGATGTAAAGAAGCATCGTGAGACTGGCAAGGTAGGCGCTGGCAGCACTGCAGGAGGCCAGCTGACCTATATCCGAAGGCAGGTATCCTCGCCTTGTGGCCTCGATACCGTTTTCAGCCGGCTGTATTCGCAGTTCAATGATCCGCTTAACTAGCGCCAGGCTGAGAAACAGAAATAGGGAAAAGACCAAGGTCCAGTGAGACACGCGGATTCCAGTTGCTGCCCCGCCAAACAGGATTCGAGCCGTATAGAAGGCGGCTAATAGAATGACATCCAAAACGAGGAGGCGCTTGAGGTATAGCGAGTAGCAGAGAGCGCTTATGAAGTAGCCAGCTAACCAGCAGCGCGCAGAATTATTGAGAGGTGTGAGGAAAGCGATCGACAATAGGACGGCCGCAATCAGAACAGCGGCTCGGACCGACATCTGCCCGCTCGCTAACGGCCGATGCCGCTTCCGGGGGTGAGCACGATCAGCCGTAAGGTCTAACAGATCATTCACCAGATAGAGGCTGGATGCGGCGAAACTGAATGCCAGAAAACCCCGAATCCCGTTAAGAAGAATCTTGGGCTGAAGGAGATTGTGCGAGAGGAAGATGGGAACAAACACAAGCAGATTTTTCACCCACTGATGAAGCCGAATTGCTCTCAGCAGAAGCTTGAAGCTGAGCTTCGGTTTCACGAAGGCCGCTTCAAGCGGGACTCCGGTCGATTCAAGCTTCCTTTCGACCCTGCCGGACGCTCCGACTAGCACGGCGCCTGCAGATGCCTGCCATACAGTCAGGTCCCTCAAGCAACTCCCAGCGTACGAAAAGGGTTTTCCCTGGAGCTTCTGCCGAATCGCTTTCAGCCGCACCTCTGCTTTCCGCCCGGGGGAGCCATTGCTGTACACAACATCGGAGAAGCATCCAAGATAGGCTGCGACACGTCTGGCAATTCCTTCATCCGATTCCGCGACCAGGAGTATCTGTCTTCCCGTCTCGGCTTCTTTCCGAAGAAAGTCAACAAATTCCCGAGGGTATGGGAGATTCGCTACGTCAAGCTGGGCTGAACGGCAAAGATCTCCGGTCAACCCGGACCGGTGGGCAAACGCGGATGCCAGTGAACGCACCAGATGCCAGGGCCGCGACCGAATGACAGCCAGGATGCATTCCAAGACGATGTTAGTTCCAACTAAAGATCGATCGAAATCGACACAGAGAGGAGGCTTCATTTTCAGTGAAGGATTTAGCGTACAGCATCCTTCAATGAATAGACTGCTGACTCAGTCCAGAAGACTGTTTGTTCTGCTCTAGCAGGTCTAGTAAGAATGAAGCTACTAACCCTTGTGTCTTCTTCTTACCGGGTCAAACCGGCGAGCTTGATCGCGTAGGCGTACTGTGCCTTGGCGGCGTCCGCAGAAAGTTCGGGGAGGTCAATGACCAAATCCTTTCCCGACTGCCTCCATGTGAGAGCGACGGTCGTT
>Ga0207874_1001601_pt1 | contig 24630 bp, 29 predicted proteins | sample HigsolmetaAR201D_FD_184833 | JGI IMG/M metagenome (GOLD analysis project Ga0207874, IMG submission 184833) | Ionic liquid and high solid enriched microbial communities from the Joint BioEnergy Institute, USA - AR20-1-D (SPAdes) (version 2) ...
TACTGCGAGCAGGAGCATCGGTCGAAGTATCGGCGCTTTCACATTCGCTACGTCGGTCCTGTAGCTGCTCAGGGCGAGTCCGCGGGTGACACATGACGAGGCAGATGCGGCGGATGGTGAGGATGGGAGAATAATGGCTATCACAGAGTCAGAGGCACTAGCTATCGCTGAGGAAGCCGCTCGCCGAGCGCTGGCGGCGCGGCCGGTCCCGTCGTGCGTGTCCCTCACGGACGCCGCCGAGATCCTGAGCGTGTCGAGGCCGACTGCGAGGCGTATGCTCCGCGATGCCGGAATCACGCCGAACGCCGCGGGCAAGTACCGGATTGAGGATGTTTGGCGAGTGCGCGGCCCCATTTCCGGCCCCACGAAGCGCCCAAATGTTTGAAAATTCGGGTCCTATCGTTGCCGGTCCCGGGCACCAGCGAATATTTCCCACGTTTCCGCTAGTCGGTAATTGGCGGGAAAATCATGTGCTTGCGCCCTGGATGAATTCCCATTCTTGCCGCTCAAAGGGTATTCCCGATACCGTGCGGACGCATACAGGACGCACGGACGGACGCATGGCAACGTTCTCGAGACTACCCTCCGGCAAATGGCGCGCGCAGATCAAGCTGCGCGGCGTTCGCGAGTCGAGATCATTTTCGACTCGGCAGCTCGCAATGCGCTGGGCGGCCGAACGTGAGGCGCAGATCGAGCACGAGCAGACCGCGGGCCCGGAGCGCACGCGGACGCTCGCCGATGTGCTCGCCCGATATCGTGATGAGGTGACGCCGACAAAACGCGGTGCTCGTGTCGAGCGCACGCGTATCGACGCGATTATCCGCCACTACCCTGGTCTCGTCTCTCTATCGCTCGCAGCCCTCACACCAGAGCGCCTCGGGCAGTGGCGAGATGAGCGGCTGGCCGAGGTCAAGCCAGCTACTGTCGCGCGATACATGACCGTCATCACCGCCGCGCTCGAGCACGCACGCCGCGAGTGGCGCTGGCTCAAAACCAATCCCATGCGGGACGTGCGACGGCCTGGCGCGACGCCTCACCGGGAGCGGACGATTCATTGGCGCGAGATTCGAGCCATGCTCAAGCGGGCTCGCTACTCTCAGGACCGATGCCGGACGATGACTGAGGCCGTGGCTCGCGCAATGGTGTTCGCAATCCGTACTGGCATGAGAGCCGGTGAAATATGCGCTCTCACCTGGGACGACGTGCGGCCGGATTACGTGATCGTGCGCCAGAGCAAGATTGGCGAGGGCCGTCACGTCCCTCTGTCGCATGGAGCGAGGCGCGTCATTGATGGGATGCGAGGATGGCACCCTGTTGAGGTGTTCGGGCTGAGGCCCCAGACGCTTGATGCGCTGTTCCGCAAGCTCCGCAATGCCTCGGGGCTCTCGGGGTTCACATTTCATGATACCCGTCACACCGCCGCCACGATGCTCGCGCGCAAGCTCGACGTGCTGACTCTCTGCAAGGTATTCGGCTGGCGCAATACCGCCCGGGCTTTGACATATTTCAACCCCACGGCCAGCGACATTGCGCGCCGGCTACGGGCTAGGCCCTGAGAACGCTGCCCCCGCGAGTCACTGTATGAAATAACAGTTGCGTTACGCGGTAACGCCTGCTACAGTACGCACATGGTCGATAACGACCGACACCAACGCTGGGGTGAGTACCGGCAGGAGACGTGAACCATGAGCCAGATCAGCATCGGCAACACCTACACTGACGTGCGCGGCGGCGGGTTCGGGCGGACTGCGTGGATCGCACGTATCACGGGCCGCGACCCGAAGTACGGATTCAAAAGGGAATTCTGCCAGCGAGACATGTCCGGCCTGTCCCGCTCCGGCAGAAGCGGGACGATTCGGTTCGACGTCACTGCTCCGGGCATCTACGAGTTTCGGGATTTCTGCGTCGGATCGACGGCGCGCAACTGGCAATGGTCTGGATTCATCCTGCTGCGCGAGGACGGCACGAGCGAGGAGCTGACCCGCGAGCAGGTCGAGAATCTGATCGATACTCAGGAGGCCGCGTAATGGACGAGCGCACATTCCAGTCGATGATGCTGCGAGCCAGGACGCTCGCACACCTGGATGCCGAACACGCCGATTACTGGACCGGCTATCAGCGAGGTCTGCGCCGACACTATCACGGAGATCGGTTCGGCACGGACGAGGAGCACGCGCAGTGGATGGCGATGGCTGACGCGCCAGACAGGACGCGCGCAGACCGCGGGCGCGGGTATCGCGATGGATTCGCTGGGAGAGCGCCGAGCATATGACCCGCCCGCAATTCGCCCCCTCTGCCCGCCCACTGCGCCCGGCCTCGCTCCGGGCCGCAGTGCGGCGGTTCCGCCAACTCTGCGACATTATCGAGCGATACAGTGACCCGCAAGACATCCGAGAAAAAGCGCAGCTCACGCGCGCGATCCACGGCCTCGCCTACGGTGCCAAAGACCTCAGCGCTAGACACCGCCGAGCGGCAGCGGCGCTACAAAGCAAGAATGCGAGAGATGGGGATGAGTGAGGTACGCGGCATCTACGCGCCGCGAGCGCTGCATCGACAAATACGGGCAGCGGCGCGGGAGATGGTGAGCGCGCGCGGCTGCGCGGCAGGTACGCTCTAGACTCTCGCATGACCGCGCCACGCCACCCATCCGCCTAGTCTCACTCCACACCAATACATCCACCTCCCCGGCGCGATCATGCCCTCGGCCTGCAGGGCTCGGCGGAATATCTCGTCAGCGATCGCGCGCGGCACCGGCTGCATGCGATAGAGGTAGTCGTGCAGGACGGCCGCTCGACGGCTCGTTCCATTCACGTCGAGCAGCCAGCGGAAGATGCGCGGCACGCTCGCGAGGTCCGTCTCGAATCCGTTCGGCACGACGTAGCGCTCGGTGTCCGAATGCCAAATGAGGTCGCTGGTGAGCATCCAGCGACCTGGCGTAGTGGCTTCTAGGCGCAGCGGAGTCGTGAACATCTCAGCCGGCGTAGGCGCTCGCCGCCTCGATGATCCAGTCGAGCACGCGGTTGATGCGCACGCGCTCATTGATCGAGATGTCTCCCTCGTCGATGCGCTTGCGCAGTTCGCTCTCTGCGCGATTCAGCAACAGGTGCAGCGCCGCCTTGGTGGATAGTTCAGCGCTCGATGCAGCAATGCGCGATCGAGCTCGGTCGATGAGTTCATCGACTGGCGCGCCGAACAGCTCGACAGCGGATTTCGCGTTCTCCGCTTCGGAGATGATTTCACGCGCCGCGGCCTTCCGGTCCGAGCTTTGCTCGATCGCAAAGAGCGTTGCGATCTGAATCGCGTCGCGCGCGCCATTCGACTCGGCGATGGTTTGGACGGCGCTGCATGCTGCGATCAGCACGCAGAGTCCGAGAATTTCGATGCAGCGTTTCACGCAGACCATTGGACGTCTCCAGGTAGTGAATCACTGCATCAGCTCACCTCCATACGCCCGTGCGCATCATCTCGGCCATGCGCTGTGCGCGTGCCGGTGTCTGCACCTTCGCCCAGTTCGAGTCGAGCATCTCGCGTGCTGCGGCGGCGTAGTCGCGCGCGATGAGCGCGGCGATCATTCTCTTGAAGTTCGCGACGCCGTTGACACCGAGCTGAAACGCCATACACACGAGCACGCTCTGCCGCACGTCATCGAGCAGGTGAAACCACGGAAAGCGGCTGCGCAGTTCTGCAGCGATCCGCGTGATGTCGTTTCGCAGTAGGTAACGCGACTCCTCGCGCGTGATGCCCCCGCCCCTGCGCTTGTCGATCAGTCGGCCGACGCCGATCGTGAGATAGCCGAGGTGATCGGTATAGGCGTGAAGCACCTCGCCTTCTTCGGCTACGAGGTGCGATTCGATCTTCTCCAGCGGGATCACCGCTGCTTGCCCTCCAACCTCGCGAGGCGCTCATTAGCCTCGCGCAGCTGCACGATGATCGTGTCGAGCTTCGTCTCAAGCACTGCGATCTGCGTCTCGTGACGCCTCACGATCTGCGACTGCTCGATCACCTGACGCTCGACTGCCTCCGAGCGCGCGGAGTACATGCCCCATGTCACGCCCGCCGTGATCGCGGCGCTACACGCAGCGATCGCGACCGCTGCCGGAATCGCTACGCGTACGCGCTCCACCGCAGCTACTCCGCTTTGGTCTCGCCTGAGCGATCCGCGTCATAAGCAGGCGCGCTCTTCGGCGCGAAGTGCTGCGCGAGCTTCTGCAGGAGCTGTGCGACGCGCTCTGCCTCGGCCATGTTCGCAAGCGGCGCTCGCCGCGCGATGGTGATGATCTGATGGATTTCTTGCGGCGTCATAGTGCTGTGAATTTAGCCATCGGCTAGAGATGGTGGAACGTCGCCAACTTGCGACCCCCGCACGCCCTGCAGCGTGACATTGTCAGAGTTCGGCTCGAGAGAGGAAGAGTAGACCAGACGGTTCGCGCCAGAGTGATAGATCCAGATTTCTTTGATCGGGCGATTCGCGCCCGACGCGAACACGTACCCGGCTTGCATCGTCCGGTTCGCACCTGAGTGGAAGACGTGGATAGACATTCGGTCCTCACCAGATGATTGTAATGTCGCCTTCCTGCGTGCCTACGGGTGAGCCGCCCTGCTGCACGAAGACGCGGCCGTTCGTGAGGGCGGAGTCTGCGTAATGGAGCACACCGCCACGCCCTTGGACGACAATCGAGGGGGCGCTGAAGCGGATCTGACTACTTGCGCCGACATGGATGACTCCACCCGCCATCTCGTTGACGAGATCGAGTCTGGTGTCGCCTACGAAGGCGAATCCGAAGTACCCAGAGCGCGTATTCGGATTATCCGAGTCGGCGAAGAACTGCATGAAGACTCGGTCTTGGGAGCCTGCCCTGAGCACAAGCGCGCCGCCTCCCGCGTTGATGCCGAGCGCTCCGTTGATGGATACGTTGCCGCTGATCGTACCGCTCGTGATGTCAGAGGCGGAGTGCGTGTGGTTTGCAGCCGCCGCGCCGAGGTCTGTCAACGATGGCTTGTGGCCGCTGTCGTAGACCTGATGCCACGGCTGCCACACTCCGTTGTAGTGCTTCCTGATGTACGTCGCGTTCACGCCATACGCGAAATACTCCTGATAGACCATCATGCTGCTCGCATACACGCGCAGCATTCCAGCCAGGGGCACCGGATAGTTGGTTCCGGACGCGGCATTGGCGTCGAGGTTCTGGTGCCAAATGCCGGTGGTTGTGTATGTGTTCAGGTCATCGCCCGCACCGATGCTCCCTTGATGTGCGAGCACACCAGAGAGGCGCGAGTTAGATAACGTGCCGCTGGTAATCTGCGCGGCGCTAATGGACAGTGCGTTCTGGTGCTGTGTCACCGCGCTCTGCGGTACGCGCGCCGGGTCTAGTGAGCCGCTGGTGAGGATCGCGGCATCGCGCACGTTCACGCCGTTGACCGTCACCGTCGTCCCTGCCAGCGATATGGCCCCGTTATTGGTTCTAAGGGTAATCGGTCCGCCGCTTATTTCGTTCCTGATTTCCAACTCGGTCCCACCGGCGGCGGTGTAGCCAATAATCCCGCTGCGCACCCCGGGGGTGGCGGAACGAGCGTATAGTGACATGTAGACGTAATCTGCTGATCCCGGCTTGAGCTGGAGTGCGCCGCCGCCAGCGTTGAAACTCGGTACACCCTGAAACGTCCACACACCAGTGATGGTCTGCGATGCGTTCAGGCGCGGGATGTTTGAGGACAACCGCGCATCCGCGAGCGTGCCTACATTGATGTCCGAAGCGGAGTGCGTGTGGGCACTCGGAGTGAACGTCGCGGGCACTCCCGTCAGCTTCGACCACGCCAAGGACGTTATCTCTGAGTCGCCGTGCGTGTGAGCGCTAGGCGGGAAGGTTGAGGGGATTCCAGTAAGCGAGCTGTAGTCGCCCGAGAACGCGACGTCCGCAAGATCGCCTGGCTGCACAGCGCTATCCGCCAGCGCGAGAGAGGCCCTGACAGCATTGGCCAGGGACACCACGGGATTAGCGGGGTCGCTCGAGTCCACATCGATTTCGTTCGTTGTTCCTATGACGGACTCCACCGTTCCGCCGCCACCACCGCCGGATGCGCTGATCTTCAGTTCACCCGGAGTAGACGTGTCGAAAGTGACATTCGAACCGGCCACCAACTTGAGCGAGTTGGCGAGCGTCGCAGTCTCATCATCTGCCGTGATGAATGTGGCCGAGCTAATATCCGGCGGGATCGTAGGCGTGTTGATCAGGTCATCGTAGTCGCCAGAGAACGCGACAGCGGCGAGGTCCTCCGCTACGAGATAGCCCGCGTCGTTCACGAGCACTGAGACGTTGTCCCCGCTCGCGACGTAGTTGGCATCGTTCGCGAGCTCGGAGATGTTGTCGCCTGGCTGCAGCGCAGAATCTGCTAGCGCGAGCGACGCATGCACGGTGCTGCTGAGTTCGGCGCTGATCTCGCCCGCAGAATCGTCATACGTGAACTCGATGTCCGCGCTGTTCGCGAGAATGCCGCCGACTGCATCCTGCGCGGCTTCTGCGAAATCAGAGATGTACGTGTGGTCGATCGGCGCGAATGCGAGCGACGTGCCGTTTCGATGCAATACAGCCTTGTCGACGGATGCGACGATATCAGCAGGATCCCCAGTCGAGTTGCTCGCTCGTCCGATGACGGACAGCGCCGCGCTATCTCTCAGCTTCGCGTCGCTGACGGCGTTGTTATTGATCGTCCACGTCGCGCCCTCGTCGGATACGCTGATATCGCCGTAATCGCCTTCGGCGATCTCGAACCCGACGATGCCGCTAGCTTCGGTGTCGAGCGCCCACTCGCCAGCGTCCGCATCCCACACCCACAGGCCGCGCTCGTCGATGTCACCGGCGCCGCGGACCCAATACGCCTCGCCCGGATTGCCGCTCAGCGGCAGATCGCTCGCATCATCGACCTCGCCGAGCTCGACGTATCCGCTGTTGCGTTTGAGGATGCCTGCGCCGGTCTCGAGCGCGGTGTAGAACCGATGCCAGCCTTTCTCGTTTGTCGCGTTCGTACCGTAGTACCAAGTCGAGCGCTGATCGGAGGTGTCGCCCTGGAGCTCCAGCATGACCACTCCGTTCGAGAGCACACCGGTCGAGACGATTGAGTCATCGCCGATGACATTTGAGGTGGCAGGCATGAAGCCGCCATCCTGCAACTGCTCCATTTGTTGCAGGAGCTGCTGCACCTCCGCTACAAGCTCAGGCGTCAGGCTCGTCGCATCGACCAGTCGGCGCAGAAAGTCATAGAATGGCTGCGTCGCACGCCCCGCACCATCCACGAGGATGGTCTGAGCAGCAGGCAAGATGCGACGATCGGGTATCGTCACGGTGCTACGAGCCCACAGGCAAACCAGCGTAGTTGGACCGGGTTGACGATATTGAATGCACCGCTGGACCCTGCCTCATTGACGTCGAGCCGGATCGTGAATCCGGAATTGGATATCGATGTGCACGACACCGTTGCGCCGAAGCCACCAGCCGCGACGGGATAGCTGGCCACCGAAGCGCTCACAAACAGGACGCCCGCACTGAAGATGGTCGGGAATGTCACGTTGGCGCTCGTCGTGTGACCGCCTGACGCGGGTGCCGAGACGGTGCCGGTCTGGATCAGAAACCGATTGCCTCCTGTCGACTCGCCGATCTCGAGCGACGCCGCACCCACCTCGACGGTTGGCACAGTCGGCGGCGTCGGCGGCTCCGGCAGCGGCTCCCATGCGTAGTTCGTGCCGTCCGTCGTGAGCACCGAGTTCGGCTCCTCACCGTCTGGATCGGGAACCTGCAGGATTGGCGCCCACAGGATGTCGGTGCCGTCGTTCGTCAGGAATTTGCCTGACTGCAGTGCTGGGCTGGGGATACCCTGCGGGCCGCTCACGTTGTCCATAGTGACCAACGTCACGCCGCCCGCATCCTTCAGCACGACGCGATAGCTGCCATCGCCCCAGATATCGACGCTCGGTCGACCGGCGCCGTCCAGCGTGACGCTGGCGGGGTTGGGCGTCGTCATCTCCGGATCGCTGTACGTCGATCGCGGATTCGTCGTGCCAGAGTCGAAGAACCACAACGACCCGCCGGCCAGCACCTTGCCGTCATTAGTGAAAAACTGCGTTCCAGGCTGAAAAATCCTAAAGCTCATGGCCGCTCCCCTAACTGCTCGAACGCATTGGTCGAGATATGTTCAATCGGCGCGCGTTGGCGCCGCACGCTCGAGCCACTCATTTCGATGTGTTCTGCAAACGTGTTACGATCGGCGCGCTGTGGAAGCGTCCCGCGAAGACGTTCGGGACGTAGGAGCGGGGACTGCGTTTTTACGCTGGGCATCGACTCGTCGCGGGTAACCTTCCACATGCTGGTGACGGCCAACTGCTTTCGGCCCGTTCGAGCCTCCTCGACTACGAAGATCTCGTCGCCGAGCACCTTCGCGTAACGCACTGCCTCGCGCCCTACCCTCGTCTTGCCGGCGTACTCGACGGCATCAGGATTGCCGATGATTTCCGGCAACCGCGTGAGATCGTCTTCCGTAATGGGCAACTGACCGCGAACTTGTTCCTTCTGCTTGTTGCCGTGCCTTTTGAGGATGTGGCGAACAGCCGATGAATCGATAACGTGCGTGTAGTCTCTGACGTCGACACCGCCCTGCATGAATGCCTCTATGGCAGCCGGATGAACGACGTCCTCGTACGCGATGACCTTATGCGTGTTGTCGGATGGACGTTCAGCAACGCGCCGAACAAGCGAGCGAATCGCTTCCGTCGAGCTGATTGGCTTCGGCGCAAGCCGGCTGAGGCGGTTTTGCGGTTCACCTTCCAACGTGATCTCACGCACCGCGCTCCGCGGCAGTTCCTCTACACGGATCCCGCCTCGGGCGGCGACCTCCGCCGCAGCTGCTGCGCGCTGCGCATCGAATGCAGCGCCCGCGCTGTCGATCTCCTGCTGACGCGCGAGCATCGCGAACAGGTTCTGACCAGGCTCAGGCTCCGCTCGTGGCTGCCGTGCGCCGCGTACCTCCGATAATCCGATCTCATCGAGATACGCCGCGAGGTCTGGCGCGAGCGCGGCCCTGCCCTGCGCATCAACCACGATGGGCGGTGCTTCACGCGGCGGCAGCAGAGGCAGTGCGGGTGCCGTGCGCTCGGTCTGCCGCGGTGCCGACGGGTGCAGCGCCCCTGCGCGCTCGACGTCGGGCGTCATGCCCATCTGTTCGCGAGAGAACGCCGTTCCCGGCGCGCTGCGCATTCCCGCAACCAACTCAGGCGCAGGCAGCGCGAGCGGATCGCGAGATACGAGCTCGCCTTCAATAGCTGGCGCAGTCGCCTCGGCGGATTCGACTGCAGCACGCGCAGGCTGCGTTGAGCCGCGCCGCATGAGCTCTTCCGCACGCCGTGCCGCGCGCTGGGTGAGTTTGGTGGCCCCAATGCGCGCCGCGCCGCCAATCGCCGGCGCGACGAGTGTGGTCGGCTCCAGCACCGCACCCAACAATGACAGCGACTGCATCAAGCCGCCGGTCGGCGCGAGTTTCCCGATCTGCCGGAGTGCATTGCGCGTCGGAGTCCCGAACGCGACTTCCTTGATCGCCCGTTGCTCCTCCTGCGTGAATCGGCGCATGCGCTTCGGATTCATCGCGAGCTGCCGGAACTCGGTGCGTAGCGCATTCTCGAGACCGGAGCCGGAGAACTGAGACGCGCGTATCTCCGCGCGCTCCATCAGTTCCTGCATCTCCTGCGCTTTGCGACTGCGCGCGTAGAAATTGCGGGCCTGCTTGCGCGCTTCTACCGCCGCTTTCGCGTTGCCGCCCACAATCGGTTCCGCGCCGCTTGCGAGCGCGTCGGCGTAGTCATCAAGCCGGTCGATGATGAGCCCAGCGATACGCCGCTCGTCGGCCTCGATCGAGCGCTCCGCGGCGAGCGCCTGCCGTCGCAGGATCTCGAGTTCGTCAAAACTCACCGGCTGCCCTGCCATCTTCTCGATCTCTTCGAGCACCGCAGATGCCTTCGGATGTAGGCGCGGGTTAAACCCTTGCTCTCGCAGCGACTCTCGCAAGCGCGTCGCCATGCGTGCATAGCTCTCCGGCGCTGCGACCGCGCCCGCAGCCTTGGCGAGCGCATAAGCCTCCCGAGCTGCTGCCGCCAAATCCTGACTCGACGGCGGAGTGCTTAATCGCTGCCCTTGCCGCTTCACCTCGCGCAGTTCGCCACGACCGCGCGCGACCGTCCCTAGCGCCTGCGCCTCGGCTGCAAGTGGCAGGAGCGCGACATCCGCGCCGCTGCGCTCAGCGACGTCGACGACAGGCTGTGCGACTGCGCCGAGGATGCCGAGCGCGGCTCTGCCAGCCTGAGAACGCGGCTCATAGGTGAACCGCGCGATGTCCTCGCTCGTTGGCTCGCGTCCCGTCACCGCGCCTTTGATCGACGCGAGCGGCAACGCCGCCGCGCCCGTGAGAAGCGTCGTTCCCGCTTCCGCGAGCCCATACAGCGGCCCGATCACCGGCACGTTGCCGATGTACTCACCGATGTTCTGCGGGCTCTCGGTCGTTGCAGGTGCCAAGAACGCCTGGCGCACACGCTCGAAATAAGACGGACGCGACGGCCTGTCGTAGCGCACTTCCTCGACTTCCTCGCCAGGCAGCGGCGGTAGTGCGCGCTCATCGTTTGCGAACGGATCGTAGACGCGAGGGCGCGCGTCCTGCGAATCCGCGACGGGATAGCTATCCCACCAGTTCTGCTGTTGGCTCGGCGATTGTTCGTCAGCCTTGGGGTACGCGTCCCACCAATTTGCGCTCACGGTTTGACCCTCACGGAACCATCGGGGGCAATGAACCGTGTGCCGCTCGGCAACGCATCGAGCTCTTGCGGCGAGTTGACACGCACCGGCTCGCCACGTGTCGCGCCCGACTGTGCCAGTCCAGGCCGCGGTTGCCGAGCCATCGGCCGCCCAAACTCTTCCTCGTAGGCTTCGCGCACGTTGCGCCACGCACGACGGGCGCGATCGATGACAATCTCCATATTGCGGCGGAACTGCTCAGGCGACTGCGACTGCTCGAGCGATGCCCAGGCAGACTGCAAGAGCCGGTTCTCCATTTCCGATACCTGACCCAATGCACCGCCTGTCGGCGACGCGTCGCGCATCGCCTGCAGTTCGCTGAAACCAATGAGCGACTTCAGGGTGTTCAGATCCGTCGCGAAGTCATGCGCGGGCGTGCCAGAAACAGCGGACGACAAGCTACCGATGAAGCCAGTCGTCACGAGACCTGCTCTCGACTTCAGGTTAGAGGCAACCCGCTCGATAGTTCCCAGTTGCTCTTCGGCGCGACGCAATAACTGTCTTCCGGAGATTTCCGCCTTGCGGCGCTCCCGGAATTCCTGACTCCCCGGCAACGGGTCAGCCTCCGCTTGCTGCCGTCCACGCTCCGTGCCGAGCGCTTCGAGGCGCTTCCTTTCTTCCGGTGTCGGACTCGCGACCGGCGTTTGCAGCGCGCTCATGGGCGCCGCCGCCGGTTGCGCAGGCGCTTCACTCGGTGCGCCCGCATTCATCATCGGCGACGTTGCGAACGGAGGCGCGCCGAGATTTTCGAACAGTTCCTCCATCGACACCGATCGCGGCTGCCCCGTGCGCGGATCGAATACGACGGCGTATTCTCGCCCGTCTGGCCCGACGATCTTCTGCATCGACATGCCGGCCGAGGTGGGGCGTGCCTCGATGCCTAGTGCCACACGCCGCGCTCGCTCGACATCTTCCGGCGACATGCCCTGTGTCATCGCCTGGAAGTAGCGCAGCTGCGCGGGCGTGCCGCCCTGACCGGTCAGAACAGCAGCGAGCTGCTGCGCGACTGCGTCGATCTCGGGCGTGTACTCGTCGGGCGGTTGCAGTCCGAGCTGCCGAAGTTCGGGGAGCATCGATCGATAGATGAGCGGACGCAGCTGCTCTGGCGAATTCGTCAGCGCGCTGGCCATGATACCGAGCCGCTCTTTGCGGCGATCCTCGAACGAGCCCAGCGACTGGCCGAGATGTGCGGCCCCTTGCGGATCGATCGCGGCCGCTTGCGAGATAGTCTGCTCGCGTTCGATCGGTGATGCCGCGCCGTATGCGCGGCCCGCCAGCTCGCGGAATCGATTCTCGCGATCGAGCTTCGCGCGCAGCTCCTGATCCATCAGGCGCTCGCGTTCAATCTGTCGCGCCTGGGCGCGCCCTTGCTCGAATGCGCCCGCGATGTCAGGCGCAATCGGTTGAGCAATGAGGCTGAGGATGCTAGCCATTAGCTACGCCTCCACGCATAGGGATCCGCCTTTGGAATCTGCTCATATGCGCTCTGCCACTGCTCGGCCGTGATCGGCTCGATGTCGTAGCCAGAGCCCTGTCGCTGCTCCCACCAGCGACCGAACGCCCTGCCGAGCTGCTCGCCGAGTTGACCGTAGGTGTTGGTCGCGCCGATTCGGCCTGCTGCGCGAGCATCTGCCGCATTCTGGTACGCGGCGCCGGCCTGCCCCGCCATCGTCATTCCTGCACTGCCGACACCAGCCGCAGAGCTTTGGCCGAGTCCTGCGAGCTGCATCAGGCGGTTGTAGTAGTTGTTCAGGTTCTGCGTCGCGAGACCTCCCGCGAAGTCCGCGAGCGATGCGAGCTGTCCGCCCGAATACAGCGTGCCGCGTGCAGCGGCCGAGCGATCGAGCGCTTTGATGCCCTGATCGCGCGCGAACGCGTAGTCGGGCGAGGTCTGGAACTGAGAGTAGTCACCCGCATTCATGCGCTCGATCAGACCGAGCGCGCGCTCGCCCGACTGCATGTAGGGCATCAGATCCTGACGCGTCTGCTCGTACTGGCGCTGCGCGAGATCCGCAGCCTCACGCGCGCCGCGCGCGGCTTCCCTGGCCGCTCTTCGCTGTTGGTTAGCGGAATGCACAGCTCCCGCCGCTGTGAGAACGGCTCCTGTCACGGCTCCCATTGGATGCTCTCCAGGATCTTCGTGTGACTGAACTCGCTGGCGTGATATCCGCAGCGCTCATACAAGCGCTCTGCGCTCGGCGGACTATTTGCCATGCGCACCATCTGGATTGCGACGGCACCAACTTCACGGCACGCCGGCTCGATCGCTTCGAGCAGTGCTCGTCCGATACCTGCGCCCTGCGCATCGGGTTCGACCCACCACATGACCTCGTACGCCGCAAGTCGACGCGAGTCGAACAGGAACGGCGCGATTAGGAGGCCGACCATTCCATCGATGCGATCGCCTGCGTCATTCACGAGCAGCACGCCGCTCGTGCGCATCAGATCGATGAGACGCAGCACCGTCTCTTCGTGATACTCAGCGAACTGCGCATAGAGCGTCGTCGCGAAGAACCGCCGCCCCATCTCGAGGATGCGCGGGGTGTCTGCTTCTGTCGCGCGCCGGATCATCAATGCAGTCTCCGCGGCGTGAAGAACGCCACCGCGATCAGGCGACCATCGAGATATCCATCGCCGAATGCATAGAACGGATAGCGCGAATGGAACATCGCCGACTCGTAGATGAGCGCGCGATTGAATTTCATCGCCACAAAGCGCGTCTGCTCCCACGCGTTCTCGTCGTTCCAGTCATCACAGATCTGCGCGTACAGATCGACATCTCCGACATCGATGCGCCGCGCGCCGGTCGCGCGATGTCGCCAGAACGCCGTCCCGCTGTCGCCTTCGCTGAGATACAGCACCAGCGCATGGGTTCCCCAGCCGAGGTCGCTGTGAATCGCGGCATTCGGCATCTCGCCGCCGAAGTTCAGCCGATAGCCCATGCCAAGCATCTCGACCGGCCCCATGAAGTGCTCGATGCGCTTACGCAGGCCTGGAACGTCCGTCAAACAGACGCGGCGATAGACCTCGCCGTCCGGTGCACGCCAGTCGGTATACGGCGCAGTCAAGCCGAGCTCGCGCACCTGCGTGGCATTCGGCAGGAAGCTCTCAAACACCGCGATCATGCGCCCCTCACATGAATGCTCGCGCGCATCAAATCTCGACGCGCAGGCGATGACACCTGAATTTCGAACACGCGATTATGGAAGGCGCCCAGGCGCTTGAACCTCACGCGCTGAGCGTACATCCCGGTCGCGCCCAGGCTCGCCGTTTTCCAGTTCGACCAGTTGTAACCGCCGTCATCTGAATAGCGCAGCGAGACGAAGTGATCATCGATCCCGAACGGCGCGGCGCCTGTATTCATGATCAGTTCGAACATCGACAGCGTGAGCTTGTTCTGTTCGTCTTGCAGGAACGCCGTTCTACGGCGCGCGATCAACGGTCGGTCGTGCTCGGCGTAGTGATCCCAATCGAGCGTATAGAGACGCCCATTGTCGCAGTCGCCGGCGATCCACTGCCCGCGCCAATGAATGAGCGCATTCGCTCGCCAGCGATTGAGACCGTATGACTCGCGGCGATGCCAGCGCTGCGTCGCTGCGTCATAGCCCCACGTGTGCCCGTCCGGGAACGTAAGGTAGTAGATCTTGTGCCCGCGATCTTCGAACACCATCGAAAACGCTTTCGACCAGTCGCAACCCTTGATCGCCTGCTCCATCGCGAACGTCGAAATGCGCTGCGGAGAGTAGCCCGACGCGCGATAGACGATGCCATCTGATCCGAGCCAGAACACGGAGTTATCCATGCGGGCCGGAGTGAACTCCCCAGCGCAGCCGACTTCGATCGTCGTTCCTGCGGCCGGCGCGAACGTGCCCTGCGCTGCGCCGGTGTTCACGAACGGCTGAATCGTTTCGCGCCCGAACACCCACAGCTCCGAATGCACGCGCATCAGCGACACGATGTCATCCGGTAGCGCCTCGGCCTCATAGAAATCGAGACCCTCGTAAGACTTCGCATCCGACAAGTCCGAGTGAAACCACTTCTTTCGGCTTGGCTCGAGCTGCGCGAGATAGCCGTCGATGTAGTCGACGACCCGCGCGCCTGGATAGTCGCTGTCGGTGATTTTCGAGAACGTGTTGGTCGAGGTGTCGTAGACGTAGCCCGAGCCGCCGTTTACGACGATGAGTTGATTGCCGCCTGCAACTTGGTTGTGCGCCATCGACACACGCCGACTGCCGGGGATCGCGCCTAGCTTAGTAGCGGTGCCATTCGCCGCCACGCGATAGAGCTCTGTGCCTGACACGACGAACAGTTGCCCCTCGACATTACGCATGCCGCGAATCGGGCCGTCCCCTACTTGCGTAAACAGCCTCAGTCCAGGCGCACCGCGAAGAATCGCCGGCGAACGCGCGTTCGCGTTCTCCGCGACCTCGGGAATGTAGTTGACGCAGTCCTGGGAATCGTAGGGCCGCGTCTCGTCAGAGTACGCTCCGTCTACTATCTGCAGCGGCTCGAGACGGAGCATCACGAGCCTCCATACCAGTCACCCGGGAACCCCAGTCGCCACGCACCCGTTACGCTACTCTGCGTCGGCACGTCGAGAATAGGCTCGATCGGTGCTGCTACTGCGACATCGCGTCGCAGATCAGCAAGCAGCTCCGCGGCACGTGCTGCAACGTCCGGCCGCACGCTCGCGTCGTATTCTGGCGCGAGTTCGAGCGCCAGGTTATATGCGATGCACGCATCGAGTTCAGGAGGGGACGGCATCTCATCGGACGGGTTAGATACATTCCGCCATCCGAACGCGTTCCCGTTCGCCTCCCAACGCGTACACATCGCGTTGAGGACTTCCATGCCCGTCTCAACATCATCAGCAGCAAGCGGCTCACCGGGATCATGGACCCCGATGAGCCGCAACGAACGCGCGATAATGGACGCGACGGTTGCCATTAGGTGTCGGTGTCTTCCGTCGTGATGCTCGGCACGACGAGGACCGGGATCGTATCGCCATCCCCACCGCTCGCAAGAGCGATGCCGATGACAACCTCACCCGCACTCGCATCGACCGGAACAACGCGCCCCGACGTGGTCTCGCCCGTCAGGCGCTGACCACGGGTAACGGTGTCGCCCGCCACTGCGTTGGCGAGTCCCAGCACGCAGATCGGCACAGTCTGACCCGCCGCTGCGACTTCATCACCGACATAAATGCCGATGTGCAGGTCCGTCTCGGCCGCGCTCGCCACGACGATACCGTCCGAAGAGCCGAACTTGACGACCTGACCCGGCGTCAGCGCGCCGCCCGCCTGATACGGGACGATCACGCCCTGCTGCGTGCCAAGCGGACCCAGCGCACGCAAATCGCTGTGTCGATTCGAGATATCGACCAATTTTGCAAGACTCATGATGGCTTCTCCTGATGGTTAGGCCGGCGCCGACAGCGATCCACTGTGTGCCAGACGGCACGCCAGTTCCGGACGCAGCGCACCGAACGCCGCCATGATGTCGAAACGCATCATGATGATGTCGTTGATCATGTCGGAGCCCTGCGCGACGCGCATCGAGATGCCGTCATAGACACGGCGCGAGCACGGACGATCCGGATACTCGGGCAAGTCGACCGTCCCGAACGTGAAAGCGTCCTTGACGTAGGCGAGCGACACGCTGTAGGGCGTGCTCGCCGTGCCGACGATGGTGATCCCCGCGTTGTCGGCCGGCGATGCCGTGACGTTCTTTTCCGAGCCGTCTGGGATGATTTCGGGGTAGATGCTGATCTGGCCCCCACCGCCCGCGTAGTCCTCCGTGACGACGAACTGACGCGCATAGCCGAGGTCAGCCTTGGTCTGCGGATGCACGGCGTTGACGTTGGCGATCGTGATGATTTCGCCCTTGAAGATCGGGCCGGTGCCGGTGTCGACGGTGAGCTTGCCGCCACGCTGATTGGCACCGTTGACGAGATAGCCAGAGCCAGCGCCGCGCGGGGCCCTCGGCAGCACGGTCGTGTAGTTCCAGTCGAATCCGGCGGCGCGTCCCATCTCGCCTTCCTCGTACTGGACCTTCAGCTGCTGCTGCGAGTTGAACAGGCCCTTCAGCGCATCGATCATGTTCAACTGCGCCGTGTTGTCCAAGAGCATCCTCTTCGTGCCCTTGAACCCACCGTTGTCCTCGATGAGCTTCTTGGCCATGTTCGCGTACCAGAGCGCATTAGCGCTCGTGAACGCGCTGCTGACCGGGCCAGTCTGATTCGGCGTCGCCTTCACCGCCATCTCGAGCACTTCGGCCTCGAGGTTCACGACGAAGTCGGCCACTTGCTGCGACAGATACCGGCGCTCGAACTCTTCGATATCCAACGCGAGCTCGGCGGACGAAAACTCGATCTCGAAACCGCGCTGACCGAACACTTTCACCTGACGAGTGATGGTCTGAAGCGGGTTGGGATCCGCCACGCGGCCCTTGCGGTATTTGCCGTGCTGAGGAATCGGCACACGCAGGGTGTCGCCGATTTTTGCCGCCTTGTTCGCGAAACTGTCGTCGTACTCGCGATTGATCGTGCGGAGGAATGTGGACTTTTCGGTGACGAGCATCAACGCTCGGTCGGCGATCAGGTCCGTAGTGAGTAGTTGGTTGGGCATCTCCGAACTCCCGAGCCGTCAAGCTCAGGAGTCCGGGACGTATGCGGCTCTAGGCTTGGCGGCGTGCTTGTTTCTGTCTCCGCCACTCCGCGATGCGCTCTTCCGTCGACATCTCCGCGATGCTTTTCACGGCTTTGCCAGCGGTTGGAACTTTCGGCGGCGGTGGCGGCGCCTGGGTGGTTTTCGGAGGCAGTTCTTCGCCAGGTGTGCCGCTCAGCTTCGCTTCGATCGCGGCGAGCTTGCGTGCGATCTCGAGTCGAGATTTCCCACGCAATTGCTCGATTTCGTCGGGGTGATTGACCAGGTGGTATGCGATGTCGAGGTCGCGGTCGTGTCCGATCAGAAGATCTACTACCTCCTGGGGAACATCGACATCGGCCGTGACTATGCGCTCCCACGCGCCCTTCCCGACGCGCTTCTCGAACTCGGCTTTGCGTTTCTCGAACGCCTGTCGAGCTGCCTCGGCCCGCGCTTCTGCTTTGCGCCGCTCGTTCTCCGCGTCTCGTTCGGCGAGGGCCGCTTTCACGGCTTCTTGCACTTGATACGCGGTGTACTTCTCGACGTCGTAGTCGAAATCGGCCAGCGTTTTCGGCGCTGACGATCCCGGGTTATCAACCTGCTGCCCTGGCTGCGCAGTTGCTTGCTGTGCCTGTTGCTGCGGATTGATCCCGAGCGACTTGATCAACTCGAGAATCTCGGCGCTTGCTTGGCGTCGGGCTCTCTCCTCGGCTCGTTGCAGCCGTTTCCGCATCCAGGGCTCAAGCTTGCGATCACGACGATCATCATCATCGTCATCGCTATCGTCGGCGCCCTGAGCGCCCGCGGCGGAGTCCGCGTCGGTGGTCCCTTTACCCGCAGGGTTCGCGTGAGAGTCCGGCGTTTTGTCTGAGGGCGTTGCGCCATCAGACGACGGAGCCGTCTCCGTCTGCTGCTGAGACTTGAGGGCGCTCAGCACACCCGTGTCGATTGATTTCAACTCGACCGCTTCAGGCTCTGCTGTCGCCTGCGTCGGTTGAGTATCCGTGGTCGACGCCACGTCGGTCGTGGTTGTATCAGGCATAAGTCACCTTGGGAAGGTCGCCAACTTTTCGATGTGAGCGAGCTTTGCACGCAGCAGGATGCGGCGAACCGCATCCCGCAGCATTTGTGATCGACGCCGCGCCATCAGAATCCTCCAGCGAGCGTCGGATCGATGACCGGCATCTGTTGCGGCATCGAGCCCATGAGTTGAGCGAGCGATGCAGCCGCTTCGAGTTCGCCCTTCGCTGCTTGTGACGGCGTGGTCGCGAGGATCTGCTGCGTCTGCGCGAGTGTTTTCTGCGCCTGCGCGGATTTGAGCTCGGCGTCAGCGATGTCCTTAGGATTCGGCTGCGGCGGCTGCGGCGGCGGATCGTTCTCGCCCGGTTCGAGCAGGCCTTGCTGCACGAGGATGCGACGCACGGCCGTGAGTAGCTCGTCGAGACCAGGCGCATCGAGATTCTTCACGAGTAGGTACTGACCGATCATGCCGAGCGGGCCCGGTGCACGCGACAGCGCTTCGGCGATTTCCGCGACCTCCATGCGCTGAGTCTCGAACGATTTGCCCGTCGAGACGACGACGTCGTACTTGCCGCGCGAGAGATCGTTGATCGTGATGATCTGCCCAGTCTCGATGTCACGCACGAGCGTGTTGATCTTGACGAACTTCTCCGCGCCATCCTCTCCGAGAATGCGCACGGTGCGTGTGGCGTCGTACACCTTCGGGATGAGATCGACGAGAATCTCGCCGGTGAACTTGAGCGCCTTGAGGTGATTGTCGATGAACACGTAGTTGCTGACGTCTGCCTCCTGCTGGCGCGCGAGAATCGCGCGGCCAGACGTCTCATTGCTTCGCGCACCGAGAGAGGCGTCGTATATGCCCGTGGTTGCTTTGATCTCGTCGATCGCGATTGCCGACATTTTCGCGAATACCGCGGGGAACTGAGCAGGCGGCTCACGTGTGGGGCGCGCCTGAGGCGCTTGAGGATCGACGTTATACAGCAGCACCGGCGGGTCATCGTATCCGAGCCGCTCGTAGTACGACTGCAGTCCCTCAATCATCTTCGGGGTCGCAGTCAGCGGCGAATTCGGCAGCTTGGCTACGACTTCGACCATCGTCGACAACTCGAAGTTGTGAATCATCTGCGCATCCCGGCCGACGCGAGTCATGCCGTAGTAGTGCTGCACGCCGTCGACCGTCACGAGTTCGCCCCAGTTCATGACGACCGGGATGTATTTGCCAGGCCACTCGACCGGCTCGGTGAGTCGATCAGCACCCGAGATGAGACAGCATTTCACAACGTCACGATCGACCTCGCGCATTTCGACGATCGTGATTCCCTGCGCTGCTGCTTCTGGCGCGATCGGATCGAAATCGACAGCATCAACGATGCGGCCGTCTCTCAATCGATAGATGACGCGCTTCTGCGGCTCTTTCCACCAGTATTTCGCCACGCGAACAGTGTCCTGCTGCCACCAATGCGCCTCACGCGGCGTCGCGGTCGCGAAATCCACGACCTTCTTTCCTGGGTAGAGTTTCTCGAACAGCGACTTCGGCATCAGCGACGATACGAAGCACCAGCGCGCATCACGCCGGAACATGTCTCGCGCCGCGGGATCCCACGTCACCTGCCCCGGCTCTTCGATCATCTCGATGCGGATGCACTTGTCGAATCCGCCGTCATCGGCGTAATCGGTTGTGACCTCCCACGCGCCGACGCCGCCCGCACACGCCCACACGAACGCGTTGTCGTAGGCGATTTTCGCGTCACTCGTCGCCTCGATATTGCGGATGAGGCCGTTGAAGATCTCTGCCGTATCCGCATCGCCGTCTTCTGCCGGTCGCACCTTGATTTGCGGTCGATTCTGTAACTGCTGGCCCGTCACGCGGCGAATCATCTGCCGCAAGCGGTTGAACTCGTAGCACGGGCGCTTCTTGCGCTTCGCCGTCAGGTGCGCATCCCACTGATGCCCCGGCACCAGCGCGAATTTGAAGTCCTCTTGCGCGCGCCGCATGAGCGTCGCCTTCGCCGCTTCTCCGTCATCGAAGCGTTCGAGCGCCTCGCGGATGAAATCCTTATCCGGTGATGAGGACTCTTTCTGTTGCGTGCGCTTTGCCATGTTCAGTCTCATCGGAGGTCTGACAGGTATTCGTTCAGCAGTTCATCACCGAGCTTAGCCGACAGTGCGCGCACGGCGTCATTCTTCATCCTATCCGGGCAGCGATTGAGCTTGCGGCCGCGGTGCTCGCCGATGAATCGCACCAGACCGGTCGCGATCCCCTTGCGCCGGAACGGCCGAGCCACGAACAGTGACTTGATGTAGTTGCCGGCATCGTGCACGAACGCGGTCGCGATGATCTTCTTGTCGATCACCGCGACGTAACGATGATTCTGCAATGCTCGATACTGCACCTTAGAGATCATTCTTCCAGCACCCCGTCACATAATGACGCCGCCATGATCGCGAATGTGCAGATCGTACTGAACACGATTCCGTCGTACCCCCATTCGATCGCGCTATCTGTGTTTGACGTACCTGCGCCCAGGTATACAGCTGTTCTCGCAATCGGCTTCTGTCCAGCGAACCGCATATCGACATTCGGCCAGTCATCCTCTGTGTACTCAAAGTCGAGTACCGGGGTTTTCAGCGTTGGCGATGGTTCCAGCGGCGAATCCACTATCCCGCAGAACGACGTCACCAGCAGCACACTCTCAAATCCCTCGGTATCGGGCGCTCCGTACAGTGCGACGTAATCCACCTCTTTCGCGTAGATGAGGTCTGAGACATTTCCATACCACATCGGCTGAACCTTAACGCCACCTCCACTCGTCATTGCATCGTCGAATTCGATCACCAGATCATTGTTCTGGGGCTCCATCTTATCGACTAGGCATGCCACGAGCATGCAGTAGTTATCGAGCGGATGAGCGTAGTCCGGCACAGCGCCGCCCCAGGTCACGCTTTCGATGCTGAGGTTATCAGGGTTATCTATGATGACGACCGCCACGAGCAGCCGATTTCGATTTCCATCATCCAGTGGCGCGAGCTCGACTGTCGCGCTCGTCGCTCCCGGCGAGATCGACTCCGTAATGACCGCCGCGGGCGTCCCGAGCGCTTCGTTGATCGAGTAGATCGTGCAAGACGGCGGTGGCGGATCCTCGCGACAGACACTCACGCTGAACGGCCCATTCGAGATCGGCGCATCGTCCACGAACCACGATGCATGACGCACGTTGATCCGGAACACCTGCGCGTACTGCTCACCGCTGTCGAGCGTGATCTGACAGCGCACTGTCGCCCAGCCGCCGAGCTGCGTCGCGAACATCACAGACGTCTCTCGCGCATCGTCCGAGATCTGCGGATCGGACATCACGCCGATCTCCGGCCGGTCAATGCTCCACGTCGCACATCGAATCTGCCGATCGCCAAGCAGCGCGCCGAAATTCGCGACGAGCCGCCGCTTCTCAAACCTGTACAGCCGCGATTGATGCACGGCCGTTCGGTTGTAGGCCGAGACGTATGCGCGTGTTGCGCGTCCTGAGTCGGTCATCGCGTCACCACTGCAATGCGATTGAGCCGCCGTGTCCGAGCCCGTGCTCGAACTGCGACCCAAAATTGAGCTCCACCGGCGCCCGACCGATTTCGCCAAATATCCGCTCGGCACATACGCACGCCAGACCGAACGAGTCGGCCGCGTGCGATGACCAGTCGTGTTCAGGGCCTAAGCCGATGCCGCGCGTTTCGTCACGCTTCTCGTGATACCAACCGAGCGCCTCGATGCCTGCCGCACACGTCGGCTGCTCGTACCAGCCCTCGGGCGTCAGCTGCACATCGTCGGGCGCGTTGAACCAGATCGACGAGAACCAGCGGCGCGCAGCTTCGATGCGCTTCATCGCCGCGCCCTTGCCCTGATTCGGCACGACCGTCACGTCGTACCCTGCTGCGCGTAGTGCTGAGGCATACGAAACATCGTAAACCTTGTCGTTTGAGTCGCCGTCATGCGGGAGCCAGATCTGCGCGCGCTGCGGTGTGTATCCACGAGCGCGCATCCATTCGAGATGGCGCGCTAGAGGCTGGCCGACCGCCTCGTAGTAGTCGAGCGCGCGAATCTCGCGCCCGACGAACTGCATCGCCCACATCGCGAATGCGTCAGCGCGCGCACCTGTGCCGCCGATGTCGACGAATAGGCGAATCGTCATCAGCGGATCGGCTGCTACGCGCCCGATGCGGTGCTGCTCACGCGCTTCGGCGATGTGCTTGGCATAGTAAGCGCCTGACAGCACGCGCGCATACTCGCCCTCCCACACATGCGGATAGAGCTCGGGCTGTGTTCGCAGGAAGTCCTGTCGCTCGCGCTCGATCTCGTCATTCCAGAACGGGTTATCGCGCCAGTTGGCGCGCACGACGATCGCGCCGCTCGGCAGCAGCGGGCCGCGCAGCAGGAGCTCGACGGCATCGGTCGGGCGCGTCGGGTTCCAGCTGAACCAACGCTCAGCGCCTGGCGCGCGCAGCGTCGGGCGCAGCAGGTTGATCGAGTGCATCGTCGCTGTGTGCGCTTCCTCCCACCACGCGCGCTTGAAGCCTTCGAGCGACTTGATGCTGTCCGCGGTGTAGTCGCGCATGCCCTTGAAGATGATCACGCCATCGCCGGGCGTCGCGATGCGCTCCTGGTAGATTTTGAAGCCGTCCCGCTCACTGAGGCCGAACGCCGCGAGCTTCTGCTCGATGAGATGCTTGCTCGACTGCGTGAGGTCGCGCTGAACCTCGCGGATGCAGATCGCGCGCAGGCCTTCGCCGGCGCTGTTGCCCGGTTCAGCGAGCGCATCCTCGATGAGTTGCTCGGCGAAGAAATGCGATTTCCCAGACGCGCGGCCGCCGTACGCGCCTTTGTACGGCGCCGGCTCGAGCAGCGGCTCAAAGACCTTAGCTACCTTGCGTCTCAGGATTCGCACTGACGATCACCCGCTCGATTCGAGCAATGCTGACCGGACCGCCGTCCGGACCTGAGTGCTCCATTTGGTCACGCTGGCCGAGCATCTGCTTGCCCAGCCAGATCATCATCGTGACGTTCCCCTTTTTCGCCGCCTCCCACTGCATGCGGCGAAGGCTCGCTTTTGCGTGTTGTTTCCCCTCCTTTAGAGCGTCCGCAAAACGGCGAGTCAGGGTGTCAGGCGAGCACTTGAGCACGGCGGCTATCTCCTCGTGCGTGCATCCGATTCCGGCCAGCGCTCGCACCTGTTCGGGATCAATCTTCTTCCTGGGCCGTGCCATTTGTGACTCACCCTTTTGCCACCATGTCGTACGCCATCATCGCGCGCCCATATTGCACGTTTTGTGTGTTTCGCCAACGTCGCTAACTCCCCAAGAGCCGCGGCGTTTGCAGCGTTCGTCAGGCGGCGCGAACAAGCGCGGCGGCCGCCAGCCAGCCGCCCACCTGTCCGACATCGTGCGCGGTGCAACTCCGATCATCAGCCCGATTTCGCGCAGTGATCGGAGTTCGCCCGCGAACTCGACACGAATCGCGCGCCCTTTCACGTCTCGCCGTCACTCGACGCTCGTCAACACCGCAGGCGCCGGGATCGGATTGACTGTCAGCGTGACAGACTCGCTCTCGCTCGATCCGGCGCGCATTGTTTTGCTCGCGACGTTCGACAGCGCGCTCGCTGTTCCGTTCGTGTTCACCGCACTGACCGCGAAATACCACGTGCCGAGATCGAGGTTCTCGACCGTGTGCGTCGTCGCGTTGCCCGCGACCTCCGCGGTCTGGTTGAGGTTCGTCGCCGAGCGCCCGTAATGGATGCGAGTGAGCGCGTGATTCGTGTACGGCGTGCCGTCCGTGTTCTGCGTCGGTAGCTGCCACGTCAGGCGCGCGCTGCGATCCTCCGGGCTCGTGCAGGTGAGCGTCAGCGTGTACGTTCCCGAGAGTGTGATCGTCGGCAGCGTTTTCGTGCCGCTCGATGAGACAGGACCGTCCCAATCCGGATGTCCCGACGCCGTGCATGACGGCAGCGTCGATTCCCAGGTGAGCGTCGTAGCGAGCTCGCCGTCTGCCGCGGTCACGCTCGACGCGAACGTTGTCGCGGCGCGCGCCTCGGGAAGCCCGAAATACCACGTGCCGAGCACGAGCAGCAGGAACATCAGCAGCGCATACAGGA